>Ga0209902_100526_pt1 | contig 38099 bp, 32 predicted proteins | sample FECB27metaG_FD_188304 | JGI IMG/M metagenome (GOLD analysis project Ga0209902, IMG submission 188304) | Cyanobacterial communities from the Joint Genome Institute, California, USA - FECB-27 (SPAdes) (version 2) | ecosystem: Environmental > Aquatic > Thermal springs > Hot (42-90C) > Microbial mats...
TTCCGAGTTCGCTTTGTGTCGAATTGGCACGAGGCAGGAAAAGAGTACGCGTGCGCGCTGAGTGGATCAAATCGCCGACGGCCCGGCTGGTGCTGGTGCACTGGGCCGACGCGCGCCCCGCCTGGCTATGGTCGCAGGATGGCGAAACCCTGCTCTGGCGCAACGACGCGGCGCGCTACTTCCATGGCAAGATCAAGAAGCATGGGCTGAAGCTGGCGCCCGAGGCGGTGCCGATCAAGGGCCAGATCGCCCGCTTGATCCGGCTCGGCTCGATGGGACGCTCGAGCCTCAGCCGCATCCAGTTCCTCGCCGGCGAGCGGCCGATCTCCACCACCTGCACCTGCACGCCGCTCGAACTCGAAAACGGCGACACGGGCCTGTTGATCGTTGGCGTCGACCCGATCGAACCCGAGCTGCTCGAGGCGCACGATCCGATGCAGGTCGATGCCCTGACCGCGAGGCTCTTGCCCGATGGCGCCGAGTTCCTGCTGGTCAGTGAAGATGGACAGATCGCCGGCGGCTCGCGCCATGCGCTCGAGCACTTTGCTCCGATCATCGAGAGTGAAGGCCTGCCGCACGACGCCGAAAGCGCCGAGATCACCCTGGCCGGCGACAAATTGCAGCTGACCCGCTTCAAGGCCAGCCCGCACGACGCCATGCTGCTGCTGTTCGAGCACCACGCAGCGCCGCTCGCGACCACGGCCCAGATATCGGATGTGCGGGCGGAGGAGGGCGTCATCGCCCGCGAAGACGCCCCCGCGCCGCCGCGCTTCGTCCCCGAACCCGAACCGCTGCTGCCGATGGGGCTGCCGCCGCTCGAGCGTGCCGACGACGAGCCGGTGATCGCCGAAGAAGACAATTGGGTCGAGCCGATTCCCGCCGCGCCTGAGGTGCCGGGTACGCTCGCTTCGTTGTTCGACCGGCTCGCCGACGATGGCGGCCTCTACACCGCGCTCAGCCCCGGCGACGAGCACTTCGCCGGTCCGCCGCCCGAGCAGGTGGATGAGCCGCTGGTGCCCGACCCGGTCGAGGCTGACGAGACCCTGCCATTGCCCGAACTGTCGCCCGAGACGGCGCCGTTCGCGATTCCGCTATCGCCCGAACTCGACGTTATCGGCGCACTGATCGACTTCGCCGACGAAGAAGAGGCCGCAGAACAGCTCCCGGTCGCGGAACATCACCCGGCCACAGAAGCGATCGCGCACGAGGAAGCGATCGCGCACGAGGAAGTGGCCGTCGCCGAAATCGACACGGCTGCCGAGCCGCAGCCCGAGCCGCTCGCCGCCACGACCTGGCGCGTCATCGGCCGTGGCTTCGAGGCGCTCGCACCGGAACTGCCCGCCGACGACGAGCCGGCCGAGACCCTCTCCGCCATCCCCGATGCCGAAACCGTCGAGCGCGTTTCGCGCTACAATTTCGATGAGCTGAGCCGCATCCTCACCGATCGGGTCAGCGCCCATCCTTCGGCGCCGCCGGCCGAAACGGCCGCGCCGCCTACCACCGGCAACGAAGGCGCGCTGATCAACCTCAATGGCGAGACCTTCATCCTCAACCGGCTGCCGCTCGGCATCCTGGTGTTCCGCGATCAGCAGGTTCTGTTCGCCAACCGGGCGCTGACCGATCTCGCCGGCTACGAGTCGATCGAGAGCCTGCGTGCCGCCGGTCTCACCGCTATCTTCCCGTCCGAGGACAGCGCGGTCGCTGGGCCCGTGACCCAGCTGGTACGCCGCGATGGCAGCCTCGCCTCGGTGAACGCCCGCCTGCAGTCGATCACCTGGCATGGCCGTCCGGCTCTGATGCTGTCGGCCGGTATCGCCGAGAACCGCATCGGCCATGAGGCTGCTGTCCGCAGCTTCGCCGAGCTCGCGGCCGAAACCAGCGACGACGGCTTCATCGCTGCCGACCGGTCCGCGACCATCACCACGGTGTCGCTGCACGGCCGCATCGTGCTCGGCCATGTCGAGGAAGATATCGTCGGCAAGCCCTTGGCGAGCTTTATCGAGCCTTCGCAACTGGGCGACCTCAAGCGCTTCCTCGAACGCCCGGCCCGCTTCGCCGAAACGGCGCGTCCGGCCATCACCTTCACCGGGTCGGTGCCCAACACCCGCATCACGCTGTTCGCCGAAGGGCAGGCTGGCATCATCGCGGGCTACTATGCCTTCGTCCGTAAGGCCATTTCGCCGATTCCGCCGGCTCCTGTGACCAAGCCTGCCGAAGACATCGAGCCCTCGATGCTGACCCGCATCAGCCGCGGCGTGCGCCGGCCGCTCAACACCGTCATCGGTTTCGCCGACTTGATCCGCTCGGCGTCGTTCGGCTCGATCGAGAACCAGCGCTACCTGGAATATGCGCAGGACATCAAGACCGCCGGGCAGGAGATCGCTCACCTCGTCGACGAGCTCGACGACTATAGCCGCCTGCGCGAGGGCCGTTACCCGGCCGAGGCCAACGACATCGACCTCGTGGCGCTGCTCGAAAGCTGCCTCGCCCGCGTCCGCGGCCAGGCTGGCGAAGCCCGCGTGCTGGTGCGCAACGCCGTCTCCGAGCGGCTGCCACGCATCACCGCGGACACCGCCTCCCTGACCCAGGCGATCCTCAATCTGCTGGCCAGCGCCATCGATCAGACGCCGGTCGGCGGCTCGGTCATCCTCTCCGCACAGCAGGAGGACGACGGCGCCGTGATCGTCAATGTCCGCGACGGCGGTGAGGCCCGCCGCGATCTTGGCGAGCGTTTCGTGGTGTTCCGCGATGGCGTCGGCAAGGACGGCGAAGCCCTGCAGCCGGTGCGCTCCAGCGTCGGTCTGGCGCTCACCCGCTCGCTGCTGGCGGTTAACGCCCTGTCGCTGTCGGTCGATCCGGCCGTTGGCGTCGGCACCATGTTCTCGCTGCTAATTCCCGCCGACCTGGTCCGCGAGACCAGCCAGTGAGCCGGGAGATCCGGCTTGTTGGCGCCATCGCGGTCCGTCCTGCAATCCTCGCGCTGATCCCGGAGTTCGAGACTGCCACCGGCCATACCGTGGCGGCCCGCTGGGAGCTCAACCCGATCGTCAAGCAGCAGATCGAAGCCGGTGAACCCTTCGATCTCGTCATCATCAATTCCAATCTGGTCGAGGCTCTCGCCGTACTCGGAAAGCTCGATCCCGCAAGCCAGGTGCCGTTCGGGCGGATCGCCATGGGCGTCGCTGCCAAAGCGGGTCGCCCGCTGCCTGACCTCGGCACCGTAGCGGCATTCGAGCATGCGCTGAAGAGCGCGGCCTCGATCGCCTACGCCAATGAAGGCACCAGCGGCAGCTATTTCATCGGCCTGGTGGAGCGCCTCGGCATTGCCGGCGAGGTAAAGCCAAAGCTCGTGGCCACCTCGGGCGGGCAAACCGCGGCCGCCGTGGCCCGTGGCGAGGCCGAGCTGGCTGTGATCCCCGTCAGTTCCATCCTCGCTGCCGCTCCCGATGTCGTGCTGGCCGGCCGCTTTCCGTCCGAGCTGCAAAGCTACATCGACTTCGCCATCGGCATCAGCGCCGCCGCCCGCGATGCGAAGGCTGCCAGGGTGCTGTCCGCCTTCCTCACCTCGGCCGCATCGGACGAGGGTCTCGCCGCCAGGGGCCTCGAACGCCACTGAGCCGCTTCACGATCCGGTTTGTTGACTTGGCGGCTCAGAAAAAGCAGAACCACGCCTGAGCGGGAGCTCCCCGCGACCTGGAATACGATCATGAGCTTGCTTTCGCGCTTCGGCACTGCCCTCCTTCTCACGCTGGCGGCCGGGCCCGCCCTGGCGCAGAGCGGCGAGGTCAATGTCTACTCCTACCGCGAGCCCGGCCTGATCCAGCCGCTGCTCGACAAGTTCACCGCCGAAACCGGCATCAAGACCAATGTGCTGTTCGCTGGCGATGGCCTGCTCGAGCGCGTTGCGGCCGAGGGCGAGCTGTCGCCCGCCGACGTGGTGCTCACCGTCGATATCGGCAACCTCGCCAATGCCAAGGATTTCGGTATCACCCAGACCATCCCGGCCGAGGCGCAGGCCCGCGTGCCGGCCGCCTACCAGGATCCGGATGGTCAGTGGATCGCCCTGTCGCTGCGCGCCCGCGTCTTTTACGCCAGCAAGGATCGTGTCCCCGAGACGGCGCTGACCTATGAGGATATCGCCAAGCCCGAGTGGAAGGGGCGTCTCTGCACCCGCTCCGGCCAGCACGTCTACAATATCGGCCTTATCGCCACCCGCATCGCCCACTGGGGCGTCGACAAGACGCGCGACTGGCTGACCAAGGTCCGCGACAACCTCAATGGCCCGATCTCCGGCGCCGACCGCGACCAGGTGAAGAAGATCCTCGACGGCAGCTGCGACCTTGCCATCGGCAACACCTATTACATGGGCCTGATGCTCAATAACGACGCCGAGCCCGAGCAGAAGACCTGGGCCGCCGCCGCCCGCATCATCTATCCCGATCCCGACGGCGACGGCACGCAGGTCAACGTCTCGGGCGCGGTGATCGCCAAATATGCACCCAACCAGGCCAACGCCCAGAAGCTGGTCGAATTCCTGCTCTCCGACGAGGCCCAGCACCTCTATGCCAGCGGCAACTACGAATTCCCGGTGGTCGCCGGCGTCGCCCCGTCGGAACTGGTCGCCAGCTGGGGCGAGCTCAAGGCCGACAAGACTCCGCTGACCGAGATTGCCGCGCACCGCAAGGAGGCAAGCGCACTGGTCGACGAGCTCCGCTTCGACGAAGGTCCGCAGAACTGAACGGACACGTTGCCGCAGCGCTCCGGCTCGCCGGCAGCGCCGAAACCTGCGGCTTGGCTGGCGACTTCTCCGGCGTTCTGGAACGGTTCTAAAAGACAGTCACAAACCGGCAACATTCCGCTGCCCCGCATTGTTGACTTTGTTGCTCAGAATTCGTGATTGCAGCCGGTCACCGGTGGCCTGAGGGGCCGCCGATAACGGGAGTTTGCCATGACCATGACGATGCGACTGTCCGCTGCGCTGCTTGGCGCCGCGATGATTGCCGGCACCGCCGGGCCGAGCTTTGCCCAGAGCGGCGAAGTCAATATCTACAGCTACCGCGAGCCCGGCCTGATCCAGCCGCTGCTCGACAAATTCTCCGCCGCCACCGGCGTCAAGGCCACCGTGCTCTACGCCGGCGATGGCCTGCTCGAGCGCGTCGCCGCCGAAGGTGAACTGTCGCCCGTCGATGTGGTGCTCACCGTCGATGTCGGCAACCTGGTCGGCGCCAAGACGCAAGGGCTGACCCAGCCGATCACCACTGCCGCGCTGACCGAGCGCCTGGCGCCGGAGTTCCGTGACGAAGAAGGTCATTGGGCGGCGCTGTCGCTCCGCGCTCGCGTCTTCTACGTCAGCAAGGACCGTGTCGACGCCACCGCGCTGACCTATGACGATATCGCCAAGCCCGAGTGGAAGGGGCGCCTCTGCACCCGCCCGGGTGATCACGCCTACAATATCGGCCTCGTCGCCAACCGCATAGCGGCCTGGGGTGAGGACAAGACCCGGACCTGGCTCACCGCCGTGCGCGACAACATGTCGGCCCCGCCGGCCGGCAACGATCGCGCGCAGGTCAAGGCCATCCTTGAGGGTTCGTGCGACCTCGCTATCGCCAACACCTATTATATGGGCCTGATGCTGACCAACGAGGCCGAGCCCGAGCAGAAGGACTGGGCCGCCTCCGCCCGCATCGTCTACCCTGACGCTGACGGCGAGGGCACCCAGGTGAATGCCGCCGGCGCCTTCATCGCCAAGTACGCCCCGAACCTGGAAAACGCCAACAAGCTGGTCGAATTCCTGCTCTCCGACGAGGCACAGCAGCTTTACGCCGATGCCAACTACGAGTATCCGGCGGTAACGAGTGTCAAGCCGGCCGAACTGACCCAGAGCTGGGGCATTCTCAACCCCTCGAAGGTCTCGCTTACCGCCACCGCCGAATTCCGCGACGAAGCGGCGGCGCTGATCGATGAGCTGAAGTTCAACGAAGGCGCACAGACGCAGTAACCAGCGCGGAGGCTGAGCATCAGCCGGACGACCGCAGCATCGATGAAATCCGAAACCGGCGGGAGGAAGCTCCCGCCGGTTTCGGCCATCCTGCTGCTCGCCCTGATGGGCCTGCCGATTCTCTGGCTCGCCCTGGCCGCGCTCGATACCACCGGCGCCGGCGGTCTCGCCGCCGCCATGCTGCCGACAGCCTTGCGCGAAACCGCGACGCTGATGGCCTGGGTTGGCTTGATCACCGGCGTACTCGGCCTCCTGTCGGCCTGGCTGGTGACGCATTTCGACTTTCCCGGCCGCCGTATCTTCGAGTGGGCGCTGGTGCTGCCGCTGGCCATTCCGACCTATCTCGCGGCCTACACCTACGTCGAGTTCCTCGATTTCACCGGTCCGATCCAGCAGGCGTTGCGCGCCGTCATCGGTGGCGAAACCATCAAGGACTACTGGTTCCCGCAGATCAAAAGCCCTTCCGGCGCCGCGTTCGTCCTCTCGATGGTGCTCTACCCCTATGTCTACGCCTCCTGCCGCGCCTTCTTCGTCATGCAGTCGGGTTCCATCTCGGCTGCGGCGCGCACCCTTGGGGCAGGGGGCTTCCGCGCCTTCTTCTCGGTCACCCTGCCGCTGAGCCGCCCGGCGCTCGTCGTCGGCATCACCCTCGCCATGATGGAGGTGGTGAACGATCTGGGCGCCGTGCAGTATTTTGGCGTCAACAGCCTCACCGCGGTGATCTATTCCACCTGGATCAACCGCTCGAACTTCGGCGGCGCCGCACAGCTGGCGGTGATGATCGTGCTCATCATCGGCCTGCTCATCCTGCTCGAGCAATGGGCGCGCCGCGACCGCGTCTACGCGCTGCATCGCGACAGCCGCGTCGCGCCACCGCGTGAGCAACTGGTCGGCGCGGAGCGCGCCCTTGCCATCGGCTTCTGCACCGTGCTGCTGCTGCTCGGCTTCGGCGTCCCGGTCGGCGAACTGCTGGTGCTCGCCATCCGCAATCTCGGCCCCGATGCCTTCGGCCTCACCGTCAACGCCGGGCTCACCACCGTGACCCTGGCGTCGCTCGGCGCCCTCATGACGGTGATCGTCGGCCTTGCCGCTGCCCGCATCGGCAAATCGCGCGCGGCGCACGGCCTGATCCGCATCGCCACCCTCGGCTACGCCATCCCCGGCACGGTGCTGGCGCTCGGCCTGCTGCAGCCGCTCGGGCAGGCCGACCTGTGGTTCAACCGGATGACCATGGCGGTGGCCAATTGGCGCCCCGGCCTGATCCTTTCCGGCTCCATTGCCGCGCTGCTTTATGTCTATGCCATTCGCTTCCTCGCGGTGTCGCATTCGACCATCGATGCGGCGATGAAGAAGCGCGGCGATACCATGCTCGATGCCGGTCGCGTCCTCGGCGTCACCGGCTGGCGGCTGTTGTTCCGTGTCGATCTGCCCACGTTGTCGCCGGCCTTGCTGACCGCCGCGACGCTGGTCTTCGTCGAGATCGTCAAGGAACTGCCGGCAACGCTGTTGCTGCGGCCGCTCGGCGTCGAAACACTGGCCACCGTGGTCTATGCCCGCGCCAATGTCAGCCTCTTCACCGAATCGGCGCTTCCGGCGCTGACCATCGTCTTGGTCGGTCTGGTCCCCGTCATCCTTTCGACCCGGTTCAGCGATCGCCGCTGAGGCGATACATTGGAAATTAACCGGTCATTGACTAAGCATTAGCCGGTTGGGTCTTTCCTTCATTTGATCGGTTGTTGGGGCGTCGGGGCATGAGAGACTACGTCCTCACGCGGCTCGTGTTGGCAGTCGGAGCGGTCCTCGGCGCCGCCGTGCTGCTGTTCCTTTTCCTTGACGTCCTGCCCGGTGCCGGCGGCGCCGATCGCCCCGCCTGGGCTCGGTTCCTCGGCCTGTTCGTTGGCGACACCGGTGCGCCTAACACCTTCGGCGAGCGTCTCGCCGTCACCCTGCCACTGGCGCTGCTGGCGCTGCTTGTCGCTGGCGCAGTGGGGGCAGGCCTCGGCCTTGCCGCCGGCCGCTATCGCGGCTTGGTCGATCGGCTGGTGCGCGTCCTCTCAGGCGTGCTTGCGCTGTTGCCGCCGTTCTGGCTCGGCATGCTGCTGGCGCTGCTGTTCGCGGGTCTGCTGAAGCTGCTGCCTGCCAGCGGCTTCGTCCCCTGGAGCAACCCACTGGGCGCGCTCGCCTCGCTGCTGCTGCCGTCGCTTGCCCTCGGCCTTCCCTATGCCGGCCAGCTCGCCCTGCGCATTCGCCGCGATCTCGGCCGCGTGGCCGAGCGTGACGTGCAGCGCCTGCGCGCCGATGGCATCGCTGCCTTCGAGGCGAGCTGGCAGCTCGGCCTCGCCCGCGCGCTGGCCGAGTTGCCGCAGGCGATGGCGCGCACCTTCGGCGCCCTGTTGATCGGCGCGGCGCTGGTCGAGAGCGTCTTCTTCCTTCCCGGCCTGGGCCGCCAGATTCTCGGCGCCGCCGAGCAGCACGATCTGGCACTGCTGCGCGGCGGCTTGCTGCTGCTGATCATGGTCGCCGCCTTCGGTATGCTGCTCCTGGCGCTGCTGCGTGTGCTGGTCGATCCCGCCTTTCGCGCGGAGTTGCGGCCATGACCCTCGAAGCCGCCTCAGTCCGGCCCGGCATCGACCTGCGCGTCGTCCTCGGCGCCGCGCTTGCGCTGATCATCGCCATCCTCGCGCTGACCTCCCTCGCCTGGACCCCGCATGGCGCCGCCAGCCTGACCCCGCTCGCCGAGCCCGACGCCATCCACTGGATCGGCACCGACGCCACCGGCCGCGATGGCGCCTCGGTGCTTATGGCCGCAACACTCACCACGCTGCTGCTTGCCATCTTCGGCACGCTTGCCAGTCTGTTCGTCGGCATCCCAATGGGCGTTGCGCTCGCTCTGCGGCTGCCGCCCTCCAACCGCACGGCGCATGCCATCGGTATGCTGCCCCCTGCGCTGCTCATCGGTGTGCTGGTCAGTGGCCTCGCCGCGCCCGCCAACCTCACGCTGTTTCTCGCCATCGCGCTTCCCGGCGTGGTGGTCGCCGCCGTCATCACCCGCCGCATCCTCGCGCCGCTGTGGCACCGCGACTATGTCACCGCGGCGCGCCTCGCCGGCCTCCGCCCGCTCGCCGCCGCACAGCGCCATGTGCTGCCGCGGCTGCTGCCGCAACTCGTTGCGCTTGGCCTCGAGCTCCTGGCCGTCGCCATCCTCATCGAGGTCAGTCTTTCCTTTGCCGGCCTGGGTGTGCTGCCACCCGGCGCCAGCCTTGGCCTGATGCTGCGCGAGGCCCAGCAGTTCATGACTATCCGCCCGCTGCTGATCGTCGTTCCCGGCGCTGTCGCCGTGGTCACCGCGCTGGCCCTGATGCTCGCCGCCAGCGGCCTCAGAGGAACGCGTCATGGCGCTTGAGCTCGCCGGCCTCGACCTCGCCATCGCCGGTAGCCATCCCATCGCCAGCCTCGACCTTGTGCTGGCCGATGGCGCTGCCCTCGCCATCGTCGGTCGCGCCAACAGTGGCAAGACCCTACTGGCCCAGGTCATCGCCGGCCTGCTACCGGCCGGCGTCACCGTTCATGGCACCGGACTCCCCGGCAAACGCCCCGGCGTCATCGGCGCCGATGCCGATCCGATCGAGCTTGGACGCTGCCTCGATCGCGGCGTCGATCTCATTGTCTGCGACGAGCCGGGCAGGGCCCTCGACCCTGCCGCGCAACGCGAACTGCTGACCGCGCTGCTCACCGCCAACCGCGACCGCGGCGTGGCGTTGCTGATCCTCACCCGGGACTTCCGCCTGCCGCTCGCCATGGGACTCGAGACGGCTATCCTCTCGGGCGGTAAGCTGGTCGAGCGCGGCCCGGCCGCCGCGTTGCAGGAGCGCCCGCAGCACGCCGCGACGCGCGAATTGGTTAGCGCCGGCAGGCCCCGCACCCGCACCATGGCTCGCCCGCCCATCGGCGAGCCGCTGCTCGAGCTCCAGGGGCTCGGCAAGCGTTTCGCCGATCCCACCTCGCGGCTCTGGAAGCGCAAGGCGCCTATCGCGGTGCTTGAGAACATCACCCTGTCGGTGCGCCGCGGCGAGGCCGTCGGCCTGCTCGGCGCCGCCGGGGCTGGTAAGTCGGAACTGCTCCGGCTGGTTGCCGGGCTCGGACGCGCCAGCGCCGGCCAGCTGGCGTTCGATCGCACGCCCTATCGCGGCGACGATCTTGCCCGCGAGGCGCGCGCCCGCATCAGCTTGCTGTTCCCTGATCCGCGCGCGGCCTTCAATCCGGATCTGGCGGTGGGACTATCGCTCACCGAGCCGCTGCGCGTCGAAGAGCAATTGCTGATCGACGAGCAGGCCGATCGCCTGGTCGAGGCTGTGCGCGTCGTCGGTCTCGCGCCTGATGTGCTTGATCATCTGCCCGGCCAGTTCACCACGGCCGAGTTGCAGCGCCTCGCTTTGGCGCGCGCGCTGGTCAGCCGCCCCAGCCTCATCATCCTCGATGAGCCGACCGCCACGCTCGATCCGGTCGAACAGGCCGAGTTTCTCGTCTTGTTCAACCGGGTCCGCTCGGACTACGGCCTCACCGTGCTCTGCGCCAGCCGTGAGTTCGACGTGCTGCGGCTCGTCGCCGACCGCATCCTCGTGCTCGAAGCCGGTCACATCGTCGAAGGCGGCAAGCCGTCCGAGTTGGCCGAGATTGGCCACCATGTGGCTACCCAGGCGCTGCTCGCCGCCCGCTATCCCGAGCCGCTGTCGCCGGCGCCCCCGGTGGTCGAGCCGCCGCCCGCGGCACCCGAGCCGCCAGCGCCTCCCGAAGCGCCACCAGCGCCTGTGCTAGAGCACAGCCCCGACGAACCCGCCGAAAGCCGGCAGGGCGAGGTCGCCGTCACCGACGGGGGCAGCGACCGAGCCGGGAGCGTCGATCCCCTTGACCCCGAGCCCGTCGGGCAGGCGGACGACGACCGGGCCGCCAGTCATGTTGAAGGCACAAAGTAGCGTCTCGCTGCCGTCCGTCCGGGTGAACATCAGTACCCCCTCCGGCGCGTCGAGCGTCCGGATCGTCCCTTTCACCAGCGCCTTGTGCTGGCGCCGGAACTTCAGCGTTGCCCGGTAGTGGTGCAGCAGCGAGTCATTCTGCTTTTCCTGCAGGTCCGGCGCTTTCAGGAGGTGATCGCCCGGCACCGGCAGCCAGGCCCGCGGTGCGGTCGAGAAGCCGCCCAGATGCGCCGAGGACTGCCAGACCATCGGCGTCCGGCATCCGTCGCGGCCTTTGAACTGTGGCCAGAACTCGATGCCGTAGGGGTCCACCAGGTCCTCGAATGCCAGCTCGGCCTCGGTAAGCCCCAGCTCTTCACCCTGGTACAGGCACACCGAGCCGCGCATCGTCAGCAGCATCGTCGCCGTCAGCTTGCCGAACGCCTCGCGGTCGCCATGGCTCATCCAGCGGCTCACATGCCGCACCACGTCGTGGTTGGAGAAGGCAAGACAGATCCAGCCGTCGGGCGCGTCCTTTTCCGTTAGGTCGATCGACGTCTTGAAATGCCGGGCGTCGAATGCCCCACCGAGATAATCGAAGGTGTAGGCCATATGCAGCTTGTCGGTGCCCGAGGTGTACTGCGCCATCACCTCGAGCTGATGCTGGCTGTCGCCGATCTCGCCCACGCTGGTCCGCCCCGGGTACTCATCGAGCAGGGCGCGGATGCGGGTCAGGAATTCGAGGTTCTCCGGCCGGCTCTTGTCGTAGAGGTGCTCCTGGAAATTATAGGGGTTCACCGCCGGCGCCGTCGAAGCATTGAAATCCTCCGGTTTCACCACCGGGTTGGATTCGAGCCCCAGCGAGGCGAAGTAGAAGTTCACCGTGTCGAGCCGGAACCCATCGACCCCGCGCTCCAGCCAGAACCGCATATCGCTGAGCACCGCGTCCTGCACATCCGGATTGTGGAAGTTGAGGTCGGGCTGCGAGGTGAGGAAATTGTGCATGTAATACTGCATGCGCCGGCTGTCCCACGCCCAGGCCGAGCCGCCGAAGATCGACAGCCAGTTGTTGGGCGGCGTCCCGTCGGGGTTGGGGTCGGCCCACACATACCAGTCGTGCCGCGGGTTGGTCCGGTTCTGCCGGCTCTCCGAGAACCACGGGTGCTTGTCTGAGGTGTGCGAGATCACCTGGTCGATGATCACTTTCAGCCCGCGCGAATGCGCCTTCTCGAGCAGCCGGTCGAAATCCCCTAGCGTGCCGAAGATCGGATCGACGTCGCGATAGTTGGAAACGTCGTAGCCGAAATCCTTCATCGGCGAGGTGAAGAACGGGCTGAGCCAGATCGCGTCGACGCCGAGGTCGGCGACATAGTCGAGCCGCTCGGTGATCCCGACGAGGTCGCCGACGCCGTCGCCGTTATGGTCCTGAAAGGAGCGCGGGTAGATCTGGTAGATCACCGCGCCACGCCACCAGTCCTTGTCGAGAGGCTGCTCGGGCGTCGACTTCTGCTCCGTCATCGGCGGAACGGCCATCATCGGCGGCACAACGCTCATGCTGAAACTCCCTGGGCTGGCTCTCGCGACGTTTGGCGCGAGGGCAGGGCCGGAGTCAATCGCCGGCCGATGCGGAGGAGCCTTGCGCGATACTGAAAGCTCGATGCTCAGTTCCCCCACCGAGCCCCTAGCCACCCACCCGGTAGTAAGAGATTTCGTCGCAGAACACCGCCATCATGCACACCTTGAGGTCGAGCTGCGTGATGTTGGGTAAAGTGATGGTCGCCGGCAGCGCGCTGCCGTCCCCGGTGAGGATTTGCCCTGCCCAGCCGCCTCTGATCGGCGCAAAGTTCACGCCCACCAGCTTGCCGGCGAGGCTGGGTTCGCCCGCCGCGGGCTTATCGGCAAGTACCGTGGCGCACAACGCCCCGGCCATGTCCGCACAACCGGCGATCTCGATCACGCTGCTGCGGTCGGCCGAAGTCCAACGGCCCGCCGGCGCTGGCTCCTCGGCTTTCGCCCACTCCGGCACCATAGACAGCAGCATGGTGACCAGGCCCCAGGCAATGGCTTTCAGCATGTGCCGCTCCTCGAGCCCGTAGCGGCTGCAGCCCCGCTGCCGGTGAAAACGAGCGCGAACGCCAGCGCGCCCGCGGCGGATGCCGTGAGACGAGAGATCATTATCAGTACCTCGAAAGCTGCCCCCCGCACGCCAGCGGGGCAGGTGCGTATGAAGCGATCCTGCGTGCAGACCTAGAGATGCCGCATCACGTATCGATAGTCAATAACAATATCACGATAATCGTGAAATCAATCGTCGTCAGACAGATCGTCCTCGGGCCGGCGCTCATAGGCCAGCAGGTCGCCTGGCTGGCACTGCAGCACGTCGCACAGCCGGTTCAGCGTCGAAAACCGCACCGCCTTGGCTTTGCCGGTCTTGAGCACACTGAGGTTCTGCATCGAGATGCCGACCGCGTCGGCAAGATCGCCCAGCCGCATCTTGCGGCGCGCCAGCATCACGTCGAGGTTCACGATGATCATCGCCAGCGCCTAGATCGTCAGCTTGGCGTCTTCGGCGACGCGCGCAGCTTCGTCGAGCACCAGGCCGACGACGTAGATCACCCCTGCCGGCAGCAGGTTGGCGAGGTCGATGCTGATCGAGAAACGGCCCATCTCATTGGCCATCAGGTCAGTCAGCGGCCCGATCACGCTGGAGCCGGCCGTGGCGACCAGCAGCGCTATGCCGGCCCGCCGGATGGCGCTCGCTGCGCCGCGCGTCAGGATCTGGCCCGCCGCCCACAGGCCGAACAGCTGGCGCAGGAAGTAGAGCGGCACGAGATAGAGCCCGACGCTGAGCAGCGCGCCGGTGCCGATCAGCACGGCGCTGCCCAGCGATACCGTCGACAGATCCACCGGGTCGGGCGGCCCGATATAGACGTCGCCGCCAAACAGCCGGCTCGCCAGCAGCGCCGCCAGCGTTCCCACCGGCAGGACGATTATCACCAGCAGCAGCCCGACGCCGAACCGTCGGCTCCAGGTCCGGATCGCCCCGATTCGCTCAGTCGTCGATCGCGCCATCTGCTGCCCCATCGCAGTTTCCGGCGCATATTCCATGCGCCGCGCTATCACGTAAAGCGATGAATCGTTCGCGACAAACGAGAAATAGGCGTCCGCTGTTGTCAGCCGGCCTTGCTACGCCGCGAGTTCCTTGCGAACTGCAGAGGCGATGAACGCGGACCGTGTCTGCTTGCGGTGCTTTGCTGCGGCATCGATGGCCTCCAGCAATCCTAGGTCGAGCGAGACGTTGATACGCGTCGTGGAGCCGAGATCGCGGACTAGGGGGATCAGGACGAGCACCGCACCTCGGCGGTCTTCCGCCAGCGCGGGGTCTGCCATGATCTGGTCGGGTGGACGGGGGGCAGGGACAATGTCGCCGTCTGCCTCCATCCAGCGCACGAAGGCACCGAGCCCTTCAGTGGCGTTGCGCGTCGCCTCTTCAACGGTGTCGCCCGCCGAGTAGCATCCCGGCAAATCGGGAAAGCTCACGCCGTAGGCGGAGTCAGGGTCCTTATGCATCAGGGCGACATAGTGCATCTTTAGTCTCTTTCTAGCAGACCCGCGTCCCGCATGATGCTGCGCGCTGTGCCAAATGGCAGGTCCTTGCGTGGGTGCGGTACCTGGATCTTTCCCGGCTTGGCTGGATGCTTGAAGTGATGGTGCGATCCCTCGACACCGACTTCGTACCAACCGTCGGCCTCCAGCAGCTTGATCAGCTTGCGGCTGTTGGTTTCGACGCGCATGCGCACTCCTTCCCTTGACGAGTACGAGGCACTTCATGCGCAACGCGTGTAACATAATACACACCGCATTGCGGTTCAATACAGGACCCGTATCGGCGCGCTTCAGGGGCAGCGGTACCACCGGCGACTGCGCGTCATCCTAAAACGAAAGGGCGGCCCAGTGGACCGCCCTCCCGTTCGTGACCTTCGTGAGAAGATCGGATGTGTTGGCTGGAAGCCGGACTTAGAAGTCCATGCCGCCCATGCCGCCCATGCCGCCGCCGCCCGGCATTGCCGGAGCTGCGTCCTTCGGCACCTCGGCGATCATCGCCTCGGTGGTGATGAGGAGCGAGGCGACCGAGGCCGCATCCTGCAGCGCCGTGCGAACCACCTTGACGGGGTCGACGATGCCGAGCGCGATCATGTCGCCATACTCGCCGGTCTGGGCGTTGTAGCCGAAGTTCGGCGAGGCGTTCTCGAGGATCTTGCCGACCACAACCGAGCCTTCATCGCCGGCATTGTTGGCGATCTGACGGACCGGCTCCTGCAGAGCGCGACGGACGAGGGCGATACCGGCCTGCTGGTCGGGGTTCGCGCCCTTGACGGTGATGGCGTTCGAAGCGCGCAGCAGCGCGACGCCGCCACCCGGCACGATGCCTTCTTCAACCGCAGCGCGGGTAGCGTTCAGCGCGTCGTCGACGCGATCCTTGCGCTCCTTCACTTCGATTTCGGTCGAGCCGCCGACCTTGATCACCGCAACACCGCCGGCGAGCTTGGCCAGGCGTTCCTGCAGCTTTTCCTTGTCGTAGTCCGAAGTGGTCTCTTCGATCTGCGCCTTGATCTGGGCCACGCGGCCTTCGATGTCGGACTTCTGGCCGGCGCCGTCGACGATCGTGGTGTTCTCCTTGGAGATTTCCACGCGCTTGGCAGTGCCCAGCATGTCGAGGGTGACGTTCTCGAGCTTGATGCCGAGATCTTCCGAGATCACCTGGCCGCCGGTCAGGACGGCGATGTCCTCGAGCATGGCCTTGCGACGATCACCGAAGCCCGGAGCCTTGACGGCAGCGACCTTGAGGCCACCACGCAGACGGTTCACCACGAGCGTCGCCAGAGCCTCGCCCTCGATGTCCTCGGCAACGATCAGCAGCGGACGCTGCGACTGCACCACGGCTTCGAGAATCGGCAGCATGGCCTGCAGGTTCGAGAGCTTCTTCTCGTGCAGCAGGATCACCGGATCCTCGAGCACCGCAACCATCTTCTCGGCGTTGGTGACGAAGTACGGCGAGAGGTACCCGCGGTCGAACTGCATGCCCTCGACGACGTCGAGTTCGGTCTCGGCGGTCTTGGCTTCCTCGACGGTGATCACACCCTCGTTGCCGACCTTCTGCATCGCGTTGGCGATCATCTCGCCGATGGCGGACTCGCCATTGGCCGAAATGGTGCCAACCTGCGCGACTTCGGCGTTCGACGAGATGATCTTCTTGGCCGCGTTCAGGTTGGCGACGACTTCGGTCACGGCGAGGTCGATGCCGCGCTTCAGGTCCATCGGGTTCATGCCGGCGGCGACGAGCTTGACGCCCTCGTTGACGATGGCCTGGCCGAGCACGGTCGCGGTGGTGGTGCCGTCACCGGCGATGTCGTTGGTCTTGGAGGCCACGGCGCGCAGCATCTGGGCGCCCATGTTCTCGAACTTGTCCTCGAGCTCGATTTCCTTGGCGACGGTGACGCCGTCCTTGGTGATGCGCGGCGCACCGAACGACTTGTCGATCACGACGTTGCGGCCCTTCGGACCCAGCGTGACCTTCACCGCGTTGGCGAGGATGTTGACGCCGCGGACCATCTTGTCGCGGGCATCGGTGGAGAACTTTACGTCTTTCGCAGCCATGAGAGGCGCTCCTTACGAGTTGAAAGGGGAGAGATCGGAACCGGCGGAACGCCTGGTTACGAGATCACGCCCATGATGTCGGATTCTTTCATGATCAGCAGATCCTTGCCGTCGAGCTTCACCTCGGTGCCGCTCCACTTGCCGAACAGGATCCGGTCTCCGGCCTTGACGTCCAGCGCCACGACCTTGCCGCTCTCGTCACGGGCGCCGGGGCCGACGGCCTCGACAATACCCTCAGAGGGCTTTTCCTTGGCGGTGTCGGGGATGATGATGCCGCCAGCCGATTTCTCTTCGCTGTCGACGCGCCGGACGACCACGCGGTCGTGCAGGGGACGGAAAGCCATTTTTGCTCCTATCAGCAATCAAGTGATTTCGCCTCTGTTAGCACTCGTGATCGAGGAGTGCTAACAGCTGGAAGGGGATATAGGAGGGCCCCCAAAGCGAGTCAAGGACGAGGCGAGCCATACGATGACGATGTGGCGGCTATGCGACGAACGCATGAAACGGGCCCGCTGTCGCCACGTTTGTGGTGCCGAGAGAACCGCAAGCCGCCTTGATGGTAAGTTGCAAAGCGCCCGGCTTGGCAGTACCTGAAGCGCCTGAGATACCTTCGGAGCAGACGTGACCGTCGTCCAGTTCGATAGCCACCCCCGCAAATCCCCCGAGGCCTGGGTCGCCCCGCAGCTCGCGGTGATCGTCCCCAGCTACAATGAGCGCGATAACGTCGCGCTGTTGTACGACAAGGTCACGGCCGCCCTCGGCGCCACGCCGTTCGAGTTCATTGTCGTCGACGACAATTCTCCCGACGGCACCTCCGAAGTGGTGCGCGACATGTCACGCCGCCACCAGAACGTGCGCGGCATCCACCGCCTCGGTCGCCGCGGCCTGAGCTCGGCGGTGGTCGAGGGCATCCTCGCCAGCGCCGCTCCCTACTTTGCCGTCATCGACGCCGATCTGCAGCACGACGAAACCATCCTGCCGCAGATGCTTGAGAAGGCCATCGCCGGCGATCACATCGTCGTCGGCACCCGCTATAGCGGGGAAGGCAGCGTCGGCGACGGTCTGTCCAGAACGCGCGAAGCCGGCAGCCGCTTTGCCACTAGGCTCTCGAGCCTAGTCACCGGTAAGTCGCTCAGCGACCCGATGAGTGGCTTCTTCCTGATGCGACGGAGCGTCTTCGACGAAATCGCTCCCTCGCTCAGCGATGACGGTTTCAAGATCCTGCTCGATATCATCGTCTCGGCCGGCCGCTCGCGCGCCCGCCAGGGCAAGGAGCTGCGCATCGGCGAGGTGCCCTATACCTTCCGCCCGCGCCACGCCGGCGAGAGCAAGATGAGCTCGATCGTCGTGGTGCAGTTCCTCGGCCTGATCGTCTCCAAGCTCTCCGGCGGTCTGCTGCCCACCACTTTCCTGCTGTTTGCCCTGGTCGGCGGCCTCGGCGTCGTGGTGCATATGGGGACGCTGTGGTTCACCCATGAGGTGCTGAGCTTCAACTTCGTCTGGTCGCAGGTCGCGGCAACGCTCCTCGCCATGACCTTCAATTTCATGCTCAACAACGAGCTGACCTACGCCAACAAGAAGCTGCGCGGCTGGCGCTATCTCACCGGCATGCTCACCTTCTATGCAGTCTGCTCCATCGGCGCCCTCGCCAACGTCTCGGTTGCCAGCTGGATCTATGCCTATGATGGCCAGTTCTATGTGGCCGGCCTGCTCGGCGTGCTGATGAGCGTCGTCTTCAACTACTCCGTTACAAAGGTGTTCACATGGCGGTAAGCGCAGAACTCGAAATCAAGCTCCGCCGCACCGGTGGCGTCGGCCCCAACACCAAGTGGGACTGGAGCCTTGTCGACGCCAGCGGCACCGTGGTGAAGAAGGGCTCAGCCCTCGGCGAAGAAGCCCGCGCCTTCGCCACGGCCAAGAAGGCCCGCGATAAGCTGAAGGGCTAAACCCTCTGTAAGGGCGCGTTCTAAGCCGCGCCCTTCTTGCCTTCGAGTTCCGCCCAAGCCTGCCGCTTGCGGTAGATCGTCGAGGGGCTGAGCTCCAGCGCTGCGGCAGCGAGCGCGATGTTGCCCGCAAAACTCTCGATCGCGTCCTCGATGATCCGCTGTTCCTGTTGCCACATCGGCAGCACGGCCGGGCGCATCGGCGATTCCGTCGAAGCGGCGCGTCGTTCCGTCTCGCCGCCATCGAACATCGCGACGATTCGGCGGGCCACGCCTTCGAGGTTTTCTGCGCTCCCCGGCAGGTCGCGCGCCACGAAGTCGAGCACCGTCTGCAGCTGGCTGGAGGCATCAATCAGCCCGGCCACACGCTCCCGCTCCACCGGTCCGCGGAACGCTCCGGCGATGGCTCGGCCATGCCGATGTGCCAGCTCGCCGAGCCGCGCCGACAGCACCGCGCCATCGACCGGCCGGGTCACGTGCTCGTGCGCGCCTGCCTGCAATACCGCGAGCGTCGCTGATACCGAAGCCCCGTCGGAAAGCACCACCACCAGCGATCCCGACGCCAGCCGCGCCAGCCGCGCCACCGCGTCCTCGGGCTCCGCTGAGAGGTCGCAAAGGCTGTCGAGGTCGGCCAGCAGCAGGTCGTATGATGCGAGGCGCAGCCGGTCTGCCGCCTCGCGGCCGCCGCAAGCCAGCGCGATCTCGGGTGCGATGATGAATCCCTGATCGAGCATCTCGATCAGGCTCCGGGCGCCGGCCTCGTCGCGCTCGACGAGCAGGATACGGACGGCGTTATCCAGGCCGAAGCCGGGAGCGGGCATGGTGACAAGTCCTTGGGCACGTGGCTGTGCTGAATGGAGTGTTGACGAACTGGGTAAATAAAGCGTTCCAGCCGATCCGTGCGCAAACCCGCCGAGCCCGCGGTTTGCCACAGCTCCCGCATCCCCGCGCCTTTCGGCAGGGCCCGCCCGATGCTATGACGGGATGCGTTGAATCCCGTTGGCCACTGTGGGAGCCCGAGCGTTAAGTGCAAGGCCTCGTCTACATCTTCATTGCGCTGGCCACGCTTGGCGTTGCGGCGGCGGCCTATTTCGGGCTGACCTTTTCGCCGATCGAAGCTTTTGTTACCGCAATTGCCTTTGGTGCGCTCGCCGTCATGCTGATGGAGCGCCGCCTGCGCCAGCGCTCGGAAGCGCGACTCGAGCGCGCCGTCGAGGATCTGGCGCGGCTGCTGTCGACCGATGCCAGGGCCGGGCAGGTGCTGAGCCAGCGCGTCAACGCCATTGCCGATACCAATGTGGGTAGCCGGCTCGACGGCATCGAGGCCGATATCTCGGTGCTCGGCACCGTCACCCGGCAGCTCGCCGAAGCGCTGGCCGAATTCGAGGAGGCCCGGCGCGCCGATGGTGGTTCCCGTCTCGCCGAAGCGATGGCGGAACCGGCAGAGCCAGACGACGACATCTTCCTCGATCCGATGATTCCTGAGGCTGAGGTCCGCGCTGCGCTCGATTCCAACCGGCTGGTCTTTCACATCGAGCCGGTGGTCAGGCTACCGGCCAGGAAACCGCTCGGCTACGACCTCGTGCCGCGCTTGATGCAGGATGCGGGCGGGCTTGCCGATGCGCCCGATTTCATGCCGCGCCGCGGCGGCGAGGACCTGATCCGCCGTATCGAAGCGATGGCGCTCGAGGAAGCCGTCACCATCGCGCGGCGGGCCAAAACCTCCGGCCAGCCGATCACCCTGTTCCTGCCGTTGAGCCGCGCCACCATCCTCGACAAGAAGGGGCTGGAGCAGGTGACGGCGACGCTCGTCGCCAACCAGGCGATCACCGCCTCGCTGAACTTCGCCATCCGGCAGACCGAGTGGAAGCCGCTCGGCCCGACTGAGAAGCGCGCGCTCTACGAGTTCCGCAAGGCCGGCGCCGGGTTCGTCCTCACCGACGCCACCTCGCTGCGCTTCGACTTCGCCGAGCTCGAGGGCCTCGGCTTCAGCGACGTGCGGTTCGATGCGACCCGCTTCCTGTCGCAGCCGCAAAGCTTCACCGATTTCCACACCGCCGATATCGCCCCCTACGCCAAGCGCTTCGAGATCGAGCTCTGCGGCACCGGGGTGATCGATGAGCAGCAGTTGCTCAGCCTGTTCGAAGATGGCATCAGCCTCGTGCAGGGACCGCATATCGGCCGGCCCGGCCCGGTTCGCCCGGATCTCGTTGTCGAGCGTCCGCGCGATGCCGAGCGCCGCATCGAGGCGCAAGCGTAATAGGATAGACTATGCAGGCACTTGCCGGACTGAGCGGGATCGCCCCCCGCTACGATGTGGTTTTGAGCGACATCTGGGGCGTCGTGCACAATGGCATCGCCGCCCACCCGACCGCCGTCGAGGCGCTGGTCAACTATCGCCGTAATGGCGGCCGTGTCGTCTTGATCAGCAATGCTCCGCGTCCGCACGGCCCGATCATCGAGATGATGGATCGGCTCGGCGTCTCGCGCGAAGCCTATGACGATGTGGTGACCTCGGGCGACGCCACCCGCGTCGTGCTCGAGCGTTATCGCGGCCAGACCGTTCACTATGTCGGCCCGCCGCACGATAATGACAGCCTGTTTGAGGGCCTCGACATCACCATCGGCCGCGCCGAGGATGCGAGGGCCATCGTCGTCACCGACCTCGATACCGACCACGACACGCCGGACATGTACAATGACCGGATCACCCTGTGGCTCAGCCGCAATCTGCCGCTGATCGCCGCCAATCCGGATCGGGTGGTCGAGCATGGCGACCAGATCCTCTATTGCGGCGGCGCTCTCGCCGATCTCTATGAGGCCCGCGGCGGCATGATCGTCATGGTCGGCAAGCCCTATAAGCCAATCTATGCCGAGGCCCTTCGCCTCGCCGAAAAGGCTGCCGGCCGCCCGGTCGACCGCACGCGCATCCTCGCCATCGGCGACTCGGTGCGCACCGACGCCATCGGCGCCGCCGGCGCGGGGCTCGACCTGCTGTTCGTCACCGGTTCGATCCACGCCGCCGAACTCGATGCTTTCGGCAACCCGGACCCCGAAGCCATCCGTCGCCTGGTCGAACCGAGTGGCGCCAATGTCGCTGGATTCATGCCGCGGCTGAGCTGGTAGCCACCGGGCCCCTCGGTCATCTCTCCCGCCAGGGGGAGCGTTCCGCATAGCAGCCTCCAACCTTAGCTGCCTTGCAACCCATCCGGTTTCTTGCCATATCGCCATCACTCTCAAGGCGGGTACGAATTTGAGCGGCTTCATCAGGCTCGCTGGACTCGACCAGGTTCCGGCGTCGCTGCGCGGCGCCATGGTCGCGATCGGCAATTTCGACGGCTGCCACCGCGGTCATCAGCACGTGTTCCGGGCGCTGAAGGCCCGCGCTGCCGCGCTTGGCGTGCCGGCGCTGGTCCTCACCTTCGAGCCGCACCCGCGCGACGTGTTCGCGCCGGCGCCGTTCATGTTCCGTTTGACCTATGCCGACCAGAAGGCCGAGATCGCCGAAGCGCTCGGGCTCGATGGCATCGTGGTGATGCCGTTCTCGCTCGAATTCTCCCACATCGTCGCCGAGGACTTCGTCACCCGCTTCCTCGTCGGGGCGCTCGGCGTCACCGGCGTCTCGGTCGGCGCTGACTTCCATTTCGGCTACAAGCGCCAGGGCACTCCGGATTTTCTCAGGGATGCCGGCGTCCGCCACGGCTTCGAGGTCGAAATCCTCGATATGCTCGACGAGGGCGACGACCATATCTCGTCCTCCCGCATCCGCGCCCTGCTCGGCGAAGGCGATGTCGCGGGCGCGGCCCAGCTGCTCGGCTACCACTGGTTCCTCTCCGGCGTCGTGGTGAAGGGCGATCAGCGGGGCAGGGAGCTCGGCTTCCCCACCGCCAATACCGCGAGCCCCACCGGCTTTGGCCTCTTGCAGGGCGTCTACGCCGTGCGCGCCAAGCTCAATGGGCGCCTGCTCGATGGTGTCGCGAGCTACGGCAAGCCGATGTTCAACAACGAGCGCCCGCCCTTCGAAACCTGGATCTTCGATTTCGACGAGGACATTTACGGCGAGACGCTGGAAGTGGCGCTGCTCGGCACCGTGCGCGGCCAGGTGAAGTTCGCCGGTCTCGACGAGCTGATCGCTGCCGTCAACAATGACGCCGCCCAGGCCCGCCTGCTGCTGCAGGCCGCGCTACCGGTTTCCGAACTCGACGAGAAGCTGGGTTTTTTCCGCACCTGATGTAGAATCGTTGTGCCTTGGGGGAGGCGACACAATGGATGGCACCGCATCGCGGTCGACAAAGGTTCCGGCCGCGACCGGTGTAAGTGTCGTAGTAGTCATAGCACTAGGCCTGCGCGTGGCGTTCGACCTGTTCGTCGCGCCGATCGGCGACGAAGCCTATTACTGGCTTTGGGGCCAGCGGCCGGCCCTCTCCTATTTCGACCATCCACCGCTTCATTCCTGGTTGCTGGGCCTTGCTTCGCCACTAGGCTGGAACACGCTGGTGCTGCGGCTGACGGCCTGGTTGACGTTCGCCGGAACACTTGCACTCGCTGCCCGGTTGGCCTTGCGGATAAACCCGGAGCTTGGTTCGCGCGCTGGTTGGCTGGCGGTGGCGATCTGTATCACCTCGCCCGTCTGGTTCATCATGACGACGCTGGCGTTCCAGGATCACCTGATGATCCTGTTCTCGATGCTGGCGGGTTACGTGTTCGTCGACATCTTTGCCACCACACTCGCCGGCGACCGGCCGCGGGCCGCGCGCTACTACCTCGGCGGCGCGGCCATCGGACTGGCGGTTCTGAGCAAGGAGAATGGCGTCTTCATCGGCGTGGCGATCGCTGCAGCGATTCTCACCACCCGGGCGCTCTGGCCGCTGCTGCGGGTGCCGCACCTTTATCTTGCGGCGATCCTTGCGTTGCTTCTGCAGTTGCCGGTGCTGATGTGGAACATCAGCAACGACTTTGCCTCGTATCGCTTTAACCTGGTCGACAGGGTCGACTGGCTGGACAATGTCAATCTCATCCGGCCGGCAATTTTCATCGTCCTCGCCACTTTGACGTTCTCACCCTTCGCACTGGCGGGAGTTGCGAGCCTGGTGCGTCGCAACCCCGGGTTGCCGCCGCTTGGCCAGGCGTTGCGGTTGCTCGCGCTGTGGCTGTTTGCGGCATCGAGCCTGGGCATGCTGGTCCTGTCACTGTCGACCTTCGTGCTCTACTACTGGAACATCGCTGCCTACGTGCTCGTGCTGCCGGCAATCGCCGCGCTGCGACCAGGCTGGCGCTTGTTCTGGCCGCATGTCGCGTATGGTCTGCTGATCACGGCGCTGATTGTGGTGAATTATGCCGCTGTTCCACTCTCGGCGTTCGTCGGCAAGCCCGATTGGGAATCGAGCGTGGTCTATGGCTGGGATGATGTGGCTGACAGCGTCCGGGCGCTGCGCTCGGCCGACGCCCCGGATTTCCTCGCTGGCACCCGCTACACGCTCGCTTCGCAACTGGGCTTTGCGCTTCAGACGGCCGAGGTGACGGATCTGTCCGAACGGCACAGTCAGTTCTCGTTCTGGTTCGATCCGAAGGCGCATCTGGGGCAATCGGCGCTGGTCCTCAGCGATGAGGCGTTTCCTGTCGATGGCGTCGCGAAGCGGTTCACCGGTGGGTGCGTCGAGGCCGGCCGGGTCGACGTCGAGCGGTTCGGCATTCCGGTACATCGCTTCTTGATCTCTCGGTGCACCGGATTCGCGGGTTAGCACTCCGCGCACTTCGGCCTTTCACCTCGCGCCCTCGCTTGCTACAAGCCCGCAACTTCCCTTGAACATCGATCGATGACGATGAACGACACTGCTCAAAGCGGCGCGGAGACCGATTACAGCGCGACGCTGTTCCTCCCCGAGACCGAGTTTCCGATGCGCGCCGGGCTTCCCGCCCGCGAGCCTGACTGGCTGAAGCGTTGGGAAGAGATGGACATTTATGCCCGCCAGCGCGCCGCCGGCGAAGGCAAGCCGCTGTTCACGCTGCACGATGGCCCGCCCTATGCCAATGGCAACATCCATATCGGCCATGCGCTCAACAAGATCCTCAAGGACCTGGTGAGCCGATCCAAGACCATGCTCGGCTACAACTCGGCCTACGTGCCGGGCTGGGACTGCCATGGCCTGCCCATCGAGTGGAAGGTCGAAGAGCAGTATCGCAGTAAGGGCAAGAACAAGGACGACGTCGAGATCAACGAGTTCCGCAACGAGTGCCGGAGCTTCGCGCAATACTGGGTCGATACCCAGCGCGAGGAGTTCAAGCGGCTCGGTGTGGTCGGCGACTGGTCCAACCCGTATTTGACCATGAGCTTCGATGCCGAAGCGCAGATCGCGCGCGAGCTGATGAAGGTTGCGGCCTCCGGCCAGCTCTATCGCGGTTCCAAGCCCGTCATGTGGTCGGTGGTGGAGCGTACCGCGCTCGCCGAGGCCGAGATCGAGTACCAGGACTACGAGAGCGACGCGATCTGGGTGAAGTTCCCGATCCACTCGGCCAACGGCGCCTTCGGCACCGGCTCGTTCGAGGATTTCGGCTCGTCCTATGTGGTCATCTGGACCACTACGCCCTGGACCATCCCGGCCAACCGCGCCATCAGCTATTCGAGCAAGATCGGCTACGGCCTCTACGAGGTCACCGGTGCGCCCGAGGGCAACTGGGCCTCGAAGGGTGAGAAATACGTCCTCGCCGACAAGCTGGCGGCCGACGTGTTCGCCAAGGCCAAGGTCGAAAGCTTCATCCGCCTGCACGATGTCGATTGTTCCAAGATCGTCTCGACCAACCACCCGCTGCGCGGGCTCGGCGGCGGCTATGAGTTCGAGGTGCCGCTGCTCGATGGCGAGCACGTCACCGACGATACCGGCACCGGGTTCGTTCACACCGCGCCCAGCCACGGCCTCGACGATTTCGGCATCTGGATGGAGTCTGGCCGCATGCTCACGGCGCGCGGTATCGACACCACCATCCCCTACGTTGTCGACGACGCCGGCTTTTACACCGCCGCTGCCCCAGGCCTCGAAGGTGCCCGCGTCATCGATGATGCCGGCAAGAAAGGCGATGCCAACAACCGCGTCATTGCCGCGCTCGCCGAGCGCAACGCCATGGTCGCCCGTGGCCGCATCAAGCACCAATACCCGCACTCCTGGCGTTCGAAGAAGCCGATTATCTTCCGCAACACGCCGCAGTGGTTCGTCTATATGGACCGCGACATCGAGGGGAAGAAAGGCGACACCCTGCGGGCCCGCTCGCTCGCTGCGATCGATGCGACCAAGTTCTACCCGCAAGCCGGGCAGAACCGCCTGCGCTCGATGATCGCCGACCGCCCCGACTGGGTGCTGAGCCGCCAGCGCGCCTGGGGCGTGCCGATCGCCGTGTTCTACAACGAGGCGACCGACACCATCCTCAACGACGCGATGGTCAATCATCGTATCGGCCAGGCCTTCGAAGAAGAGGGCGCCGACGCCTGGTTCAAGGCCGGCGCCAAGGAGCGCTTCCTCGGCAACGCCGTGCCGGATCCCGAGAACTGGCAGAAGGTCGACGACATCCTCGATGTCTGGTTCGAGAGCGGCACTACCCATTCCTGGGTGCTGAAGAACCCACAGAAGTGGCCGGACATGCAGTTCCCGGCCGGCATGTACCTGGAAGGTTCCGACCAGCACCGCGGCTGGTTCCACTCCTCGCTGCTCGAAAGCTGCGCCACCAACGGCTTCGCGCCTTATGCGAGTGTCTTGACGCACGGCTTCACCCTCGACGGCGAGGGCAAGAAGATGTCGAAATCGCTGGGCAACACCACCGCTCCGCAGGATGTCATCAAGCAGTTCGGCGCCGACATTCTCCGCCTCTGGGTCGCGCAGTCCGACTATTCGGACGACCTCCGGATCGGCAAGGAGATCATCAACTCCACCGTCGATAACTACCGTAAGCTCCGCAACACCATCCGCTGGCTCATCGGCAACCTCGCTCACCGCAAGGCTGAGGAAACCGTCGACTACCGCGACATGCCCGAACTCGAGCAACTGATCCTCAGTAAGCTCAAGGACCTCGACGGGCTCGTGCGCGACGCCTACGAGAGCTACGATTACAAGCGCATCGTCGCGGCGCTTTCGAACTTCATGAACATCGATCTCTCGGCCTTCTACTTCGATATCCGCAAGGACGCGCTCTACTGCGATCCGATCAGCTCGGTCCGCCGCCGCGCCAGCCTGACCGTGCTCGACCATGTGTTCGACGCACTGACCGCCTGGCTCGCCCCGATCCTGGTGTTCACCATGGAAGAGGCCTGGCTCGAGCGTCATCCGGGCGCCGATTCGTCGGTGCACCTCCGGCAGTTCCCAAAACTCCCCGAGGAGTGGACGGACGCAAAGCTCGACGAGAAGTGGGACGCCATCCGCGAGGTCCGCAAGGTCGTGACCGGGGCGCTGGAAATCGCCCGGCGCGATAAGGTGATCGGTGCCTCGCTCGAGGCCGCGCCGAAGGTCTACATCACTGACGACAAGCTCGCCGCAGCCGTTCGTGGCACCGACATGGCCGAGATCTCGATCACTTCCGACATCGAGATTGTCGAGGGTGAGGGGCCTGCCGACGCCTTCCGGCTCGACGAAGTGCGCGGCGTCGCTGTCGTCTTTGCCAAGGCCGAGGGCCAGCGCTGTGCCCGTTCCTGGCGGATCCTGCCGGAAGTCGGCACGGATGCCGAATATCCGGACCTGTCGCTGCGCGATGCGCAGGCGATGCGCGAGTTGAAGGCAGCGGGACGGTAAGGCCGGTGGCTCCTAACCCCCACCCTCATTCCCTCCCCACAAGGGGGAGGGAGGCGCACTTTGCGCGGGCCGTTCCATCGTCTCCCTCCCCCTTGTGGTTAGGGATCAAGGGTGGGGGTGCCCCACGCGCCGGCTTCGGGGGTGGGAAGCCCCGATGCCAGTGACTCGCCCCCACCTCATCGCCTCGCTTCTCGCCGGGCTCGCCGCGTTCGCCCTCGATCGCGGCCACAAGTTCCTGCAGGTCAGCTCCGACTGTGTCGGCGCTGCCTCGACGCTGTGCATCGAGCACCTGGGCTTCGTCACTCCGGCCACACCGTTCGGCTGGCAGGGTGGTGAGATCGTGCCGGTCACGCCGTTCTTCGACTATGTGCTGGTCTGGAACACCGGCGTTTCCTACGGCCTGCTCGGTGATCTGCCGGTCTGGGCGCTCGGCGCCATCGCCGTCGTCGCTATCCTGGCGCTCGGCGTCTGGTGGTCGCGCACCTCCGATGTGCTGGTACGCTATGGCCTGATGCTCGCTATCGGCGGCGCCGTCTCAAATGCGCTTGATCGTGTGCTTTATGGCGCCGTTGCGGATTTCTTTCACTTTCATTGGCAGGATTGGTCGTTCTACATCTTCAATATCGCCGACGTGGCGATCACTTTGGGGGTGTTGCTGCTACTCCTCGACTTCGTCGGGATCGGCCGCAGAAAGCCCGCCTGAACGCAAAGGCGCCTCAATCTGGCCTTAGGGCCCGGTTGGGTGGGCAAGGAAAGCGATAACAATTCCGAGCGAATTGTTCGTGTGCCTATGATGGTCTATAAGGCCCGCGCGGGGCGCGCACGGGCCGGGGAAAAGGGAAGTTTCATGTTGAGTGATTTGACCGGGCGGCGGCCCACTCTCAAAGCCGTGACCCGGGGCGGATTGCTGACCGTTGGTATCGTGCTCGGCCTCGGCCTGAGCGCCTGCACCACCACCGAAGGCACCAATGCCCTGACCGATGTCAGCACCTTCGAGCGCGAAGTGGTGACCGAGACCATGAAGGGCATGGGCATGATGGATCGCGAGGAGAAAGCGGAGAACGCCGAGCGTCGCGGCCCGCTGGTGCTCCCAAAATCCACCGCACTGCCGGCTCCCGCCGATCCGAAGGCGGCCAAGACCGCCCTGATCCCCGAGGATTCGAGCCGCGTGCAGATCGATACTTCGAACATTTCGGAAGCTGACCTGAAGCGGCTGCGTAACGCCCGTGTGGTCGATCTGCGCACCATCGCCGGCCGTCCGCTCACCGAAGTCGAAACCAAGCAGCTCACCGCGCGCATGACCGCTGCCAAGCTGAAGGGCGGTCCCAAGCCGCTCTATCTGCCGCCCGATGAGTACTACACCACGGTCAAGGGCCAGGATATGGTCTGCCTGGCCGCCAATGGCGAGCTCGTGCCGCTCACCGACAAATCGTGCCCACCCGACGTCCGCAAGGCCCTGGCCGCGCAGGCGAACTAGAGCGTTTCCCAGGAAAAAGCCTGTCCCCGCGAAGGCGGGGATTGCAGACTTTTCCGGTTCGGAAGCGCGACCACTTAACCTGGTAGGGCAAGTCGACGTCTCGAAGAGACGGAGGCTGGGCCTACCCCTGAACTCGAAAGATGCGCTGACCCCCCGGGCAATCCTGCCTGGCCCCGGTCCCGCAGGAGTTATTGCATGTCGAATGTCTCAGCCGTCCCGACGGACGGCGACCGCTTGGCCAAGGTCATCGCCCGTTCTGGTCTCTGCTCCCGCCGCGATGCCGAAGGCTGGATCAAGGATGGGCGGGTCACCGTCAACGGCAAGAAGGTCCTGACCCCGGCCTTCAACGTCTCCGAAAAAGACAAGATCAAGGTTGATGGCGAGCCGCTTGCGGCGCGCCAGGGCACTCGCGTCTGGCTCTACCATAAGCCCGCCGGCCTCGTGGTCACCGAGAAGGATCCGGAAGGCCGCCCCACCGTGTTCGAGGCGCTCGAAGAAAAAGAGCTGCCGCGCGTCGTCTCCATCGGCCGGCTCGACATCAACACCGAAGGCCTGCTGCTGGTCACCAATGATGGTGGCCTGAAGCGTGTGCTCGAGTTGCCGGCCACCGGCTGGCTCCGCCGCTACCGCGTTCGCGCCTTCGGCTCGGTCACCCAGGCGCAGCTCGATACGCTGAAAGACGGCATCGAGATCGAGGGCATCCAGTACGGCCCGATCGAAGCCATCCTGGAGCGCGCCCAGGGCTCCAACAGCTGGCTGGTGCTGAGCCTGCGCGAAGGCAAGAACCGCGAGGTCAAGAACGTCCTCGGCGCACTCGGACTACAGGTCAACCGCCTCATCCGCGTCAGCTACGGCCCGTTCCAGCTCGGTGACCTGCCTGAGGGCGAGGTCGAAGTCGTCGCCGCCCGCGTGCTGCGCGAGCAGCTCGGCAAGCGCCTTGCCGCTGAGGCCAACACCGATTTCGACAGCGACATGCCTGAAGTCGCACCCAAGAAGAAGCCGGCGGTCAACCCCAAGCTGCGCGCTGCCGCGCCGGGCAAGGAGCTGAAGAAGGATTCGCCGCGCCAGTCGCGCGACAGCAAGTTCCGCTTCGAGGACGACGAGACCGAGGCCGCAGCTGCTGCCGCACTCGCCGAGCGCCCCCGCCAGGATCGTCCCGGCCGTTTCGACAAGAAGCCGGTCAAGGCGCCGAGTCGCCCGCGTCCGGTCGATCCGAGTGAGATTCGTACGATCCACTTTGAGGATGGCCGCGAGGCCGAGATCCGCGTCAAGCCGCCCCGCCGCGAGGGCGTGGAAGGCGAAGAGCGCAAGCGCTGGAACGACCCCGAGGACAGCTCGGCCAGGAATTTCGGCCGCCCCGCCCACCACGAGGATCGTCCGGCCCGCGCGCCGGGAGCTAAACGCCCGGGCGCCGATGCCGACCGTCCGAAACGCGCCTATGGCGACAAGCCCGCGGGCAAGCGCCCTTATGGTGACAAGCCCCGCGGCGATGTCGGCGATCGTCCGAAGCGTGCCTACGGCGATAAGCCTGCCTATGGCGAAAAGCGCGCCTATGGCGACAAGTCGCGCTCGGCCCGGCCGGCCGGCGACCGGCCTTACGGCGACAAGAAGCCCTACGCCCCGCGCGGCGATGGTCCCGCGCGCTCCTACGAGGGCAAGAAGCCGTACGCGCCCCGTACCGACGCCAGCGACCGCCCGAGCCGCTCGTTCGGCGACAAGAAGCCCAATGGCGCCCGCCCACCCCGCGAAGGCGCAGAGCGTGGTCCGCGCGACGGCGCCGAGCGCGGCCCGCGTGCCGAGGAAAAGCGCCCCTACGCCCCGCGCAACTCCAATACCGGCGACCGCGAGCGCAGCAATAGTCGTCCGCTTGGTGACAAGAAGCCCTATGGCACGCGCCCGCCCCGCGGCGATCGCCCTTCCAGCGATCGTCCGCCCGGCGGCGGTGACCGTCCGGCCCGTTCGTTCGGGGACAAGCCGCGCAGCTTCGGTGACAAGAAGCCGTTCTCCGGCAAGCCCGGCGGCACTGGCGGCAAGCCCTACGGCAAACCGTCAGGTGGCGCCGGCCGGCCGGCCGGCGGTGGTCGTCCCGGCGGCGCCGGCCGTCCCCAGGGCGGCGCTGGCCGCCCCTCCGGCAGCTCCGGCCGTCCTGCCGGTGATCGCCCCCGTGGACCCAAGAAGCCGCGCGAGTAACCGATGCGCATCGTCGCCGGCAAGTTTCGCGGCAAGGCGCTGCTGTCGCCTTCGGACGACAGCATCCGCCCGACCTCCGACCGGGCCCGCGAATCGGTGTTCAACATCCTCGCGAGCCGGATCGGCGTGCATCTCGACGGGCTGAAGGTGCTCGACCTGTTCGCCGGCACCGGCGCGCTGGGCCTTGAAGCCCTGTCGCGCGGCGCGTCGGGCGCGGTGTTCGTCGATAACGGCGCCGAATCCCGCGGCATCATCCGCGACCACATCGAAGCCTTCGGCATCGCTGGCATCGCCAAGCTGCTCCGCCGCGACGCCACGGCGCTCGGCCCCGCCGGCACCATGGGTCCCTTCGACCTGGTGTTCCTCGATCCGCCCTACGCCAAGGGGCTGGGGGAGCAGGCGCTGACCTCGCTCCGCGAGGGTAACTGGCTGGCCAAGGACGCCACGATCGTGCTTGAGGAAAGCGCCGACGTCGAACTGGCGCTGCCCGAAGGCTTCACCCTCGATGATCGCCGCGCCTATGGTGCGGCAGCGGTGCACTTCATCCGCACGCAGTGAGGCGAGCCATGCAGTTCCGCGCCGTCGTCATCCCCTCCGGCAATGCCACCGCCGTCGAAATCCCCGATGAGGTCATGCAATCGCTCGGTCCCGAGGCGCGGCCGCTGGTGGCGATCACCATCAACGGCTACAGCTGGCGCAGCCGTGTCGCCATCAAAAACGGCCAGCGCCTGGTCGGTATCAGCGCCGCCCAACGCACCGCGGCCGGCATTGAAGCAGGCCAGGCAATCGAGATCGACATCAGTCTCGACACCGCGCCGCGCGACGTCGAAGAGCCCGACGACCTCAAATCTGCCCTCGACGGCGATCCGGCCGCCCGTGCTGGCTTCGACAAGCTGCCGTTCGGGCTCAAGGCCAAGCATGTTCGCGATATCGAGGCGGCAAAAGTCGCCCGAAGTCCGCGCCCGCCGGATCGGCAAGCTGGTGGAAACGCTCGGTCGTCCCTGAACGCTAGCGCGTTCGTCCGAACAACCGCTCGATATCCGCCTTCTTCAGCTCGACATAGGTCGGCCGACCGTGGATGCACTGGCCCGAATGCGGCGTGGTTTCCATCTCGCGCAGCAGCGCGTTCATTTCCTCGACCCTGAGCCGCCGCCCCGAGCGCACCGAGCCGTGGCAGGCAATGCGCCCGATGATCGCCTCCAGCCGGTCGGCCAATGCCGCCGAGCTGTCCCATTCCGCCAGCCCATCGGCGAGATCGCGTACCAGCCCATCGATATCCGCCTGCCCGAGCAGCGCCGGCGTTTCGCGCACCGCCACCGCGCGCGGTCCGAACCGTTCGATATAGAGCCCCAGCCGCTCCAGCGTCGGCGCCGCGTCCTCGAGCCGCCCGCAATCGTCCTCGCTGAGCTCGATCACCACCGGGATCAGCTGCATCTGGCTCGCCACGGGGCCCGCCGCCATCTGCGCCTTGAACCGCTCGTAGACCAGCCGCTCGTGTGCCGCATGCTGGTCGACCAGCAACAGGCTGTCGCCATTCTGCGCGACGATGAAATTGTCAAACATCTGCGCCCGCGCCGTCCCGAGCGGATACTCCACCGGTTCGACGATCGGCGTCACCTCGTTCACTTCATATCGCGCACTAGGTTCCGCAAAGCCCGCGAACCGTGCAGTCGGCGATCCTCCCCCGCGGCGCGGGGGAGGGGACCCAGCGTAGCTGGGGGAAGGAGCGGTCCAACCCGCCGTCGTCCCGACTGGCGCCGCCTCATACTCCGGCACCCGGAACGCCTGCACCACGTCCTCGGCCACCGTGCTCGCTGCCCGGTGCCCCGCCGCATCCAGCGCCTCGGTGATTGCCCGGATCACCGCGCCGCGCACCGCGCCGGGGTCGCGGAACCTCAGCTCCGCCTTGGTCGGGTGGACGTTCACATCCACCTCTGCCGGATCCACGGCGAGGAAAATCGCTGCCACTGGGAAGCGGTCGCGGAACACGAAATCCGCGTAGGCGGCGCGGATCGCCCCCACCAGCACCTTGTCGCGCACCGCCCGGCCGTTGACGAAGAAATACTGGCTCAGCGAGTTGGCCCGCGTATAGGTCGGCAGCCCAGCGAGCCCGGTCACCACCATGCCGTGCCGCATCGTCGCCAGCGGCACGGCGTTATCGCCGAAATCTCCGCCCATCACGTCGCCGAGCCGCGCCCTCAGCGCCCCGTCGCCCTCACGCCCCGGCCAGTTCGAGGTGGTGCGGTCAGCTCCGTCGAGCACGAACTGCACGTGCGGGTTGGCCATCGCCAACCGCTTCACCATGTCGGTGATCGCTCCGGCCTCGGAACGCTCGGTCTTCAGGAATTTCCGCCGCGCCGGCACATTGCCGAACAGCTCGCGCACCTCGACGATGGTGCCGCGGTTCATCGCCAGCGGTACCGGCCGCGACTTCACTCCGTGCCTGACCGCGATCCGCAGCCCGCTCGCGTCCTCGGCCCGCCGCGACGCGATGCCAAGTTCCGCCACAGCTCCGATCGAGGCCAGCGCCTCGCCGCGAAACCCCAGCGTCCGGATGTCCTCCAGCCCGTCATCGGCCAATTTTGATGTGGCATGCCGCTCGACCGACAGCACCAGGTCGGCCTCATCCATGCCGACGCCGTCATCCTCGATCCGGATCAGGCTCTGGCCACCGCCGGCGGTGGTAATGTGGACCCGGCTGGCGCCGGCATCGATGGCGTTCTCAACCAGCTCCTTCACCACGCTTGCCGGCCGCTCCACCACCTCGCCCGCAGCGATGCGATTGATCAGATCTTCGGGAAGCTGGCGGATGGGCAAGGCGATTCTCCTGACGGGAGAATGTAGCGATGCACCGCCGCCGCTGCCACGTTCTTCGCCATCACACGGTGGTTGTTCGCAACGACGGATGCTAAACACCCGCCATGCCCACCCCTATGGATCAGGCCCTCGCCCTCGCCGAAGCCGCTGCCACTGCCGGCGAAGCGCCCGTCGGCGCGGTCATCGTTGAAGGTGATCGCGTGCTCGCCGCCGAACGCAACCGCATGCGCGAGCTGAACGATCCCACCGCGCATGCCGAGTTCCTCGCCATCCGCATCGCGCTTGCGGCGCGTGGCACTGGCCGGCTCGATGGCTGCGATCTCTATGTAACGCTCGAGCCCTGTGCCATGTGCGCCGGCGCCATTGCTCATACCCGCCTCCGCCGCGTCTACTACGGTGCCGAAGACCTGAAAGCCGGCGCCGTCGACAACGGCGTCCGCCTGTTCGAAAGCCCCAACTGCCACCACCGCCCGGAAGTCATCGGCGGGGTAGGAGCCAAGCGGTCGGGGGAGCTTCTGAAGACGTTCTTCCAGGGCCTGCGGTAACCCACGCAAGTTTCCCCACCCACCGACATCGAGTGTGTGGTGAATGCGGTGCACTTTAGAAGGGGGATACTCTACCGAGCCTCGGCGCGCATCGAGTCCTGCTGCTTGGTGAGGAACGACTCGATCCGCCCATCCAGCGCACGCTTGAAGTTATCCTTGTCCTTCTCGACATGCGCCACCAGCTCGCGCACCCGCCAGAACTCCAGCGCCCCGAAGGCGCTGAGATGCGGCCGCACGTAAACGTCGGGCGGATAGGCCGCCATCATGTGCGCCGTCAGCGAGTGCATCATGATCTGCGCCGCGCCGAACCACACATCGAGCGCCTTGTGGTTGGTCTTGTTGAGTTGTTCGGACGGGTCGCCATTGACGTCGATGCCGACGAGGATGTCGGTGTCGGCCGCCGCCTGGTCGAGTGGCAACGGGTTCACCACGCCGCCATCAACCAGGAGGTGATTGGCGAACGACACTGGCTTGAACAGGCTCGGAATAGCGATCGAGCCGGCAATTGCCTCGCGCAGCGGCCCCTCCGAGAACACCGCCTGGTGCCAGGACTGAAAGTCGGTCGCCACCACGTAGAACTTGGTTTTGAGGTCCTTGAATTCGAGCGGGAACGGGTCGGGCAGGAACGCATCCACCACTTGGCAGGCGTCGAGCTGCACGTTGAAGCCGGATTGGAAGAAGTTGCCGAGGTTGCGCACCTGCGCCCCCCACAGCCGTCCGGCAATGATCCGCATGGTGCCCAGCACCGAGAACGAGTGCTCGCGCAATTCCGCCCCGGTCATCCCGCTGGCCCAGCCCGAGCCGATCAGCGCCCCGATCGAGGTGCCCGAGATCACGTGCGGCCTGAGCCCCATCTCGTCCATCGCCTCGATATAGGGGATGTGGGTCAGCCCACGGGCCGAACCGCCGCCAAGCGCTACGCCGATCCGCGGTTCCGGCGGCGGGGCCTGACCATGGGTGTGCTCGCGAAACTCGCCGCGCAACCGATCGACAATCTGCTGCCCCCGCCGCTGCAGCGGCGTCGGCTCGATCGGCGTTGTCATCTCATGGGTCACGATAAGGAGGTAGGATACGCTCTTCTCGTTTATAAGATGTTCAGGCGGGTTTCAGTTCCCTCGCCACGGCGCGCCAGCCGATATCGCGCCGGCAGAAGCCTTCCGGCCAGTCGATCCGGTCCACTTCCGCATAGGCCCGGTCGCGCGCTTCGCCGACTGTGCGGCCGAGCGCCGTCACATTCAGCACCCGCCCGCCATTGGCGATCAGCTTGCCGTCACGGCGCAGCGTGCCGGCATGAAACACCATCAGCCTGTCGTCGTCCTGGCCGTCGATCCCGTGGATCTCGCTGCCCTTTTCGGGATTGACCGGATAGCCCTTGGCGGCCAGTACCACGGTCAGCGCCACCTCGTCGCTGAACTCCGGTTTCGCGGTCTTCAGCGTGCCGCGCGCGGTCGCTTCGAGCAGGTCCAGTGCATCGGATTTGAGCCGCAGCATCAGCACCTGGCACTCCGGATCGCCGAACCGCACATTGTACTCGATCAGCTTGGGCCCCTTTGGCGTCACCATGATCCCGGCGAACAGCACCCCGGTGAACGGCGTACCGCGCTCCGCCATCCGGCGGATCGAGGGCAGGATGATTTCGTTCTCGACCTGCGCCGTCATCTCCGGCGTCATCACCGGGGCAGGGGAGTAGGCTCCCATGCCGCCGGTGTTGGGGCCGCGGTCGCCGTCCCACACCCGCTTGTGGTCCTGCGCGCTGGGCAGCATCACGACGCTCTCGCCGTCGCAGAGGGCAAAGATCGAGGCTTCCTCGCCTTCGAGAAATTCCTCGATCACCACCGTCGAGCCGGAGTCGCCGAAGGCGCCCGAGAAGCAGTCGCGCACCGCGTCCGCCGCCTCCTGGATAGTCATCGCCACCGTCACACCCTTGCCGGCCGCGAGGCCATCGGCCTTGATCACGATCGGCGCGCCCTGGTCGTGCACATAGGCGAGCGCATCGCTCTCGTTGTCGAACCGGCCATAGGCGGCCGTTGGCACCTTGGCCTCGTCGCAGAGCTGCTTGGTGAAGGCCTTCGAACCCTCGAGCTGCGCCGCGGCCTTTGACGGTCCAAAACACAGGAGCCCGGCCGCCCGCACATCGTCGCCCAACCCCGCCACCGCCGGCGCATCGGGCCCGATCACCACGAAATCCATCTGGTTGCCGAGCGCGAAATCGATCACCGCCTTATGGTCGGTGATATCCGCCGACACGTTCTCGGCGATCTCACCGGTCCCGCCGTTCCCCGGCATCACGAACAGCTTTTCGCAGCGCGGCGACCGGGCAATCGCCCATGCCAGCGCATGCTCTCGTCCGCCCGACCCGATCACCAGAATGCGCATCAGCCATCAGCTCCGATGTTGCCGTTGATCCTCCCCGCGTTGAGGGGAGGGGATGAGGCTGGACGCCTCACCCGAGGGGTGGCCCAGCGTATGGCGCAGGGCCATTTGGCGCCCATCTAGCATCTGCTCGATTGTGCCGCCACCCTTGACGGACTCGTGGCTTTCCCGCACCTCTCACCCATGCCCACACCGCTGACCAACGCCGCCGAGTTCACCGTCTCCGAGATCGCCCAGGCGGTGAAGCGCACGGTCGAAGACGAGTTTGGCCATGTCCGGGTGCGCGGCGAGATTTCCGGTTTCCGCGGCGTCCATTCTTCCGGGCACGCCTATTTCACGCTGAAGGACGAGAACGCCTCGATCGATGCGGTGGTGTGGAAGAGCTCGTGGCCGCGCCTGACCTTCAAGCCCGAGGAAGGCATGGAGATCATCGCCACCGGGCGGCTCACCACCTTCCCCCGCTCGTCCAAGTATCAGATCGTCATCGAGCAGATCGAACCGGCCGGCGCCGGCGCGCTGATGGCGCTGCTCGAGGATCGGCGCCGGAAGCTTGCCGCCGAGGGGCTATTCGCTTCCGAGCGTAAGCGCGAGTTGCCCTACCTGCCGCGCGTCATCGGCGTCGTCACCTCGCCCACCGGCGCAGTGATCCGCGATATCCTGCACCGCATCTCCGACCGCTTCCCCAGCCACGTCGTGGTCTGGCCGGTCCGGGTGCAGGGCGAAACCGCCGCCGCCGAAGTTACCGCCGCCATCAATGGCTTCAACGCCTTCCTGCCCAACGGGGCAATTCCGCGCCCCGACGTGCTGATCGTCGCCCGTGGCGGCGGCTCCATCGAGGATCTCTGGGGCTTCAACGAAGAGATCGTCGTCCGCGCCGTGGCTGCGAGCCGCATTCCGGTCATCACCGCCGTCGGCCACGAGACCGACACGACACTGGTCGACTACGCTTCCGATCATCGCGCCCCCACGCCCACCGCCGCCGCCGAGGCCGCCGTCCCGGTGCGGGCCGACCTTATCGGCTATGTCGACGAAATCGGCGGCCGTCAGCGCCACGCCATGCGGCGCACCGCCTCGAACTATCGCGACCGCCTGCGCGCCGCCTCCGCCGGGCTGCCGCGCCCCCTCGATCTCGTCGCCTCGGCCCGCCAGCGCCTCGATCATGCCGCCTCCAACCTTGCGGCTGCTCTGCGCCACGCCGAGCAGAAGAAACGCATCGAGTTCGGCCGCTCGGCCAACAAGCTGACGCCGAACCTGCTCTCCCGCCGTGCCACCGAACTCACGACCCGTCTCGACAATCTCCGCCGTCGCGCCGATACCGCCGCCTCGCGCACCGCCGAGCGGAAACGCGGCCTGTTCGTCGCTGCGGCGGGCC
>Ga0209902_100527_pt1 | contig 37980 bp, 18 predicted proteins | sample FECB27metaG_FD_188304 | JGI IMG/M metagenome (GOLD analysis project Ga0209902, IMG submission 188304) | Cyanobacterial communities from the Joint Genome Institute, California, USA - FECB-27 (SPAdes) (version 2) | ecosystem: Environmental > Aquatic > Thermal springs > Hot (42-90C) > Microbial mats...
CCACCACCAACATCCCGATCTCGCCGCCTGAGAATACCCAGGCCGCTGTCTAAACCATCGAAATGAGGGGTCCCTGTTGGACGCCGATCACCCCGCTAAGGGGGGCCTTTTTGCACGCCGATCCACAACCGCAGGCCGGATCGAAGACTCGGATTTTGCCGAGGCGGTGCAGGAAGGCCCGCAGTTTTTCCTTGTTGGTTCCTGCGCGCTCCAGCTCCGCGCGGAGATCATCGATAAGGATCGGACCGAGCACCTTCATGATGTTGGTCGGGGACGTGTAGTGCATCCCGAGCTCGCCGCGGAGCGCCGTATCCACCACGCCCTGCAGCATCGAACCGAAGATGTCTGGATTGATGTCGCGCCAGTCGAGGCGCGCGCAGTCCAGTAGGTGTTTTCGGCAGCGACCGTCGAGCGCTGGAGACCGGCTCTTCTCCTCGAATAAGCCGCCATTGACGTAGGGCAGCTTGGACCATCCGCGAGCCGGTCCATCTCGGTGTTCGGGCGCAGTGTTCATATGCGCGAAGGTTCCTTCGAGGAATTCCCGTAAGTCCGACCCGTCGGTCTTGGTTGAACGCTGCAGCGCCGTCTCGAAGGCATCCTTCTCGAAGATCCCGACATCGTCCGAGAAGAGGCAGAACAGGAGCCGCGCCATGAACACGTTCAATGCATGCCGATCGGACGGCGTGTTCCAGTCGGGGTTGGCGTCGCGCACAGCGTCGAATAGCCGTGAAAGGTGTTTGGTCGCGCGGACGTCCGCCTGCCGTTCGGGCGCTGGCACGTAACGTTCATGGCCGCCGAGGGGAAAGAACACGTCGGCGTCGTAGGCCAGGGCGTCGATGCCGATCCGAAGCTCGTCGCCGATCTTCGTGTCACGCGCCGCAACGGCTTCGCCGTCATAAGCCAACAGAATACGAAGCTGCTTCGATTTCGGGCGGCCGGCCATCTCCGCGACCATGCGGTCGAGCGCTGCCCCGGTCTCGCCTTTCGGGACCGTCTCGAACCGCATCATCCGCGTCCATGTGAAGGATCCGCTGGCGGCGTCCTCCTGGAGCCGCGTGATGGTGGCGCGAGGGGCCCCAACGGCCTCCATCAGCTCGAGCCCGAACTCGCCGCCCTGCAGACCCTTGGCGATCAGTGCCTCAACGTTGTCGTAGATCTCGGTGGGCGTCAGCATGGCTGGATTTGGATCTGATCGGTCATGAAGCTATGTGCGCACTTTCCTTGCGACTGGCGAGCGTTCGCCCCCGCATAGGATCTTTCCTACGCGGCGTCCCTACCTTCCTCAAGCGGTCGTAGCGGCCGGGGTCGCCTCCAACTGACTTCCTCCCTCCCAGCGTCCGCGCATCTGCATGCCTCTCGGGCCCGACTTCGCGTTCAGTCGGATAGGGACGGAATGATTCTGCACAAATTATCGTTTCGGAACTTGCTTTACGCAAAATTTAGATACATAAATCAGGAATGACGCAAGGCTGAAGGAGCGAGGCTATGACGGACGATTTTATTCGACGACTGGTGGCCGCTTTGCCCCGGGACCTGCTGCTGGATCTGATCGACATGGGGGTCGCGCGCGCCTTGAAGGCGCATGAGCTCATCCGCGATCATACGGACCTGGATGGTCGCAGCGCCCGCGGCGCCGAGGGACAAGTGCGCTTCCGGTTGATGGAAAAGGGTTTTCAGGACGTCTGCGAGCAGCACGGCGCAGTCGCGCTGGGCGGGGGCCTGTTGCCCGGAACAGAGCTGCGCTTTTTTCAGCCATTCATGCGTTTCGAAGGCGCCAAGGGCGGCGTGATTCTTGGTCTTGCCTCGATGCCGGCCCGGCGAGAAATGCCGAACAAGAACCTGTCCCGGATGACCGGCGTCACGCTGAATTTCCATCTGACGCCGCGCCTTGGGCTCGATGCTTCCGATCCCCAGCCCGGCGACGTTTTTGTCCTCTTCCTCGTGGCCCGCGACCCCGCCCGCTCGGGCAAGATTGATGAGATCGCCATTGGTGCCATCGACTCCAAGTACGACAGCTACCTCTTCTACGAGACCATCGAGGCGTTCATCTCGAACTATGTCTCGGCCGCGCCATCGGCTCCGCAGAAGGGGAGCGACGCGCCGGCGGAACTCCCGAGCCTGGTCAAGCTCAAGGCGGTCCGAAAGACGTTCAAGCCGCCGGAGGCGTCCGACGACAAGGACGACGAGGGATCGGCTGACGGTTCAGCTTAAGGCCTTAAGAATCATTCGACGCTAGAATGACGGTCGGCCAGTAGGATAAAGCGAATGCGCGTCGGTACACCAGGGTTCGTCCCTGGCCGCCTAACGGAGGCCAGGAGGGCGCGCCGCATTTCAAGCATGTCGGCGTTGGCGCGGGTGATGGGCATTAATCCCAGCACTGTGTCGCGCTGGGAAGACGGATCGTCTGCGCCCGACACCGAGGCGTTGATCCGACTTGCGGAACAGTTCGGAGTGCGCCCGGAATATTTTCTGCGGCCAGTCTACGACGACGGTCGCCCCGTCTTCCTGCGCTCTCTCTCGACAACGCTGGTGCGCGATCTCGATTATCAACGTTCGCAGATGAGGTGGCTTCAGGAAGTCAGTGCCGTGGTCGAGCACTATGTCGACCTGCCAAAGATCGACGTCCCCGACATGCTTGCCGGTGCGACCTACCGGCAGCTGCGCGATGAGGATCTCGAGCAGATCGCACTCGACCTTCGCCGTCACTGGCGTCTTGGGGAAGGTCCTTGTGCCGATGTCGTCGGGCTGATGGAGCGCGTCGGCTTCGTCGTGGGCGCTATCGAAATGGGAACCGCCAAGCTTGACGGGCTGTGCAGCTGGTCTCCCATCACGGGGCGCCCTCACGTCCTGCTCTCGACCGACAAGATGTCGTTCGCAAGGCGCCAGATGGACGCTGCGCATGAGATGGCACACGGCGTCCTTCACAGGGATGTCGGAAGCGAGGAATTGAAAGCGAACCTGAAGCTGATCGAGGCGCAGGCATTCCGGCTGGCAAGCGCGTTCCTCCTGCCGTCAACGACTTATCCGATAGAGGTCCGCTCGCCGTCCCTTGCCGGCCTCGTCAGCCTGAAAGAGCGTTGGCGCGTGTCGATAAAGGCGCAGATCAAGCGCCTGTCAGATTTGGACGTGATACCGCCGGACTTCGCGACCCACCTCTACAAGCTGCACTCCGCAAAGGGATGGTCCCGCGAAGAGCCGTTCGATCGACAGTGGGTGCCTGTCGAACCGCGCCTGCTGTCGGATGCGCTGCACCTCATCACCGAAGAGGGCGGGCGGACAAAGGCGGATTTGCTAGCCCTAGAATTTGCTATACCGGCCGGAGATGTCGAGAATCTGGCCAGCCTCCCACATGGATGGTTTTCGCGAGAACGCGCTGAGGTGGTTCGTCTTAAGCCCGCTCAAACCGTTCGAGATCCTGGCGACGTCGGCGGCGCCGCCGTTCTGCCGTTCTTTCCGAAGCCGCGATAGTTGGGCGGGCGTTTACGATTCCGTTTCTGCGTACGCTGAGTCGTTGTCAGATTTGCGAATGCCTGCGCGCGCTATCGAAGACTATGCTGCCTGCGGGCGAGCCATTTTGCGGAGATCGTTGTGACTATCCAAGCTCGCGATCGCCTTCTGCCGGACTGGTTTGCGCGCGTCCGAACCAGGCAGCTGGTTTTGCCACGGTTTCAGCGATTTGAAGCTTGGGGCTACGCGAACATCACGCAGATGTTCAACACGATTCTGCGCCGCCTTCCACTGGGCGCCGTGCTGATCCTGGAGGTCGGAAACGAGGAGCCGTTTGTTTCGCGCCCGATCGTTGGTGCGCCTGCCCAGGGCGACCGGATCACCGAGCATCTGCTCGATGGCCAACAGCGTCTCACCGCACTCTGGAGGGGGCTGCACAACAACTACGATGATCGAACCTTCTTCCTGTATCTGGAAAAGGACGACGAGACCGGCATGCCGTTCTACATCGACTCGATCGGGCGCTGGAAAAAGGGTGCCGATACGTCGTTTCGGCCATTCTGGGCAAATGACGCCAAGGAGCTCTGGTCGCGGAAGATGATTCCGCTCGACCTATGCGCTCCCGGCGATGACGCCAGTGATCGCTACAAGGCTTGGGCGAAAGAGGCTGTCCCGGACGCCGACGAGCGTGAGGAGCTGACAGAGGCGCGCACGCGAATCCGCGACCTTTTCGCGACCTTCAACCTTCCACATTTGTCCCTGCCGGCGTCGACCTCCAAGGAGACGGCGCTCGACGTCTTCATCAACATGAACACGTCGGCAGCACCGCTCTCGACCTATGATATCGTCGTGGCGCAGGTCGAGGCCGCGATGGGAAAATCGCTGCACGACATCGTGGCCGCGTGCCGAGAAGCCTGCCCTGGGATCGAATCCTACTACACGCCCGACAACCTCGTCCTCTATGCCAGCGCTCTCCTGCAGTCGAAGCCGCCGACCAACGCCACCTATCTCGCTGCAGAATTTGGCCAAAAGCTGCTGGCCCATTGGGACGAGCTCGTCAGAGGAATCCAGCGGACGGTCACCTTCCTCGAAGAGGAACGGATCTTTGACGCCAAGCGCCTTCCGACCGACGTCGTACTGCCGGTTCTGACAGCCGCATGGGCGATCGCGCCAACCGGGCTTGACGCTGAGGGACGGGCCCGCACGATCTTGCGCCGGTACCTGTGGCGGTCGTTCTTCTCCAACAGGTACGAAAAATCGACGAATTCTCGCACGCTCGTCGATTTTCTCGAGCTGCGCGCGCATATCGCAGATCCAACAGCGCCGCTTCCGGGGATTCTGGACTCAAGCCAGTACCCGTTGCCGCAAGAGGACGAGTTGATCGGGGCGCGCTGGCCCACGAACAAGGACCGCCTTGGGCGCGCCATTCTGGCCTTGGCGCTCCATCAAGGTGGGCTCGACCTTGCCGATGGCGGGACGGTATCGCGACTGAACCTGCCCAAGAGGGAATACCACCACATCTTCCCCGACGCGCACCTCACCCGGCTCGGTGTCCCCGACAACGAGATCTACCGGTCGCTCAACTGCGCGCTGGTCACCTGGCAGACCAACCGCAACATCTCGGACAAGGACCCGGAGCGATATTTGGGCGAGCGCCTCGACGGCACGGCGCTCGGTGAACAGGAAGTGCGCCAGCGACTGGACAGCCATTTGATCTCGTACGACGCGCTAATGGCCGGCGACTATGCCGGGTTTCTACGCGAGCGCGCCGGGACGGTGAGAGCCAAGATGTTGAGCCTGTGTGGAAGCGCGGAAGGCTGACGGGCTGGGGCGACGATAGCGCTGTCAGGGTCAGAGCCAAGGGGACGGACTTGTCATGAGCGCGACGATCACGGCCGTGGAGATGGCGCGGCGGGAAGGCATCGAGCCGACGCAGTTCAGGGCGGCCCTGCGGGCGGCCGCTCTGCCATGGCATCGTCATGGAGAGCGGTGGATCGTCGAACGCGGCAGCCCCGAACACAGGCAGATGGAGGCGGTCTTGCTGGCGTTGGCGCGGCGCTGAAAGGTGTTGCCGGGTGTGGCCGGTTGGTGTAGCACAGAAGCAGACGTCAAGTGTCGAACGTCGAGCGATTTCAGTGACTTAGATGGGTGTGCAAATTGGCTGCGCATCCTAGTCCCCCAGCCACTCATTGGTGGCTTCGTATTTTGCAATAAAATCAAGTAGTTATGGGTAGGCGAAATTAGTCTGGTAGCCCATTTCGGTATCCCGCAAAGCCTGATGTTCTGTGGGGTCATCCTGTTGCCGAGCCGGATCGTGCTGGCGGATGCTACCTGCGACTCGGCCGAAAGTTCGCAATCATCGCCGGAGTGATGGCGTCGGGGTAGCAGAGCGGAGCACTCCCGCCACCCCTAGAGTGAGCGCTACGTCTCCCGCAGGGTAGGGGTAGCAGGGTGGAAGTCAGCGGGAGGCCTCATTCAACGGCGGCGACCATGGTGCACGATGTGTACCCGCTGATGGTCTTGTAGAGCTTCGCGTCAGAGACACCTCCGCCTCGTTTGACACTTCGGCGGCACGCTGCTGTCGGGCCTGCTCTACCAGTGGGGTGGGCTCACCGCCTGCCTGCTCGGGTCGGGCCTGATGCTCGCGGCGTGTTTCGCGGTGATGCTGGCGCTGCCGATCTCCCGAGTTGGACCGGTGCCGACGTCTTAAGTCGATCCGTCACGGGGCCTTGGCCCCATCTGCCTTGAATTGTCTCAGAAAGACCGCGAGATCCCTGATCTCCTGCTCGTTCTTGATGCCGGCGAACACCATCTTGGTGCCCGGCATGGCGCCGCGCGGGTCTTCGACGTAACGCGCGAAGCGCGCATCGTCCCAGGTGAAGCCAGAGGCCTTGTTGGCAGGCGAATAGGCGTAACTCTCGACAGAGCCTGCGACGCGGCCGAATAGCCCGTTGAGATGTGGGCCGATCCCGTTGCGGGCGGTGGGGCCGACCTGGTGGCACGCCCGGCATTTGGCCCAAGACCGTTCGCCAGCGGAATCGTCCTGCTTAGGCGCTGCCGCTGCGGCTGCCGGCACAGGGGCTGGCACGGCCGTCTGTGGCGGCTTGATCGATATCGACGGCGCGTTTGCGGGGGATAGCGTCTCCGTCGGTTTCATGGCGCCGTGATTGACCAGCAGGTAGGCGACGACCGCCAGCTTCTGCTCGTCGTTCATCAGGTTGGGGTCGTTGAACGGCATCAGCATCTGATGATATTCGAACAGGCCCTGAGCGGTCTCGAATTTCGCGATGAGCGAGCCCGGTCCCCAGATCGGCGTCTGGTAGCCTTCGCCGCGCTTGCCGTCGGCGCCGTGGCATTGCGTGCAGAACTGTCCGTAGAGCGCCTTGCCTTGCACGACCTGCGGGCTCTCCTGAGCCGTCGCCAGCGACGGCGTTCCCAACGCCGCCGCCAGCGCGGCGACTGCTATCCATTTCTTCATTCGATTGTCCTGTCGACGACATCGAAGGCGGGCGGCGCAGGCCGCCCGCCTCGGCAAGTCACTATGGGCAAGTCACGATCGGCAAGTCACGATCGGCAAATCACGCCACCTCGACCCGGAATTTCGGAATCGACCAGTTGGCCATGCCGAGCGTGTTCAGCGGGATCTCGGCGGGCTGGGCCGTGCCGGCGTTGTCGGTGGTGCGCGTCTCTATGACATGCTGGCCGGCCGCGGCGTTCCAGGGGAACTCTAAGCGCACCCAGGTATACTTGCCAAGGTTCGGCGGCCGGATCGTCGCCGCCTGCCAGGCGCCGCCATCGATCCGGTAGTCCACCGTCCTGACGCCGTGCTGCGGCGCCCAGGCATAGCCGTTCATCGTCTGCTGCCCGGCAGCGAGCTTGGGCACCTCTCCCTTCTTCAGCGGATAGTTCGCCGGAAGCGATGGCGATTTTTCGATGACGAGCGGCACGGTGATCAGCGACTTCGGCGGCATCCAGGAAACCATCGGCCCCTTGATATCGGCCTGCGTCACGCCGATGAACTCGTCATCGGCGGCGTTTTCGGGCGCGGCGTAGCTCGGCCCGATATAGACCTCGCCCTTGGTGTTCAGCCGACACCAGACGCGCTTGTCGGTGACCCGGATCTCCGTGACCCATTTGATCGAGGCGGTGCCGCCCCAGCCGGGAACGACGATGCGCACCGGCGCGCCATGGTCGGGCGTCAGCGGATTGCCGTTCATCGCATAGCAGATGCCGATATCGTTCTGCTGCGCCAGCACGTCGGCGAAGGGCATCGGCCGGCCCATGTCGTTGCCATCGACGCCGGACCAGAACAGCACGGTCTTCGCGGTGGGCTTGACGCCGACGCGGGCGAAGATCTCGCTCATCGGCACATATTGCCATTCGGCCTGACCGATCGCGCCCATCACCCAGTTGCCCCCGGCGACGTCCTGTCCGGTGAAGCCACCCTGCTCCCAGAACAGGGTGCGGCCATTGCCATGGCACTCCATCGTCGCGACGACGGTGCGCGAGGGCATCTTGAGCAGGTCGTTGTAGCTGATCTCGATCGGGCGATCGACCGAGTTGCCGTGGATCTTCAGCTTCCAGTTCTCGCGCGCCAGCACCGGGCGCTGCTCGACGATCGGCGTCGGGTAGTGATTGCGGACATAGAATTCCTCGACCGGCGTCATGAAGGTCGTGAAGTTCCAGTAGTTCCCAGACCTTACGGTCGCGCCGATGTTGAGGACGCGCGAATCGTCCTTGAGAATGGCGCGGCGTGGCGGCGCGGCGGGGGCCGCCGGAGCAGCCGGTGCGGGCGCCGTAGCCTGCGCCAGCGCGCCGGTGGAGGCGACCGCACCGAAGGCGGCCGCGGAGACGAACAGGCTGCGCCTGTCGAGATTGGTTCCGTCACGAAGCGTGCGCCGGACGAGGTCCTCGTCGCGCGCGCGCTGGCTTTCGCCGCTCATGGCATCCCTCCAGATGTTTTTTGCTTGCGCCGTCCATCGATCGGCGCAGGCGCAAACGCTAGCTTGAAGGGCGTGCCACCGGCAAGCTGAATTTCAACGAAGTATCTGATATTATTGAGTAATGTTCAAATTTCCGAACGTTGTAATTGCTGATGTTCAGGTTTCCGAACCGCCCTTGGCGCGTCGCCCGAGACCAAGCCGCTTCATCTTGTCCCAAAGCGTCGTCCGCGAGATTCCAAGCGCCTTTGCGGTCGCGAGGACGGCGTTGCCATTCTCCGACAGAACCCGCGCGATGTGTCGCCGCTCGGCTTCGTCGCGGATGCCGTCGAGCCCTTCGCGCGACGCAGCTTTCGGCGGGGCGCGCTCGGGAAAGAGGTCGCCTGGCATCAGCAGGGGGCCGTCGCCGAGCGTGATCCCGCGCTCGACCCGGTTGCGCAGTTCGCGCACGTTGCCGGGCCAGCCATAGGCCAGCGCTGCCTCCAATGACAGGGCGCTGAGGCCCTGGATCCGGTCGCCGGACCGGTCTCCGAATTCTGCGACGAAGCGGTCGATCAGCCAGACGATATCCTCGGGCCGCTCCCGGAGCGGTGGCAGCGGCACGGTGACGACGTTGATCCGGTAGAAGAGATCCTCGCGGAATGTGCCGTTTTTCACTCGTGCGTGCAGGTCGGCGCTGGTGGCGCAGACCAGGCGGGCCTTGAAGGGCTGAGGATGCTCGCCGCCGACGGGCGTAAAGGCCCGGTCCTCGAGAGTCGCAGGAGCTTGCCCTGGAGCGTCAGCGAAAGGTCCCCGATGTCGTCGAGGAAAAGCGTGCCTTGGCCGGCCCTTTCGACATGGCCGAGGTAACGGCCTTCCGCCCCGCTGACTGTCCCCTTCTCCTGACCGAACAGTTCCTTTTCCATGGAGTCGGTCGGGATCGCAGCGCAGTTGACTGCCACGAGGGGTCCGGCATCCGGGCCGCGCGAGGCGTGCAGCAGCCTGGCGCAGACCTCCTTGCCGCTGCCGGTCTCGCCGGTCAGCAACACCGGCGCGCTGGAGCCGGCAAGGCGTAACAGCATCCTTTCGACAGCGCGCATGGACGGCGAGACGCCGAGAACGCCATCGCCTTCTCGCCCCGGCGGCTCGACGAGCGTTTCCAGGCGCTCGAGGAAGGCGGCCATGTCGAAGGGCTTGGTCACGTAGTCGCCCGCGCCGCAACGCATCAGCCTCACGGCCTGGTCGATCTCGCCATAGGCGGTCATGAAGAGGAAGGGCGGCGCCCTTTCCGATTTGACGGCCTCGACGAAAATCTCCTCGCCGGTGCCGTCCGGGAGCCGCAGGTCGCAGATCACGGCATGATGGCGACGCAGGCTCAAGCCGCCGACCGCCTCGGCCTTTGTCCGCCACCAGGTCACCTGCGCCCCTTCGAGGGCCAGACGCTGGACCAGCGATTCTCCCATGATGGGATCGTCCTCGATCAGCCCTATCGACCGGCGCTCAAGCGACATCGCGCATCTCCTCGGGCCGGCTGAGGGGTACGGTCACGCGCACGAGCGCGCCGCCGAGTGGAGAGCGTTCGACCGCGATGTCGCCGCGAAGGTCCTGCACGAGCCGGCGGGTCATCCAAAGGCCCAAGCCAGCGCCATCGCCGATCGGCGCTGGCTTGCCGGCGGGCCCATGCAGCACCGCGCGCGCCTCGGCGCTGAAGCCCGAGCCCTGGTCGTGGATTTCGATCTGCAGTCGGTTATCGCCGGTCAAGGCCTCGAACCGGACACGGCCGCCGGCGGGACTGGCCTGGAGCGCGTTGAGCACGAGGTTGAGCACGATCTGGCGCATCGCTGTCACCGGGACCGGAAGATCGCGATCGAGCGCGTTGCCCCAGTCGAGAGCCAGCGACCGCCGTCGAACTTCGGCCCCGATCAGGAGCTTGAGGTCGTCGAGGTCGGCCGGCGCGAGATCGCGCGGATCGCGGTCGGCCCGATAGGTGGCGAGAGCCGAGCGGACGACGTCGCGGATGCCCTTGAGGCCTCGCTCGATCAGGTCGAGCGAGGCGGCGCGCACCGACGGCTTGTCGCCATGGCGCTTCATCGTGTCGATGGCGTTGAATAGGCCGCCAAGCGGGTTGTTGATCTCGTGCGCCATGCCGGAGGCAAGCCGCCCGAGGCTCGCCAGCCTTTCCTCGCGCGCCAGCTCCTTGGCGATCGCCTCGCGCTCGTTGACCGCCTCGGCCATGACGTTGAAGCGCGCGAACAGCCGCCCGAATTCGCGGGTCTCGGCGCCGACTTCGCCCGGCGCGATCGGCTGCACGGAACCCGAGACGCCGAGATCGAGATGTCGCGAGAGCGTGCGCAGCGGTCCGAGCATGCGCCGGATCACCCAGTAGCCGAAGGCCGCCAGCAGGACGGCGATCGCCGCATTCGTGGCCAGGAGCGTCCGCAACACGTCGTCGCGTTCCCGGAGAAGATGGCTGACGTCGTAATCGACATAGATCTCGCCGATCCTGCGGTTCTGGTAGACCAGCGCGCGGCGCGCAAAGGCTCGCGCCTTGGTGGCGTCGACGGTCAGCGCGGCGTCGCCGGAGAAGGTCAGGTCGCGATCGGCCTGCCGGCTCAGGACGGGCGCCTGCCGCGGGTCACTCGCCGCCAGCGTCTCGCCCCTGGCGTCTACCACGACGATGCTGGCGCGGCCAAAGCCGCCTTCCAGCACCGAACCTCGTTCGATGATGTCAAAGATTTCCCAGATGTCGGCGCGCAGGACGTAAGGGACCAGGGCGGACGCCAATCCATTCAGATAGATCCTCGACATCGCGCTGAGATGCCGCTCCTGGGTCTCGCGCAGGCGGGATAAAACGGCGTTGGTCAAGACGATGCTGACGACGAGCATGAAGACCGCCACGACGGCCGGCGCCTTGACGGCGAGCGGCCAGCCCCGTGGGTCGAGCCGCGGCTTTTTCATCCGAGCGTCCTGACCAGATCGACGCGGGTGGCGATGCTGTCGAACAGCGACGGCTCACCTTTGACGAACCCGTCGAGGCGCAGGAGCGCCAAGACGTTGCGTCCGGTTTCGTCACTCGGCATCTCGATTAGCGCCCTCCGCAGGCGCGCGATGCCGTCGCTTGATACGTTGGCGGTCGCCGTGGCGACCGGCGGGAATCCCATCCAGTCCGAACGCCAGGCCGGCCGCGTCTGCCCTGTCAGCACCGGTTCGGTCTCGGTCATGACCTCCCAGACATAGCCATCGACGCTGCCGGACAAGGCGAGACCGGCGGCTACGGCCCGCACGACGTTGCGGTGCCCATAGGTGAAGAAGGTGCGCTGGAAGAAGGCCTGAGGCTTGATGCCCTGCTCGGCGAGGAGCGCACGGGTGACGAGGTAGCCGGAGTTCGAATCCGGATCGGAGAAGGCGTGGATGTCGCCGCGCAGATCGGCGATGCCGGACGCGGCGCGCCCGTCCGCAACGATGAGATAGGACTGGTAGGTCGTCTTGCCGCGCCAGACCGGAACAGCGACGAGCTCGAGTTCACGTCGATAGGCGACGAACGGAAATCCGCAGATCCAGGCGGCGTCGAGGAGGCCGGACACCAGTTGAGAGGCGATCTCCTGATAGGTCCGCTTGAGGACGAGTTCGACCTCGATGCCCATGGAGAGCGTCAGGTATCGTTGCAGCGCCTCCAGAAGCTGCAGGTCGGAGGTCAGGAAGACGGGAGTCAGGCCAAAGCGGAATGGCTGTGCGGCCCGCGCCGAAGGCATCCCTGCAACGGCTAGCCCGCCTATCGCCCCGGCGAGCAGGGAACGGCGAGTTGGTCGCCGCGAATGCATTCGCGGCAGTCGACTGGGACTGATTGGCACCGCTGACCTCCCTGACGATAGAGGAAGCGAAAAGGGCATTGGGATATGTCGCAAGCTGGTGTAGCACGGCACAAGATGTTCGTGTCAAACATCTTGTTATTTCAATGACTTATAGGGTTCGGCTTCTGGCCGCGAATCCTAGTCCCCCCAGCCACTTTGGTGGCTCTCTAAAAATCGCTGCATCTGTGTCGTCAGGCGCGTATCTGTGTATGTGCAGGATCGCCTGAACCGGAATCGGTCCGTTGTGCAGATCGGCTTCGCCGCACTTAGCTTTTGACATTGACACGCCGTCGCAGTGACTTAGGGCACGAAGCCTGACGTGAGCGGCGAGGACGGCTTGACTGACAACGAGGCGATGACGGACCCTGAAAGCAGGGCGCTCTTCGAGAGCGAGGCGCAGTTCAAGGTCCTGACCAATGCGATGCCGCAGATGGTCTGGTCGACGCTGCCGGACGGCTATCACGACTATTTCAACGACCAGTGGTACGAGTTCACCGGAGTGCCGGCCGGCTCGACCGATGGCGAGGCGTGGAACGGCATGTTCCATCCCGAGGACCAGGAGCGCGCCTGGGCGCGCTGGCGCCACAGCCTGGCGACCGGCGAGCCCTACGAGATCGAGTACCGGCTGCGGCATCGCTCCGGGGCGTATCGCTGGACGCTCGGCCGCGCACAGCCGGTACGTGATCCCGAGGGCCGCATCGTGCGCTGGATCGGCACCTGCACCGATATCGACGAGGCCAAGCGCACCGCCGAGCAGAAGGATCTGCTCGGTCGCGAGCTGAGCCACCGCATCAAGAACATCTTCGCTGTGGTCTCGGGGCTTATCGCGCTGTCGGCGCGGCAGCATCCCGAGGCGAAGGGTTTTGCCGCCGATCTGCGCGAACGCATCGCGGCGCTGGGGCGCGCGCACGAACTGGTGCGGCCCAACACCGAGGAGGGCGGGCCAGTTCCCGGCCGCACCACCTTGCGGGCGATGATGGCGGATCTGTTCCGCCCCTATCTGGCCTTCGACGACGGCCGCATCGCCATCGAGGGGACCGATGTCGCGATCGACGACCGCGGCGCGACGCCGCTGGCGCTGCTCTTCCACGAACTGGCGACCAATGCGGTCAAGTATGGCTCGCTGTCATCGCTGTCGGGGATGGTGACGATCTCGATCCAGAGCGCCGAGAGCGGCGTTCTCGTGGTCTGGCGCGAGACCGGCGGTCCGATGATCGCCGAGCCGCCGGGCAAGACCGGGTTCGGCACTCGGCTGGCCGAGATCAGCGTTGTCCAGCAGCTCGGCGGGCGGCTGCACAAGGCCTGGGACCGCGACGGCCTCGTCGTCACGATATCGCTCGATCAGGAGCGGCTGGCGCGGCCGGAGGGCTGACGCAGCAGCGTCAGGCCTGCAGCGCGTCGGCCAGAACGCGCGCGACATGGACGGCCTCGCGCCCCGCGCCGTCATGGATCTGGTGGCGGCAGCTCGTGCCGTCGGCGACGATGAGGTCGTCAGCCCCGGCCTTGCGGACGGCGGGCAGCAGCGAGAGCTCGCCCATGGCGAGCGAGACGTCGATGGTGTCGGCGGCGTAGCCGAAGGCGCCGGACATGCCGCAGCAGCTCGATTCGATCGGGCGGAGCTCCAGTCCCGGAATCGCGCGCAAGGTCGCCTCGACCGCGCCCATCACGTCGAACGCCTTCTGGTGGCAGTGGCCGTGGAGATGGGCGATGCGGCCGGCCTGGGACGCGAAGGGCAGGGTGGTCGCGCCCGCCTTGATGTCGGCGGCGAGCAACTCCTCCAGCAGCAGCGCCGCCTTCGCCACCGGTTCGACCTCCGTCTTCGGCAGCAGCGCGGAGAACTCGTCGCGGAACGTCATCAGGCAGGACGGCTCCAGCCCGACGATGCGCGCGCCCCTGGCGACGTAAGGCGCGAGCGCATCCAGCGTCCGCCGCGCCTCGACGCGGGCCTCGTCGACGAGGCCGGCCGACAGGAAAGTCCGCCCGCAGCAGAGCGGCCGGCCGCCATCCGCCGGCTCGACCTTGTGGATGCGGTAGCCGCCGGCGGCCAGCACCGTGGCGGCGGCCTCCATGTTCTCGCGCTCGAAATAGCGGTTGAACGTGTCGCCGAACAGAACCACGTCGCGGCCGTCGCCCAGCACGTCGGCAGGCTTTGCGGCGTTGCCGGCTTGCGCCCAGGACTTGCGCCAGACCGGGAGCGAGCGCCGCGCGCTGAAGCCGGCGACCCGCTCGCTCAATCGCGCCAGCAGCGGGATTTTGTCGCGCAGGTTCATCAGCGGGGCGAGCCTCGCCGCCCAGGGCGCATAGCGCGGCAGATACGCGATCAGCAGCTCCTTCAGCGGCAGGCCGTGCTTGCCATGGTAGTGATGCAGGAACTCGATCTTCATCCGGGCCATGTCGACGCCGGTCGGGCAGTCGCGCTTGCAGCCCTTGCAGGAGACGCAGAGATCGAGCGTCTGCTTCATCTCCGGCGAGGTGAAGGCGTCGGGGCCGAGCTGACCGGAGATGGCGAGCCGCAGCGTATTGGCCCGCCCACGCGTGACATGCTGCTCCTCGCGCGTGGCGCGGTAGGAGGGGCACATCGTCCCGCCGCTCATCTTCCGGCAGGTGCCGTTGTTGTTGCACATCTCGACCGCGCCGCCGAGCCCGCCCCAGTCCGACCAGTCCAGCGCCGTCTGCGCCGGGACCGGCGTGGCGTAGCCGGGCGCAAACCGCATCAGCGAGCGGTCGTCCATGTGGTAGGGCCGGACGATCTTTCCGGGGTTGAGCCTGTTCTCGGGATCGAAGCCGTCCTTGACCGCTTCGAAGGCGCGGGTGAGGGGGGCGCCGAACATCGGCTCGACGAAATCCGAACGCGAGATGCCGTCGCCATGCTCGCCCGAGAACGAGCCCTTGAACCGGCGCACCAGTTCGCAGGCTTCTTCCGCGATGCCGCGCATCGCCTTCACCCCGGCCTCGTCCTTCATGTTCAGGATCGGGCGGACATGCAGGCAGCCGACCGAGGCATGGGCATACCAGGTGCCGCGCGTGCCGTGGCGCTCGAACAGCGCGGTGACAGCGTCTGTATAGTCGGCGAGGTGTTCGAGCGGGACGGCGCAGTCCTCGATGAAGGAGACCGGCTTGCCGTCGCCCTTCATCGACATCATGATGTTGAGGCAGGCCTCGCGCACCTCCCAGACCGGTTTCTGCCGAGCCGGTTCGACGACTTCGACCACGGCGTCGGAAAAGCCGTGATCGGCCATGCACTGTTCGAGGCTCTTGAGATCGTATTTGAGCGCACCGAGATCGTCGCCGGCGAACTCGACCAGCAGCAGGCAGTTCGGCTGGCCGCGCGTGATGTCGGCGAGCGTACGCACGAACAGCGGGATGTCGGCCCCGAGCACCAGCACGTTGTTGTCGACGAGCTCGACCGCGACGGGACCGAGATCGACGATATGCCGCGTCGTCTCCATCGCCGAACGGAAGTCCGGGAAGTGACAGACGCCCATGACGCGATGGGCGGGAAGCGTCGAGAGTTTGAGCGTCGCCTCGGTGGTGATCGCAAGCGTGCCCTCCGAGCCGACGAGCAGATGCGACAGGTTCGGCTGCGCCGGGAGCAACTCGTCCAGATTGTAGCCGCCGACGCGGCGCTGCACCTTCGGAAAGATCGCCTCGATCTCGGAGCGGTGGCCGTCGGCGAGCTTGAGCATGCGGGTCATCAGATCGCGCGCGCGGGCCGAGGCGTTGTCGGCGACCGGGCCGTCGCCCAGCGCGAACGGCTCGCCGTCATGGAACATCGCCTTCATGGCGATGACGCTATCGACGGTCTTGCCGTAGCGCAGCGAGCGCGCGCCTGAGGAGTTGTTGCCGGTCATGCCGCCGATGGTGCAGCGGCTCGCCGTCGAGGGCTCGACCGGGAAGAACAGCCCGTCCTTCTTCACATGCGCGTTCAGCGCTTCCAGCACGAGGCCGGGCGCGACGGAGATCGTTCTCGCCGCCGGGTCGTAGTCGCGGATGCCGTTGAAATGCCGGCTCATGTCGAGGATCAGCGCGTCGCCGATCGGCTGGCCGTTCTGCGAGGTGCCGCCTCCGCGCGCGATCACGGCTAAGCCATGCTCGGCCGCGATCGTCAGCGCGGCGGCGATATCGGCTTCCGATTTCGGAAAGGCCACGCCTTGCGGCACGATCTGGTAGATCGAGGCGTCCGTCGCGTATCGGCCGCGTGTAAAAGCGTCGAAGCGGACCTCGCCTTCGAGCGCCTGCTCCAGCCGGCGTTCGAGGCCGAGATTGCGGGATGAGAGCTGGGCAGATTGCGCTCCGTGCATGGTCGGTTCTTCGATTCCTGCTTCAGCCGACGCTACCGTAACGCCCGCGGCGCGTGCGGCAACAGCATCTCCGGGAAAGAGCGCTTGTCGCAAGTCGGCACTTGGCACGCGTCTCCCGATCGCCAACACTTGCGCGCAACGGGCCCGACGATGGCCGAAACGGAGAGGACACGCGATGAGCGCTCAGCAAGGCCGGCATTTCCTGCACATCCCGGGTCCGAGCCCGATCCCGGACCGGGTTCTGCGTGCGATCGCCATGCCGATCATCGACCATCGCAGCGCCGAATTCGCCGTGCTCGGCAAGGAGGTGCTGGAGGGCTGCAAGACCATCTTCAAGACGAAGCAGCCTGTCGTGATCTATCCGGCGTCGGGCACCGGCGCCTGGGAGGCCGCGATCGTCAACACGCTTTCGCCCGGCGACACCGTGCTGATGGCCGAGACCGGGCATTTCGCCACGCTCTGGAAGCAGATCGCGACGCGGTTCGGGATCGAGGTCGAGTTCATCCCCGGCGACTGGCGGCGCGGCGCAGACCCCGATGCGATCGGCTCGCGGCTGGCCGAGGACAAGGCCCGAAAGATCAAGGCCGTGATGGTCGTCCACAACGAGACCTCGACCGGCGCGACCAGCCGCATCGCCGAGATCCGCAAGGCGATCGACGCTGCCGGCCATCCGGCCCTGTTCATGGTCGACACGATCTCGGGGCTGGGCTCGGCCGATTTCCGCCATGACGAGTGGCAGGTCGACGTCACCGTCTCGGGCTCGCAGAAGGGCCTGATGCTGCCGCCGGGGCTGAGCTTCAATGCGGTTTCCGAGAAGGCGATGGCGGCCTCCAATAGCAACACGCTGCCGCGCTCGTTCTGGGACTGGCAGGAGAATGTCAAGATCAACGCCGGCGGCTTCTTTCCCTACACGCCGGCGACGAACCTGCTCTACGGGCTGAAGGAAGCGCTCGCCATGCTGCAGGAAGAGGGGCTCGACGCCGTCTTCGCCCGGCACAAGCGCCTGGCGGCAGCCTGCCGCGCAGCCGTCGAGGCCTGGGGGCTGGAGGTTCTGTGCCAGAACGAGGCCGAGCATTCGCCGGTGCTGACCGCCGTGGTGATGCCGCCGAGCCATAGCGCCGACCGCTACCGCAAGATCGCGCTGGAGAAATACAACATCTCGCTGGGCTCGGGGCTCGGCAAGGTCGCCGACAGGGTTTTCCGCATCGGCCATCTCGGCGAGTGCAACGAACTCATGCTGCTCGGCGCGCTGTCGGGCGTCGAGATGGGGCTGGCGGCGGCCGGCGTGCCGCATCGCAGCGGCGGCGTGGCGGCAGCGATGGCGATGTTCGAGGAGGGTGATGCGAGCAATGCGCCGAGGGTGGCCGTAGCCTGAGCAGGGCGAGTGGCAGGCGGCCTTCGTCGCGAACAATCGATTGGCTTGGCCCGGTCCCGTTCAAAAGGGGCCGGGCTTTTCTGTTGTGAGGGAACCTCTCCCGCCGGCTTGTGTTCCTCCAGCTCACGGCGGGGGGCAATCGAGACAGGAGGCTCCAATGGGCTGGTTCACCAAAGACATCACGACCATGGACGATCTGTTCGTCCATACCCTTCAGGACATTTATTACGCCGAAAATCAGATCAGGAAGGCTCTTCCCGACATGATCTCGAAGGCGACAAGTCCCGAGCTGAAGCAGGGATTCCAGACGCATCTGCAGGAGACGGAAGGCCATATCGTCCGGCTGAAGCAGGTCTTCAGGCAGCATGGCGTCGAGGAAAAGGGCGTCACCTGCCCGGCCATCGACGGCATCCTGAAGGAGGCCGAGGAAATCGCGGGCGAGATCGAGGACAAGCACGTTCTCGACGCAGCCCTGATCGCGGCCGCTCAAGCGGTCGAGCATTACGAGATCACGCGTTATGGCACGCTCGTCGCCTGGGCGAAGCAACTCGGCCGCGATGACTGCGCAGCGTTGCTGAAGCAGAATCTGGATGAAGAAGTGGCGACCGATGCGAAGCTGACCCAGCTCGCAACTGGCGGTATCAATCGCAAGGCGGCCTGATCGTCACGGCCGGACGGCAAAGCCGTCAATTCCAAACGGCCCGGTCCTGCTAAGGCGGGATCGGGCTGTTTTTCATAATGCGCCAGGTCGGCCAAGAGATTCCCAAACGAAGGTTCAGGCCGCCAGCGCCTCCGGCGCGCGGTTTCCGAGCGCGGAAAAATTGGTCATGCTGATCAGGTGCGCGTAGATCGGCGCGAGATAGCCCTTGCGCTTGAGATCGAGCAGCGCCTCGTCGGGCAGGGCGTTGAGCTTCTCTTCCGAGACGGCTGAAAAGCCGTGGAAATTCGAGCTGGCCCCGGTCGGCGTGCGGATGTCGATCGTCACCGTCTGAAACAGGTCGAGTTCCTTCAGCGCGGCGGTGAAGGCGGCAGTCGCGGTCGCGGCGCCGGCATATTCGGCGACGAATGCGATCGCCTGCTGCAGGGCCGAACTCGGCTCGCCCTCTTCCGTGAAGAGGCGGTCCCCCTCGGCCTCCATGATGCCGGAAAATCCGCCATCGAGGCAGATCACCTGCTGCTCCTGCGAAACGTCGCCGCCGATGAAGGGATAGCGCCTGACATAGGCCGGCGCGTGGAGGCCGGCCCAGCGGCCCGACGCGTCGATGAAGTCGTTACGCCCGCTGCGCATGCCGACCATGAACAGCGGCGAGACCTGACCAGCCTCCTCGATGAACAGGATCGGCATGTCGCGGCAGCCGAGCACGAACTCTGCCATCAGCGCCGGGATGACATGGCTTCCGGCCGCAAAGGCGAAGGGCCGCTCCGGCGTCTGGATGCGCAGGTCGCGATTGGTGTTGCGGTCGAGAACGATGATGCTGGAATAGAACAGGGGAAGCGGCGCCATGGTCGTGCTGAGGTCCTCTTGCGGCGATATCGACCTTTTACAGGGTCTTTCGCAGGGTCAACCGGAAATAGAGTTCGTGGTCGCGCTGGCTCGCGGTGACGCGCTGGAGCGGGCGGGCGATGCCGCCCTCCAGCGTCGCCCAGTCGACCGGCCGCCAGGCGAGGCCGGCGCCGACGGCCGTGGCGCGCCGGACCGACGGGAAGGTCGCGAAGGTCGCGCCATGGTCGAGGAAGACGAAGGCGTCGAGGCTCTTCAACGGCTCGGGCAGGGCGTAATGCAGCTCGGCCTGGCCGTAATAGCCGGAATCGCCAAAGGCCGCGCCGATCGGATAGCCGCGGATCGTGGTCGGCCCGCCGATCTGGAAGACCTGGTCGCCGGGCAATTGCGAGATGCGCGAATACTGCCAGGCCCCGACCATTGAGGCGTAGATGTCGTCGCTGATGCGCAGGATCGTCGTGCTCGTGCCGGTGAAGAGCGTGAAATCGCGCTTCTGCTGGGCAATGCGGTCCTCGAAGTTGATCCGCGTCAACGTCGGCGTCACCATCTGGACGAAGCCGGGCAGGGTGACGTTCAGCGAAAGCCCGCCGGAGATCTTGGTGTTGCGGCTGTTGGCCGTCTCGATGTCGAGGAGCTTGCTGTGGCTGACGCCGCGGCCGAGGCTCGCCGTCGCCTGCAGGAGCACGCTGTCGGTCGCGAAGACCGGCTGCGACAGGTTGATCGCGCCGCTCTCGGATATGCCCTCCGGCCGGAGTTCCCGGCTCGGCCCGGTGACGATGTGGAAGGCCGAGCGCGTATAGCTGACGCCGAGGCGGGTGCCGAAGGGCGAGACCGGAATGCCGTAGCTCAGGCTGCCGAGGATGCCGCCGCGCGAGCGCGAACCGTAGAAGATCAGCCGGTCGTCGATGCCGAGCAGGCCGTGATGTTTCAGGAACAGCACGCCCTGATAGCGCCCGGTCGACCTTACGCCCTGATTGTCCCAGGAGATCTGCGCCAGGTTGCGCGGCGGCTCGGTCGCGGCCAGTTCGAGGTCGGTCAGTCCGAACTCCTTGCCGGCGCGCAACTGCGCCCGCAACTGCACCTCGTTGATCCGGTTGAAGATCGAGACCGAGCGGTTGAGCGCCGGCGCATCGACGACCTCGCCGGGGCGCGCCGGAATCTGCGACTGCAGATACCAGGGCCATGACTGGACCGCGCTGGTGACGCTGATCGCGCCGACCTTGCCCTCGATCAGGCTGACCTTGAGCGTCCCGCCATCGAGCTTCTGTGGCGGCAGGATCGCGCTCGCCGTGACCTGGCCCTTGCCGGCGTAAAGATCGTTGACCGCCTGCACGAGTTCGCCGATCGCGGCGAGATCGACCGTCCTGCCGAGATAGCGCTGGCGGATCGCGTCGAGTTCGGCCTCGCTGAGAAAAGCCGAGGGGCCGAACTCGACCTGTTTCAGCAGCACGGTCGCGCCGCCGGCCGGAAAGGTCAGCGGCGGCGGCCGGTCGGGCGCGATCACGCCGGGGCCGCGCTGGCGCGGGGGCGTCGCCTGCCGCTCGAGGTCGAGCCGCTGGCGCTCGGCTTCCGTCTCGAGGGTGCGCGTCGTCAGTTGCCCGAGCGCAGGGGCCGCGCCTGAGATGAGCAGGGCGGTCGCGAGGAGTGGAACGATCGGACCGGCGTTGAGGCGGGCCCGCAGGCGCATCCAGGCCGTCAAGGCTGCTCCCCGCCTCCGACGAGATTGACCCGCGTGCCGACGCCGCCGCCCACGCTGGCGGTGGTCTCGGGATCGTTGCTGCGCCAGCGGCCGGTCTCGTCGAGCACGAAGCTGCGGGCCGTTTCGCCGAAGCTCGGGCCCGTCAGCATCGAGGCGCCCAGACGTGGCATGTCGCGCGCCATCGAGACCTCCGGTTCCCCACCATTGCCGCCGGGAATGCTGATCTGATCGGAGTCGAACCGGATGATCATGGCGTTGGTGGTGAGGCTACCACCGTTGAGCGAGACGAAGAAGGGCCTGTCGCGCTGATAGAGCTGGACGTCGAAGCCGGTCAGCGGGGCGGGACTGCGGTTGTTGGCAAACAGCCGCAGTCCCGGCGCATCGAGCCTGAGAGCCCCGGGCACGAAGGCCTGCAGCAGGTCGAAGCGCAGCGACGTTGTCGTCAGCGCGCCGTCCACCGTCTCGAACCGCGTGGTGCGGAACGAAGCCGCATCGACCGAGAGCGTGACCTGTTCCGCCGTCCGTCCGCGCGAGCCGGCGATGGTCAGGTCAAGCGGCCTGCCTGAGGCCCCGGCCAACTGCACGATGTTGGAGACGATCGTGTCGCCCAGAATGACGATGCTGTCGCCCGCGCCATAGCGCCCGAGCCGCACCTCGTCGGGGGCGGTGAAGGCGCTGTTACGCGCGGCCCCAACCGCGATCCTGATCGAACCGGCTCCGCTCGCACCTGCAAGCGCGGTCAGCGTCTGCGTCGCGACGATGCTGTCGCCGTCGATGGCGCTTGCGCTGGCAAGCCGCGCATCGCGGCCGGCGTCGAGCGTGCCGAAGACGATGCTCTGCGCCGTGACCGAGACGTCGCTGCCGGCCGTCGCCGTCCCGATCGAGACGAGGCTGTTGGCCGACACCAGCGTCAGCGACCCGCCGCTGCCGCCATCGACGAGCCGGACCGCGCCATCGGCGACGAGGCGGCCATCGCGGCCGGCGATCAGGCGCATGACGCTGACGTCGCCTGCGGTGGAGACGAATCCGGCCGCACCGCCGCTGCGTGCGGTCCCGATCTGGACCGTGGCTGCCGCCTGCAGCGCCAGCGCGCCGGCCGCGTCGAGGCTCGTCGCATCGATCCGGCCAGCGGTCGAGGCGATGGCGATGTCGCCAAGCAGCGTCGAGACGCTGCCGAGGCTGACCGCGCCGACGCCGCGCAGCGTCGCCGTATCGCCGGCGATCAGCTCGCCAATCGACACTGCGCCGCCCGACAGCGTCGCTGCCTCGCCGGAGCGCAGGGATCTGACGGTGAGGAGGCCGGCCGCATCGAGTCCGATCGTTGCGCCGGCGCGGGCCGACCGAAGCGTGATCCCGGCCGCGCCGGAGGTGACGGAGAGGTTGCGGCCGGCTTCGGCGGCGTCGAGCGCGATCGCGCCATTGGCCGAGAGCGAGATGTCGCGCCCGGCCGAGAAGGCCTGGATGGCGAGCGTCGAGCCCAGCGAGGTCGCGCTCAGATCGCGCCACGCCACCAGCGAGTTCGCCGTGATCGTGCCTTGGGCCAGCAGCGCCATGTCGCGCGCGGCCGTGACCGCCCCGAGCGCGAGGCCGGCATTGGACGAGCGCAGGACGACATCGCCCGTCGTTGCCAGGGCCGATTGCAGATCGACGCCGCCGGCGCCTTCGACCGTCATCGTCGCGCCGGAGCGCACTGTCGTCGCGCGAACGATGCCGGTCGTCGAGACGATCGAGGCCTCGTTGGCGCTGGTGGCTTCGGTCAGCGCGATCAGGTCGCGCGCCGTGAGTGTGAGCTGGTCGGCGGAGCGCAGCGAACGCGCCTGGATGCCGCCGGCCGAGGCCGAGGCCGAGGCGACCAGCGAGCCGGTCAGCGTCTCGGCGCTGTCGAGCGTGATGCCGGTAGAGCCGACAAGCGTCGCGATCTGGCCCGCCGAGAGGGTGTCGATGCGCAGCGCGCCCCCGTTCGAGGTCGCATCGACCGCGCCGCCGCTGGTCAGCACACCGATCGTGACTGCGCCGGGCGCAGTCGCCTCGACGCCGCCGGCGCTGGTTAGGCGCGTAGCCGTGATCGCCCCGCCCGCCGATATCACCCGCAGGTCGCCGGCCGTCGTCGTCGCCGTGCCGAGAGACACCGCGGTCGCGCCGATCACCTGCGCGGTGCCGCCGACATTCAGCGCCGTCAGATCGATCGCACCGGTCGAGGACTGGACGGTGCTGGTCCCGCCGCTGGTGAGGCTGGTAACGGCAATGTTTTGGGTGCCAGAGAGATTTGCAGCGCGGGCGGCGGTCAGGGTCGTGCCGGTAATGCCCGCGCCGGTCGAGTTGGCGATCAGATCGCCGGTCGTCGTGTGGGCCTGTCCGAGCATGATCTGGCCGGCTGCCGTCAGCGTCGCGGTCGCGCCGGCACCCAGTGACGTGATTGCGATCGTGCTTGCCGACGAACTGACGCCGGATGTGCCGCCACTGGTCAGGGTCGTCACGTCGATCGCGCCGGCCGCGTCGAGAGCCGCCGCGCCGGCGGCGATCAGGGTCGCGGCGGCGATGACGGCATGGCTGGAGCCGATGGTCAGGTCGCCGAGGGTCGTCGTGGCGCTGCCGAGCGTCACGCCGTTGCGTCCGGCGAGCGTCGCCGTGCCGCCCGCCAAAAGCGCGGCGATGTTCACCGTGCTGCCGGTCGAGGTGACAGTCGCGCCGTTGCTGCTGGTCAGCGAGGTCGTCACGCTGATCGCGCCGGCCGCGGTAAGGCTTGCCGCTCCTCCTGCGTTCAGCGTCGCGGCCGTGATGCCTGCATGGCTGGAGCCGACGGTCAGATCGCCGGCCGTCGTCGCGGCGCTGCCGAGCGTCACGCCGGTGCGGCCGGCGAGCGTTGTCGTGTTGCCCGAGGTCAGCGTGCTGATCGACAGCGTGGCGGCCGAGGATGACGCCTGCGTGGTTGCGCCGCTGGTCGCGGTCGTCACGTCGATCGCGCCGGGCGCAGTCAGCGTGAGCGCGCCGGCGACATTCAATGTCGTTGCGCCAATGCCGGCGGTGATGGAGGACACCGACAGGTCGCCGCTGCTGGTGCGCGCGGTTCCGAGCGTCACCGCGCCCGACCCGGCGAGGCTCGTCGTGCCGCCCGCCAAAATTGCGGCGAGGTTCACCGTGCTGCCGGTCGAGGTGACAGTCGCGCCGTTGCTGCTGGTCAGCGAGGTCGTCACGCCGATCGCGCCGGCCGCGGTAAGGCTGGCCGCGCCTCCTGCGTTCAGCGTTGCGGCCGTGATGCCGGCATGGCTCGAACCGATCGTCAGGTCGCCCGCAGTCGTCATGGCGCTGCCCAGCGTCACGCCGTTGCGTCCAGCAAGCGTTGCTGTGCCGCCCGCGGTCAGCGCGGTGATCGACAGCGTGGCGGCCGAGGAGGTCGCCTGCGTGGTCGTGCCACTGTTCGCAGTCGTCACGTCGATGGCGCCGGGCGCGGTCAGCGACAGCGCGCCTGCCGCCGGGAGCGTCACCGCCGTGGTGCCGGCGCCGGTCGAGGCGATGACGAGATCACCCGCCGTCGTCGCGGCGCTGCCGATGCTGACGAGGCCAGCGGCGGACAGATTGGTGGTTCCGCCGGCGTTCAGCGTCGTGAGGATCAGCGTGCTCGCGGTCGAGATGGCGCTGGCCGCGCCGCCGCTGGTCAGGGCGTCGACCGTCAGCGCGCCATCGGCTGCGATCGTGGCCGCGCCGAGATCGGCGGTCAGGGCCGTGATGTGAGTGGTCGAGGCCGTCCGCAGGTTGACGTCGCCCTGCAGGCTGCGGGCCGAGAGGCTCGGAGCCGCGAAGCTGACGGCGTCGAGCGTCGTGCCGATGCCGGTGCCGGCATTGAGCGCGATCACGCCGCCCACCTGCGCCGCGCCGAGATTGACCACGCCGGCATTACCGAAGATCGCGCCCGCCGCCGTCACAGCGATCGAGGCCGTGCCCTGCGGCGCGACGAGTGCGCTGGTGATGCGGCCGAGCGTGACGTCCGTGGCGGAGGCGAGCGTGAGGCGGCCGGCTGCAGTGGCGGTCGCGCCCGTCTCCATGACGATCGCGCCTGCGGTCGCGCTGAGCGCGCCGGTCGTCGCGTTGAGGCTGCGCAGCACCCGCAGTTCGGCGTCGGCGCTCAGCGTCAGGCTGCCGGCCGCCGTCAGCGCGCCGATGCGTTGCGCGATGGCGGTCTGGCTTGCCAGCGTCGGCGTCGAGATCCAGCCCGAGCCGCCGATCTGGCCGGAGATTTCGCCGTCGCTGGCCGACTGCACTGCGAACGGCGCGGCCTGGCTGCCAACATTGCCCGAGGCGTTGAGAACGATGGTCTGCGCCGAGATCGCGACGCCGGGGAGATAGCCCGAGATCGAGCCCGCATTGGCCGTGAGCGAGGCGACCCCCTGCGCGAAGATGCGGCCGATCTCGGCATTGCCGGTCGGCTTGACCAGATAGGCGTCGCCCGCGCCGGCCGAGGCGGAGATCAGCCGGCCGCCGATCTGGTAGGTGAGGGGGGTCGCGGCCGCGCCGATGCCGCCGCCCGCCGCCGTCAGGGTGAGGTCGCCGCCGGCCTCGATCTGGACCGGGTTGAGCGGCGTCGTGCTGCTCGGTGCGGTCGCGACCGTGATCGCCTGCGGGGCCTGGAGGTTGATATGCCGGGTCGCGGTCACGCGGCCGAGATTCAGCGAACCGCCGCCGGCCTGTCCGGCCGTCGTCGCCTGGAGATAGATGTCGCCCTGCGCCGAGCCGGAGAACGTCCCGGTCGCGCTGATGAAGAGCGGCGCGGTCTGGGCGATGTCGACCGAGGTCAGGGTCACGCCATCGGGCACCGTGCCGAGGCTGGTCACTGCGACGCGCTGGCCGCTGCCATTGGTGCCGACGAGCTTGACCGAGCCCGGCGTGGTCGCGACGGCGAGCGCCTGCAACTGGGTCGCGTCGAGCGTACCGTTGCGGATGGCGTCGAGCGAGACTTCGACATCGGGCGCGAGCGAGCCGATGCTGCCGCCGATGGTCAGGCTCACATCGCGGCCGATGATGATCGGCGTGCCGTTGCCGACGACGCCCGAGGCCGGCTGCAGTGCCGCCTGGTCGATCGCCGCGACGAGCTGGCCGGTCTGCCAGACCGAATTGGCGGTGATGCTGGAGGCGAGGCCGCTGGTTGCGCCGGGCGAGGCGGTGGTGAAGGTGAAGTTGCTCTCCAGTGTTGCTTCCTGAAAGCGCGCCTGGCTGCTCCAGCCCGCGCCATAGGCCTTCTCGAACACGCTGGCGTAGTTCGCGTAGCGGTCGGCGACATAGTCCGTGACGCTCATTCCGGCGGCGTCGGCGAGCGGCTGGTAGAGCGCGGTCGCGGCCGCATCCAGCGTGAAGACGCCGTTGGTGACGTTGCCGTTGCGGATCAGGCTGGAATAGAGCGTGTAGGTCTGGGTGACGTTGCGCTCGAAGGAGGCGACGCTTGCCTGCGCCGCGGCGTCCGCGCCTGTGGCCTGTGTCAGCTTCAGCTTGCTCGAGATCGTTGCGAGCTGCTGGGTCGAGAGCGACTGCGCCGCCGTCTGGGCGTTGGCGGCCTTGAGCGTGCCGCCGACCACGTCGACGCGGACATTGCCGCCCGTGCTGGCGATCTGGCCGACGCGCAGATTGCCGGAAAGCTGGCGGATGCCGATGTCGCCTTGGGCCGCGATGTTGACCACGCCGCCGGTCTGGGAGCCGTTGGCCAACGTCGTCGCCATCGCCTGGATGCGCAGCGGCATGTTGCTGCCGCCGACCGCGCCGTCGCGGCTGGTGATCGTGATGTTGTTGCCGAGCGCATGGGTGTAGTTGGGATCGGCCCAGCTCGCGACTTCGAGCCCGCCGGTGGCGCGGACGTTGATGTCGCCATAGCGGCCGGACGCCGCATCGAGATCGGCGTTGAGGCGCCAGATCTTGGCGTCGGAATCGATGTTCAGATGGATGCCACCGGCGCCGGAATAGGCCGCGACGGCCGCCCCGGAGGTCAGGCTCGCCTTGATCTCGTAGCCGGCCCCGCCGACCGAATCGCGCCCGTAGAGGGTCAGGTGGTTGCTCAGTATCGAGACCTGCGAGAGCTGCGAGACGCTGCCGGAGGAGGCCGTGATGGTGGTCGCGCCGGTCGGATTGATGATGTTGCCGCGCTGACCGATGTTGGAGTTCGAGGTGATGTTGATCAGGCCGGACGCATTGCCTTCGAAGCTGATGCCGAAGTCATAGTCCGCCCTCACAGACGAAGTGACCTGAAGCCAGGCGGCCCTGACGTGGTTGTAGTTCCAGTATGTGCTGGCGGTCGAACCCGGCACCTGCTGGAAGTCGCGGCTGCAGAAGCTCGGGTTTTGACCGTTGCAGCCATCATAGAACTGCTGCGCGTTCGAGACTTCGGTAACGCCGCCCCGCAGGGTCTGAAAGAAGACGGGGTTGCTGATGGCATGAAACTGGTTGTGGGTGAGCCGGCCCTGCGGCGTGGTCGACTGGGTCCAGTAGTCCGGACCCGACGAGGTGTTGTCGCCCCAGATGCCGGTCGCCGGCCCCGCCACATAGACCCAGGGGTTGTTTGCCGAGCCCGAACTGTAGCGCCAGACGCCCTGCTGGTTCGGATCGCCGCTGACCAGGTTGTCCTTGTAGACGAACAACTGCTGCGTCCACTCGTAACGCGTGCCGTCCTTGACGTCGTAACTCGTGCTGTCGCCGGCGATCGTGGCGAAGCGCGGCGTGGCGTTGGCCCCGCTCAGGATCGGCTGAGCGCCGTTCATGCTCTTGTAGACCGCGATGCCGGCGCCGGGCGTATAGGCGTAAACGGTGGTGTTGTTGCCCGACGTGATCAGCCGGTCGACGATCGTGATCTTGCTCGTGCTGGCGTTCGCGCCGGCAGCCGTGCCGGTGTTGATCCGGTTGGTGACGAGCGAGACGCCGCTGTCGTTGACGATGTTCACATGGCCGAAGCCGCCATTGATCTTGATCTTGCCGAGCTGGTTGGTGCTGATGATCTGCCCGTCGAGCAGCACCGAGCCGCCGCCCGAGGAGGCATTGACGTCGGAAACCGAGAGTTCGCCGGAGCGGTAGTCGTAGAAGACCTTGATCGCCCGGTCGCCGGCGTTCTGCGTCGAGACATGGTCGCGCGTCAGGAAATACTCGCTGACGTCGATGATGGGCGATCCGGAGCTGAATCCCGACTGGTAGTTCGAGCGGAAGCCCTGCAGCCCGGCCGCGAGGCCCGCGCTGAGAACGACCGACTGGTTGGTCGCCCGGCCGGCTTCGATCGAGGCGTTTATGTTGATGACGGACGCCTTGATGGCGACCTGCGCGCCGTAGATTTGCGAACCGCCGCCCTGCGCCTGGACGGTATTGCTTTCGCGGTATTTCGGCACGGTCGGGATAAGGGCGAAGTTGATGCCGTTGCCGAAATGATAGCCGCCGACGCAGTTGAAACCGGTCGAGCCGTAGCCGATGCAGTTGCCGTACAGGATGGTGCTGAAACGAAGGGCCGGGTTCGCGCTATCCTCGATGCGGTGGTAGAGGTTGTAATTCAGGCTCGCGCCGGAGCCGAAATAGAGCGTGTTGCCGATGGCGTTTATGGTGTCGTTGATCACATAGGTCTGCGAGGGCGATCCGGGCGTCGCGCCGGGATAGGTGATCGCGTGGCCCCACTCCGCCTGCGGCGAGGCGCCGGCATTGTACATGCCGTTGGGCCCGTTCGAGGCGATCGCGACCGCGCCCTCGGGCACCGTGACGTTGAACTGCAGCGAGTCGATGCGCTGGCCCGAGAAGCCGAACGAGCCCTTGGTGTTGTTGATCGAGACCAGACCGCCGAGATTGGTGATGTCGTCGGCGATCAGCAAAGCCGGCCCAAAATTGCCGACGTCGCTGCGCGTATAGGCGTTGTCGATGACGATGCTGGGGCTCGCATTGGCGTTGACCGAGGTCCGCGTCAGCCCGCTCTGGCCCTGGGCGGCGCCGGTGAACAGGATCTGCCCGGTGCTCAAATCCGGAATATAGGCGCCGCCGTCGAGGATCAGATAGGCCGAGCTGTTGTTGACGACCTTGATCGTCGGCCCGCCATTGGCGGTCAGCGTGCCGTTGCCCTGGATGGTGTCGCCATTCACGTAGACATTGCCGCCCGCCGCATAGAGCTGGCTGATCCGGTAGGCCCGCACCAGCCCCGACGCGATGCCGCCGACCAGCGTGTCGGCCACCGCCGTGTCGTCGATCGTGCCGTTGGTCGTGGTGTAGTTGGCGTAGACATAGGCGGCGGCGTTGAAGGCGTCGTCGCGGGTGACGGTGACCGGCGCGCTGCCGGCATTGATGTAGACGGTCGGCACGGCGTTGAGATCGCAGATCGACAGGCCGCCCGCGCCGCAGCCGATGATGATCTCCTGCTGGTGGAAGACGCCGCCGACGGCGCGCCCGTTCATCGCCACGGTCGATGTGGCAAGCGAGCCCGGGGATTCGTCGCGCTGCGTGACGGGGATGAGAAAGAGCTGAAAACCGTGGCCTGCGCCATGGGCCTTGGGCGTCACCGTGCCATTATAGGCGCCGAGCGTGACGTTCTGGGCGCTGAGCAGGGCAGAGCCGGTATGGACGTTCAGTACGGCATGGTTCTGCAGATCGGTCGCGGCGTCGGCGTCGGGCACCGCGATCAGGCCCCGGACATAGCCGACCGCGCTCGCGTCGCCATGGATGCCGGTGATCGCGAGGCCTGACGCGTCGCGCCCGGCGGTGACGTTGATGTTGTCGAGCGCGGTCAGCGTGCTGTTCGCGCCGATGGTGATGACCTGGTCGGTGCGGATATTGGTGTCGGCCTCGGCGACGCCGACGGCGGCGAGGCCAGAGGTCGAGACGAAGGCGCTCGTTTTCACGGTGGCCGTCGTATAGGTGCCGATATTGATCGTGCCGGCTGAAGTCAGGACGCTGCTGGCCCCCAGCGTGACCTCGTTGTCGGTATCGGCGCGGTATTGCGAGGTGACGCCCGCGCCCTGCAGCAGACCGCCGGTCGTCAGCGTCACCGTGTCGTCGGCGGCCAGTTCGGTGATCGCCTGCATCGCGATCGGGCCGGGCGAGGAGATCGCGTTGCTGCCGCTGGCGAAGCTGGCGTTGTTCCCCACCAGAACCTTCGACGTGCCGTCGATGCCGGTCGTCGACTTCGCGCCGACGCCGTTGATGCCGCCGCCCGCTCCCGCGCTGATCGTGTCGCCGAGCGCAAGCTGGCGAAAGATGTTGCGGCTTTCGAGCTCGATGCCCTGGAGGCAGGTCGTGACGTAGCAGCCGCGCGTGCCGTTGCCGATCGCGCTGAAGACGACGCTGGCGCCGATGTCGACCAGTACGTTCGAGGTGGCGTTGTGGCTGGCGAGCGAGGCGCTCGCGCCCACCGCCGCCGCTTGCGTCGCATCGACCAGATTGGCGTAGGAATCGGTGTGGGTCGCGCTGACGAGGATGGTGTTGGCGCCGATCTGCGCGCGTGCGCCGACGCGTGCCGTCACCGCCGCCGTATTGGCCGTGTCGGCGGACGCGCCCGCGCCGGCGATCAGGCCGCCGCTGCCTGAGACCGCCTTGGCGATCTGCGTGTCGCTGCCGGTCGCGGTCAGGCTGAAGCTGCTCGCGGCGTTGCCGCCCATCTGCGCGTCGTCGCCAAGGGTGGCGCTCGTCGTTGCGGTCGAGCGCGCATCGGCCAGCACCGCGCCGACCGAATATTTCCCGGCGATCGAGAAGCCGGTCGAGGAGGCGATCTGGCGGGTGGTGTTGGTCGCAGTGATCGCAACGACGGCGTTGGGCAGGCGGACATTGTTGCCGGCCGAGGCGGTGACGGTCGAGGTCGTGCTTGCGCCCGCGTCCGAGCCGGTGGCGCTGGCGTAATAAGCTCCCGAGCCGGCGAAGGACCAGGCCGCCGCGCCGGTGCTGCCGCGGCTGAACTCGCTGGTCGCGCCCGGCGAGCCGCCGATCGAGGTAACGGGGGTGCCGGTGATGTTGCTGGTAGCCAGGATCGAGAGCGTGCCGGCGGTGAGCGCGCGCTGGGCGGCGGCTCCGCCATCCATCGCCGCGATCACGGTCTGGTTCACGGTGGCGCGCGAGATCGCCACGCCGACGGCGAGGCCGCCGGTGACCGAGACGCCGTAGGCCGCGGCCTTGGCGTCGGGCGTCGCGGTCGCCGACACTGTGATCGCGCCGGCGCCGACATTGACGCTGGCATTGTCGCCGAGATGGGCCTCGACGCGCGTGGTGTCGCTGGCGCGCGCATCAGCGCCGGTGCCGGCGACGAGCAACCCGCCCGCGCCGGCGGTCGCCGAGGCGTAGGAAATGCCGTTGCTGCTGGCGGTCACCGCGAGCGAGGTCCCGCCCGAGAGTGTCGCATTGGCGGCGAGATCCGCCTTCGCCGTACCGGTCAGGCTGCTGCTGGCGAGCGAGACGCCGAGCGCGCCGCCGCCGACCGCCGCGCCGAGCGCGTCGGCGCGCGAGCCCTGCGTCGTGCTGGCGCTGACCGTGGTCGCGCCGGTGACCGTGAGCGTGCCGCCGAGCCGGGCCGTAATCGTGTTGGCAACTGAGCCTTTCGCCACCGCCGCACCCGCCGCCGCCGTGCCCGCGCCCGCGCCGGCCTCGACATCGACACGGGACGCCGCACCGGCCGCTCCGTCGATTGCCGAGGCGTTGACCGTGACCGAGCCCGTCGTGACCGTCATCTGGTCGAGCCTGGCGCTGACAGCGTCGGCGACCGTGGTGTAGCCCAGCGCCGCGCCGACGCCGACGCCACCGACGCCGATGCCGAGCGCCACGTTCTCGGTCGAGGTCTTCGAGGTCGAGGTGACCGAGACCGATGCCGCCGCGATCGAACCGCCGAGCGCGGTCGCGCCCGTCTGCGCGCCGCTGGAATCGAGCAGGGCCGTGGCGCTGATTGCGCTCGGCGTCGCGGTGCGGGCGCGGTTGCTGGTGAACCATGCGTATTGCGAGGCCGCGTAGCTGCTAACTTCACTGAAGGTCGCGGTGCGGCCGAGTTCGGCGTTGGCGGCGTCCTGGTAGACGGCCTGGCCGCCCCCGGTCCCGCTGAGCGAATAAAGTCCGTTGATCGAGGTTCCATAGGCCAGCAGCGTCGCGAAGGCGTCGTTGGCGGCGATCTTGACCTGCGCGTCGGTGAGGTTGGGCGTGGTGACCTCAAGAACCTGACGATAGGAGTTCAACCCGGCGTCGCCGATGACATATTGCAGATTCGCCGCCTTCAGCGCGGTGTAGCGCGTCGCTGCGTAGTCGCGGACCTGCTGGTCGGTCGGCGAGGTCTGCGCGAGCGCAGTCGCGGCATTGGCCCGTAATGCGTCGATACCGCTACTGGTGAGGGTCAACACACCGTTCACGACGACGCCGTTCTGGATCAGCGCGAGATATTCGGTGTTGGCCGCCGCGCGAAGCTGGTCGTCGGTGTGCCCTGCGGCGTTGACGCCGGGCAGGGTGCGGTAGGCCGCGAGCCCGCTGGTGCTGAGCGTGAAGCCCGGATCGACCGTAGTGAGTTGGTTGACGCGCGAGAGCGTGCCGTTGCCGCCGATATTCAGATCTGCGCCGGAAGGTGCGCCCGTGCCGACCGAGATGACGTTGACGGCCGCGCCCAGGCCCAGCGAGCCGCCCTGGCCGACGGTGAAGGCGTTGGCGTCGACATGGCGGTCGCTGATCGCCTGGACGACGACCGCGCCCGTCGTGTTGACCGTGCTGTTGGCCAAATCGGCCAGCACGCTCGAATCGAGGCTCGCGACATTGGTCGCGGAACCTGCGCCGATGCCAGAGCCGCCGATCGAGGCGACGCCGGTCTTGGGCGTGATCGTCGTGGTTTCGCGCGCGATGATGTTCAGCGAGGCGTCGATGGTTTGCCCGGCGAGTTCCTGGATCGATGTGCGCCGCTGGAGCGAATTGACGCCGTAGAGCCCGGCTCGCGTGGTGTTGGCGACGTCGATCAGGTTGACCATGCCGGCGACGCTGGCGATGCCCGCTGCCGCCCCGCCGGCCGCCAGCGCGGTGAAGCGGTTGGTGTTCGTCGCCAGCACGTTCAGCGTGCCGAAGATGTTCAGCGTCGTGACGTTGGCGCCGCCGCCGATCGTGGCCAGCGTTGTGTTCTGGCTGCGTGCGACGACGAAGGCGCTGCCGAGCGCGACACCGCCGGCCGCGCCGACGCCCGCGACCCCGTAAAACCCGTTCGTGCTGTCGGCGGTGACGCGCACCGAGGCGGCGTTGAGCAGGCCCTGATCGAGGCTGGCCGTCGTGACCGCCTCGAAGCTGTTGACCAGGCCGCTCGCCGCCGCGCCCAGCCCGCCGACGGAAAAGCCGATCGTCTGACCTGTCGAGGACTGCGAGGATGTCGCCGCGACCTGGACCGCGCCGACGCCGCCGAGGCCGGCCTGGCTGGTCGAGATCGTGCCGGTGATCGAATTGTTCAGCGAGGCGCTGGTCCGGCGCTTCAGCATGGTGTGGGCGTCCGCTCCCGCGCCGGCGACGCCGCCGATCGCGCCAACGACGACATAGCTGCCGGCATAGGAATGGCTCGCCGCGTCGACGACGATCGCGGTCGGGTTCTGGCCGGCGTTGAGCCGCGTGTCGATCGTGCTCGAGTCGATCGAGGCCAGGGTTTCGCCGCCGAGCGAGTTGCGGATGGTGACGTAGCCGACTGCGCCGCTGAGCGGATAGACCGCGATGCCCGCCGTCACGGCGTTGGCCATCACTGCCTGCCGCGAGGTCGCGACGACGGCCAGCCCGCGCACATTGCGCGTGGCAATCGCCAGTTCAGGGAAAGTGGTCGAGGGGCCGGTCGGGGTGGAGAGATCGGGCGCGGTGACCATCGCGCCGCTGCTGATGGCGAGCGAGCCCGTGCCGGTGACGCGCGCATCGACCGTGCTGTTCTCGCTGACGGAAGCGACCGTGCTGCCGCCGATCGTGTTGTTGACGATCGAGAGGCCGCCGGCGACGCTGGGCGAGCCGCCGGCCGCGCCGAGCGCGCCGGCCGAAACCGCGATGCGGTCGTGATTGGTCGCGATCACGCCGATATTGTTTTCGGCGATGATGTCGGCGCGCTTCACGGTGGCTGCGACGTTCGTCCCGATGCTGCTGGTGGCGACGGAGCCGGCGAGGCCTGCCTTCTGCGCGATCGCGATGCCGATGGCGAGCGTCGTGATCCGCGAATCCGAGGAGGCTGTCGCCACGACGTCGCCCGAGGCGCGCAGGCGCGCATCCTCGACGGTCGCGGCCACCTCGCTGTCGATGCTGTTGTCGACGATCGACAGGCCGACCGCGGCCTGGCCGAGGCTCAGGCCGAGCGAGCCGGCGGTGCCGCGGATCAACGACGTCGCGCTGCCGATCACGGAGATATCGCGCGCGGTGACGATCGCGGTCGCACCACTGACGCCGGCGCGCACCACATTGTCGATCGACTGCAGCGTCACCGAAGCGACGCCGGCGAATTTGCCGGTGGCGACGCCGAGGCCGACCGCGACGCCGGTGATGATCGCGCCGTCCTGCGCGCGAACGATCACGTCTCCCGTGGTGGTGATCCGCGCGCCCTGGATCGTGGCGATGTGCGACTGCGCGATGCGGTTGCTCAGCAGCGCGACGCCGATATTGTTGTCGCCGCCTTGGACTGCGCCGGCGATGGCGAGGATCGAAGCTCCGGTCGGGTTCGCCGCCCCGGCATTGGTGACGGCGCCGGTGAAGTCGATCTGGCTGGTGTCGGTTCCTGCGAAGAGCTGGCGTCCGGTGATGATCGCGTCGAGCGCGCTGTCGCGGCTGCCGTCCGCGATGACGACGACATCGCCGCTGAGGGTGATCGTCGGGGGCAGGGTGGAATCATCGTCGATCGAGGCCCGGACGGTCGGCGTCACGCTGTTGAAGACGAGCGAGCCGGACAGACCGTTGCCGCCGATCCCGGCGCTGATCGCGCTGGAGATGATGCGGCTGGCGGATGAGGCGGTGACGACGAGCCCATCGACGGCCTCGATGCGCGAGCGCGTCACTTTAGCGCTGACTGCGTCCTGTCCGCTCGGGTCGCGGATTTCGGCATAGGTGATCGCGAGACCGACGCCGGTCTTGGCGCCGAAATAGGCAGCGCCGCCGCCGATGCCGATATCGGTCGTCTGGTAGGCGTTGACGGTGACGAGGTTCGCGGCGTTCGAGGCGGCGAGCAGCGTCGAGTCGGAGATGGACGCCGAGACGCGGTTCGTCACCAGCCCGAGCGCCGCCGAGATCGCCGCGGCCCCTGTGCCCTCCACCGCGCCGGCTATCCCTAAGCCCACGGCCGTGACGCGACCGCCGGCGATGGCCTGGACCCGCGTGTCGCCGACATCGGTGAGGGTCGAATGGCTGATCCGGGCGTCGGTGCTGTTGTCGAGCTTGGCGAAGGCGATCGCGCCGGCCAGGGTCGCGCTCGAACCGCCCTGCAGCCCCAGATTGAGCGCAGCCGAGCCGGAGCCGATCTCGATGATCGTCGAATTCAGCGCCCTTGCGACGGTGGAGAGCGCGGTCGTCTTCTTCTCGATGCTGGCGCCGTCGATCCAGGCCGAGGTACCGAGCTGCGTCGAGGCCACGGCGGCGCTTCCCGCCAGCGCAAAGGACGGCTTGCCGCCGCCCCCGGCCGCGCTCGAAGCCGACGCGGCCGCGAAAAAGGGATCGTCGGTGACCAGAGTCATGCCCTGCGAGTCGTCGACGACGGCCGCCGCGATCGACGCCGCTGTCAGGCGGCCGGTGGTCGCGGCCTGGACCGTGAGCGAGTCGGTGCGTATGCGGCCCAGCGTCGTGCCGGCGCCGCCCAGGCGGTCGTCGGAGAGATCGTCGGAATTGTCGCCGATATAGGCGCGGGTCACCGTCGTGGCGTCGATGCGTCCGATGGAGACGCCGAAGGCGCTGCCACCGGCCAGGACGAACGCGCCGCCGATCGAGAACATCGAGACGAACTGCTCGGCGCGGACATCCACCAGATCGGCCGTCACCAAGGCGCGGTTGCTGATCGAGGCCAGGGTCTGGTTGTTCAGGCTCGCCAGACCGACCATGCCGTTCAGGGCGACGCCCTTCGATTTGCCCGACGAGGTCACGACCAGGAACATCTTGTCCGATGCCGTGGCGGTGACGGCCAAACTCGCCGCGGTGATGGTCGCGCCGTCGGCGATGGCGGCGACCGTTCTGCTGGTCCGGCCGCTGGTGATGAGGGTGCCGCCGGCGGCCGAGCCTGCGCCGCCGTTGACGCCGCCGGTCAGGCCGAAATTGCCGCCGCCATCGATGCTGTGGATGGTCGTGTCGGCGATGACGCTGACGCCCCTGCTCCAGTCCTGGTCGTAGCCATTGGTCAGCGTCGTCTGCCACGCGCCGCCGACGATCGTCTGGTTCAGCGTCGCGCCGCTGGCGACATAAGCAGAGGTGTCGTTGGCGACCCGGAAATAGCTGACCGACCCAGCTAGGCCGAGCTCGGAGGACTGCGACGAGGCGTTGGCGTAGGTCGTCATGATGTTGTTGACGACGCCGAGATTGCCGTTGATGTGCGAGATCGCCTCGGCGAGCCCGGCCCAGTTCGTCCAGGTGTTCGAGATCGGCATCTCGTTTGTCGCAGCCACGCCGATGCGGCCGGCGTTGACGGTGACGCCGGAGCCGATGAAAGCGGTCGAGTTGTGGCTGAAATTGCCGACGCCGATGCCGAAAGACAGCGAGACTTGTGCCTCCGGTTGCGCCGCGGTCGGATCCTTCGATTTTGAGTTGACCGAGCTGTCGGCGATCAGGCGCACGCCGAAATCGTATTGGCGGCTCGCCACGACGACATTGCCTGAAGCATGGATCGTCGGAGCCGCGGGGACTGTGTCGCCGGCGATCGAAGCCTTGGCGCTGAGGCTGCTGTCGGCGATGGCGATGGCGCTGCCGGCCTTGACCGGCACGCTCGACGACGCGCTCGACAGCTTGCCGAAGATCTGGCTGAGCAGGGTCGAGACGGTCGTGCCTTCTGGGCCGGCGTTGAAGATCAGATTGTCGCCGACCGTGGTCGAGGCGCTGGTGGCATTTTTAGCCGTGTCGGTGATCGCCGAGACGGTGACGTTCTGCACCTTGTCGGCGCTCGTGCCCAGCGATGCGCCAAGCAGGGCCTCGCTTTCCGACTTATATTGCGAATAGGCGACCGACGCGCCCGCGACGCCGCCCGAGGCGGCGATGGCGGTGGCCCCGGTCGAAAATGAATTCTTGTTGATCGCGGTGACGCTGACGCTGCTGGTGTTCGTCGTCGTGATCGTCGCGCCCGAATGCACCTTGGCCGAGGTCGTGACATCGACATCGCCATAGGCGACGGTCGCCGCCACCAGCGCCGTGCCGGTGGTTAGGGTCAGCGCGGTGACCCCGAGCTTGACGTCGTTCTCCGCCCTGACGGCCAGATTGCCGCCGACGCTGATCGTCGCGCCCGAGGCGATGTCGGCTGTGACGGTGCCGGCGATCTCGCCGATCGAAACCGCGCCGCCGAAGACGTTGGCGCCAGTGATCGTGATCGCAGGCATCGAGGCTTCCTGCTTGCCCTTGGCGATCAGCGTGACGTCGTTCGTCGCCGTGATGCTGGCTCCGCTGACGACGCGGACGCGGCTGAGCACCTGGCTGCCGACATAGCCGCCATTGAGCCCCAGCGCCGCCGCCACGACCGTCTGCGCCGCCGCCGTCACGATCCCGGCTGCCGAGCTGGTGTAGGAGGCGATCGCGGTCGAGTCCGTCTTCAGCACGACGTCCTTGCCCATGATCGTGCCGTGGATGTCGATGGTCGAGGTCGCGCTGGCGCGTCCGCCGATCAGGGTCTGAGAGGCTGACTGGAAAAGGGTTGAGTGATTTCAGCAGGTTGTGATTCCTTCGGATTTGCGAGATTCGATGGAGAGCACGATGGCCTGGACTGAAATCACTCGTCGTCATTATCGGCGCGCTGTC
>Ga0209902_100528_pt1 | contig 37962 bp, 39 predicted proteins | sample FECB27metaG_FD_188304 | JGI IMG/M metagenome (GOLD analysis project Ga0209902, IMG submission 188304) | Cyanobacterial communities from the Joint Genome Institute, California, USA - FECB-27 (SPAdes) (version 2) | ecosystem: Environmental > Aquatic > Thermal springs > Hot (42-90C) > Microbial mats...
CCGGCCGAGCCACGGCGGCAGGCGGCGGGCTCGCCACGCGCGCCGCGCGCCCTGCCGACGTGAGCAGGTAGCCCTCGGCGGCGAGCTGCTCGTAGACCGCGGTCACCGTGGTGCGCGAGACGCCGAGCTCGGCCGCCAGGGCCCGGGTCGACGGGGCGGGCGCGCCCGCGGGCAGGGTGCCGTCGGCGATCTGGTCGCGCAGCAGCGCGTAGATGCGGCGGCCCGCGCCCTGGCCCGGAGAAAGCGACAACTGGTCCATGCAAAAATGTCCAAACTGGTTCTTCGCATTGTGCCGGTTCGAAGCGACAGTGAGGCACCCCACACGCTTTCAGAGCCACGCCCGATGTACATCCCCGCGCATTTCGCCGTCACCGATCCCGCCGCGCTGCAGCGCGTCATCCGCGAGCATCCGCTCGGCATGCTGGTCACGCACGGCCCCGCGGGGCTGGACGCCGATCACCTGCCCTTCGAGTTCGATCCCGAGGTCGGCACGCACGGCCTGCTCTCGGCCCACGTCGCACGCGCCAACGACGTCTGGCAGCGCTGCCCGAGCGGCACCGAGGTCATGGTGGTCTTCCGCGCCGCGCAGGCCTACATCTCGCCGAGCTGGTATCCGAGCAAGCACGAGCTGCACCGCCAGGTGCCGACCTGGAACTACGAGGTGGTGCATGCGCACGGCACGATCACCGTGCGCGACGACGAGCGCTTCGTGCGCGGCATCGTCGCGCGCCTCACGCGCCGCCACGAGGCGGCCGAGCCCAGGCCCTGGAAGATGGGCGACTCGGCGCCCGAATTCATCGACGACATGCTGGGCCGCATCGTCGGCATCGAGATCGCGCTCACTTCCCTGGTCGGCAAGTCGAAGCTGAGCCAGAACAAGGAAACGCGCGATCGCGCGGGTGCGTCCGAGGCGCTGGCCGCGCGCGGCCATGCCGAGATCGCCGAGCGCATGCGTCCGATCGACTGATCGGCCGGTCGCGCGCGGCTATGCGGCGGCGCCCACCGCGGCCCGGCGCTGCCCATGCCGCGGCCGCTGCAACCCGAGGTGCTCGCGCAAGGTACTCCCCTCGTACTCGGTGCGCACCAGGCCGCGCCGGCGCAGCTCGGGCAGCACCAGCTCGATGAAGTCCTGCAGGCCGCCCGGGAACCACGGCGACATGATGTTGAAGCCGTCGGCGCCGCCTTCCTCGAACCACTGCTGCAGCTGGTCGGCGATGCTCTGCGGCGTGCCCACCACCTGCTGGTGGCCGCGTGCACCCGCGATGCGCAGGTAGAGGTCGCGGATGCTGAGGTTCTCGCGCCGCGCGAGGTCGAGCAGCAGGCGCTGCCGGCTCTTGGGGCCGTTGGTCTCGGGCAGCTCGGGCACGGGGCCGTCGACCGGCAGGCCCGAGAAGTCGAAGCCGCCGATCACGTTCGACAGCAGCGAGACGCCGACCACCGGGTGCACCAGGTCCTGCAGCAGCGCGAACTTCTCCTCGGCCTCCTCCTGCGTGCGTCCGACCACCGGAAAGATGCCCGGCATGATCTTGATCGACTCGGGCTCGCGGTCGTAGGCCTGCGCGCGCTCCTTGATGTCGCGGTAGAAGCTCTTCGCCTCGTCGAAGGTCTGGTGGGCGACGAAGATCACCTCGGCCGTGCGTGCCGCGAGGTCGCGGCCGGCCTCCGAGGCACCGGCCTGCACCACCACCGGCCGGCCCTGCGGCGAACGCGAGACGTTGAGCGGCCCGCGCACCGAGAAATGCTTGCCCTTGTGGTGCAGCACGTGCAGCTTGTCCGCGTGGAAGTACTGGCCGCTGTCCTTGTCGCGCACGAAGCTGTCGTCCTCCCAGCTGTCCCACAGGCCGGTCACCACGTCGTGGAACTCGGCCGCGCGCTCGTAGCGCAGCGCATGCTCGAAGTGCTCGTCGCGGTTGAAGTTCTGCGCCTCGCCTGTGCCGCTCGAGGTCACGAGGTTCCAGCCCGAGCGCCCGCTGCTGATCTGGTCGAGCGAGGCGAACTTGCGCGCCACGTTGAAGGGCTCGTTGAAGCTGGTCGACACGGTGGCGATCAGGCCGATGCGTTCGGTGACCGCGGCCAGCGCCGACAGCAGGGTCAGCGGCTCGAAGTGGTCGCTGCGCGCGGTGCGCGAGAGCGAGGCGAGTTCGCTGCTGCGCACGCCCACCGAGTCGGCCAGGAAGACGGCATCGAACTTCGCGGCCTCGGCCAGCTTCGCGAGCTCGACGTAGTGGCGGAAGTTGCTGCCCGCGTCGGCCTGGGCCTGCGGAAGGCGCCAGGCGGCGATGTGGTGGCCGGTCTGCATGAGAAAGGCGCCCAGCTTGATCTGGCGGGAGGACGTGGCCATGGGAACTCGTGGTCGGAGGGTGTGCGCGAAAGTGCGGCGGCAGGTTAAGTCGGTGCCCGCTCGCGCGGAAAGAAGGGATTCGCACTTCCTTAGGCGCGCACTGCATTTGGCAAAGGAAAGCTCGATCGCGCAGCCTCGGTTTGCGCATATGCATGCGACTTTTTCTTCGCAGCCGGCGTGCGCCGCGGCCGCCACAATTTCCGCTTCATGCCCGAGCCTTCGCACGCACCCTCCGCACAACGACCGACGGTGCGCAAGCGCCTCGGCTTCTTCAGCCGGCTGCTCGACGATGCCCCCGCGGCCGAGCGCTATCGCCTGGTGGCCGCGCAGATCGCGCATGCCGAGGCCTTCGGCTTCGATTCGGCCTGGGTCGCGCAGCACCACTTCCACGAACACGAGGGCGGGCTGCCGTCGCCCTTCGTGTTTCTCGCCCACGTGGCCGCGCGCACGCGCCGCATCCGCCTGGGCACCGGCATCGTGACCCTGCCGCTCGAGAACGCGCTGCGCGTGGCCGAGGACGCCATCGTGCTGGACCTGCTCACGGGCGGCCGGCTCGAGCTCGGCGTGGGCACGGGCGGCACGCCCGAGGCCTTCGCCGCCTTCGGCCTCGATGCGGCCGAGCGTCCGGCGCTGTTCGCGCGACAGCTCGCCGCCGTGCGCGCGGCCTGGGCCGGCCGGCCGCTCGCGGGCGGCGACACGCTGTACCCCGCGGGCGCGCAACTGCTGGGCCGGATCTGGCAGGCGACTTTCTCCGTCAGCGGCGGCACGCGCGCGGGCCAGGCCGGCGACGGCCTGATGCTCTCGCGCACCCAGCCGCGCACGCTGGAAGCACCCGACGCGACGCTGGCCGAGCTGCAGGACCCGATCGTCGATGCCTACCTGGCCGCGCTGCCCGCCGGCGCCACGCCGCGCATCGTGGGATCGCGCAGTGTCTTCGTGGCCGACACGCGCGCCGAGGCGCTGCGACTGGCCGAGATCGGCCTGCGCCGCTCGGCCGCGCGCTTCGCGGCCTCGGGCGGCGGCGGTCTCGCGGACCGCGCGGGCCCCGAGGCCCCGCTCGAACGACTGATCGCGGCCTACGACGTGCACGTGGGCACGCCCGAGGACGTGATCGCCTCGCTCGCCGCCGACAGCACGCTCGCGCGCGTCACCGACCTCGTGTGCCAGGTGCACTCGGTCGATCCGCCGCATGCGGCGATCCTGCGCTCGATCGAGCTCGTCGCCACCGAGGTCGCGCCGGCGCTCGGCTGGCAGCGCGACACGGCTGCGGCCTCCACCGACATTCCTTCCCTCCAGACCTCATGACCGCCATCACCCCTCCCGTCGCCGACGTGATCGACCAGCTGGTCGGCATCGCGCCCGGCGATCCGCTCGACCGGCTGCGCGCGCAGCGCGAACAGGCGCGCCTCAACGCGCAGCAGAGTCATCTCGCGCTGTTCGCGCCGGCGCCGCCCGTGCCCGAAGACTTCGACATCGCGGACCGCTTCGCCGTCGCGGCCTTCGTGACCGCGCTGCACGAACAGCCCGAGGTCGCGCGCTTCTATGTGCAGCGCCTGGCCGCGCAGCGCGCCCGCGCGGGCGTGGCCGAGGCGATCGCCGACGAAGCGAAACGCGCCGCCGCCAAGGGCCCGTACGGCCGCTATCCCGCGGGCCCGCTGAGCGCCGAGGACACGGCCGGCCCCTCGTATGCGGTCGCCGATGCGAACCGCGAAACGCTGGGCCCGCGCCTCTCGGCCGCGCTCGTGCATGCGCAACTGCTGGTGTTCCATCCGCGCGATGCGAGCCCCACCGCGCTGCAGGCCTTGCTCGATGCCGGCTGGTCGTCCACCGGCATCGTGACCCTGTCGCAGCTCGTGGCCTTCCTCGCGTTCCAGGTCCGTGTCGTCGCGGGCCTGCGCACGCTGGCGCGCCATCCCATCACTTCCGTCGACTGAACGCCATGGCCACCGAATCGACCCTGAGCTATCCGGACAACGCGCACCCCACGCGCTTCACGCAGGCGCAGCTCGAATGGCTGCCCTGGCTCGAGCCGCTGCCCGAAGCCGAGCTCACCGAGCGCCACTTCGCGGGCCTGGTGGATGCGGCGCGCGCCAAGTCGCCGTACTTCCGGCTGCTCGCGCGCGATCCCGACATCCTCGGCGCGCGCACGCGCACCGACAAGGACATCTTCTACAACCCCGAGGCCGGCCTGCCGCGCGCCGAGCGCGAACTGGCCGCGGCCGCGGCCTCGCGCCACAACGGCTGCATCTACTGCGCCTCGGTGCATGCGCGCTTCGCCACGCATTTCTCGCAGCGTTCGGACGACGTGCAGCGGCTGCTCGACGAAGGCACGGCGGCCGCGCTCGGCGAGCGCTGGGACGCGATCGTCGCCGCCTCGGTGGCGCTGTCGTCCACGCCGTTGAGCTTCGGCACGGAACACATCGAGGCATTGCGCGCACAGGGCCTCGACGACCTCGCGATCGCCGACGTGATCCACGGCGCGGCCTTCTTCAACTGGGCGAACCGGTTGATGCTCTCGCTGGGCGAGCCGCAACAACCCTGACGCTCAGGCGCCGTCGTCGGGCGGTGCCTCCGCGCTGGCGCGCGCGATCGCCTCGCGCGCCATGCCGGGCGCGAAGGCATCGATGAAGGCATGGATGTAGCCGCGCAGATGCCCGCCGCGGCGCACCGCGAGCTGGGTGCGGTTCTCGCCGAACAGGTGGCCGGCTTCCAGCGCGCGCAGGCGCCGGTCGCGCACCGCGTCGTAGGCCAGGTCGGCGACGATGCCCACGCCCACGCCCAGTTCGACATAGGTCTTGATCACGTCGGCATCCATCGCGGCCAGCACGATGTCGGGCGAGAGGCCATGGCGCGCGAAGGCCTCGTCGATGCGCGAGCGGCCCGTGAGGCCGCTGTCGTAGGTGATGAGCGGATGGCGCGCGAGCTTCTCGATGGTGAGCGGCGCCTCGGTCAGCAGCGGATGGCCCGCGGGCGCCACCACCAGGTGCGTCCAGCAGCGACAGGAGATGGCCGCGAGCTGCGGATGGTTCTGCGGCAACTCGGTGGCGATGCCCACGTCGACCTCGCCGTCGAGCAGCATCTGCGCGATCTGGCGCGGCGTGCCCTGGTGCAGGTGCAACCGCACGCCGGGAAAGCGCAGCCGGAACTCCTGCACCGCGGCTGGCAGCGCATAGCGCGCCTGCGAATGCGTGGCCGCGATCGACAGCAGGCCCTCCTCGCGCGCCAGGAAATCCTGGCCGGCCTGGCGCAGGTTCAGGCTGTCGTCGAGCACGCGCTCGATGATCGGCAGCAGGTGGTCGCCGGGCGAGGTGAGGCCGGTGAGCCGCTTGCCCGAGCGCTTGAACAGCAGGATGCCGAGCTCGTTTTCGAGGTCGCGGATCTGCCGGCTCACGCCGGACTGCGAGGCCTCGAGCACCACGGCGGCTTCGCTGAGGTTGAAGCCGCAGCGCACGGTCTCGCGCACGGATCGCAGTTGCTGGAAGTTCATGGCGACGGGAAGAGGCTTGTCTCTGGCGGGGGCATGCGCCTTCCGGGCGCGCACTCGGTGGGAGTGCCCGCAGGCTATCGCGCGACGATGCCGCGCGGCAAAGAACAAAAACGGATCAGCGTATGCGGATTACGTGCTTCGCGAAGGCCGCGCTCTCTTGAAGAATGAGGGCTCTTGCCTTCGAGGGTGAGTGTCTCCTGGTCGCTACGGCGATGCAGTTTCAACGGGCCCCTCGGGGCCCGTTTTTTTTCGCGGCATCCGCCGCGCCACTCCTGTCGATCACCTCATGAGCAACGCCCCCTCCACGTCCCTCGCACCGAACGACCCGCGCGACCGCTTCGCCCACGAGGCGCTGCGCCTGCTCGGCCCCGCGCCCGCCAACTGGGTGCCGCGCCACGATGGCATCGACCACGACGTGCTCGTCGTCGGCGGCGGCCAGAGCGGTGCCGCGCTCTCGTTCGCGCTGCGCCGCGCGGGCATCGCCGAAGTCAGCGTGATCGATGCCGCGCCCGATGCACAGCGCGCGGGCGTGTGGCGCACGCGCGCGCGCATGCACAAGCTGCGCACGCTCAAGAACCTGGTCGGCCCCGAGGGCCCGGTGAGCGCGCTGGGCTTCCAGGCCTGGTACGAATCGCGCCATGGCCTCGAGGCCTATGCGGCGCTCGACCGCATTCCGCGCACCGACTGGGCCGCCTACCTCGACTGGTTCCGCCACGTCACCGCCACCGGGGTGCGTTACGGCACGCGGCTGGTCGGCTTCGAGGCGGCCGGGCAGGGCGCGGTGCCGCACTTCCGCGTGCGGCTCGAGGTCGATGGCCAGGAGCGCATCGAGACCGCGCGCAAGCTGGTCTTCGCCAACGGCGTGGCCGGCAGCGGCGCGCCCTTCGTGCCCGAGCTGCTCGCGAATGCGGTGGCCGGCGGGCTCGCGGCCCACACCGGCCATGCGATCGATTTCGCGGCGCTCGAAGGCAAGCGCGTGGCCGTGATCGGCGCGGCGGCCTCGGCCTTCGACGCGGCCGCGGTGGCGCTCGAGCATGGCGCGGCCGCGGTGCACCTGTTCGCGCGCCGCGACCATCTCGCGGCCACGCCGGTGGCGCGCGTGCGTGGCTATCCGGGCCTGTACGACAACTACTTCGCGCTGCCCGATGCCACGCGCTGGCACCATGCGGCGCGCTACCGGCGCCTGGGCACCACGCCGCCGCCCGACTCGGTGCAGCGCGTGCTGGCCTTTCCCAACTTCCACCTGCACCTGGGCGCGCCGTGGCGCGGCGTCACGCAGAACGGCAACCAGCTCGTGGCCCACGTGCACGACGAGCATTTCCACTTCGACTTCGCGATCGCCGGCACCGGCTACAGCCACGAGCTGAGCGAGCGCCCCGAGCTGGCCGGCATCGCCGAGCTGGTGCTGCGCTGGCGCGACCGCTTCGAGGCGCCCGCGCACGAGCGCGACGACGAGCTCGCCGCCGCGCCCTACCTGGGCACGGGCCTCGAGCTGGTCGAGAAGACGGCGGGCACGGCGCCGTGGCTGCGCGACATCCACGTCTACAACCCGGGCGGCTTCGCGAGCACCGGCCTGCCGCTGGGCGACGTGCCCGGCATGCGCGGCTACGTGCCGGCCATCGTGCGCCGCATCAGCGAGGACCTGGTGCTGGCCGACCTGCCGCTGCACGAGGCGCGCACGCGCGCGGAGGTGGCGCCGGACTTCGGGCCGGAGTTCTATGCGGGCGCGCTGTGGCAGGGCGCGCCGCGGCTGCAGGCGGCTTGAGGCGGCAGCGCGCCTGGATGGCCTTCAGTCCTCGATCGCCTCGATGCCCGCGCGCTTGAGTTCCTCCAGGCGCTCGCGCATCGCCTGCAACTGCTCGGGCGCGTGGCCCGTCCAGTCCTTCACCTCGCCCGTGATCCGCAGCGGCTGCTGCGTGCGGTAGGACTTCGTCGGATTGCCCGGGAACTTCTTGTCGGTGAGGTTGGGGTCGTCCTCGATCGACCCGGTGGGCTCCACCACGTAGATCCTGCCGCGACCCTCGCCGACGGCCAGCTCGGCGCCCCAGGTCGCGGCTTCGAGCGTGGCGCTCAGGTACACATAGGCGGCCTTTCTGCGCTGGCCGTAGTTGGAGCTGTAGCCGGCCTCGATCAGGTCGCCGGGGTGCAGGTCGGCCTTGGTGCCGTGGTAGTAGGGCGGTGGAGTGGGGCTGAGGGCGGCTGCCATGCGAGGTGCTCCTTCGGGGAGTTTCTTGAGATCGCGCATCTCATGCCCGCCCACGAGGAGAGGGGCGTTGCGAGGCGCGGTGGTGGCGCGATCGATGCGTTGGCAGAAAAGATACCGGACTTTGGCGCTCGCGCCCCTACGGTTTCTCGTATGGAAACTCCGGATGCGCCATGAACGCCGTACCGGGACGCTCTGTCGCCGAACTCCGCTACGATGCCTCGCCCCGGAACCGGGGCATGCCCCGCGATTCGATCCGCAGATTTCATGACCAGAGCGAAGAACACTTCCAATGCTCGAATGGGAGCCGGCAGCTATCTGCTCCTGATGTCCAGCGCGGTGATCGCCTGGTCGTTGGCGACGATCTACTGGAGCCGGGCCCTCGCGATGGAGGCGCGGATCAACCTTTCCTCCTTCAACTTCGCCGTCTCCGCCTTCGGCGTCGCACTCGGCATCGTTTTCTACGCGGCGTCCGCCCGCCGGCTGCGCGACCTCAACTTTCCCGCTTGGTCGGTCAAGATTCTCGCGTTCCCGTTGCTGGGCGTGATCGTGCTGCCCGTGCTCGGCTTCCTGTCGGGCCCTCGATGGGCCAATGACTACGGAGATGCGCCAAGACCTTCCAGTTTCACAAAGACGGCCATTGCGGTTGTCTTGTTCTTCGTGGCCGTGGGCGTGTCTTATTCGGCGCTCACGTCGTACTACGAAGCACGGCACGTGCTGCTCAAGGCTCTTGTCGACTAGCAGCTCGCTCCGAAACTCGAGTTCGCACGACCTGGGAGTAATGCAGATCGTGGCCGATGCACGCCAAGGAAGCCTCGGCCCTCGCTTGCACCGCGTTCGTGCCCGCAGAAGACCGCCGCCGAGACCGATCGACGCCGAATCCGCGGGCCGCCATCCGCTGCCCGATGCCTGCTGGCATTGCTGGGACTTCCTCGTACGGCGGTATTCGCAACCTATTGAACCCTTGATCAGAGCGTCGAGCGGCTTCTGAATTGCGCATCGATGGCGCATTCCACGGCTCAATGAATTAGTCGCGGAATATCTTTTCGAATTGGCAAATGGATGCGCTCTCGAATATCGCAGCGCCTCGTCTTCAAGGCATGTGAATTGCTTCTCCGCGCGGTCCGAAACGCGAGATGTCCAACATCACGAGAGACAAGCGTCGGCCCGAAAAAATCGATACATCCGCATGCGCGAATCGGACACCACTCGGAGCGAGTCGTGCCTCGATCTCGGATCGCTCCAATCATCGAAAGAATATCTTGGAGAAGATCAATGAATGGACAGCGTTGCATGCGCTTGTTGAAAGCCTGCGCGGTGCTTCTGGGATTCGCGCTCGCGAGCGGATGCGGAGGAGGAAGCGATGGCGGTGGGGGATCCCTGGCCCTGGTTCCACCCGTGCCCACGACCCCCGTCACCGGCGGAACGGCCGACCCGGCGCCGACGATTCCGGTGACGACCCCGCCCGAGCCGGAAGATCCTTCCGTCGTCACGCGCTTCACCGCGACCGTGCCCTTCGGAGAGAAGGGCGGCTACCTGTCCTCCGAACAGGTCGTCTATGGCTTCGGCACCACGGCCGTTTCCGATGCGCGCTACAAGGACGTGATCTACACGGTGCCGCTGCAGGGCACGGTGCGCTATCCGACAGGGCCGGCCAGCGTGCAAGGCACATCGAAGGTCCAGCCCTCGGCCAGCGGCGGCCATCCGGTGGTGGTGTTCCTGCACGGCATGCATGATTCCTCCGATCTCAACAATGCCAAGGGCTACGACTACCTGCAGAAGAGCTTGGCCGAGAACGGCTATGTCGCCGTCTCCATCGACGCGGGAAAGATCAACGGGCTCAACGGCAATGCCTCGGATGCCGGTGCGCTGGCGCGCGGGCAGTTGCTGATGACCACGCTCGACCTGCTGCGAGAAGGTAACGAGAGCGGCGTCTTCAACGGCGTCGCGCTGCCGGGGCTGAAGGGAAAGATGGACCTCGAGCGCGTGGGCCTGATCGGGCATTCGCGCGGCGCCGAAGCGGTGGCCTATGCGGTGGAACTCAACCGGCAGCGCGTGGGCATCAGCTACCAGAACATCGAGGCGACACGCGCCCTGCGTTTGGCGGCCCTGCCGCTGCAGGCCGCGCAGGAGGCGGCGCAGAAACGGGTCGACGAGGCCCTCACAGCCTCGACCGACGCGGCCGTGCAGTTGTTGCTGGCGAAACTCCAGCTCAAGGCCGCGCAGGATCGGTCACCGCCCGCGCCGTCGTCGGAGATCGATGCCCTGGCCCAGGAGGTGGAGCGGCTGCAGCGCGAGGCGCTCGATGCCAAGGCCAGGCTCGACGCCGAGCAGTTGGCCCTCGAGAAGGCGGATGCCGCGCTCAGGAACATGAACACGGTGCTGCGACGCATCAACGCGAACAGCGAGCAGTGGCTGCAGCAGATCGCATCCGAGGAGGAGCTGCGCCGTTCCGGCGTCGTGCTGCCCTCGGCCACCGGGCTGCCGCATCGCATCCGCGCGGTCTTTTCGCTGGCGGCGATCAACAAGAAGCAGCTGTCGCGCGTCACGCACGTGCCGTTCATGACCTTGCTGCCGAGCTGCGATGGTGACGTCTACACGCTGGAAGGCGGGCAGATCTTCGACGAGAGCCGCTACACCGCCGAGGACGACAGCGCGCCCAAGTACCAGGTCCTCGTGCGGGGCGCCAACCACAACTTCTACAACGACTACTGGTCGAAGACCGACGATTCGCAGATCCGGGCGCCGCTCTATTGCAAGGCCGCGGAGGCGCAGACCCTGCGCCTGAGCCGCGAGGACCAGCGGCGCAACGGCCAGTTCCTGATGGAATCGTTCATGCGCTACTTCGTCGGCGACGAGTTCCAGTTCGCGCCCTACTGGAAGGGACAGGCGCCGATCCCGGCCGCGGGCTGCCCGGTGGGCGAAAACAGCTGCGACGAGCGCGCCGTGCTGACGATCCACCAACCGGCCGCGCAGCGCAAGTTGCTGCAGAACTTCCGCAGCGCCGACGCCAGTGCGAAAAATCCGAGCGGGCTGTCGACCGCCTACGAGAAGTTCAGTCAGGCCGTGCAATGCCGCTTCCTCGCGCTCAAATCCGATCGCGACGCGGCATGCAACGATCCCGTGAGCCAGCTCGCCGTCGATCGGCTGTTCAAGGAAGGCGCGCTGTACGACTTCAGCTATGACGCGAAGACGCTGCTGACCTGGTCGATCACGGACCAGGCCCAGTTGCAATGGACCGCGGCCGGCGCCGCGATGACGATCCACACCGGCGACCTCTCCACCAAGGGCTTCGACACGCTGAGCCTGCGCGTCGCCGTGGTGGCACCGATCGGCCAGGAGGTCGAGATCGCGCTGACCGACACGCAGGATCGCAAGGCGGCGATCAAGGGCAGCGATTTCAGCGATGCGCTCTACGGCATCGCGCGCAAGCCCGACGGCGCGATCCCGCTGGTCGACGCGCCCGCGGATGCGATCTATGCCGACACCGGCACCACCCGGCCGCTGCTGAACATGGTGGCGGTTCCGCTCAAGGCCTTCGCGCTGCATGGCGTGGACCTCGCGCACATCAAGCAGGTGACGCTGAGGTTTCCGAAGGCCTCGGGCAGCGTGGCGGTGACCGACGTGCTGTTGCAGCGCATGAACTGAGGATCATGCCCGCCGCTTGCTCGCGAATCGCATAAGCAAGCGCCGATTCATCGCTTCGGAGGGCGGCATCGCGCCGCTAACCTGCGCAGCGCCGGACGTTCCTGCAAGGACAGGGCGATCCGGCGTTTTTCATTTCTGACGATGAGGGAATTCCAACCATGACGTTTTCGTTCCAGCGCGCCTTCTCGGTGATGGTGCTGTCGGTGGCCGGTCTGGGCGCGATGTCCGCGCAGGCGCAGGAGACGCTGCGCGTGGCGGCCTCGCCGGTGCCGCATGCCGAGATCCTCGAATTCATCCGCCCGCAGCTCAAGGCACAGGGCGTGGACCTCGAGGTCAAGGTGTTCAACGACTACGTGCAGCCCAACCTCGCGGTCGGCGACAAGCAGCTCGACGCGAACTTCTTCCAGAACCGTCCCTACCTCGATTCCTTCAACAAGGACCGCAAGACCGACATCGTCGAGGTGCCGAACAGCGACGTGCACATCGAGCCCTTCGGCGCCTACTCGCAGAAGATCAAGAAGACGGCCGACCTGCGCGAGGGCGCGGTGGTGGCGATCCCCAACGATCCGTCGAACTCGGGCCGTGCGCTGGCGCTGCTGGCCAGGCAGGGCCTGCTCAAGCTCAAGGACCCCAGCAACATCAAGTCGACGGCGCGCGACATCGTCTCGAACCCGAAGAAGCTGGTGATCCGCGAGATCGAATCGGCGCAGCTGCCGCGCGCGCTGCCCGACGTGGACCTCGCGCTGATCAACACCAACTACGCGCTCGAGGCCAAGCTCGATCCAGGCCGCGACGCGCTGTTCATCGAGGACGGCCGAAATTCGCCCTACGCCAACTTCATCGCGGCGCGCAAGGACAACCTGCAGTCGCCGGCCATCGCCAAGCTGGTGAAGACGCTGCATACGCCCGAGGTGCGCAAGTTCATCCAGGACAAGTACAAGGGCGCGGTCATCCCGGCGTTCTGAGCCGGTGGTTCAGGCCGCCGGAAAGCGCGGCACCGCCGCGGCCAGCTCGGCGGTGTAGGGATGTCGCGGACGCTCGAACAGCGCCTGCGGCGCCCCTTCGTCGACGATGCGCCCCGCGCGCATCACCAGCACGCGTTCGCACAGCAGCCGCACCACGCCGAGGTCGTGCGAGATGAACAGGATCGCGAGGCCGAGTTCGCGGCGCAGCCCCGACAGCAGCGCGAGCAGGCCGGCCTGCACCGAGACGTCGAGCGCCGCGGTGGGCTCGTCGAGGATCAGCAGCTCGGGCGCGGGTGCCAGCGCGCGCGCGATGCCCACGCGCGCGGCCTGGCCGCCCGAGAGCTGGTGCGGCCGGCGCGCCAGCAGCTCGTCGCCGAGCTGCACGCGCCGCGCGGTCTGCAGCACGCGTTCGCGCAGCGCGGCGCCGTCGAGCGCCGCGAGCCGGCGCAGCGGATCGGCGATCGCCTCGAAGGCGCTGCGGCGCGGGTCCAGGCTTTCGTAAGGGTCCTGGAACACCATCTGGATGCAATGGCGCCAGGGCGCATCGGCCGCCTGGCCGGCGCGCACGGTGGCGAGGTCGATGCCGTCGAACAGCAGCCGGCCCGACAGCGGATCGGCCAGCCGCGCGAGCACGGATGCCAGGGTCGACTTGCCGCAGCCCGATTCGCCGATGAGGCCCAGCGCCTCGCCGCGCGCGAGCGCGAAGCTCACGCCATCCACGGCCGGCAGCCAGCGGCGGCGATGCACCAGACCGCCCCAGGCCGGCACCGCGGGCAGCGCATGGCGCGCGTGCAGGTCCTCGACGCGCAGCAGCGCTTGCGAATCGCCCATGGGTTCAGCGCAGCCCGATGCGCTGGGCGGCGAGCGCCTCGACCAGCCGGTGGCGGCCGCGCAATTGCGCGGGATCGCGCAGCCGTGCCAGCGAATGGTCGCTCCAGCGCACCGCCGGCATGCCCTGCGATGCATAGAAGGACTGCATGGTCGCGTCGTAGTGCTTCACATGGCCGACCGTATCGCTGGCCGCATGGCGCTCGTGCGAGAGCACCGCGCGTTGCGGCAGCCGCGGCTTGACGGCCGTTGGTCGCGCCGGATCGGGCCAGCCGATGCACAGGCCGACGACGGCGAACACGCCGGGCGGCAGGCCCAGTTCGGCCGCCACCTCCTCGGGCCGGTTGCGGATCGCGCCGAGGTAGACGGTGCCCAGCCCCAGCGATTCGGCCGCGGTCACGGCGTTCTGCGCGGCCAATGCGGCATCGATCACGGCCATCAGCGAGGTGTCGAGGAAGTCGGCGCCCTCGATCGGCACGGCCGCGTCGTCGGCCAGGGTGCGCAGGCGCGCGACGTCGGCCAGCCACACCAGCAGCAGCGGCGCCTCGCGCACCTGCGCCTGCCGGCCCGCGTATTCGGCGATGCGCGCCTTGCGTTCGGGGTCTTCCACGGCCACCACGCTCCAGGTCTGCAGGTTCGACGAACTGGGCGCCGACTGCGCCGCGGCGATCAGCCATTCGAGCGTGCCCGGCGGCAGCGCGCGCTCGGCATCGAAGGTGCGCACCGAGCGGTGGGCCAGCAGGGTTTCGAGCACGGGGTTGGCCGCTGGCGGTTCGGACCGCGGCGACTCGCCGCCGTAGCGGCTGCGAAAGAGCGAGGCCAGGGTGTCGGACGTGGGCTGTGTCATGCGGGGATTGCTTCGGGTGCCGGATGGACGGGATGTTCGGCGCCGGGCCGTGGGGCCGGCGCCAGCGGCAGCCAGCAATGCACGCGGTGCGCGGTGCCTTGCCGCTGTGCCACCGGCGGCTGCATCCGGCAGCGCGCCTCGGCCTGCGGACAGCGCTCGGCGAAACGGCAGGCCGGCAGGTCGGTGCGCGCGAGATCGGGCAGCCGGCCATCCACGCCGCGCAACGCATCGAGCGTGTTCGCCGATTGCGGCGTGGCGCGCAACAACTGGCGCGTGTAGGGATGGGCCGCACCTTCGCGCAGGTGGCGCGAGGGCAGGGTCTCGACCACCTGGCCCGCATGCATCACGGCGATACGGTCGCAGCGCTGCGCGGCCAGCGCGAGGTCGTGGGTGATCAGCAGGGTCGCCAGCCCGCGCTCGCGCGCGAGGCCGGCCAGCAGGTCGAGCACGCGCGCCTGCGTGACCACGTCGAGGCCGGTGGTCGGCTCGTCGGCGATCAGCAGCTCGGGCTCGCCGGCCAGTGCCAGCGCGATCATCGCGCGCTGGCACTGGCCGCCCGAGAGCTGGTGCGCATAGGCGCGCAGCCGGCGCTCGGGCTCGGGCAGGCCCACGCGCTCGATCCATTCGAGCGCGGCCTGGCGCGCGGCGCGCGCCGACAGCCCGCGGTGCAGCCGCAGCACCTGCTGCAGCTGGTCGCCGATGGTGCGCAGCGGATGCAGCGCGCGGCGCGGACTCTGGAACACGAAGCCGATGCGCCGGCCGCGCAGCGCATCCCAGGCCGCGCGCGCCGGACGGCCGCTGCCGTCGAGCAGGTCGAGCCCCTGGAAGCGCAGCCGCCGCGCGGCCGCGTCGGCCTGCGCATCGAGCAGGCCCGCGAGCGCCAGCGCGGTCACCGACTTGCCCGATCCGCTCTCGCCGACCAGGCCCAGGGTTTCGCCGGCCGCGAGCTCGAGGCTCACGCGGTCGAGCACATGGACCGCGCCCTGCGCGCCGTGGAAGCGCAGGCTCAGCGCATCGACCTCGAGCAGCGGCGCGCTCATGGACCGCTCCGGTCGGCGGCGCCGCGCGGATCGAGCCGGTCGCGCAGCGCGTCGCCCAGCAGCGTGAAGCAGCCCACGGCCATGAACAGCGCCAGGCCCGGGAAGCCCGCGAGCCACCACTGGCCCGTGATGATGTAGGGCGCGCCCTCGCTCACCAGCACGCCCCATTCGGGCGTCGGCGGCTTCACGCCGAGGCCGATGAACGACAGGCCCGCGCCGTTGAGCAGCGCCCAGCCCAGGTTGATCGAGCCCTGCACCGCGAGCATGGGCAGCACGTGCGGCAGCAGCACGCCGAACAGCAGCCGCGCCGGGCCCTGGCCGCCGAGCCGCGCGGCCAGCACGTAGCCGGCGCCGCGCCGCACGCCGACCTCGCTGCGCGCGAGCCGGATGTAGAAGGGCAGGTTGATCAGCGCCGTCGCATAGACGATGTTGATGACCGTGTTGCCCCAGGCCGCGACCAGCGCCATCGCCACCACGAACAGCGGGAAGGCCATCAGCACGTCGACCAGCCGGCCGACCCAGCGGTCGAGCCGGCCGCCGACGAAGCCGCACAGCGCGCCGATGGCGCTGCCCGCCGCCAATGACAGCAGCACCGCGCCCGCGGCCATCGAGAGATCGAGCCGCGTGGCCACCAGCACGCGCGAGAACAGGTCGCGGCCCAGCGCGTCGGTGCCGAACCAGTGCAGCGCGCTCGGCGGCTGCAGCCGCGCGGGCACGTCGGTGGCCAGCGGATCGAAGGGGGCGAGCGCGGGGCCGGCGATGGCGGCGAGCAGCAGCAGCGCGAGCAGCATCAGCCCCAGCGCCTCGTTGCCGCGCGGGCGCCAGCGCGGCCGCGCATCTGCCTCGAACTTGCCTGGCACCGCGCTCATGCCGCGCTCCCCACGCGCGGATCGATGCGCTCGTGCAGCAGGTCGATCGCGAAATTCACCAGCACGAACATCAGCGCCACCAGCAGCACGAAGCCCTGCAGCGGCGCATGGTCGGCCGCCATCAGCGCGTCGAGCGCATAGCTGCCGATGCCGGGCCAGGCAAACACCTTCTCGATCACCACGTTGGCGCTCAGCATGTACGAGAACACCATGCCGGCACTCGTGACCACCGGCAGCAGCGCCAGGTGCAGCGCGCCGGCCAGCACGGCGCGCGGCGGCAGGCCGAGCGCGCGCGCGGTGCGCACGGGGTCGCTGCGCAGCACGCCCAGCAGCGACGCGCGCGTGAGCCGCGCGACCGGCGCCAGCGAGAAGGCCGCCATCGCCACGCTCGGCAGCAGCAGCCGCCCGGCCGCGGAAGCGAAGGCATCCCAGCGCAGCGCGAGGGCGGCATCGAGCAGCATGAAGCCGGTGCGCACCGGTGGCGGCTCGATCATCGCGTCGATGCGGCCGGTGGGTTCGGGCGCCCAGCCCAGCAGGAAATAGAAGACGTAGACCAGCAGCAGCGCGATCACGAAGCTGGGCACGCAGCTGCCGCCCACGGTGAGTACGGTGCAGGCGCGGTCCCACAACGAGCGCGGGCGCAGCGCAGCCGCCGTGCCCAGCGGCAGTGCCACCAGCAGCGTGAGCACGAAGGCAGCGACGGTGAGCTCGAGCGAGGCCGGCAGGCGCTGCCACAGGTCGGTCAGCACCGGCTGCCCCGTCGTGTGCGACTGGCCCCAGTCGCCGTGCGCCAGCGCCTGCAGGTAGTGCCACAGCTGCGTGGGCAGCGGCAGGTCCAGGCCCATGCGCGCGCGGATCTGCGCGATCTCCTCCGGGCCGGCATTCGGCCCCGAGGCGAGGAAGGCCGCGGGGTCGCCCGGCAGCACGTGCGTGAGCACGAAGGTGAAGACGGCCGTGCCCGCGAGCACCGGAACGGTGGCCGCGAGCCTGGAGACAACGCGCCGCGCGAAGCTCATTGGAACACCTTCGTGCTTCGCACTGCGGTGCGAGCTTGCTTGGGGCGGCCCGGCGCTGCGCTCATGAACGCGTCAACGGCCGGAAGTCCACCTGGCCATGGATGTAGTAGGTGAAGCCCTGCAGGTCGGGCTGCAGCGCCGCCTCGAAGGTGGGCAGCCACAGCGGCACCAGCGGTACCTGCTCGAAGGCGATCTCGATCGCGCGCTGGATCGCGCGGTCGTATTTCGCGCGGTCGGTCTCCCAGCGCGCCTGCTCGAGCAGCTTGGCGAGTTCGTCGTTCTTGAACGAGCCGAAGTTCCAGCGCCAGTCGCCCTGGAAGAAGATGCGGAAGAAGTAGTCGGGGTCGTTGAACCAGGCCGAGGAGCTGTCGATGAAGAAGGGCAGCTTCTTCTCGGTCTGCAGCGTGCCCCACTGGGCGCTCGGCACCTTCTCGATGCTCAGCGCGATGCCGATCTTCGCCAGCGCCTCCTGGATCAGCAGCGCCGCGGGCTCGGCCAGCGTGGCGTCGCCGACGTTGTAGCTGAAGCTGGTCTTGAAGCCCTGCGGATAGCCGGCCTGCGCCAGCAGCTCCTTCGCCTTGAGCAACTGGGTGTCGTAGGGATAGGGCTGCGGAAAGCGGCTGCTCGCGGGCTTGCCGGGCCTGGCGCCGTACAGCGCCTCGCCGCGGCCCAGGTTGGCGCCGCGCAGCAGGGTGGTGTAGGGCAGGGCGTAGGCGATGGCCTGGCGCACGCGCACGTCGTCGAAGGGCTTGGCCTGGGTGTTGAAGGCGACGAAGCGGAAGCTGGTCGTGACCGGCACCGACACCACCTTGGCGCGCGTGGTGTCGGTCAGCGCATCGAGGTCCTTGGGCGGCAGCTGCAGCGCCACGTCGGCATCGCCCTTGAGCAAGGCGGCCACGCGGTTGGAGGCCGAGGGCACGACCTGGAACACGGCGCGGCGCAGCTGCGGCGCGCTGCCGCCCTTCCAGCCGTCGAAGCGGGTGTAGACCACCTGCTGGCCCGGCGTGAAGCTCTCGATGCGGAAGGCGCCGCCGCCGGCCTCGTGCGCCTTGACCCACTCGGTGGCCCAGGGATCGGCCGCGGTGGCATGCGACTTCGCGAGCTCGCTGTTGAGCACCGAGGCGAAGCTCAGCGCGAGGTTCGGCAGGGTGTAGCGGTCGGCGCGCGGCAGCGCGATGCGGAAGGTGTGCGCATCCACCACCGTGAACTGCGAGGGATTCTCGAGCGAGCCGGTCGCGAGCTGGCGCTTGCTGGCCGGCAGCGAGACCGCGCGGTCGAGCGACCACTTCACGTCGGCGGCCGTCACCGGCTTGCCGTCGTGGAAGGTGGCGTCGCGGCGCAGGAAGAAGGTCAGCGTGCGGCCGTCGGCGCTGGTCTCGAAGCGCTCGGCCAGCTCGCCGCGGAAGCGTCCGTAGTCGTACTTGAAGACGCCCGGCGAGAGCTGCGCGCGGTCGAAGTTGACGAGCCGGTCGTAGACGTTGAAGAACAGGCCCAGCGATTCGCGGCTCACGCCCTCGCCGTGCGGGTCCTGCGAGTTGGGCGCGCCCTCGGAGAGCACGCGCAGCGTGTCCTTGCGCGCCTGGGCCCAGGCCGACAGAGGCAGGCTGGTGCCGGCGACGGTGCCGAGCGAGAAGGCGGCGCTGCCTTGTTGGATGAAACGGCGACGGTCCATGGTGATGGCTTTCGGAAAGACGATGAGGAATCAGATCGAGGCGTGGCGCTGCGGACTGGCGCCGTTGAGCCAGTGGTTGCCCACGGCATGCGGCTTCCAGCGCACCGGGTCGTGCACGGTGTGGGTGCGCGCATTGCGCCAGTGGCGGTCGAGGTTGTGCTCGGCCAGCGTGGACTGCGTGCCCGCGAGCTCGATCAGCGCGGTGGCGGCCTCGAGCGCGAACTCGGTGCTCAGCACCTTGGCTTCGGCCACCGCGATCGAGGCCTCGGTCACGTGTTCGGCACCGGGCTCGTCGCGCGCACGGTCGAGCGCGCGGCCCGAGCGTTCGAGCAACGCCTCGGCCGCATGCTGCTGGATCACCAGCCGGCCGATGCGTGCGAGCGTGAGCGGATCGTCGGCCGCGCGCGCCACGCCGCTGTCGGGCCAGGGCCGCGCACGCTCGCGCACCCAGTGGTGCAGGTCGGCCATGGCGGCACGGCCGATGCCGAGGTCGATGGCCGCGTGCAGCACCTGGGCGAACGGGCCGTGGATGGTCGGCGGCTCGAACAGTTGCGCGCGCGGCAGCACCTGCAGCGCGCCGACCGCGACGCTGTCGGCCGTGACGGTGCCGCTCGCGGTGGTGCGCTGGCCGAAGCCGCTCCAGTCGTCGACGACCTCGAGGCCCGGCGCCTCGCGCGCGACGTAGACCAGCACCTGCTTGTCCTGCTCGTCCTTGGCCGCCACCGGCACCCAGTGCGCGAACAGCGCGCCGGTGCAGTAGAACTTGCGGCCGTCGAGCCGCAGGCCCTCGGGCGTGGCGCGCAGCCGCGCGGTCACGACCTTGGCGTTGGCGGTGCCGCTTTCCGACACCGCGTTGCCGAAGCGCCGGCCCTCGATCGCCTCGCGGAAGAAGAACTTCTGCTGCTGCGCATCGCCGATCAGCCGCACCGCGTCGACCAGGCAGTAGTGGTTCTGCGGAATCTGGCCGAGCGCGGGATCGGCTTCGGAGATCAGCGCCGTGACCTCGGCCAGCGTGGCATGCGAGACCGCGGCGCCGCCGAAGGCGCGCGGCACCGTGATGCCCCAGAGGCCGCTGGCCGAGAAGCGCTCGATCTCCTCGAAGGGCAGGCGGCGCTGCCGGTCGCGTTCGGAGGCGCCGACGGCGAAATCGGCCGCGAGGCGGCGCGCGATGGCGAGGGCCTCGGCATCGTCGCGCACGACGTGGACCGGGCCGGTGGGGAGGGAGGAGGGAGCTGTCATGGCGATGCGGAGGTGCGCCGCCGCACCCCGGTGTGGTAGGACGGCAGCCGGGCGCGGCCCGGGCCGAAGATCTTTTCGCGCCAGCTGCCTTCGGCATAGGCGCGCTTGTGCAGGCCGCGGCGCTGCAACTCGGGCACCACGAGGTCGACGAAATGCTCGAGGCCCTCGGGGCTCACGGTGCGCACGAGGTTGAAGCCGTCGATGCCGGCCTCGCTGACCCAGGCCTCGATGGTGTCGGCGATCTGCGCGGGCGTGCCGACCACGGGTACATGGCGCGCGCCCAGCGGCATCTGCGCGAGCAGCGCGCGCGGGGTCAGCGGCGCGCCGCCGGGCCCCTTGAGCGAGGCGACCGAGCTCTGGATCGCATCGGCGCTGCCGCCGCCGATGGCGTCGTCGAGGCCGTGGCGCGAGAGGTCGTGGCCGATCGCGCTGCTGAACTGCACCAGGGCGGCCTCGGGCTGCGCATAGCGGCGGTACTCCTCGTAGCGCGCATGGGCCTCGGCTTCGGTGGGCCCGGTCACGACCAGCAGCGTGGTCACGAAGCGCACTGCGTCGGCATCGCGCCCGGCCTCGGCCAGCGCCGCGCGCAGCTTGCGCACCACGGCCGCCGTAGCGGCCAGGCCCTGGTTGGGCACGAACACCACCTCGGCATGGCGCGCCGCGAAGGCCGTGCCGCGCGCCGAGGCGCCGGCCTGGAACAGCAGCGGCGTGCGCTGCGGCGAAGGCTCGCAGGGATGCACCGCATCGAGCCGCCAGCCTTCGCCCGCATGGCGGATGGCGCGCACGCGCGCGGGGTCGACATAGGTGCCGCGCGCGCGGTCGGCGATCACCGCATCGTCGTCCCAGCTCTCTTCCCAGAGCCGGTAGACCAGCGTCATGAATTCGTCGGCCAGGTCGTAGCGCCGGTCGTGGCCGGTGGCGGCGGCCGCGCCCTGCGCGCGCGCCGAGCTGTCGAGGAAGCCGGTCACGATGTTCCAGCCGATGCGGCCCTCGCTCAGGTGGTCGAGCGTGGACATGCGGCGCGCGAAGGCATGCGGCGCCTCGGCCGCGATGGTCGCCGTGATGCCGAAGCCCAGGTGGCGCGTGACGCTGGCCATCGCGCTCACGAGCACGGCCGGGTCGTTGATCGGCACCTGGATGCCGTGGCGCAGCGCGGCCTCGGGGCTGCCGCCCCAGACGTCGTAGACGCCGGTCACGTCGGCGAGGAACAGACCGTCGAACAGCCCGCGCTCGAGCGTGCGCGCGAGGTCGAGCCAGTAGGGCAGCCGCTTGTAGTCGGTGGCGCGGTCGCGCGGATGCCGCCACAGGCCGTGGGTCAGGTGGCTGGGCGTGTTCATGTCGAACGCGTTCAGCAGGATGGGACGGCGGGGAAGGGGCATGGCTGGCTCGCGCGCGCGCCACCGCGCGGGGCGGTGGTGCGCATGGCGGTGCGCGTGGGAAGTGCCGGTGGCGGTGTCAGTACGGGCGGCTGCCCGAGAGGCTGATGCGCTTGAGCACGCGGCGCTCGCCGTTGTCGAAGGCGCTGCGCGCGTGCAGCGTCGCCTGGTTGTCCCAGTAGACGATGTCGCCCACGCTCCAGCGGTGCGTGTAGGCGAAGCGCGGCTGCAGCAGGTGCTGGCGCAGGCGCGCGATCAGCGCGGCGCCGTACTGCGGATCGACGCCGACGATCTCGACCTCGGTGCGCGCGCCCAGATAGAGGATGCGGCGGCCGCTGTCCGGATGGGTGCGCACCAGCGGATGCACCTCGAAGGGCTCGAGCGGCGTGATGTCGGGCGTGCGGTAGAGCGGGAAGCCGGTGGTGAGCGGCTTGAGCTTGCGCAGGAAGGGGTTGTAGGTGATGAGCCGCAGCTGCTCGATCTCGCGCTGCGTGCCCGCATCGAGTTCGTCCCAGGCGGCCGCGAGGTTGTACCAGGTGGTGTCGCCGCCCTCCGAGGGCACCTCGATGCCGTAGAGCAGCGAGCCCGACGACGGCACCGGCGTCCAGTGGTGGTCGGCATGGGCCGCGAGCTCGTCATGGCCGAGCACGCCGCCGTCGACGTTCGACACCCGCACGATGTCGGGCGTGTTGCCGCCATAGGGATCGGAGCCGAGCACCGGCACGTTCGACGGCGGACGGAACACGGCGCCGAAGTAGCTGGCCAGGCGCTCGAACGACGCGTCGTCGAGCCGCTGTTCCTTCAGCACCAGCACATGCCGGTCGAGCAGCGCCTCCTTGAGCGCACGCACCTGCGCAGCCGGCACCGGGCGCGTGGCATCGAGGCCTGTGACCTCGGCGCCGAGCGATGCGTCGATCGCGGCGATCCTGAACGGGACAACGGAAGAAGGTTCGGCAACGGTCGGCCGTTCGGCGGCAAGCACGGAGGACATGGCGTGGGAGCGCGGGCGCGCTGGGTGGAATGGATGCTGCGCCCGATGCTAGGAAAGTTCGCATGGGTTGCATGCGCTCTTTGCGCATGTGGATATGCGGAAAAGAGAGGGAAGGGTGGCCGCGCTCACCCTCGGAAGAGGCCGGAATACCTTGCGAAGCTTCGGCCCGCGCAATCAGCTTTTCTTGGCGAGCGTGGCGATGGGAAGAACGAAGCTCAGCGGGTTGCTGCTGAAGGGAATGAATCCGTGATGGCGGTAGAACCTGGCCGCGACTTCGTCCTTGGCATCGACGACCAGCGCAAAGACTCCCATGCCCGATTGCATCGCGCGCTGCCCCGCATCCCACAGTAGCGCGGCGCCAAGTTGCCGCCCCTGGAAAGCTAGGCTCACCGCAAGACGGCCGAGCCGTGCCACGGGGACCGAGGGATAGCGCGGCAGTTTCTTGGCTATCGGCGCGTCGAGGTCCGTGAGCGGAATGCTGCTGGCGGCGAGCGTGTAGTACCCGGCAATGGCGCCCGACTGCTCATCGACCGCGACATAGCACACGCTCGTGCGGCGGCGTTGGTCCTGCGTGGCCTGCTCCCGCACATACCGATCGAGCGGATCGCTGCCGCATGCAAAGCCGGCACGGTCATGCTCGGCCCCGAGCACCTCGATGCGGAAACGCCCGGTCACTGCGAAGGCGCGATCAGTTTCCTGTGGGCCTCGGCGGCGCGTGCCATCGCGGGAGGCAATTCGGGCGGCGTCAGCAGGAGAGCGGCGAAGCGCTGCTGCTCCTCCATCGACAGGCGGATGATCTGCATCTGCTCGATGGTGCGGCGCGCCGCTTCCTGCGCGGCGCCGACGAGGAAGTCGCTGACGCTGCGGCCTTCGATCTCGGCCGCGCGGCGGACGATCTCCAGCACCTCCGGCGCAATGCGGGCTTCGACGCGTTCGGTTCGGGGTGGGCTGGTGGGCATGGCAAGTCTCCTGTCGGAAATGTACGGTAATAAGCCGTACATTGTCAAGAGTGATTTCTCTTTGGTCGTCACGCCGCCCCACCCGCACGGCGTGACACCCAGCGGTACGCGAAGAATCCGGCCGGCGCTCGTGCGGCTCTTGTTGGCTGTCTTCGAGGCGAATAAAATGTCTAATATTTTTGACATCTTCCGGGTCTAAGTCTCGCCATGAACCTGATCGACATCGGCCACGCGGTACGCGCCAGGCGCACTGAGCTGGGCTTGTCCCAGTCTCAGCTGGCGCACCTGAGCGGCCTGTCGCGGCAGACCCTGGTCGGCCTGGAGAACGGTGCGCTGAGCGACCTGGGCGTCAACCGCGTGGGCCAGGTGATGGCGGTGCTGGGGCTGGACAGCCCCGCGCCGGATACGCTGGCGCGGCGCAAGAAGCGTGGCCTGTGGATGGCGGCCAAGACGGCCAGCGTCAGCTACGCACGCGAGCTCGGCCCCGAAGCGCTGGAGAAGGTCCTGGCGAGCGGCGACGTGCCGCCGCCATTCACCGCGCACCTGACCCATCTGCTCGATGAAGCGCCCGTTCCCGTCGTCGTGATGGCCGTGGAAGAAACCGCCTCGCGCGCGCACCTGCCGCCGCGGCAGGTCTGGCGCAACGTGGCGAAGCTCGCGGAGTCCTTGTCCGTGCACCGGCGAGCGCTGTGGGCATGAAGCCGAGACCATTGCCCAACGGCCCCTGGGAGGCGTTGTTCCCGCGAGCGCTGACGCTGCTCGACGACATCGGCCGGTACGGTGGCATCGCCGATCCGTTCTGGACCCTGGGCGGCGGGACCGTGCTGATGTTCCGCTACCGTCATCGGCTGAGCAAGGACATCGATATCTTCGTGCCCGATCCGCAATACCTCGGCTATGTCACGCCTCGGTTGAGCGACACGGCGGCGGACTTGACGCAGGACTACACCGAGCAGCCGGGCACCTTCGTCAAGTTGCAGTTCGAGGAGGGCGAGGTCGACTTCGTGGCCGCTCCCAATCTGCTGCCGGACAAGGCCTGGGAAATCTGGCACATCGGCGGCCGACAGGTGAAGGTGGAGACAGCCGCCGAGATCATCGCCAAGAAGATGTACCACCGCGGCGACCGGGTCACGGCGCGCGACCTGTTCGACCTCGCGCTCGTGATCGAACGCGAGCCTCGAGAGCTTCTGCCGGCAACGCCGTTCCTGCTGCGCCACCGGGATGCCTTTCTCGGCCAGATCCGGCAACCGCATGCCGGCTTGCGCGCCGCGTTCGATGCCATCGCGACGCTGGATTACGCGCCGGGCTTCGAGCACTGTGCGACCACGGCCGAAGAATTCCTGACCGGCCTGTAGCCCCTCAAGCCAGCACGTCCAGCGACACATGGTTCGCAAACCGAACCACGTCCGTGCTCTTCTTCAGGATCCCCGCATTCCGGAAGTCCGTCGCAAACGCCTCCACCTCGTTGCGCAGCGCCTTGCCCGCCGGATGGTGCTTGTAGGTCAGCTCGGTGAACAGCTTCTGCAGGTCTTCCACCGCGACCTTGGGCGCGTACTTGGCGTAGATGCGGGCCGACTCGTTCGGGTTCTCGGCCACGTAGTCGGAGGCCTGCGCCAGCGCGCGCACGGTGGCGGCGGCGCGCGGCTTGTCGTTGCGCGCGAACTCGCCGCGCGCGCCGACGATGCAGCACAGGCGCTCGGCGTACTCGCCCTTGGCGCTGTTGGCGATCTCGGTGAAGACGCCGGGGTTGCGCTTCTCGATCAGGTAGACGTTCGGGTCACCGTCGGCAATGGCCTGGATCTCGCCCTTCTTCACGGCGATGTCGAGCAGGTCGGCCGGATAGACGCGCCAGTCGACGTCCTTCTCGATGTCGATGCCCTTCTTCGCGAGATGGATCGCATAGAACTGCCGCGCCGGGCTGTTCTGGTCCGATACGCCGATGGTCTTGCCCTTGAGGCTCGCGAGCTCGGTGGTCACGCCGGCGGCCTTGGCGCCCACCAGCCGCAGGCAGCCGCCGTGCACGCTGCCGACCACCTTCACGTCGAAGCCGGCTTCCAGCGGCTTGACCCAGCGGTGGATCAGGCCCACGCCGACATCGGCCTTGCCGGTGGCCAGCGCCTCGAGCATCTGGTCTGACGAGCCGGCCCAGTTCAGCAGCTCGACGTCGAGCCCATTCTTCTCGAAGAAGCCGCGCTCCAGCGCGACCGGCACGGGCGCGAGGCAGAAGCCGGCCTGGCTCCAGGCAAAGGTCAGCTTGCGCGGCTGCGACCAGGCCGAGGCGCCGAGCAGGGCCGCGGAGCCCACGACGGCGGCAGCGGCGCCGGCTTGAAGGACGCTGCGGCGCGAAGGCGGCGGGCGCGAGGAAAGAGAGTCGGTCATCAGGGCTTCTCCACCGGAATATTCGAAGCGGCGAGTGTCCGAGCGCGGCCGGTGCCTATCCAACGAATGTTTTCAGTCATGCATATGTCCGGCCTGCAAGAGCGCGAAGAGCGCGACATGGCTTGCTCGGAAAACGCATATCGCGCAGCGCTTTTTTTCGTTCCAGCGGCCACGGGCAACGCGAAGAATGGCCGGCCTGATCTTCATGCCCCGGGACCCCAACACCATGCCAACACCGATCTCCCGCCAACGCTTCCTGCGCCGGATCGCCGCGCTGTCGCTGGCCGGCGCCGCCTTCGCGCTGTCCGCACCCGTCCTGGCCGCGCCGGCCAGCGGCGAGCCCGTCTGGTTCGGCGTCAGCGGTCCGCTGACCGGCCAGAACGCGCAGTACGGCGCGCAGTGGAAGGCGGGCTTCGACCTCGCGCTCGAGCACATCAACGCGCAGGGCGGCATCCATGGCCGGCCGCTGGCCTACAACTTCGAGGACAGCCAGAGCGATCCGCGCCAGTCGGTCGCGATCGCGCAGAAGCTGGTGAACGACAAGCGCGTGCTGATCGAGCTCGGCGACTTCTCGAGCCCGGCCTCGATGGCGGCCTCGCCGATCTACCAGCGCGCGGGCCTGGTGCAACTGGGTTTCACCAACTCGCACCCCGACTTCACCAAGGGCGGCGACTACATCTGGAGCCCGTCGATCAGCCAGGCCGACGCGCAGCCGCTGCTGGCCGATCTCGCGGTCAAGACACTGGGCTTCAAGCGCATCGCGGTGCTCTATCTCAACACCGACTGGGGCCGCACCAGCAAGGACGTGCTGGTGAAGGCCGCGCAGGAACGCGGCGCGCAGCTCGCCATCGCCGAGGGCTACCAGCCCGACGAGAAGGACTTCCGCTCCACGCTCGTGCGCGTGCGCGACGCCAACCCCGACGGCCTGGTGCTGATCTCCTACTACCCCGACGGCGCGCTCATCGCGGGCCAGGTGCGCAGCGTGGGCCTGAAGCAGCCGATCGCGGCGGTGGGCTCGGTCTATTCGCCGAAGTTCATCGAGCTCGGCGGCGCCGCGGTCAACGGCATCCACACCAACACCGCCTTCTTCCCCGAGGAGCCGCGCGCCGAGGTGCGCGACTTCGTGAAGAGCTTCCGCGCCAGGTACGACAAGGAACCCGACGCCTTCAACGCCTATGCCTACGACGCCGTGGTGTACGCGGCCGCTGCGCTGCGCCAGGCCGGCCCCAACGCCGACCGCAAGGCGGTGCGCGACGCCTTCTACAAGATCAAGGACGTGCCCAGCGTGATCTTCGGCAAGACCAGCTTCGATCCGCAGACGCGCCGCGTGATCGGCGTGAAGAGCGTGAACCTGGTGGTGAAGGACGGCAAGTGGGCGCAGCTCGACGAGAAGGCGGCGCTGGCCTCGACCAAATGAGCGTGCTCGCGCACGGCGCGCCTTTCCGTGAGGAGAAGGCGGTCCTTCGATGAACTTCGGCTCCTTCTTCGACTACACGGTCAACGGCCTGATCATTGGCAACATCTATGCGTTGCTGGCGGTCGGGCTGGCGCTGATCTTCGGCGTCTCGCACCTGATCAACTTCGCGCACGGCTCGGTCTACACCGTCGGCGCCTACATCGGCTGGGCCTCCATCACTTATCTGCACACGCCGCTGCCCGTGACGATCGCGCTGGTGGTGCTGGGCTCGGGCGCGCTCGGCATGCTGATCGAACGCGTGGGGCTGCGCCCGCTGCAGGGCGCGGCCCGCATCGCGCCGCTGCTGGCCACCATCGGCATCAGCTTCGTGCTCGACATCCTGGTGCAGCTGGTCTTCAGCCCCGACCCGCGCGCGCTGCCCACGGCGTTGCCCGACTGGCGGCTGCAGGTCGGCAGCGGCACCATCGGCGCGCTCGACCTGCTGATCGCGGGCATCGGCCTCGCGAGCGCGGCCGTGCTGTTCGGCTTCCTGCGCTTCACCAGGCTCGGCTGGGCGGTGCGCGCCACCGCGCAGGACCGCGATGCGGCGCAGCAGATGGGCGTGGACGTGGACCGCGTGAACCAGACCGTGTTCGCGATCGCGGCCGCGCTCGGCGGGCTGTCGGGCCTGCTGGTGGGCATGTACTACAACAACATCAGCCCTGCCATGAGCTTCCAGGCCACGCTCAAGGGCGTGGTGGCCACGGTGGTCGGCGGCGTGGGCAACGTGCCGGGCGCCATCGTCGGCAGCCTGCTGCTGGGGCTGATCGAGAGCTATGGCGTGGCGCTGCTGGGCACGCCCTACCGCAACCTGTTCGCCTTCGCGCTGCTGCTGGCGATCCTGGTGTGGAAGCCCAACGGCCTGTTCGGCCGCAAGCGCGCGCTGCCGCCCGAGCCGCTGACCGGCACCTTCATCGCGCCCAGCAAACCCTGGCGTGTGCCGCGCCGGCTGCTCGTGGCGCTGTTCGCGGCCGCGGTGCTGCTGCCGCTGTTCGATCCCTCGCCCTATCTGCTGCAGACGCTCACCAATGCCTGGCTCTATGCCGCGCTGGCGCTGAGCCTCACGCTGGTGGCGGGCACTGTCGGCCAGATATCGCTCGGCCATGCGGGGCTGCTGGCCATCGGCGCCTATGCCTCCTCGCTGCTGGTGCTCGACCTGCACCTGCCGGTGGGCACGGGCATCGTGCTGGCCGGCATCCTCACCTCGCTGATCGGCACCGCGCTGATCTTCCCGGCCTTCCGGCTGCGCGGCCACTACGTGTCGATCGCCACGCTGGGCATCGGCGAGATCGTGGCGCTCACCATCCTCAACTGGGAGAGCCTCACGCGCGGGCCGATCGGCGTCTCGGGCATTCCGCCGCTGTCGCTGTTCGGGCGCGACGCCTCGTCGAACGGCGCGATCTACTGGGCCTCGTTCGGCGCCATGGTGCTGCTCGCGCTGCTGCAGTGGCGGCTGCTGGGCTCGCACCTGGGCCGCACCTTCCGCGCGGTGCGCGAGGACGAGGTGGCCGCGCGCGCCTACGGCGTGAGCCCCGACCGCTACAAGGCGCTGGCCTTCGGCTTCGGCGGCTTCGCGGCCGGCGTGAGCGGCGCCTTCACGGCCCACATGTACTCGTACATCAACCACGAGACCTTCGGCTCGCAGATCTCGATCCTGGCGCTCACCATGGTCATCCTCGGCGGGCTCGGGAACATCAGCGGCGCGTTGCTCGGCGCGGTCGCGCTCGTGAGCCTGCCCGAACTGTTCCGCGTCACCGCCGAGTACCGCATGCTGATCTACGGCGTCGCGCTGCTGCTGCTGATCCGTTTTCGCCCGCAAGGCCTGCTGGGCACCGTCTGAAGAAAGAACCACACACCATGAGCCACCTCAACGACTACCTCGCCGAGAAGCGCGCCGCCGTGCTGGCGCGCAATGCCGCCGTCGACGCGGGCAGCGCGCAGCCGCTGCAACTGAAGGCCAGCGTCAAGGCCGAGGGCCGCAGCGGCGTGCGCCGGCTGCGCATCCGCGACCACCAGGTCATCAGCGACAGCCCGCCGAACTTCGCGGGCTACGACCTCGGCCCGAGTTCGCCCGAGCTGCAGCTCGGCGTGCTCGGCACCTGCGTCACGCACATCTTCCTGATCCAGGCGGCCGAGCGCCAGGTGCCGCTCGAGAGCCTCGAGGTCGAGGTCACGGGCCTCATCGATCCGCGCGGCGGCAAGCCGGGCCACGAGAGCACGCCGATCTGGCCGCACCAGATCGGCTACACGGTGCACATCGATTCGCCCGCGAGCCAAGCCGAGGTCGACGCGCTGTTCGAGGCGGTGGAGCGCAACTGCCCGATCCTCAACCTGCTGCGCAACCCGCAGACCATCCGCGCCGAGGTGAAGCTCGTGAACTCGAAGGCGCAGGCCGCCAACGCGCCGCAGGAAGCGGGCGATGCCATCGCTGCTTGAGATCCGCGGCCTGGTGCGCCGCTTCGGCGGCCTCACGGCCGTGAACGCGGTCGACCTGCACGTGGCCGAAGGCGAACTGCTCAGCGTGATCGGCCCCAACGGGGCCGGCAAGACCACGCTCTTCAATCTCGTGACCGGCCTGGACCGGCCCGACGAAGGGCAGGTGCTGTTCGAGGGGCAGGACATCACGGGCCTGCCCGCGCAGCAGCTCGCCGCACGCGGCCTGGCGCGCACCTTCCAGCATGGGCGCGTGTTCGCCAACCTCTCGGTGCTCGACAACGTGCTGGTCGGCGCGCACACGCGGCTGTGCGCCGTGAAGCCGCGCGTGGGCGGCGTGCCGGGCCTGGGCGCGCTGGCCGAGCTGGCGCTCGCGCTGGTGCAGCCCGCCGCCGTGCGGCGCGAGGAGGAGACGCTGCGCCGGGAAGCGCTCGAGATCGTCGCGCTGTTCGGCGAACGGCTGGCGCCGCGCATCGACCACCCGGCCTACAGCCTCTCGTACGCCAACCGCCGCCGCGTGGAGATCGCGCGCGCACTTGCGCTCCAGCCCCGGCTGCTGCTGCTCGACGAGCCCACGGCCGGCATGAACGAGAGCGAGACCGCCGAGATGCTCGAGATCATCCGCGGCCTGAAGGCGCGCGGCCAGACCATCCTCTTGATCGAGCACAAGCTCGACCTCGTGATGCAGCTGTCGGACCGCGTGGCCGTGCTCGACGACGGCCGCAAGATCGCCGAGGGCCGGCCCGACGACGTGCGCAACGACCCCGCGGTGATCGAGGCCTACCTCGGTCACCGGCAGGTGGGGCAGGTGAATCGGGCACAGCCCGAGGCGGTGCCCGCATGATCGCCACCGTCGCCCGCACGGGCCTGCCGCCGTCGCCCTTGTGGGGAGACGGCCGCGACGAGGACCATGCCGAGCCGGCCGTGCCGGCCGCTGGCCCCGTGGCCCGCACCGCCGTCCATCCGCTGCTGCAGCTGCGCAAGGTCAACAGCTTCTACGGCCCGGTGCAGGCCCATTTCGACCTCGACATCGAGGTGCGCAAGGGCCAGATCGTGAGCCTGCTCGGCGGCAATGCCAGCGGCAAGTCGACCACCATGAAAATCGTGCTGGGCCTGCTCAAGCCGCGTTCGGGCGAGGTGCTGTTCGACGGCGTCTCGACACTGGGCCTGAGCACGCCGCAGATCATCCGCAAGGGCATCGGCTCGGTGCCCGAGGCGCGCCGGCTGTTCCCGGCGATGACCGTGCGCGAGAACCTGCTGATGGGTGCCTATGCGCGCAACGACCGCCGCGCGGTGGCCGAGGACCTCGAGCGCATGCTCGAGCTGTTTCCGCGCGTGGCCGAGCGCATAGCCTTCCAGGCCGGCACGCTCTCGGGCGGCGAGCAGCAGATGGTGGCGATGGCGCGCGCGCTCATGGGCCGCCCGCAGCTCATCTGCATGGACGAGCCGACCATGGGCCTGTCGCCGCTGTACGTGGACAAGGTGCTCGAGCTGATCGCGCGCATCAACGCCCAGGGCGTCTCGGTCTTCATGGTCGAGCAGAACGCCAGCCTCGCGCTGCAGATCGCGCACCACGGCTACGTGCTGCAGACCGGGCGCATCGTGCTCTCGGGCCCGGCCGCCGCGCTGCTCGACGACCCGCGCATCCGCGATGCCTACCTGGGCGGCGACGGCGCCGCGCGCACCGCCTCCTGAACTTCACACGCCCCCCACGGGAGAACACACGACCATGTCATTGAAACTCGACCACATCGTCATCGCGGTGCACGACCTCGAGAGCGCCATCGCCGACTACGCGGCGCTCGGCTTCCAGGTGCTGCGCGGCGGCGACCATCCGGGCCGCACCACGCACAACGCGCTGGTGGTGTTCCAGGACGGCAGCTACTTCGAACTGATCGCCTGGCGCGCGCCCTCGCCCGAGGAGCGCTGGTGGCAATTGCTGCAGCGCCATGGCGAAGGCATCGTCGACTTCGCGCTGCTGCCGCGCAGCACCGCGATCACCGTCGAGGAGGCCAAGGCGCGCGGGCTCGCGCTCGACGGCCCGCTCGACGGCGGCCGCGTGCGCCCCGACGGCGAGCGCCTGCGCTGGCAGACCGCGCGGCCCGCGACGGCCGACCTGCCTTTTCTGTGCGGCGACCTCACGCCGCGCGCCCTGCGCGTGCCCGAGGGCGATGCGCGCACGCATCCCAATGGCGCGCTCGGCGTCGCCAGCCTCGCGCTCGCGGTGCACGACCTCGATGCCACGCTCGAGCGCTACCGCGCGCTGCTCGGCGACGGGCATGGCGAGGTGGCGGTGCATGTCGGCGAAGCCGTGGCGCTGCCGGGCAGCGGCGTGCGGCTGGCCGTGATCGCGCTCGGCGGCAGCGCGCTGGTGTTCTCGTCGCCGCGCGCCAGCGCGAAGACGGACGCCGCCACGCCGATCGGCCGCGCGGTGGAGCAGCGGCTCAGCGCGCGCGGCGAGGGGCCGTACGCGCTGGTGCTGCACGCGGCGGCGACGCCGTCGCCCGAGGCGCCGGACCTCGCGAAGACGCATGGCGCATTGATCGAATTCGCGCCGGCCGCGCGCGAAGGCGCCGCGCGGCGCGCATCGGCGCTCGACAGCCTCGTGGGCGGCTGAGGGGCGCGGGAGCGGGCCGCTTACTTGTCGGCGTGCTCGTCCTTGGCTTCTTCGCCGTCCTCGGCCGATTCCTCCTCCGACTCCTCTTCTTCCTCTTCCGATTCCTCGAAGTACTCGGGGATCGGCTGCTCGGCCAGCGCCTTCGCCAGCTGCAGGCGGAACTCGGCCAGCGCCTTGGCCGACTTGGCGATGTCCTTCGCGCCCTGGTCGGCGATCTTCTCGACCAGCAGGGCCGGTTCTTCCGACAGGATGATCTCGATGTAGTGGTCGGCGAGTTCGGCGGCGGCGATGAGCTTGGCGTCGGTGGACATGCGGTGCTTTCGGTGAAGTGGAGAAAGACGCCATCGTGCGCAGCGAAGGTGACGCCGGCACTACACACGCCGGCGCGGGGGTGTCATGCGTGCGTCATCGGAAGCGGCGTCAATGCCCGGGTCCGCAACAAACCGGGCCGCGACGCGCGGCCTCGCGTCACGCCATGAATCCTGGCCATCCCGTCCACGTCCTGTTCCTCTGCAACAGCAATGCCGCGCGCAGCCTGATCGCCGAATCGCTGCTCAACCAGTTGGGCCACGGCCGCTTCGTCGCGCACTCCGCGGGCCACGCGCCCACGCCCGACGGCCAGGCCGATCCGCGCACGCTCGAGGCACTGCGCGGCGCGGGTCTGCCGACCGAAGGACTGCGCAGCAAGAGCTGGGAAGAGTTCGGCGCGGCCTCGGCCCCGCACATGGACCTCGTGGTCACGCTCTGCGACGAATCCGCGGGCGAGACCTGCCCGGTCTGGCCCGGCCAGCCCGCCTCGGCGCACTGGTCGCATCCCGACCCGCGCGCACCGGGCGCGGAGCTTGGCGACGACGCCTTCGTGCAAACCATGCATGCGATCCGTCGGCACGTGGAGCTGCTGGTCAACCTGCCCGACGAGCGCATCGACCGCCTCGTGATCGAGGCGGAGGCGCGTCAGATCGGGACCTCCTGAGCCGCTCGCGTGGGCTCAGCCTTCGCGGCGGTAGAGCGCCCACCTGACGGTCAGAACGTCGGCGGCGATCTTGGCGGCGTTGGCACCCACGTAGTCCTGCGTGGGGTCGAACTCGAAGCCCTGGCGGTAGCGCACCACCTGCCCGTAGTCCCGGTCGAACACCATCGGCCCGGTCAGTTCGGCGGGATCGGTGCCGGACGGAACGGCCATGAATTTCTCGGGATCGGTGACGCTTTGATAGAGATCGACGCTGAGCTGGGACATGGTTTTTTTCCTCGAGGTCTTGGTCGGAAGAATGATCAGCCCCCGGCGCGGGAGGCGGGCAGTCCTCCACCGGCAGGCCGAGTCGGCAATGACCTACAGAACACGCACGGTCCGGTCGATACGGTGTATCAAGGCGTAGATGATTGCGACTGCGCCCAACTTCTTCGCTGGGGAACAAGCATGCAAGACAACCGGGACGCCGCCTTTGCGGCATGGGTGGGCGCCGAAGACGCGGCCCAGGCGGCCATTCACGTGCTGCACCAGCGAACGCGCGGCGGCCGCATGAAGGTCGCACCCCAGGAGATCGAACAGATCGCGCGCCTGCGCAAGGAGGCCGACGTGCGCTTCGCCGCCGTGTGGGGCGCGCTCGGCGCGACCGCGTCCGCACCCGAGGCCTTGCCCGAGCCGCTGCCGCGCGTGGAGCGGCCCCAGCGCATCGTGGTGGGACCACGTGCCGCGCAGGGGCAGGCGCTGCCTTCGATCGCGATCTGAGCGCGGGCCGCGTTGCGCGGCATTCGTGATCGGCGCCATCGCATGAACGCGACCGGCGCGCCTCGGCCGCCTGACTGCCGAGACATCCAGCCAGCCACCGGCGCCATTGCACAATGGCGCCAAGAACAACCCTTTGGCTGAGCCCCTCCATGAAGATCCTGATCTTGAGCTTCGGCGCGCTTCTGATCGCCTGGCCGTGGATCCATTTCGAAGCGGCATCGGGGACCAGGAGGTCGTCGAGGGAAATGGGTTGGGGCGAAGGCGATGCCCACCCTGTCCAACGCGCGCTGGCGATGCTCGTCGCATGGCGATGGCTCGTTGCCTACGTTGGCCTGGTCACGGTCGTGCTCGGCCTGCTGTTCTGAGCCCGCGGCTGAATCGTCCCATGCTTCTCAAGATCATCAAGCTGGTGCTGGTGAGCCTGATGACGCTCGGCCTGGGCGGCGCCGCCTTCCTGCACGGCTTCAGGGGATGGCGCGCGGGTCAGGTCGAGGTGTGGCGAAAAGGCCAGGCGCCATTCGTCGCGACCGTCGATGGCGCGCTTCCCATCACTTTCACCGTCGAGGTCTGGAGCTGGATGATCATCGGTGCCGGTGTTTTTCTGCTGGGCGTGGGCATCATCATCAAGTTCCTGTTCGCTGCGCGTGCCGAGCGGCAAGCGATGCTGGCTCGCATGGATGATGCGTTCCTTCACTCCTCGAGGAAAGAGCCGATTCCGCGAGGCGTGGCACTTGCCATCATCGGCGCGGTCGTGGCCTTCTTTGTCTATCTCGGGTTCAGAATTCACGCACAGTAGGAAGGCCAGGCGCCCCTGGAGGGCCGCTGCTGACTCGCGAGCGGACTGCTCGATACGCCATGGCACGGCATGTCCAGAAGGCGTATGCCTTTGTGCGTATGGTTTCCTGTTTGGGCGGCAATCGGGCGCGAAGAAGACAGGAACATCCGTTCGCATGCTCCATTCCGAGGTGCAGGACGGATGGTGACGACACAAGCAAACGCCGCGCAATATTTCAAAGGGCAGGTCTCTTGCGGACAGCGCCATGCGCTCGCCGCACAGCAGCGGTTTTCATGACTTTGGTCATTTCGTTTTTCGCTCGAGGCAGCACTAAGATGCCCGCCCATGGCCCACGCCACACCCCTGCCACTGCATGCCGCGCCGCTGCGCAGCGAAGCCGGCGTGCCCCTGCCGGCGCGCGGCATCCTGGTGGTCGACGACCATGAGCTGGTGCGCCTCGGCCTGCGCGCGCTGCTGCTCGCGGAGACCGGCAGCGTGCCGGTGTACGAGGCGCGCTGCCTCGCCGACGCCTTGCACCTCTACGCGCTCCATGAGGCCGCGCACCACCTGGTGCTGCTCGATCTCGACCTGCCCGACTCGCAGGGGCTGGACACCCTGGTGCGCTTCCGGCGCGCCTTCCCTTCCTCGCCCGTGATCGTGCTCTCGGGCAAGGACAGCCATGCGCTGATGCACGGCGCGATGGCGCTCGGGGCGCAGGCCTTCCTGCCGAAGACCGGCCACCTGGGCGAGGTGCTGCGCTACGTGAGGGACAACGACCTGATCGGCCTGCCGGCCCGGCCTTCGATGACCTCGAGCAGCGCGCCCACGACGCCGGCAAGGGCCGAGTCGCAGCCGCAGCTCAATGCGCGCCAGGTCGAGATCCTCGACTGGCTGCTGGCCGGCAAGTCGAACAAGGAGATCGCGCAGCTGTCGCACCTGACCGAGGGCACGGTCAAGAACCATGTGTCTACCTTGCTGCTGCTGTTCGGCATGCGCTCGCGGGCCCAGCTCATCAGCAGCCTTCGATAAGCTCTCCGCGCCATGCGGCCTTCGATGGGAGATGCCCGCATGCTCGCGATGACTGAGTCACCCCCGCCCGAACTGGCCCGGCGGGTGCTGCGCGAACAGGTGGCGGCGGTCCATGCGAACGCGCCGGCCGCCTATCTCGCGGACATGCTCACGGCCCAGGCGCTGGGCATCGGCCTGTTCGTGGCCACGTGGCGCTGGCAGGTGCTGCTGTGGATGGCGCTGCACCTGGCATTGACGCTGCGACGCGCCTACCGGCGCTACCGGCGCAGCCCCGATGCGGCCGAGCATCCCGAGTACTGGGCGCGCTTCAATGCGCGCAACGTGCTGCTGCGCTCCTGCGTCTGGGGCCTCGCGCCCTGGCTGTGCGTGCCGCCGGGGCGCAACCTCGGGCTCTGGGTCATGGTCATCGTGATGATGATGGGCGGCTGCGCGGGCGGTGCGCTGTCGCTGGCGGTTCTCAAGCGCAACATCCCGCGCTTCATCGTGCCGAGCATGGCGAGCCTGACCCTGGCGCTGGCCTGGCGCGGCGACACGGTGCACCTGTTCCTGGCCATCGGCTGCCTGCTCTACATGTGCGTGATGATCACCTTCGCGCTGCAGCACCATCGGCTGCTGACGGCCTCGCTGACCATGCGTTTCGAGAAGGAGGCGCTGGCCGAGCAGCTGAGCCACCAGATCGCCGCGACCCAGCGCGCCAGCGAGGAGAAGACGCGCTTTCTCGCCGCGGCGAGCCACGACCTGCGCCAGCCCCTGCATGCGATCGCGCTGTTCGGCGCGGTGATCGAGAAGAAGCTGCAGGGCAGCGAGGAATGGGACCACGCGGTGCGGCTGATGGATGCGGTCGGAACGCTCGGCGATTCGCTCGATACCTTGCTGGACATCTCGCGGCTGGACGCCGGCGAGGTGGCACCTCGGATCCGGCCGGTGGAGCTCAATCCGCTGTTCCTCGCGCTCAACAACGTGTTCGCGGCGCAGGCGGCCGGCAGGGACCTGCAACTCCGATTGCGCGCCACGCCGTGCTGGGTGCTGAGCGACCCGCAGCTGTTGCAGCGGCTGCTCTCCAATCTCGTGGACAACGCGCTCAAGTACACGCCGCGCGGCGGCGTCGTGGTGGCCGCCCGTGCGCGCGGGCCGCTGGTGTGGATCGATGTCTGCGACACCGGCATCGGCATCTCGCCCGAGCACCTGGGCCGCATCTTCGACGAGTTCTACCAGGTCGACAATCCGGGCCGCGATCGCGCGCAGGGGCTGGGCATCGGCCTGTCGATCGTGCAGCGGCTCTCACGCCTTCTGGCGCATCCGCTGCAGGTGCATTCGCGCCCGCAGCGCGGCAGCCGCTTCCGCATGGTGCTGCCGGCGGTGTCGGCCTCGGGTGTCGCGCCCTCGATCGCGCGCCCCGACGCCGTCCTGCCCTTGCCGCGGCGCGTGCTGCTGATCGACGACGAGGCGCCGATCCGCCAGGCCGTGACTGGGCTGCTGCAGGCCCATCGCGTGGCCATCGACGCGGTGGCCAGCGAGGCCGAAGCCGAGGCCGTGCTGGCGCAGGCCGCGCAGGCGGGCACCCCGGTCGATGTGCTGTTGTGCGACGTGCGGCTGGCCGATGGCGCCGACGGACTGGCCGTGGCGCAGCGGCTGCGCGCACGCTTCGGCCCCGGCTTGCAGGTGCTGCTGATCACTGGGGAAACCGCGCCGCGGCGGCAGCAGCAGATGCACGACGCGGGCCTGCAGGTGCTGCTCAAGCCGGTCGCCGCAGACAGGCTGCTGCAGGCCCTCGCAGCGTTGACGCGACACGAAACGACGCCCGTCCGCAGGCACGCCTGAGCGTCTTTTTTCCGCCGAAAGTCGATGACCTTCGACACTAGATCGCAGGTGTCGCGATCCCTACCGTGGAGGCCTTCTCATCCACTCACTTGAAAGAAGGAAGGCCTCTCATGAACACCCGTCTTGCCGTTTGCCGCGCAGCGCGCACACCCGTCGCGTTGCTGGTCATGAATCTCGTGCTGGTGGCCTGCGGGGGCGGCGGCGGTGGCGAGGGCTTTGCCGGCTTCCCGGTCGCTCCCGCT
>Ga0209902_100529_pt1 | contig 37797 bp, 36 predicted proteins | sample FECB27metaG_FD_188304 | JGI IMG/M metagenome (GOLD analysis project Ga0209902, IMG submission 188304) | Cyanobacterial communities from the Joint Genome Institute, California, USA - FECB-27 (SPAdes) (version 2) | ecosystem: Environmental > Aquatic > Thermal springs > Hot (42-90C) > Microbial mats...
GAGAGATTTGGTGAAGCCAGACGGAATCGAACCGACGACCTCTTGAATGCCATTCAAGCGCTCTCCCAACTGAGCTATGGCCCCACGACCCGGTGACGGGTGTGCCGGCGAGCGGGGGCGGCGAACCCCCCGAATCCGATCGCCCCCCGCCGTGCCCCTCCGCTGCCGTTGAAGCACACCGTCCGCTCGTCGGTGCTCGCTCGCAGCGACCTACCTCAAACGAGGTACGACGTCCTGTCCGCAACGTGCTCGGCTGAAGGCGCGGGGCCCACGAACCGATCGGTCAGCGAACTGACCTGTCACCACGTCGGCCTGCACGGGAAGCGGAGCGTGAATCACAGAGGCGGTGTTGCAACGCGAGGGTGTTGTCGGCCGGCCCGCGCTCCCCGCAACCCCTTGGCCACCAACGCGTGATGGCGGTCCTCGGGGCCTATTTTCGACACACGGCTGAAGAGGCGGCTAGGCGCATCACCCGGCTGAAACTTGCCAACGAGCTCTTTGGAGAACCCAAAAAGGGGTGAAGGGTATGCATCCTGTCAGTCGTCGCTGTGCATGGGTTCAAATGGGGGCAGGCGCCCTCCTCACCGTGTCGCTGTGCCTGGTCGGCCCTTCGATCGGGCACAGCGAGCAGGCGATCGAGGCGATTTCCTTCCCCGGCCCTCCGGACAGCGCCGAGCCGCAGAGCGGGGTCGTCGCAGGCAAGAGCGGCAATCTCTACGGAGTGTCGTTCCGGGGGGGCCTGAAGGAAGATATCGACGGCTTCGGCGTCGGCACCGTTTTCAGCCTGACCCCCGATCCCACTCATGAGACATTGTACAAGGGCCGGACTCTCTTCAAGTTCAGCGACGCCCCGTCGATTGATTCAGGTCACTACCCCGTTGGCGGGGTCATCATCGGAAAGACCGGGACGCTCTACGGCGTGACGAGAGATCACTGGGATGGCCACGGTGGAGACGGCGGTGGCACGATCTACGCCCTCAAGCCGCCGTCATCCGCCAGCCTGGCTTGGGATCACAATGTCCTCTTCAGCTTCCGGGCGATCGGCGGCACGCCACTGGCGGGCCTGGTGATCGGTCAAGACGGCGCTCTCTACGGAACGACGTCCATCGGCGGGGGCCTTTGCTATTCCGGGACGGTGTTCCGGTTCAAGCCGAACGGGTCCGCGACCGGCGGAAGCTACAGAGACATTTACCGTTTCAAAGGGCTGTCCGGCGACCCTAGATGTCCCAAAAATCCCACCCTCAACAATGGCATGACTCCGGCCGCGCGGCTCACGCTCGGCAACGACGGTATTCTGTTCGGGACGACCGCTTTCGGTGGTCAGCGCCCTGGCCACGGCCCCGGCGGTGGGGGCTGTGGCGTCGTGTTCAGTCTCACACCACCCGTGACAGCGACCGCTGAATGGAAGCTCGACGTCCTGCTGAGATTTCTCTGTGTCGAGAACGGCAAGGGAGAGGCCCCGGCCGCAGCCGTCTCGATAGGGCGGGACGGCTCGCTCTACGGCACCACGGAGAACGGTGGGATCTCGCCCGACGAAAGCAGCCGCCGCGGATACGGAATCGTCTTTCAATTGACTCCGCCCGATCCCGTGACGGGAAAGCGCGAGCCGAAGAATCTGTGGCGCTTCACCGGGGGGCTCGGTGGCGAGAGTCCGCTCGGTGGCGTTCTCGAGACGAGCAGTGGTGTTCTCTACGGGACGACCAACGGCGGCGGGAGACACGGCGGCGGCACGATCTTCCGCCTCGTTCGCCAGCCGAGCGGCTGGTGGAAGCACGAGGTCTTGCATCACTTCACCGGCGTTGATGACGGCGCCTATCCTTCGGGCGACCTGCTGTTGCTCAATGGCGCGCTGATCGGCACAACGTCAGGCGGTGGCGCCCACAATTCGGGAACAGTCTATCGCCTGCAAGTCGAGTCGCCGCCAACTTGAGTGACGCGGCCTTGCGGGTCTCGTCGCCGCACTCGTTCGACTCGGTAAAGCCAAAATCCGTCGAGGCGATGAACCTGGCCGGCTGGGTAGCATTTGCGCCGCGAGTTCGCCGTTCTGAACGGGACGCTCAGGGGAAGCATCAGGGCCACGATGAGACTGGGTGGACGGATCTTCGTCCCCTTCGCACTTCTGTCCTCGGCGACCTGGCAGCCCGCCGTCGCCGAGCCCCAACACTTTGGGGCGGCCTGCCGAGGATCGGCGTCTGGGACGTCCAGTCGGGAAAGATCGTGTGGACGCACGGCGAGAGACAGAGCTGCGGCGCCCAGGCGGTCGAGCCATCGCCCCGCACCGCACCCGATCTTCTTGCGAGGTGCCGCCGGCCTCCGTCGTTATAAAGCCACGCGCAAGAAGAGCGGGCGCCGGCGTCAGTCACCGGTGATAGTCGTTACGGTTTCGTGACTTTCCATCTGCCAAGTGCACAGCGTAGGGTCCGGGTGAGGCGCTTGGGAACGTCTCCCTTGAATGGCACTGTCACGTCATAGGGGGGCGTGATGGCTGACTGGAACCTGCATGCGGTCGGCGAGGCACTGACCGCGGCGGCGATCGGCTCGTCCGACTGGATTCCCGCCATGCAGTGCGCCGCGGAGCAGACCGGCTCGATCGGCGCCCTGCTGCTGCCGCTCGACGGCCGCCTGCCGCACGTCCCCTATACGACTTCGGTCGGCGGCAGCACCGAGCATTATTTTCGCGAAGGCTGGGTGCATCGCGACCTTCGCGTCTACGGCCTCCACCATCTGTTTGACCGCGGCGCCTTCAGCGATCTCGACATCGTCACGGCCGAGCAGGTCGCGCGCACGGCCTACTATCAGGACTTCCTCAGACCTCATGGACTGCGTTGGTTCGCGGGCGTTTCCGTCGCCTGCGGCGAGGAGCGCTGGTGCCTGTCGATTCAGCGCAGCATCGCCCAGGGACCGTTTTCGCCCGAGGAGATGTCCCGGCTCGCCGCCGCCTCGCGAGGCTTCGGTGCCACTGCCGCGCTCGCCCGCGCGCTCGGATTCGCGCAGGCGTCGACGGTGCTCGCCGCCATGGATGCGGCCGACGTGGCGGTAGCGCTGATCGATCGCGTGGGTTGCGTGTTTCGTCTCAACGCCGCCGCCGAAGCGCTCGTCGCCGATGGAACCATCAACGTCCTCAAACGCCGTCTCGTCGCTGCGACCCGGCCTGCGACAGATGCCTTCGACCGGATGCTGCACCGCCTGCTCTGGACGTCGGCTCCCGACGCCCTCTCGCCGCCGATCCGCCTGCCGCGCCTCGACGGGCGCAGAGCGGTGCTGGCGTATCCCCTGCGCCTGCCGCGCTTCGGCGAGAACCCATTCGCGCCAGCCATCGTCGCGCTGGTGCTGCGGGACCTGGAAGCGCGGCCCCGTCCGGCTGTTGAGGATCTCATGCTCGCCTTCGGGATGACGGCAGCCGAGGCGCGTGTCGCCCGCGGCCTCGCCGCCGGACAGTCGCTCGACGCCGTTCATCGCACGCTTGCGATTTCAATCGGAACGGCGCGCGTGCATCTTCGATCGATCTTCCAGAAGACCAGCACGAGACGGCAGGGCGAGCTCGTTGCGGCCCTGGCCCTGTTGAGACGCGGACCGTCCACCAAGCGTGACTGAGCTGCGAGAGAGTCTGTGGGACGATCGGGGAGGACCTTGCGCAAGGATGAGGGCCGCCCCACGGGCGGCTACCTCGGGTGATCGAACCTTACGCGGCAATGAGATTTGGTGGAGCCAGACGGAATCGAACCGACGACCTCTTGAATGCCATTCAAGCGCTCTCCCAACTGAGCTATGGCCCCACGACCCGGTGACGGGTGTGCCGGCGAGCGGGGCGGCGAACCTTGCCCGGAAGTCCGGGGTTCGGGCCACCGCGGCCGTTTGGGACGGCCGGCTCGTCGAGCGGGGCGGACCATAGTTGCGTCGCCCGACGGAATCAAGGCCGATTGCAGCCGGCGCACGATCGCCCGGAACGGCGCCGCGAAAGCGGCGGAAACCCTGGCGTTCGGCCACGACGGGACGGCATCCCGCGTGGTCAGAACGGCCGGCGCTGGCGCAGCGCGGCGGCGAGCGTGCCCTCGTCGAGATAGTCGAGCTCGCCGCCGACCGGCACGCCGTGGGCGAGCCGCGACACCGCGACGTCGACGTCCTTCAGCTCGTCCATCAGATAGTGCGCCGTCGTCTGCCCCTCGACGGTGGCGTTGACGGCGATGACGATCTCGCGCACCGCCGGGTCGCGGGCGCGCTCGACGAGGCGGCCGATCGCCAGCGCCTCCGGCCCGACGCCGTCGAGCGCCGACAGCACGCCGCCGAGCACGTGGTAGCGGCCGGACAGCGCGCCCGCCCGCTCGAGCGCCCAGAGATCGCCGACGTCCTCGACGACGACGATCACCGAGGGGTCGCGCGTCGGGTCGGTGCAGACCGAGCAGGGGTCGCGGGTGTCGAGACTGCCGCAGGTCGAGCACGTCCGCACGGTTTCGCCGACGCGGGCGAGCGCCGCGGTCAGCGGTTCGAGCAGGCCGGCGCGCTTCTTGACGAGGTGCAGCGCCGCGCGCCTGGCCGAGCGCGGCCCGAGGCCGGGCAGCTTGGCGAGAAGCTGCACCAGCGCCTCGATCTCGGGGCCGGCGACGGCGCGGGCGGGCATGTCGACGCTCCCGGTGGCCGCGTCAGAACGGCAGCTTCAGGCCCGCCGGCAGGCCGAGGCCGCCCATCAGCGCCTGGGTGCGCTCGGCGAGTGCGGCTTCCGCCTTGCCCTTGGCGTCTGCGTGAGCGGCGACGATCAGGTCCTCGAGGATCTCGGCGTCATCCGGCTTCATCAGCGACGGGTCGATCGCCAGCGCCTTGAGGTCGCCCTTGCCGGAGAGCGTGACGCGGACGAGGCCACCGCCGGAGGTGCCGGTGACCTCGATCTGGGCGACCTCCTCCTGCAGGCCGGCCATCTTCTCCTGCATCTGCTTGGCCTGCTTCATCATCTTCAGCATGTCCATCGGGACGTCCTCGCGGGTTCGGGCCGCCCGGGGCGGCGGATGGTGGGGAGATCGGGTGTCGGGTCTCAGAAGTCGAGCCCGTCGTCGAAGGCTTCGTCGGGCGTGGTGATCTCGCCGTCCTCGTCGAGCAGGGCGGCCGCCGGCAGCGGCAGCGCCTCGTCGGCACGCATCCGGATGTCAACGATCTTGGCGCCGGGGAAGCGGGAGAGCACGGCGGAGACGAGGGGATCGGCGGCGGCGTCGTCGCGGCGGCGGCTTTCGGTGGCGAGGCGCTCGTCGTGCAGCGTCGTGCCGCCGGCGCCGCGCGTCACCGTCACCACCCAGCGCGTGCCGGTCCATTCGGTGAGCTTGCGGCCGATCTCGCCGGCGAGGTCGGAGGGGGCGTCGGCGGTCGGCTCGACCTCGATGCGGCCGGGCTCGAAGCGCACGGGGCGCAGCTGCCGCTCCACCGCGAACTTCAGCCGCAGTTCGCGCCGCTCGCCGCAGAGTGCCGCGACGTCGGCGAGCGAGGCGAGCATCGGGCCGGCCACAGGCCGAGGGGCGGCAGACGGCGCCACGGCGCTGGGGGCGGTCTCGGCGGCGAGCCGCGGGGCGCCACGCGGGGCGGCTGCGCCACCGGCATAGGCGGCACCCGCCGCGACGGCCGTTGCTCCACCACCGCCGCCACCACCACCGCCGTTGCCGGAGGGGCCGGCGGGCCGGGACGGCGCCCCACCTGCTCGGCCCTCGGCGATCATCCGGATCGCCTCCTCCGGGCTCGGCAGGTCGGCGGCGTAGGCGAGGCGGACGAGGGCCATCTCGGCGGCGGCGAGCGGCCGCGGCGAGCCCTGCACCTCGGGGATCGCCTTCAAGAGAATCTGCCAGGCGCGCGTCAGCACCGGCACCGTCAGGCGGGTGGCGAGTGCCGCGCCGCGGTCGCGTTCGGCGGCGGTCAGACTCGGATCGCGCGCGGCCTCCGGCACGATCCTGAGGCGCGTCACGAGGTGGGTGAAGGCGGCGAGATCGGTCAGCACCACTGACGGCTCGGCGCCGCTCGCATACTGGTCGGAGAGCTCGGCCAGTGCCGCCCCGGCGTCGCCGCGCATGACGTGCTCGAACAGGTCGACGACGCGGGCGCGGTCGGCGAGGCCGAGCATGGCCCGCACCGCCTCGGCCGTGACGGCACCGGCGCCGTGGGCGATCGCTTGGTCGAGCAGCGAAAGGGAATCCCGCACCGAGCCTTCGGCGGCGCGGGCGACCAGCGCCAGCGCCTCGTCCTCGACCGTGACGGCCTCGGCGCCGGCGATCTTGGCGAGGTGGGCGACCAGCACGTCGGCCTCGACGCGGCGGAGGTCGAAGCGCTGGCAGCGCGACAGCACCGTCACCGGAACCTTGCGGATCTCGGTGGTGGCGAAGACGAACTTGACGTGCTCCGGCGGCTCCTCGAGCGTCTTCAAGAGGCCGTTGAAGGCCGCCGTCGACAGCATGTGCACTTCGTCGATGATGTAGACCTTGTAGCGCGCGGTGGCCGGCCGGTAGCGCGAGGCCTCGATGATCTCGCGCACGTCGGCGATGCCGGTGTTCGACGCCGCGTCCATCTCGATGACGTCGACGTGGCGCCCCTCCATGATCGCCTTGCAGTGCTCGCCGGGGACGGTGAGGTCGATGCTCGGGCGATCGATCGTCGGGCTCTGGTAGTTGAGGGCACGCGCCAGGATGCGGGCGGTGGTGGTCTTGCCGACGCCGCGGACGCCGGTGAGCATCCACGCCTGCGGGATGCGGCCGGCGGCGAACGCGTTGGTCAGCGTCCGCACCATCGGCTCCTGGCCGATGAGGTCGTCGAAGCGCTGCGGCCGGTATTTGCGCGCGAGCACCCGGTAGGGCGCCGTGGCGGCCGGCGGTACGGGGAGCGCGTCGGCGGGGAAGAGGGCTGGGCCGTCGTCCGGGTGGACAGGGCCGGCCGCGTCACCGGCGGCTGCGCCGGCCGGGGCCGGGTCGCTCCAGGGCGGGGTGTCGATCGGCGGGCCGGCCTCGGGCGTCTCGGTCATCCGTGTCCCCGCGGCGCTCTGCGGCCCCGGGGACCGCTCTCCGGGCGAACCGCCGGCGCCGCTGGCGCGGGCGGAGCGCGCGGGTCTCGGCGCCGGAGCGACGGAAAGGGTGGGAGGCTGGCACGATGACCCGTGCCGGGCTCGTTGGGGCTGCTTCCTTCCGGACCTGACCCGGTTGGCGAGTGGCGCGTCCACCACCAACCTCCCGCCCCGTATATCGGCGACCGGGGCCGGCTTGGCAAGCACCGTCGGCGGGATCGCCGACACCGCCGGCGGCGCGGGCCGCGCCTTCAGCCGATCAGGCCGGTGACGCCGTCCCAGGTGAGCTTCAGTCCGACCAGGAACACCGAGATGTAGGCGATCCGGTAGAACATCTTCGCCGAGATCACCCGGACCGCCAGCACGCCGAGATAGACCGAGACGATGGCGAGCGGCAGCAGCACCGCCGAGGCGGTGAGGTTCGTCACGGTGAACTGGCCGAGGAAGAAGTAGGCCGGCACCTTGATGGCGTTCAGCACGGCGAAGAAGACGATGCTGGTGCCGGCGAACAGCTTCGGCTCGAGCCGCAAGGGGATGATGTAGATCTGGAAGGGCGGCCCGCCCGCGTGGGAGATGAAGCTCGTGAAGCCGGAGAAGAAGCCGGCGAGGCCGCCGCGCACGTGGCTGTGGCCGCGCGGCGTCGGCGCCGGCGGGCGGAACCAGTGCAAGAGCACGAAGGCGACCGCCATCACGCCGACCATCAGCCGCACGTGGGTGTCGGTCACCCAGGTGGCCGTCAGCCAGCCGATGCCGGTCCCGATGATCGCGCCGGGCAGCGTGTGGATCAGCGTCGGCCGATCGATGTCGCGCCGGTAGGCGATCAGGCCGGCGATGTCCATGACGACGAGGATCGGCAGGAGGATGCCGGCCGCCTGCAGCGGCGGCAGGGCGAACGACATCAGCGGCACGGCGAGCAGCGCCGCACCTCCGCCGAAGCCACCCTTCGAAATGCCGATGAGGAACACCGCCGGCAGGGCGAACGCATAGAACAGGGGATCGGTCAGCATCTCGGATCTGAGCGGGAATGGGCAGGGCCGCGGGGGCGCGGGCGGGACGGGAGCGGGACGATAGCCTAAAGTCTGAGGCCCGTCCGCTCGCAATCACCCCGCCTCGGCAATCAGCCCGCCCTCGGCCCCTCGCCTCCGGATTCGCCCCACGCTTGCATTCGCCCGGCCGCGGGTGGGAAATCATCGGCAACGAGAGTCGGCCCCGGGGGGGACCGGCCATCGGGCCGCGCGACGCCGCCGTCGCCGCCGCCCGGACAGGCGGGAGGAGCGACGATGGCGAGCCGATATCATCAGGTCTACGAGGCGTGGAAGCGCGACCCCGAAGCGTTCTGGGCGGCGGCGGCCCGCGGCATCGACTGGTATTCGCCGTGGACGCAGGTGTTCGACGCCTCCGCCGGCGTCTACGGCCGCTGGTTTCCCGGCGCCACCTGCAACGTCTGCCACAACGCCGTCGACCGTCATCTCGAGACGCGGCCCGGCCAGGCGGCGCTGATCTACGATTCGCCGGTCACCGGCAGCCGCGGCGAATGGTCCTACGCCGAGCTCCTCGACGAGGTGCAGGCGATGGCCGCCGTGCTCGCCGACCACGGCGTGGCGAAGGGCGACCGCGTCGTCCTCTACATGCCGATGGTGCCGCAGGCGGTGTTCGCCATGCTCGCCTGCGCCCGCCTTGGCGCGGTGCACTCGGTGGTGTTCGGCGGCTTCGCGGCGGCCGAGCTCGCCACCCGCATCGACGACGCCCGCCCGAAGCTCGTCGTCTCCGCCTCGTGCGGCATCGAGCCGTCGCGCGTCGTCGCCTACAAGCCGCTGCTCGACCACGCGATCGAGCTCGCCCGGCACAAGCCGGACGCGTGCCTGATCCTGCAGCGCCCGCAACTCGCCGCCACCCTCGTCGAAGGCCGCGACGTCGACCTCGGCGCGCTCACGAAAGCGGCGCATGACGCCGGCCGCAAGGTCGCCTGCGTGCCGGTCGAGGCGACCGATCCGCTCTACATCCTCTACACCTCCGGCACCACCGGCCAGCCGAAGGGCGTCGTCCGCGACTCCGGCGGCTACATGGTGGCGCTGAAGTGGTCGATGTCGGCCGTCTACGGGCTCGATCCGGGCGAGGTGTTCTTCACCGCCTCGGACGTCGGCTGGGTCGTCGGCCACTCCTACATCGTCTACGGGCCGCTCCTGCACGGCTGCACGACGGTGCTGTTCGAGGGCAAGCCGGTCGGCACGCCGGACGCCGGCACCTTCTGGCGCGTCGTCTCCGACTATGGCGTCGCCGCGCTGTTCACCGCGCCGACGGCGTTCCGGGCGATCAAGAAGGAGGACCCGGAGGGCCGGAAGGTCGGCGACTACGACCTCTCCGGCTTCCGCACCCTGTTCCTCGCCGGTGAGCGCGCCGACCCCGACACCGTGCAGTGGGCCGAGCACATCCTCGGCGTGCCGGTGGTCGACCACTGGTGGCAGACGGAGACGGGCTGGCCGATCGCCGCCGACCCGGCGGGGCTCGGGCTGCTGCCGGTCAAGTACGGCTCGCCGACGGTGGCGATGCCCGGCTACGCGGTGGAGGTGCTCGACGACGGCGGCCACCCCGTGGGGCCGGGCACGCTCGGCAACATCGTCGTCAAGCTGCCGCTGCCGCCGGGGTGCCTGCCGACCTTGTGGGGCGACGACGAGCGCTTCCGCGCGGGCTACCTCGACGACTTCCCCGGCTTCTACAAGACCTCGGACGCCGGCTACGTCGACGAGGACGGCTACCTGTTCATCATGTCGCGCACCGACGACATCATCAACGTCGCCGGCCACCGGCTGTCGACGGGGTCGATGGAGGAGGTGCTGTCGGCCCACCCGGCGGTGGCCGAGTGCGCCGTCATCGGCGTCGCCGACGCGCTGAAGGGGCAGGTGCCGTGCGGCCTCGTGGTGCTGAAGTGGGGCATCGACCGGCCGGCCGCCGACATCGAGCGCGAACTCGTCGAGCGGGTGCGCGAGGAGATCGGCCCGGTCGCGGCCTTCAAGCTCGCCATCACCGTCGACCGGCTGCCGAAGACGCGCTCCGGCAAGATCCTGCGCGGCACCATCCGCCAGCTCGCCGACGGCGAGCCGCCGCGCGTGCCGGCGACGATCGACGACGCCGCCGTGCTGCCGGAGATCGAGACGGCCCTGCGCAGCCGCGGCCTCGCGAGGCCGGTGTCTTAGGAAGGCGACCTGGCGCGGCCTCGCGCCGCGCCGTTTGCTCAGGCGGCGAGGCCGACGGCGCCGGCTTCCAGCGCGATCGCCGCCGACTGCACGATGGCGGCGAAGCGCACCGCCGTCTGGATGTGCTCGGTCGGCACGCCGGCCTTCGCCAGCACCGCCTCGTGGGCGTCGATGCACATGCCGCAGCCGTTGATGGCGGAGACGGCGAGCGACCACAGCTCGAAGTCGGCCTTGTCGACGCCGGGTGAGGCGATGACGTTCATCCGGAGCTTCGCCGGCAGCGTGCCGTACTGCTTGTTCGAGGCGAGGTGGACGAAGCGGTAGTAGACGTTGTTCATCCCCATGATCGTCGCGGCCGCCTTGGCGGCGGTCATCGCGGCGGGGGAGAGATGCGGCGCGGCCTCGGCGACGAGGCTGTCGCGCACCACCGCATTGCGGCTGGCGATGCCGCAGGCGACGAGCAGGCCGTATTTCTGCTGCGGCGTCAGCGTGTCGTCGCCGGCGATGGCCGAGAGGTTCAGCCGGACGTCCTTGGCGAACTCCGGCAGCTGCTGCTTCAGGGCGTCGATCGACATCGGGGGCCTCCGGGTCATTCCACGTGGCTGGCGCCCACGCCGCTCGCGCCGGCGCGGGGAGGGCGCGCCAGCGGGGCATGGGCAGGCGATCAGTCCGCCGCGCCGAACGCCGTCAGACGCGGCGCGGCGGGCGTTCGAGGTGGGGCGCTGGGTCGGGCGGGCGGCGGCTCGACGGTCCACCGCCCGCTCCGGATCGGCACTCTGTCAGGGACCGGGGCGGCGGCGGGCGACGGTCCCGCCTCAGCCGTCCCGGTGTGTCGTCTCGAAGGATCGCCTCAGGCGGCCTTCAGCACGTCGCCGCCGACTTCGCGGTTGCACGGGCAGAGTTCGTCGGTCTGCAGCGCGTCGAGGACGCGGAGCGTGTCCTTCGGGTTGCGGCCGACATTGAGGTTGGTCGCGTAGACGTGCTGGATGGTGCCGTCCGGGTCGACCACGAAAGTGGTGCGGTAGGCGACGCCGTCGGGCGAGCGCACGCCGAGGCCGTCGATCAGCGAGCCGTTGGTGTCGCCGAACTGCCAGATCGGCAGCTTGTCGAGGTCGCGGTGGTCACGCCGCCAGGCGAGCTTGACGAATTCGTTGTCGCTGGAGCCGCCCATGACGACCGCGTCGCGGTCCTCGAACTCGGACGACAGGCGGGCGAACTCGGCGATCTCGGTCGGGCAGACGAAGGTGAAATCCTTCGGGTAGAAGAAGATCACCTTCCACTTGCCCGGGAAGCTCGCCTCGGTGAGCGTCTCGAAGGCGGATTCGCCGTTTTCCTGGTGGGCGTTGAAGCCGGGCTTCACGCCGGTCACGCTGAACGACGGCAGCTTGTCGCCGATTCCGAGCATCTCGGATCTCCTCAAAGGTCAAATTGTCGGTACAGTCCGGGGAGGAACGGCGGCGGCGCCGAGCCAGACGCTACCGCACCTGCGAGATGGCATGCCGCACTGCGGTCGGTCAAAATCATAATTCCGAACGATCGGATCGGAAAAAGCGATATGCTCGGGCTCGATCGACGGCTCCCTCCCCCTGCGGCGCTCCTCCCGCGCTACGCCTGGGCCGTCGCCGACAATGTGAGCCTGATGACGCCGCTGCCGACGATTCGACAGATGCAGTATTTCGTCGCCCTGGCGGAGCACCGCTCCTTCAGCCGCGCGGCGGAGATCTGCCGCGTCAGCCAATCCTCGCTGTCGGCGGCGATCCGGGCGCTCGAGGATGCCCTGGAGGCACAGCTGGTCGACCGCTCCGGCCGCGTCGTGACGCTGACCGAGGCGGGCGACGCGGTGCTGTCGCGCATCCGCACCATCCTCACCGACACCCAGGAGCTCGGCGCCATCGCCCGCTGCGACCGGGTACCGCTGGCCGGCAAGCTGCGCCTCGGCGTCATCCCGTCGATCGCGCCGTTCCTGCTGCCGCGGGCGCTGCCGTCGCTGCGCGGCCGCTATCCGGAACTCCGCCTCTATCTGCGCGAGGGGATCACGCGGGTGCTGGTGGAAGACTTGAAGGACGGCCGCCTGGACGCGGTGCTGATCGCCTTCCCCTATCAGATCGAGGGTGTCGAGACCGAGCTGATCGGCCGCGACCCGTTCCTGTTCGCCGCCCCGCGCGAGCATCCCCTCGCCGCCCGCGCCACCGTGCGCCCGCAGGAGCTCGCCGCGGAGCCGCTGCTGCTGCTGGAAGACGGCCACTGCCTGCGCCAGCACGTGCTGTCTGTCGCCGGCAGCGCGCCGCCGGGTGCCGCCGAGGTGCGCGCCACCTCGCTGACGACGCTGGTGCAGATGGCCGACAACCGTCTCGGCCCGACGCTTTTGCCGCGCATCGCCGTCGATGCCGGCATCACCGCCGGCACCGACCTCGTCGTGGTTCCGGTCGACGGCGCCGGCGCCAGCCGCGATCTCGGGCTCGCCTGGCGACGGCGCTCGCGCCGTGCGGCCGACTTCCGCCTGCTGGCGGCGCATCTGCGCGGCTTCGTCGAGCGCCGCAACGGCGATGGCGGCCGCGCCGGCCCGATGGGGGAGGCACCGCCGCCGCTTCCGCCCCGCGCCGACGGGGCCCGCTTCGCGCGCGGCGCCGTGCCGGCCTCCGTGCTGCCCGTGCCGCTGCCGGGCCTCGGTCGTGCCTGAGGCGACGGAGAGCAGCGCACCCGGGAGCGGCGACGGTGACGACCAGGCCGGCCCCGGCCGCGATGGCCGCGCCACCGAGGCCGGTGACGTCCCGATGCTGCCGCTGACGCGCCCGCGCCGGCGCCGCTGGCTGCGCCGCATCCTGCTTCTGCTGGTGGCGCTGGCGCTCGCGCCGTTCGTGCTGACGCTCGTCTACCGCTTCGTGCCGCCGGTCTCGACGCTGATGGTGTGGCGGGCCGTGACGCTGCAGCCGGTGACGCGCGACTGGGTCTCGCTCGACGACGTCGCGCCGGTGCTGGTGCGCTCGCTGGTGGTGTCGGAGGACGCCCGCTTCTGCAGCCATTTCGGCGTCGACGTGGTCGAGCTGCAGAAGGTCCTCGACGACTACGCCGAGGGCGAGGCGACGCGCGGGGCGAGCACCATCACGATGCAGCTCGCCAAGAACCTGTTCCTGTGGCCCGGCCGCGACGTCGTCCGCAAGGCGGTGGAGCTGCCGCTCGCCGCCTGGATCGACCTGACGCTGCCGAAGGCGCGCGTCATCGAGATCTACCTCAACATCGCCGAGTGGGGGCCGGAGGGCGAGTTCGGCGTCGCCGCCGGCGCCGAGCGCGCCTTCGGCACGACGCCGGACAAGCTCACCGCCCGCCAGGCGGCGCTGCTCGTCGCGGTACTGCCCAACCCCGTCCAGCGCAACGCCGGCAAGCCGACGGGCGGCGTCAACCGGCGGGCGAACACCCGCCAGTCCGGCGGCCTGCTCGACTGCATCTATCCGGACGGGTGAGCCGGTCTCACCGCCCGCTGACTGCCGACTGCAGGAAGGACCGCGCCGCCGCGCACCGCCGGTTCCAAACGGCACTGGCCATCCGGCCGCCACCTCTGTATAAGGCCCCACGATTTCCGCTGGGTCCGATCGACGAGCTCCCGGCCGGCCTCAGGGCCGCCCGCAGCGCCTCGTCGTTTCCAGCGGCCGAGAAGGACGACGACGATGGCTGTTCCGAAGCGAAAGACCTCCCCCTCCAAGCGCGGCATGCGCCGGTCCGCCGACGCGCTGAAGGCCCCGACCTATGTCGAGGACAAGGACTCCGGCGAACTGCGCCGCCCGCACCATGTCGACCTGAAGTCGGGCATGTATCGCGGCCGCCAGATCCTCGAGCCCAAGCAGGACTGAGGCCCGGACGGTCGGCCTTACGCCGCCGCCGCTCCCCGTTCAGCACCGTATCCAACCACCGGCTCGTGACGCGCGAGCCGGTGGTTTTCCCTTGACCGATGACGCAATCTTGAATTGTTCTTTTGGGTACCGCTATTCAAAGTTGGTGCCGACGGTCGCGTGACCTCTGTGGTGGGCGGTCAGGAGCGTCCGAGGGGGAGCGGACATGTCGACAGTAGTGGGCAGTGACGGCGAGACTCTCGTTCCGAGCCGATATCATTTCGCCCTGTGGCTCGACGGCAGCAAGCCGCGGCGTCTGGTGGTGATAGGCCGGTCCGGCAGCGAGTTCGCGGGCGACTATACGGTCGACGGCGACAACGTCGTATCGCTCTACAACAAGTGCAAGTACGGCATCTCTGTCGACCTTCTCGACGAGATGAACGAACTGAACGAGGCATTTCAGACCAGGGACTACCCGGGCGCGAGGCGAGCGCTGAAAGAGGCGAAGAGCGCCTTTCCCGGCTGCATGACCCCAGTTCTCTCCACCTACCAACGCGCGCTCGACGCCGTCGGGTAAGGGGGCCCGAGTACGTCTCTGAGGCATGACGTCCGGGAGGTCCCGCGACGCCTACCCCGCCTCCACCCACGCCCGCAGGATGCGGTGGGCGATGGCGAAGGGCATCGGGGCCGTGAGGCCCTCGGGGTGGGTGCGCTCCAGCATCGCGGCCGCCTCGTCGCGGTGGAACCAGCGGCAGTCTTCCAGCTCGTCGGAATCCATCGTGATGGTGTCGCCGAGCGCCTCGGCGAGGCAGCCGATCATCAGCGAGGACGGGAACGGCCAGGGCTGGCTGGCGAGGTAGCGCACCCGGCCGACCGGCACGCCCGCCTCCTCGCGGATCTCGCGGCGCACGGCGTCCTCGATGGTCTCGCCCGGCTCGACGAAGCCGGCGAGGCACGAATACATCCCCGGCATGAAGCGGGCCTGCCGGCCCATGACGCAGCGGTCGCCGTCGACCGCCAGCATGATCACCACCGGGTCGGTGCGCGGAAAGTGCTGGGCGCCGCAGGCCGCGCAGTCGCGCCGCCAGCCGCCGGTCGACAGCTGCGTCGCGGTTCCGCAGTTGGCGCAGAAGCCGTGGCGGGCGTGCCAGTCGAGGAGGCTCTTCGCCTCCGCCAGCACCGACAGCGCCCGCCCGTCGAGGACGCCGTCCATGGCGAGGCCGCGCAGGTCGCAGGCCTCGAAGCCCTCCGGCAGGGCGTCGGCCGGCGGCAGGGCCACGGCGAACAGCGGCTGCTCGCCGTCGAGCCCGAGGAAGACCGCCTGGTCGAGCCGCGCCGACAGCGCCGCCGCCGCCCCGCGCCCGTGCACCGCCGTGCGCACCTCGCCGATGCCCGCCAGCACCGGGCGGTCGCGCTCGACGAGCACGAAGCCCGCCTCCGGCCGCTCCGCCAGGTCCGCCAGCAGGGCCGCGTCGCCACGCCGGTCGCCCAGCCGGTCGAGGGGGGAGTTCGAGAAGCCGGTGAGCCGCGAGGGCTCGTCGTCGGGAAAGGGAATCGGCATCGGACGTGCCTCGGCTTCAGCCCGCCCCGAGGCGGGCGGCGATGTCGGCGACGAAGGCGGCGCGGCGATGCTCGTCCCACGCTGTGCGCGGCGCCGCCCCCCAGACCGGGTTCGGCCACGCTGCGTCCGTGGTGAAGCGGGCGATGACGTGCACGTGCAACTGCGCCACCTGGTTGCCGAGGGCACCGACATTGAGCTTGTCGCAGCGCGTGGCGGCGGACAGCGCCCGCTCGGCGGCGGCGATCTCCTCGATCAGCACGGCGCGCTGTGCCGGCGTGAGGTCGGTGAGCTCGACCAGGCCCGCCACGCGCGGCACCAGCACCAGCCACGGATAGGTGGCGTCGTCCATCAGCCGGACGGCCGACAGCGGCAGGTCGGCCACCAGCAGGGTGTCGGCTTCCAGGCGTGCATCGAGGACGAAGGAGGTCATCGCGGGTCGATCATCGGGGCGGGTCACCGGCGGCCGGTCGTGGAGCGGACCGGAGGGGAGGGAGCGCGATCCTGCCCCGCGCCGCCGCGTCGGGCAAGGCGTGGCGATGTCACCGGCGACATCCGCCGGGCACGGGTGGCCGGCCGTCGCTGGGCCTGGCACGGACGGCCGGCGGGAACCGCGCTGCGGCGCCGGGCGTTGCCGACTTGATCTAAGACATTATCGGAAACACCGCGATGACGAGCGCCGTCCAGCAGAGCTGCCGCAGTGGCGCAGTCACCCCGCCGAGTTCGCGGGATCACCGCATCGACTTCTGGCGTGGTCTGGCGCTTCTGACGATCTTCGTCAACCATGTGCCCGGCAATGTCTTCGAGCACCTGACGCACCGCAACTTCGGTATTTCCGACAGCGCCGAACTGTTCGTCTTCCTGGCGGGGTTCTCGGCGGCGGTTGCCTACTTCCCGAAATTTCTCTCGGGCGACCGCGTCGTCGCCACCGGCAAGGTGGTGCAGCGGACGTGGACGCTCTACCTCGCCCACATCGCGCTGATGCTGGCGGCGGTCGGCATGTTCTTCGCCGCCGCCATCCACTTCAAGGACACCTACTGGCTCGAGGCCTATGGGCTCGACGTGCTATCGACCGAGCCGGTGCGCGGCTATATCGGCCTCGTCACGATGGGCCACCAGATCGGCTACTTCAACATCCTGCCGCTCTATGTGGCGCTGTTCGCGCTGCTGCCGGCGATCCTGTGGCTCGCCACGCGCAACGTCTGGCTGCCGCTCGCGGCCTCCGTCGCCCTCTATCTCCTCAGCCACCTCGCCGAGGTGCGGCTGCCGTCCTATCCGACGAACTCCCAGTGGTTCTTCGAGCCGCTGCGCTGGCAGCTCTTGTTCACCATCGGCTTCGTCGCCGGCGTGTTCTATCGCTCCGGCCGGCCGATCGGCTTCCATCCGATCGCCTACGGCCTGGCGCTCGCCACCGTGATCGCCGGTCTCGCGGTGGTGCTGTTCGGGCTCTATCCGCAGGACGGCGCCCTGCCGTTGCCGGCGTTCCTGTGGTCGCTCGACAAGTCGTCGATGCCGCTGCCGCGACTCGCCCACGTGCTGGCGCTCGTCTACGTCGTCGCCTACGCCCCCTACGGCCTGTTCGATCGCATGGTCGAACGCCTCGGGGCGAACACGGCGGCCGTGCGCATCGGGCGGCACGGGCTGGCGCTGTTCTGCTTCGGCTCGCTGGCGGCGGTGCTGGGCCAGATCGTCGTGCGCGCTGCCGGGGGCGACCCCAGGGTGGCGGCCGCCTTCGTCGCCATCGGCGTGCTGGCGCACGTGCTGGTGGCGACGGGGCTCGACGCGTGGCGCACGCGGGTGGCGGGGGCCCGCCAGGTCCGGGTGGCGCCCGCCACGGCCGCAGCATCGGTGGCCGCCCCGGCTTCCGCCCCAGCGACCTGATCGCGGCGCGCTGCCCGGCGGTCAGCCGACCGGGGCGACGCGGACCGGCGCGCGGGTCGCGGTGGAGGGTACGGCGACGCTCAGCGGCTCGACGGCCAGTTCACCGGGCGCACTCATCGGCAGTCCGACACTTCGATCGCCATGCGGCAGGCTCGCCACGGTCGCCGTGAGGGCGACGCCGATGGCGAGGACGAGGGCCGCGGCAACGGCGGCCGGAAGAGGCATAGACACGATAGCGACACCTCCGAGCCCGGCATTGGGAGTGAGCCGGGCCGAATCACCCCTTTGGCCAAACTACCCGGGATTGCGGCGCCCCAAGGGGCAGAATTGCGGCGCGCCTGCCTCGATTGAGGCGGTAGCAAGGCGACGCGACGTCCGCGCAAGCTTCTTTTCGGGGATAAGTCGCCGTTGTTGTGGACGCTGCGGATCGAGCCGGCCGCGTCGAGAGCGCCGCTCCGCTGGGGCCTGCTGTCGGGGTTGCGCTGAACCGGTGCGGTGAATGCAGGGGGGCGCGGCTAATGCCGTTGCACGACATCCACGGGCCGCGCTGAGCCTGAATTCTGCTGTCGAGGGTCAGCGGGCCCGCCGAGGAGGCGCACCGTTGGCGCGCATCCGGGCCTGACGATCGCGATCGATTTCGCGCTCGCGGCGTCGCTCTTGAGGCTCGCTTTCCCGGCTCCGTTCCCCGAGGGAAACTCAGGCCGCACGGGAAGTGGCTGCCGAGTGCGACGCACCCGCTGAGGGACCTGGCGTGGGCGCGCCCGCGGCGCCGTCTGGGCGCCGGCGGGCGGCCCCGCCGGGTTGCCTCAGTGCACCGACATCGGCGTCTTCAGACGCTCGATCTGCTCCTTGAGGGCGAGCTTCTTGCGCTTGAGTTCGGTCACCTGGACTTCGTCGACGCTGGGGTGGGCGCTCGCGTCGACGATCTCGCGGTCGAGAGCGGCGTGGCGACGCTGCAGCTCGGCGATGTGCGATTCCATGGACATGAACTCGACCTCCGTGCTTGGACGTTGACGACGGTAGTGTGACACAAAACGGCGTGGCTGTCGAAGCGGGGACACCCCGAGCGCCCTCGCAGCTGCGCCCGCGCCACCACCTGCAACGGCGCCTTTCCAGGGCCGGCCTGGCTCCGCGAGGGTGCCCGCGGCGGCTTTCCACAGGCCCGGCGCCGTCGCGTCGCGACCCTGCGAAGACCGCGCAGACCGTGTTGCAATCGCCATCGCGATGGTGCATAGAGGCGCCGCTCCGGCTCGGCCGGACGCATGGATGCGGGCGTAGCTCAGGGGTAGAGCACAACCTTGCCAAGGTTGGGGTCGTGGGTTCGAATCCCATCGCCCGCTCCAAACAGCGCACTTCAAATCTTCGGCACTTTCGGCCGTCGCCGCCGCGGCGACGCGGTGGGCGTCTCTGCCGCCACGCGGCCCGCCCGGCCGTGCGCGTCGTGGCGATCCGAGCCTGGCGGCCCTCGACGCCGCCGCCGGAAGCTCCCCTCGCTGACAATTCCGGTCTGACTTTTCTGCGCCACGGTCCCGCCGGCCGATCGTGAGCACCTGACGCTTGCAAAAAATCGAAAGCAAATCTATTTAATCGTCTGCGGCCCAGGCCCGCCGGCGGGGAGGATCCTGCCGGGACGGTCCGCAGTGCCGGCCGCTGACACGACCCGAGGAGTTCCGATGCCCGAGACGCCCGAAGTGACCGGCTTCCACGACCCGCGCACGGGCTCGATCCAGTATGTCGTCGCCGATCCGGCGACGCGGGCCTGCGCGATCATCGATCCGGTGCACGACTTCGACGAGAAGTCCGGGCAGACGTCGACCCGCAATGCCGACCGGCTGCTCGCCTTCGTCGCCGAGAAGGGCTACCGGCTGGCGTGGATCCTCGACACCCATCCGCACGCCGATCACTTCTCCGCCGCCGCCTATCTGAAGGCGAAGACCGGCGCGGCCACCGCGATCGGCGCGAAGGTCACCGAGGTGCAGGCGCTGTGGAAGGACTTCTACAACTGGCCGAACTTTCCCGCCGACGGCTCGCAGTGGGACCGGCTGTTCGCCGACGGCGAGCGCTTCAAGCTCGGCGACCTCGACGTCGCGGTGATGCACTCGCCGGGGCATACGCTCGCCTCCGTCACCTACGTCGTCGGTGACGCCGCCTTCATCCACGACACCCTGTTCATGCCCGACAGCGGCACGGCGCGCGCCGACTTTCCCGGCGGCAGTGCCAAGGCGCTGTGGCGGTCGATCCAGGCGATCCTGGCGCTGCCGGACGAGACGCGCCTGTTCACCGGCCACGACTACCAGCCCGCCGGCCGCGAGGCCGCTTGGGAATCGACGGTCGCCGAACAGAAGGCGCGGAACATCCACCTGACGAAGTATCCGACGGAGGAAGCGTTCGTCGCCGCGCGCGAGGCCCGCGACCGGACGCTGCCGATGCCGAAGCTGATCCTGCACGCCCTGCAGGTGAACACCAACGGCGGCCGCCTGCCCGAGCCGGAGGCGAACGGCCGCCGCTACCTGAAGATCCCGCTCGATCTTCTCTCGGCACCGTGGGGATGACGGCGATGTCGGACACGCTCTCGGCCGAGGCCGCGACCATGAAGGCGAAGGTCGACGAGGCGTCGGCCTTCCTGAAGAAGCTGTCGAACCCCGACCGCCTGCTCGTCTGCTGCGCGCTCGTCGGCGCCGAGCGGTCGGTGCGCGAGCTCGAGGACCTGCTCGGCATCCGCCAGCCCGGCCTGTCGCAACAGCTCGCCGAACTGCGCGAGGCTGGCCTGATCGCCGGCCGCAAGGACGGCAAGCACGTCTTCTACCGGCTGGCCGACCCGCGTGTGCGCGCCGTCGTCGACACCATGCACCGGCTGTTCTGCGACCCGGATCCCCTCTCCCAATCCTTGCGAGACTGACGCCATGACCGAGTTCACGCCTCTCGCCTCGCTCCTCGGCGGAGCGATGATCGGCCTCAGTGCCGTCCTGCTGATGGCCGTGCACGGCCGCATCGCCGGCATGACCGGCATCATCTCCGGCCTTCTGGTGCCGCAGGACGACTGGGGCTGGCGCGCCGCCTTCCTCGCCGGCGCGGTCGCGGCACCGGCCGTCATCGTCGCCGTGTTCGGGCCGGCCGCGGTGCCGTTCGTGAGCCTGATGCCGCTGCCGTGGCTGGCGGCGGGCGGCATCCTCGTCGGCATCGGCGTCACCTTCGCCTCCGGCTGCACCTCCGGCCACGGCGTCTGCGGCCTGGCGCGGCTGTCGCCGCGCTCGATCGCGGCGGTGCTCACCTTCATGGCGACGACCGGCCTCACCGTCTTCCTGATCCGCCACGTCTTCGACCCGTCCGTCTTCGACCCGTCCGCCCTGGGAGGCTTCTGATGGCCCGCGTCCTGTTCGCTCTCATCGCCGGGCTGGTGTTCGGCACCGGCATCGCCGTCGCCGGCATGGCCAACCCCGCCAAGGTGCTGAACTTCTTCGACATCGCCGGAACCTGGGATCCGTCTCTGGCCTTCGTGCTGGGGGGCGCGGTGATCGTCACGGCGATCGGCTACCGGCTCGTGCTGCGGCGGCCGAAGCCGCTGCTCGACACGACCTTCCACCTGCCGACCAACCGCCGGCTCGACGTGCCGCTGATCGCCGGGGCGGCGGTGTTCGGCGTCGGCTGGGGCATCACCGGCTTCTGCCCGGGCGGCTCGATCCCCGCCCTCGGCCTCGGCCAGACGAGCGCCGTCGTCTTCGTCGTCTCGATGGTGACGGGCATCGGCCTCGCGCGCCTCGCCCGCCACGTGCTGACGACCGGAGGAACCTCGCGCACCGCCTGAGCGGAGGGAGGTGTCCGCGGGGCGCCTGCGCGGTCCCAATAGCGATGGGGTCCTGACGATCGGGCGAAGCCGGCGAACGCTCCGCGGTGGCGAGCGTTGTCCAAGGGCGGGGGCACGGACAGGGAGAACCTCCATGCACCGCACCACACTCGCCCTCGCCGCCCTTCTCGCGGCCACCGCCATCGCCTCGGCCCAGACGAGCACCGCCCCGATCGGTGGCGGGCCCATCGGCAGCGATCCGATCGGCGCCGACGAGGGCAGCATCGGCAGCGGTGCCCTCGTCGCCCCCGGCCGGGTCGTCGGCAGCGGCCGCGTCCGCGTGCCCGCCGACGCCGACACCGGCGCTCGCATCGGCGCGGCGATCACCAAGCCGCCGTCGCGCGTGCGCGGCTACGTCTCCCGGCAGAGCGGACCGTCGGTGACGACGACGCGGCCGGTCGTCATCGGCCAGCCGGTGCCGGGTGCCGTCGACCTCTACCAGGTTCCGAACTCGTCCTATCGCTACGGCATCGTCGACGGTCGCCGGGTCATCGTCGAGCCGGGCTCGCGGCGCGTCATCGAGGTGGTCGACTGACGCCGGCGGGAGCGGGCGGCTTTCCGGCGCGCCGCCCGGGACACGCGCCGCGCCGGTCCCGAGCGCCAGGCTCCGCCCTGTAAGATTCCGCAACCAACTGTGAGCGAACGGGAGGCGGCGGGGGGCGTTGTTTCCGCAGCGGGGATACAAGCAAGGGAGAGTTCCATGAAACGCATCGCACTCGCCTTCACCGCCCTTCTCGCCACCACCGGCCTCGCGGCCGCCCAGGCCAGCGGCGGCACCGTCGGCGGCGCCGTCGGCGGCGCGGCGACCGGAGCCGTCGTCGGCGGACCCGTCGGCGCCGTGGTCGGCGGCGTCGCCGGCGCCGTGATTGGCACCGCGATCGATCCGCCGCCGGCGGAGGTGCGCGGCTATGTCGTCGAGCAGCAGGCCCCGTCGGTCGTCGTGACCGAGCCCGTGGTGGTCGGCGAGCCGCTGCCGGACGTGGTCGTGCTGCACCCGGTTCCCGATACGGAATACCGCTACGCCGTCGTCAACGAGCGTCGCGTCATCGTCGAACCGGGCTCGCGCCGCGTCGTCGAGGTGATCGAGTAGCCAGCCGGCGATCCAGCAACCGGCGTCGGCGGCGCCGCGCTGTGCCGGGCCGGACGGGCGTGGCATGGTCGGTCGCCGCCGGCGCCGATTCGCGTCGCCGCAGCGGCGGGGCGAGCCGGACGGACGATGACGGGGATGAGCGGCTTCGACTGGCAGCACTACTGGCCCCACGTCGTCTTCGCCACGAGCATCATCGTCGGTGTCGCGGCGGCGCTGCACGCCGCCATGACCAAGGACGACGTGCGGGCCGCGACCGGCTGGGTCGGCGTCATCATCTTCTCGCCGATCTTCGGCGCCGTCCTCTATCTCCTCGCTGGCATCAACCGCATCCGGCGGTCCCAGGTCAGCCAGCGCCGCCACAATGCCGAACTGCGCCACGCCCGGGCCGCGAAGGCCCGTTCGCCGGCGGGGCCGGACCCGATGCCCGAGCCGACCCCCGCGCCTTTGCCCGCGTCGGCACCGCCCGCTGCGGCGCCCGGGCCGCCGATCGTGCTCGCACCGGTCGCCGCGGAGCTCGCGTCGTTGCGGCGGCTCGGCGACCACGTCGCCTCCTATCCCCTCACCGACGGCAACCTCGTGCGCCTGCTCGACAGCGGCGACGACGCCTACCCGGCGATGCTCCAGGCGATCGCCGGCGCTGAGCGCTCGGTGGCACTTCAGAGCTACATCTTCGACGACGACGCCGTCGGTCGCGACTTCGCCGATGCGCTCGCGGCGGCGCGCCGGCGTGGCGTCGCCGTGCGCGTCCTCATCGACGCCGTCGGTGCGCGCTATTCGCGGCCGCCGATCACCACCCGCCTCGCCGCCGGCGACGTCACCACGGCGACGTTCATGGGCAACCTGATCGGCTTCCGCCTGCCCTATGCGAACCTGCGCAGCCACCGGAAGGTGCTCGTCGTCGATGGCGCCATCGGCTTCACCGGCGGCATGAACATCCGGGCCGAGTTCATGGCGGGCGAGGGCGGGCCGGCCCGCAGCCGCGACACCCACTTCCACGTCGAAGGCCCGGTCGTTGCCCAACTCGCTACGGCCTTCTCGCAGGACTGGTACTTCACCACCGAGGAGCGGCTGAGCGGCCCGGAGTGGACGGTGGCGAGCCCGCCGCGGGAAGGCGGCGTCGCCGCCCGCGTCGTGCCCTCCGGCCCCGACCGCAACATCTCCAGCAACCACACCATCATCATGGGGGCGCTCGCCGTGGCGCGCGAGCGGGTGCGCATCGCCTCGCCCTACTTCATCCCCGACCTGCAGCTCGTCGGCGCCCTCACCGTCGCCGCCCGCCGCGGCATCGAGGTGGACGTGGTGATCCCGTCGGCGAACAACCTGCCGCTGGTCGACCACGCCATGACCGCCCAGCTCGACCAGGTGGTGGTGGCCGGCTGCCGGGTCTGGCGGGCGGAGGGGATGTTCGACCACTCGAAGCTGATGGCGGTCGACGGCCAGTGGGCCTATGTCGGCTCCTCCAACCTCGATTCCCGCAGCCTCCGGCTCAACTTCGAGCTCGACCTCGAGGTCTACGATCCGGTCCTCGCCGGCGCCGTCGAGGCGCGCATCGACGCGCAGATCGCCCATTCCCGGGCCGAGACAATGCAGACGCTGAAGGCGCGGCCATTCCCGGTGCGCGTGCGCAACCGCGCCGTCTGGCTCGCCTCGCCCTATCTCTAGGCGCCTGCCGCGGCACGCCGTAGGCCTTAGGGCGCCCGCCGCGGCGCAGCGCCGGCCTCGCGCGCGAGGAAAATTTCGGTCATACGTGTGTATGGAAAGGGCGCGCCGGGCTTTCCGCCTCCCGCCGCCGTCACACGGGGAGCCCGGCTTTGCACGACACCGCCACCACCACGATGCCCGCCGGGCTCGCTAGCGCCCGCTCCGCCGCCGTCGCGGCACGCCGTTCGGGCGACGCCGCAGCGCTGGCGCCGCTGCTCGCGACGGACTTCTGCGCTATCGACCTCGCCGGCGCCGTCCACGGCGCGGAGGGGGCCGGCACGCTGCCGGTCGGCGGCGACGACGCTGTGGTCACGGCGGCTGACTATGGCGACATCGTCCTCGTCACCGAGCGCCACCGGTCGCCGACGCTGGGCGACGTCGTGGCCGTGGAGGTGTGGGTGAGGGAGAGCGGTGCGGGGGCCGGCGGCTGGCGGCTGCTCGTCAACCACGCCAACGTGCTCGCCGATCCGGACGCGCCGCACAGCCACCCGACGCCGCAGGCGCGGCCGGCCGATGCGCAGCCGCCACTGTGCGAAAACCCCTGCCTCGCCGTCCCGTACCAGCCGGCCGAGCCGGCGGAGGCCGACATCATCCGGTCGTTCCAGACCCTCGAGCGCGCCGTGACGCGCAACGACGCCGACGAGTGGGTCAAGCACATGGCCGACGAGTTCGTCGTCTACCGCACCCGCCAGAACCGCACGACGAAGGCGATGCGGGCGCAGATGCTGCGCGACCATGGCGCCATCAACGCCGAGACCTTCGTGGCGGCGGTGGAGGCGATGCGGCTGTGGGTGTTCGGGAATGCTGCGGTGATGCGGGCCGACCACGTCATGCCCGGCAACCGTCGGCCGCCCTACCGGGCGACCCGCGTCTGGGTGAAGCGCGACGCGCGCTGGCAGATGGCGATCAGCCAGCAGACGACGCGGGCCGGCTGACCGGCTCGCCGGCGGACCACCAGCCCATCGTCTTACCATCGGGGCGGGCTGCGCGGTTGCGGCCGCAACGGAAGGAGGAGGCGAGCGGCGGACAGTGCTGTGCCAACCCCTCCCTTATTCGGCGGCCTGGGGGCTGGCCGCCGGGGAGGCGGCGCCGAGCGTCTTCCGCGCTGCCTTTCGCAGCGCCGCCTTCGCGGACGCCGCTCCGGCCCGGCCGGCCTTGCCGGCCGCCACCTTGATCTTGTCGGCCTTGCCGGCCGCCGCTTTCATCTTGTCGGCCTTGTCGGCCTTGTCGGCCTTGTCGGCCTTGCCGGCCGTCGGCTTGACCTTGTCGGCCTTGCCGGCCGTCACCTTGGCCTTGCCGGCCTTGCCGCTCGCAGACTTTCCTCCGCCGGCCTTGCCGGGGCGGCGTTTGCGGGCGGGCGTCTCCACGGCCGGGATGTCACTGTCGGGGCCCGCGACGGCATCCACCGGGCCGGGCTCCGGCGTCAGCGGCGAGGCCAGTGCGACGTCGCCGGACGGCGTCGGCCCGCCATCGGCCTCCGGGCCTGCGGTCTCGACCTGTGCCTCGTCGCTCGGCCGCGCCTTGCCGCGCGACCGCTTGGCCGATGAAACCGTGCCGTCGACGGCCTTGGCGCGCTTGCGGGCGGCCTTTCGCTCGCCGGCGCGCATCTCCTGCAGCTTCGGCTCGAGCTCGCGCAGGATGTCGCGCAGCCCCTCGTCGTCGGCGAATTCGATCGCCTGCTCGAGCGTGAACCACGACCGGTTACGATCCGCCATCTCCGGGAACGCGTCGAGCTCGTCGGTGACCTCGAGCAGGTAAGTGGTGATCTTGCAGTCCTCGACGCCACCGGAGAGGCGCTTGGCGTACTTGTAGCGGCCGATCGGCTTGGTGCGAACCTTGCCGCGCACGCCGGCCTCCTCGAACGCCTCCTGCGCCGCCGCCTCGGCGTTGCTGCGGCCGCGCATCCGCCAGCCCTTCGGGATGATCCAGCGCTGCGTCTCCCGCGACGTCACGAGCAGCACGCGCAGTTCGTCGCCTGTCCCCCGGATTGGAAGGGCGCCAACCTGTTGTCGCATGCCGAAGGACACTCCCGTGGTTGCAGCCCCCGCGGCCGGTCTTGCGAACCTGCGTGATTCGCGCCCGCCTTGTCCCGTCCGATCCGATCGGCCGCGTTCACTGTCGCGGCACCCGCCGCGCCTCTGGGCGCGCAGCCCGGCGACACGAAGTCCCGGAAAGCCGGCCCCCCGGAAACACAAAGGCCCGCCCCTGGGGTAAGGGGGCGGGCCCATGCGCTTGCCCTTGGGATCGATGGGGGAAACGATCCCTGGCTACCGCAACGGTCTGGGGGAAGACCGTCCCGAATAGAATGGGCGGGAACGGCATTGGTTCCAAGCCCTGAATTATTTTTTTTCACACCGCAAACGCGGCGAGCCGGGTCGGCCGGGGCAGCCCGCGTCACCCCCACCCCACCCCCCGGAAAGCAGCCGGGGCATGTCAAACGAACGAGGCGTGCGGAACGAAAAAGCCTCCCGCGGCCGGAAGCCCGGCCGTGGAAGGCTCTCGAGATCGAGGCGGCGGGCTCGCCCGCCGGCCTCGTAACCTTCGCGGGTCGCGTCAGCTCAGTCGAGCGGCTCGACCATGCGGACTTCCGGACCCTTCGGGCCCTGTCCGACGGAGACGCGGACGCGCTGGCCTTCGGCGAGCGACGACACGCCCGAGCGCTGCAGAGCGGTGACGTGGACGAAGACGTCCTTGCCGCCGCGATCGGGAGCGATGAAGCCGAAACCCTTTTCGGGGTTGTACCACTTCACCGCGCCCATCAGCTCTTCGGTCGGGCCGGTGTCGCGGCCATAGCCGCCGCCACCACCACCGCCACCACCCTCGCGGGGGGCCGACGTGCGCGGGCCGGAGCGCGGGCGCGCCTCGGCGGTGCTCGCGTCGACGGCGACGACCTCGGTGACCTGGCGGCCCTTCTGGCCGATGCCGACCCGGACGGTCAGCGTCGCACCGGGATCGACGGCCTCATGGCCGGCGGCCTCGAGCGCGCGCGCGTGCATGAACACGTCGCCAGATCCGTCCGTCAGCTCGACGAATCCGAAGCCCTTCTCGGGGTTGAACCATTTGACGATGGCCTGCAGCGTCGGTCCGCTCGGGGCGGCGAAGCTCGGGGTATCGTCTGTGCGCGGCCGCTGAAAGCCACTGCCACGGTCCGGCTGCATGAAGTCGTCGTCGAAACCGCGGCGGCGCGGTTCGCGGAAGTCCCGGTGTCGGCTCATCGGATGTCCATTCGGTCTGGCTGCACTTCATAGGCGTGAGAGAGCGGCAAACGTCAAGCGGCCACAACGAACTTCAGCACAATTCGGGCCAAAAAGACCCGCTCGCGACGGCTCGACGTGGGGCCGGCACGTCCCGCTGGCGAACACCGTGGCGACCCTGCCTGCACGATGACGTCTAAACCCCCCCGAGCGCAACTCTTTCGCAGCGTGGGAGCGAAAATCCTCGGCGTGCGTTACCTGCCGGCGCCGTCCGCGCGACCCGGGGAAAACGAACACATGACATATGAGCAGGCGACGGCGTTCGCGATCGTCGGCGTGATGATGGTCGTGCTCGTCAGCGGGCGGCTGCGCTACGATCTCGCGGCGGTGCTGGCGCTGCTGGTGGCGCTCGCCACCGGGCTGGTGCCGTTCGACCGGGCGTTCTCCGGCTTCAGCGACGACATCGTCATCATCGTCGGGGCGGCACTCGTCGTCAGCGCCGCGATCGCCCGCAGCGGCGTCACCGACGTCCTCGTCCAGCGCTTCGCCTCGCGGCTGACGACGGTCAGGCTGCAACTGCTGGTTCTGACCGCAACAGTGGCGCTTTTATCGGCATTCGTGAAGAACATCGGGGCCCTCGCCATCCTGCTGCCGGTGGCCTTCCAGATGGCGCGCCGCTCCGGCGTCTCGCCCTCGCTGTTCCTGATGCCGATGGCCTTCGCCTCGCTGCTCGGCGGGCTGATGACGCTGGTCGGCACCTCGCCGAACATCATCGTCGCGCGCATGCGGGCTGAGATGGGCGAGGCGCCGTTCCGCATGTTCGACTTCCTGCCGGTCGGCGGCGCGCTGACCATCGCCGGCCTGATCTTCCTGGCGCTATGCTACCGGCTGCTGCCCGAGCGGGTCCCGGCGACCGGCGGCCTCGACGCCGCCATCGACATCAAGAACTACATGACGGAGGCCGCCGTCCCGGAGGGCTCGCCGTTCGCCGGCAAGACGGTGGCCGACGTGCAGCGGCTCGCCGACGGGCAGGGCATGGTGACGGCGCTGCTGCGCTCCGGCCGCCGGATGCCGCCGCTGCCCGACGCCGCCCTGCGCGAGGGCGATCTCTTGCTGCTCGAGGGCCGGCCCGAAGGCCTCGACCGGATGGTGGCCGGCGGCGGGCTGAAGCTCTCGCAGGATCGTCGCCCCGCCGCCGAGGAGCCGAACGACGAGGTCGACGCGATCGAGGCGGTGGTCGGCGAGAGCTCGCGGCTGATCGGGCTGTCGGCGAAGGACATGACGCTGTTCCAGGCGTTCGGGGTCAACCTCCTGGCGATCAGCCGCCGCGGCACGCGCATCGGCGACCGCCTCGGCGACGTGACGCTGCAGGCCGGCGACGTGGTGGTGCTGCAGGGCCTCCAGCGCCGCATGCCCGACGTCCTGCGCGAGCTCGGCTGCCTGCCGCTGGCCGAGCGCCGCATTCGTCTCGGCAGTGTCCGCAAGGAAATCGTCTCTGTCGCCATCCTCGTCGTCGCGATGACGGTGACGGCGCTCGGCCTGGTGCCGGTGGCGGTCGCCTTCTTCGCGGCCGCGGCGCTGATGGTGCTGCTGCGGGCGATCCCGCTGCGCGAGGCCTACGGCGCCGTCGAGGGGCCGATCCTGGTGATGCTGGCGGCGCTCATCCCCGTCGCCGAGACGCTGCGCACCACCGGCGCCACCGACCTCATCGCATCGTTGCTGTCGAGCGCCGCCACCAGCCTGCCGCCGGCCGGCGCGCTGGCGCTGATCATGGTGGCGGCGATGGCGGTGACGCCCTTCCTCAACAACGCCGCCACGGTGCTGGTGATGGCGCCGATCGCCGCGGCCTTCGCCACCAGCCTCGGCCACCGGCCGGACGCCTTCCTGATGGCGGTGGCGATCGGCGCCGGCTGCGATTTCCTCACCCCCATCGGCCACCAATGCAACACGCTGGTATTCGGTCCGGGCGGCTACCGCTTCGGCGACTACGCCCGCCTCGGCGCGCCGCTGTCCTTGATCGTCATCGCCGTCGCCGTGCCGATGCTGCTCGTCGTCTGGCCGCTGTGAGGCCGTCGCCCCGGCTTCAACACCAGGTGCTGATCCGCTTCGGCGGCTTGGTTCGCGGCTCGCTTTCGCGTAGCGTCGGCGTTCGGGTCGTCGCCTCCCCCGCCGGCCAATTCCGTCGAGAACAGGGTTTCTAGTCCATGCTGGCCGCCATTCGCGAGCTGTTCGCCGAGCTCTCCGGCGATGCGCCGCGCAAGTCCTTCGCCGAGGACGACCAGCGCCTCGCCGTCGCCGCGCTGCTCGTCCACATCGTTTCCGTCGACGGCGTGGTCACCGATGCGGAGAAGGCTTCGCTGCGCACCGTGCTGAGCGAGCGCTACGGCCTGTCGGAGGGCGACACCGAATCGCTCGTGGCCGAGGCGAGCCGTCGCGACGACGAGGCCGTCGACCTCTACGGCTTCACCTCCGTCCTGAAGCGCAATCTCGACGAGGACGGCCGCAAGCGCGTCATCGAGATGATGTGGGAGACGGTGTTCGCAGACGGCAGCGTCTCGGAGTTCGAGGACAACACCGTCTGGCGCGTCGCCGAGCTGCTCGGCGTATCGAGCCGCGACCGCATCGAGCTGAAGCGCGGCGCCGCCCATCGCCACGGCGCTGACGCCGACGCTGACGCTGACGCCAATGCCGCCGGTGACGCTGCGGCGGAACCGGCCCCGGCCCGCGACTTGCAAGCCAGCTCCGCGCAAGCCGGCTCCGCGCAAGCCGGTACCGTGCGGACCGGGGACGCCGAAGGCTAGGCATGAACGAGGCGTGCGTCGAAGTGCGGGATTTTCCGGCGAGGGGCCGTCCGCCGCGCGTGCTGATCGTGCTGCACCAGGAGCAGTCGACGCCCGGGCGCGTCGGCAAGGCGCTGCAGGCGCGCGGCTTCCACCTCGACGTCCGCCGTCCGCGCTTCGGTGACACCCTGCCGGCGAGCCTCGACGAGCACGCCGGCGCGGTGGTGTTCGGCGGGCCGATGAGCGCCAACGACACCGACGCCTTCATCCACCGCGAGATCGACTGGCACGCCGTGCCGCTGAAGGAAGAGGCACCCTATCTGGGCATCTGCCTCGGTGCGCAGATGCTCGCCCGCCACCTCGGCGCCCGCGTCTACGGCCATCCCGAGGGGCTCGTCGAGATCGGCTATTTCCCGATCGAGCCGACGGAGGCGGGGGCGGCGACCTTCGAGTGGCCGAGCCGGGTCTACCAGTGGCACCGCGAGGGCTTCGACCTGCCGGCGGGGGCCGAGCTCCTGGCGAGCGGCGGCGGGCCGTTCCCCAACCAGGCGATCCGCGTCGGACCGGCCGCCTACGGCGTGCAGTTCCACCCAGAACTCACCCTCGCCATGGTGCACCGCTGGACGACGATCGGCCACGAGCGGCTGAAGCTGCCCGGCGCACAGCCGCGCCCCGTCCACTTCGCCGACCGGCTGCTCTACGACGCGGCGGTGCGCGAGTGGCTGGAGCGCTTCCTCGACCACTGGATCGGCCGCGCCGACGGCGTGCCGGCCGGCGTCACGCCGCCTTCGGCCGACTGAGCCGGCCGTCGCGGCCGCACCGGATCAGGGGAGACGAACGGGTCAGGGCAAGCTGAGGAAGGAGTCCAGCACCTTCTTCGGGCCGGCCTTCTCGAAGGCGACGCTCACCTTGTTGCCGTCGACCGAGGTCACCCGGCCGTAGCCGAACTTCTGGTGGAAGACGCGGGCGCCGACGGCGAACTTCGCGGCCTCCTCGACCACCGAACGCGCGATGATCTCGCCCTCGATGAGGCGCACCGGCGCCGGCCGGGCGCCGCCGGCATTGGTCTCGCCGGTGCGGGCCCGCGCCCGTTCCCAGCCGGGGGTCGAATAGCGCGACGACTGGAACGGCTCCATGCGGTCGAAGCGGCTCTGGCCGTAGCCGCCATAGCCGCCGGCGCCGCCCTGCTCGCGCACCTCGACGTGCTCGGCCGGCAACTCGTCGAGGAAGCGCGACGGGATCGAGGCGTTCCACATGCCGTGGATGCGGCGGTTGGAGGCGAACCAGACGAGGGCGCGCTTGCGCGCCCGCGTCAGCCCGACATAGGCGAGGCGGCGCTCTTCCTCGAGGCCGGCCTGGCCGGATTCGTCGAGCGCGCGCTGGTGCGGGAACAGCCCTTCCTCCCAGCCCGGCAGGAAGACGGTGTCGAACTCGAGCCCCTTCGCCGCGTGCAGTGTCATCAGCGTCACCGCCTGGGTGCCGGCCTCGCTGTCGGTGTCGACGACCAGCGCGATGTGCTCGAGGAAGGCCTGCAGGTTCTCGAAGTCCTGCATGGCGCGGACGAGTTCCTTGAGGTTCTCGAGGCGCCCCGGGGCGTCCGGCGAGCGGTCCTGCCGCCACATCTCGGTGTAGCCGGACTCGTCCAGCACGATCTCCGCCAGTTCCCCGTGCGGCATGCGGTCGAGCGCCGCCCGCCAGCGCGCGAACGACGACAGCAGGCCGCGCAGCGTCGAGCGCGCCTTCGGCTTCAGCTCCTCGGTTTCGACGATCTCGGCGGCGGCCTGCATCATCGGCACGCCGCGCGCCCGCGCCGCATCGTGCAGAAGGCGGACGGTGGCGTCGCCGAGGCCGCGCTTCGGCGTGTTGACGATGCGCTCGAAGGCGAGGTCGTCGGCCGGCTGGGCGGTGCACCTGAGGTAGGCGAGCGCGTCGCGGATCTCGGCGCGCTCATAGAAGCGCGGGCCGCCGACGACGCGGTAGGGCAGGCCCAAGGTGACGAAGCGGTCCTCGAACTCGCGCATCTGGAAGGAGGCGCGGACGAGAATGGCCATCTCGTCGAGCGAGTGGCCCTTGCGCTGCAGGCTCTCGATCTCCTCGCCGACGGCGCGCGCCTCCTCCTGGGAATCCCAGGCGGAGGCGACCGTCACCTTGTCGGCGTCGGCGTCGGCGATCTCGGTGAACAGCGTCTTGCCGAGGCGGCCCTTGTTGTTGGCGATGAGGTGGGAGGCGCTCGCCAGGATCGGCGCGGTGGAGCGGTAGTTGCGCTCCAGCCGCACCACCGCGGCACCGGGGAAGTCGTGCTCGAAGCGCAGGATGTTGTCGACGTCGGCGCCGCGCCAGCCGTAGATCGACTGGTCGTCGTCGCCGACGCAGCAGAGGTTCGACTGGCCCTGGGCGAGCAGGCGCAGCCACAGGTACTGCGCCGTGTTGGTGTCCTGGTACTCGTCGACGAGCATGTAGCGGAAGCGCCGCTGGTAGTCGGCGAGCACGTCCGGATGGGCGCGGAACACCTCGATCGGCAGCACCAAGAGGTCGCCGAAGTCGGTGGCGTTGAGCGTCTTCAGGCGGTCCTGGTAGGCGGCGTAGAGCGCCTGGCCCTTGCCGCCGGCGAACGCCCGGCCTTCGCCCTGCGGCACGGCGGGCGGCAAGAGGCCGCGGTTCTTCCAGCTGTCGATGAGGTTGGCGAGCTGGCGCGCCGGCCAGCGCTTCTCGTCGATACCGTCGGCCTGCAGCAGCTGCTTCATCAGCCGGAGCTGGTCGTCGGTGTCGAGGATGGTGAAGTCGGGGCGCAGCCCGACGAGCTCGGCGTTGCGGCGCAGGATGCGCGTGCCAATCGAATGGAAGGTGCCGAGCCAGCTCATCCCCTCGGCGGAGGGGCCGATCAGGGCGGCGATGCGGTGGCGCATCTCGCGCGCCGCCTTGTTGGTGAAGGTGACGGCGAGGATCTGGTAGGGGGCGGCGCGGCCGGTCGCCAGGATGTGGGCGATGCGGGTGGTCAGCACGCGCGTCTTGCCGGTGCCGGCGCCGGCGAGCACCAGCACGGGGCCGTCGAGGGTCTCCACCGCGCGGCGCTGCTCGGGGTTGAGGCCGTCGAGATAGCGCGGCGCGCCCGCGCCGAGGGCGCGCGCGGCGATGCCGCCCGGCTTTGGGGCCGGCGCTGCCGTCTCCAGGGAGCGGGGGTCGTCTGGAACGCGTGGCACGCGGCCAGCGGGTGACGCCATCGTGGACGGCCTTTCGCCGAGGAACGGGCGGCGGCGATTCGCCGGGACGCCCGAGAATACAGGAAATGCGAGCGGCGGTGTGGCGCCGGCGGCGGTCCGTCGGCCGCCGCTCGCGATGGCGCGGCGCGCATCCGGTGACATCGGCCGCGGCGGGTTGCCGTCCGGCCTCCTCGTCAGATGGACGGCGGCCGGCGGTCCGGCAAGGCCGCGCGGACGCGGCGGGTGGTCGCCCACAGCGCGAAGGCGGCGAAGCCGAGGGCGGCGATGTAGACCGGCAGCGACCACCAGGCCGCCTCGACGGAGACGCCGACGGCGATGCCGGTGATGGCGCCGGCGACCATCTGCAGGAAGCCCATCAGCGACGACGCGCTGCCGGCGCGCTGGGGAAACGGCATGATCGCCGCAGCGGTGGCCTGCGGCAGCGCCAGCCCGAGGCCGGCGAGATAGATCATCATCGGCACGAAGATCTCGGCCGGGTGGCCGGGGCCGGCGAGGGTGGCGACCAGCATCAGCGCGCCGCCCACCGCCGTCATCGTCGTGCCGAGGCCCATCACCCGCGACATCCCGAGCCGCATGACGATGCGCTGGCCGGCGAGCGAGCCGGCGGTGAAGGCGAGGGCGCCGGCTCCGAAGGCGAGGCCGAAGCCGAGCGGCCCGAGGGCGTAGTGGTCCTGCAGCACGAACGAGGAGCCGGAGATGTAGGCGAACAGCCCGGCATAGACGGCGCACAGGACCCCGACGTTCGCCAGGAAGGCGCCGGAGCGCAGGATCGAGGCGAAGTCGGCGAGGATGCCGGCCGGCGACAGCCGCACCGAGGCGTCGCCGCCGCGCATCTCCGGCAGCCGCGTCACCGCCACGACGGCGATGAAGCCGGCGAAGGCGAGGGTGAACACGAACGACGAGCGCCAGCCGCCGATGCCGTCGAGCAGGCCACCGATCGTCGGCGCCACCGCCGGCACGACGCCCATGATGGCGCCCATGCGGGCGAGTTCCTGGCCGGCCCGCGGGCCGTCATAGAGGTCGCGGACGATCGAGCGGGCGAGGATCACCGGGCCGGCGCCGCCGAGCGCCTGGATGAAGCGGCCGAGGATCAGCGTGTCGACGGTGGGGGCGATCGCGCAGGCGAGCGTGCCGACGAGCAGGACCGTCAGGCTGCCGATCAGGACGGGGCGGCGGCCGTAGCGGTCGGCCAGCGGCCCGTAGACCAGCATGCCGGCGGCGAAGCCGACGAGGAAGACCGACAGCGTCAGCTGCACGCGGGCGATCGACGTGCCGAAGTCGTCGACGATGCGCGGCAGCGACGGCAGGTACATGTCGGTGGAGAGCGGGCCGATCGCCGTCAGCAGCGCGAGCAGCACGGTGAGCGCGATCGAACCCGGCCTTAGCACCGCACGCCTCACATCAACCAGACGACGCCGGCGGCCCCGACGTCAGGGGGCGGCAACCGCGATGTCCTGGAAAAGACAGGGCACCCGCGCCGGGTCGCGGCGGGGTGCCCGAAACAGTCGCACGGCGGTCGCCCGCCGCGGGGAAACCAAGGCGCGCGGGGAAACCAAGGCGCGCGGCCTGCGCCACGGCCGGGATCGCCGCGGCGCAGGCCGCGGCGGTCGCCCAATTACTCGGCAGCGCCGGCGGCGGCGGCCTGGGCGGCGCCCTTGCTGCTCTTCGGGCCGACGGTGCGGCCGCGGTTGTCGCGCTTCTCGACGATGCGGGCCGCCTTGCCGGTCAGGCCGCGCAGATAATAGAGCTTGGCGCGCCGCACCTTGCCACGCCGCACGAGATCGACCGACTCGATCATCGGCGAGTACACCGGGAAGACGCGCTCGACGCCCTCGCCATAGGAGATCTTGCGGACCGTGAAGCTCTCGTTCAGCCCGGCGCCGCCGCGGGCGATGCAGACGCCCTCATAGGCCTGCACGCGGGTGCGGGTGCCCTCGGTGACGCGCACGTTCACCTTCACGGTGTCGCCGGGGGAGAAGTCGGGCAGCGTCCGCTTGGCGGCGATCGTCGCCATCTGCTCTTTGTTGATCTCGTCGATGATGTTCATGACTGTCGTCTCTTCACTCGCCGCCGGACGCCACACCCGCCCGGACCGCGTCGTCCGTACGTTTTCCGAGGCAGCATGCGATCACTGGAAAAAAGCTCGGCGAGCCATTATACGAAACCGGTGGGCTTGTCGATTCCGATGTGACGGCCGGATGTCGACGCATTGACGCCCGTGGCCGGTGCCGCTATAGACCGCGCCGACGGCGGCCGACGGCTGCCCCTCTCTGTATTCGGCGTGCGCCGGGGTCAAGTCCCCCCGACCGTGCACCCCCTGACCGCAAAGACCCGGATCACCATGGCGAACACGTCCTCTGCCAAGAAGATGACCCGCAAGATCGAGGCGCGCACGGAGATGAACCGGGCGCGTCGCAGCCGCGTTCGCACCTTCCTGCGCAAGGTCGAGGAGGCGATCGCCTCCGGCGATCAGGGCGCCGCGAAGGAAGCGCTGGCGGCCGCCGAGCCGGAGCTGATGCGCGCCGCCTCGAAGGGCATCGTCCACAAGAACACCGCCTCCCGCAAGGTGTCGCGCCTCGCCGCCCGCGTGAAGTCGATCGCCGCCGCCTGACACGGCGACGGAGCGGAGACGGCTCGCGGCGGTCGCCGGTCACCCGGCCCGCGGACGCCCAGGACCGAAGGCCCGGCCGACGCCGGGCCTTTTCGTCCTGAAGACCCGGGCCCCGTTCCGGGTCACGCCAGATTCGAGATCAGGGCCCGCACCGGGCCCTTTCGGAACCGAAGGCCTGGCCCCCGCCGGGCCTTTTTGCGTTGTGGGCTCTGCTCCGCCGGTCGCCCTCCTGCGGCAGTGCGCTTCGCCCGCCGGCGCTCCCGCCGGGGCGTCCGCGTCACAGGGTCCGGGACGGCGTCCATTCCCCGTGCGAGGCCCGGTTTCATCGCGCGGCTAGCGCGGTCGGCGGGCGCGCGTCAAGGGTGGAAAGGCCCTGTCCACGGCCGTCCACAGGCAAAGGCGGCTAACCTTTGCCAAGCCGCCACACATTGCTTCGCCGGCTTCCGAGCTGACTCGAAAAAAGCCATGCTGGCAGGGCCTTAGGGGCAGGTCGCGGGGGGTGGCCGGCGGTCGGCGGCGGTGCGGTCGAGTCAAGGCGTCCGGCTAATATTTTTTTTACCTTCTGGTGCTTCGGCGGCGGCCCGGCGGGGGGATTTGGGCAAGGCGTTGAGTCTGCACGTTTTGCCCCGTGAGCGGCGGCTGCGGGGGAGCCCGCGGCGGCCGCCCGGGGTGCCGGGCGGGCGATTCAAGCTGTTGCGGCAGCACCCCCCCCTGTGTATTTTCGAAGCCATCGGGGGCGTGCCTCCCGGCTCACCAAACATTGAGTTTGTTGCAACGCCTGTTTTGGGCGAGGCGATCGTTTTGTGCGCGTTCATGTGTCGAGATGCTTAATCAAAAGTAGGAAATTTCGAGATGAGCGCCGATCTGAACGCAGGCACTAGACTTTAGCGGGCGGCTTTCGTACGTCGCTCCCGACGAAACTCTTCAAGCACCATCCGAGGCTCGACAGCGGCGCGCAGCGCCGCGGGGGAATTTCTATGCCCGCTGACGCAGCGAACTCCTATGCCGGCGACATCTCGCCGGACGAGGCCTGGGCCCTGCTCGCCGACGACCCGAAGGCGGTGCTCGTCGATGTCCGCACGGTGGCCGAGTGGAACTTCGTCGGCACGCCGGACCTGCGCCCGCTCGGCAAGCAGGCCCTCCTGGTGGAGTGGCAGAGCTTCCCGCCGTCGGGGCCGCGTCCGGACTTCGTCGCCACCGTCGCCGGGCTGCTCGACGACCAGGGCGTCGGCAAGGACGCGCCGGTGCTGCTGCTGTGCCGGTCCGGTGCCCGCAGCCGCTCGGCGGCGATCGCGCTGACGGCGGCCGGCTTCGGCCGCGCCTTCAACATCGAGAACGGCTTCGAGGGACCGCTCGATCCGGAAGGGCACCGGGGCGGTGTCGACGGCTGGAAGGCCCGCGGCTTGCCGTGGGCGCAGGGTTGATGCCGCGGGGGGCGGCTGCGGCCGCGAAGCTCGACGATGCCCCGTGGGAAGAGCACCGGTGGGACGAGCACCGGATGGACGGCGGCCGGGCGGGAACCGGCCGAGGCGAAGACGGCCAGGGGGATGATGGCCGAGGGGATACTGGCCGGTCGGGCGACCGGTCGAGGGTTTCGGAAACCTGGCCCGGGGACGGGCCGATGAGGGGGATGGGACGGACGAACGCAGATGGGACGGAACCGGCGGACGGGCCGGTGGCGACGAGGGCGACAATGGACAATTTCGCAGACGACGGTGGCGACGACGCGCCTGCGCACGGAACCGCGCACGACACGACGGTGCACGACACGACGGTGCACTTGCCGGCGTATTCCGGCGCCGTGCCGGTGACCGGCGCGGTGCCGGCCGACACGGTGGCCGTCGACACGGTGCCGGCGAGTGCGGTGCC
>Ga0209902_100530_pt1 | contig 37693 bp, 37 predicted proteins | sample FECB27metaG_FD_188304 | JGI IMG/M metagenome (GOLD analysis project Ga0209902, IMG submission 188304) | Cyanobacterial communities from the Joint Genome Institute, California, USA - FECB-27 (SPAdes) (version 2) | ecosystem: Environmental > Aquatic > Thermal springs > Hot (42-90C) > Microbial mats...
CCCCTCCCACCAGCCTGTCGGCTGGCCCCCCCTCCCCCGTAAACGGGAGAGGGAGTCCCGACTGCGGGCTTCGGTGCTATCGTCCCAGCTGCTCCATCCCGCATTGGTCCGCACGCTTGTCAGGACGCCAGCGCAGTAACCGCGTCCCATGCCGGAAGCGCTCGCCGCTCACATGGTCGTACGACACTTCCACCACCAGCTCGGGGCGCAGCGCCTCGTAGCGCTCGGTCCGCTCCGTCGACCAGCGGCTCGGACCGCCCGGCGCTCGGCCGGTAAAGCCGGGGCCATCCGCCAATCCCTCGAGCCGCCGCGTCAGCTCGGGCTTGTTCTCGTCAGCCAGCGCCGAGGTGAAGCCGACATGGTTCAGCTTGCCGGCCTCGTCATAGAGCCCGAGCAGCAGCGAGCCCACCAGCTTGCTGCCGGCGCCATAGCGAAAGCCACCGACCACGCAATCCGCCGTACGGATCCGCTTGATCTTCAGCAGCTCGCGCTCGCCCGCGGCATAGGCCGCATCAAGTCGCTTCGCCATCACCCCGTCGACGTCACCACCAGAGCCAGAAAGCCACAAGGTCGCCTCGGCGCGATCAGTGGTCACCGGAGACAGACGCAGACCTGGGCGTTGGATGGCGGCAAAGAAACGCTCGAGCTCCTTACGCCGCTCGGAAAGCGGCTGCGTTGCCAACGGCTGAGCGCCCGGCCCCAGCAGCAGGTCGAACAGCACGTAGACGGCGGGATGCTCCGCTGCCAACTTGTTCACCCGGCTCGCTGCAGGATGCAGACGCTGCTGCAGGGCGTCGAAACTGAGATGCCCGTCGACCGGAATGGTGAGCTCACCATCGAGCACGAAGTCGCCGATGGGCAGCGCTGCAAGCAACTTGACCATATCCGGGAAGTAACGGCCAAGCGGCTTCCCGGATTTTGCAAACAACGCGACCGCGTCACCCTCTCTGACGGCGATGCAGCGAAAGCCGTCCCATTTCGGCTCGAACTGCCAGCCGGCGTCTTTCGGCAGCTCCTCGACCGAGCGGGCCTCCATGGCGGCGAACGGCATCTGCTGCGGAGCGGCGTCGGCGGACATCTGCGTCTCCTTGCCAAGAAGAAGTGGGAACGAGGCTAGCCGACCAGCCTGGCGCTGTCTCGTCCGGTCAGAACGCCTCGCCTGCCCATATGGGCAGGTCGAAGTTACCTCACAGTTCGTTGAACTGGGCCGCAGCGCGTCGCATATGGTGGGCCTAACGGAGTTCGGGAGGGCGAACATGCCGGATGCAGTCATTACCATTGCCGACCTGTCCAAGACCTATGCATCGGGGTTCGCGGCGCTGAAGCATGTCAGCCTCGAGATCGAGCGCGGCGAGATCCTGGCGCTGCTCGGACCGAACGGGGCGGGCAAGACCACTTTGATCTCGATCATCTGCGGGATCGTGACGCCATCTGATGGTACGGTGACGGTCGATGGCCACGACATCGTGCGTGACTATCGCGACTCCCGCAAAATGATCGGGCTGGTGCCGCAGGAGCTCACCACCGACGCCTTCGAAACGGTGTGGGCCACGGTCAGCCACAGCCGCGGGCTGTTCGGCAAAAAGCCGAACCCCGAGCATCTCGAAAAGGTGCTGCGCGAGCTCAGCCTGTGGGACAAGAAGGACAGCAAGATCATGCAGTTGTCCGGCGGCATGAAGCGCCGGGTGATGATCGCCAAGGCGCTGAGCCACGAGCCGGAGGTGCTGTTCCTCGACGAGCCGACCGCCGGCGTCGATGTCGAACTGCGCAAGGACATGTGGGCGATGATCCGGCGCCTGCGCGCCGCCGGCACGACGATCATCCTCACCACGCATTACATCGCCGAAGCCGAAGAGATGGCCGACCGCATCGGCATCATCCAGCATGGCGAGCTGGTGCTGGTCGAGGAGAAAGCCGAGCTGATGCGCAAGCTCGGCAAGAAGCAGCTGACCCTGACGCTGCAGGAGCGGCTCGATGCCTTGCCCGAGGCGCTGCAGCCCTATGCGCTGGAGCTCGCCGCCGACGGCGAAAGCCTCGTTTACACCTATGACGCGCAGGGCGAGCGGAGCGGCATCAGCGGACTGCTCGCCGATCTCGGCAGCGCCGGCGTCCGTTTCCGCGATTTGAGGACCAGCGAAAGCTCTCTCGAGGATATTTTCGTCAGCCTGGTGAGGGACGCGCCATGAATGTCGAAGCGATAAAGGCCATCTACAAGTTTGAGATGGCGCGGACCTTCCGCACGCCGCTGCAGTCGCTGATCTCGCCGGTGATCTCGACTTCGCTCTATTTCGTGGTGTTCGGCGCTGCCATCGGCTCGCGCATCACCGAGATCGAGGGCGTCAGCTATGGCGCGTTCATCCTGCCTGGACTGATCATGCTGATGATCCTGACCCAGTCGGTGGCCAACGGCTCGTTCGGCATCTACTTCCCGAAATTCCTCGGCACCATCTACGAGCTGCTTTCGGCGCCGGTGTCGTCGTTCGAGACGGTGGTCGGCTATGTCGGCGCCGCGGCGACGAAGTCGATCATCCTTGGGGTGCTGGTGCTGGCGACGGCATGGTTCTTCGTTCCCATCCGCATCGATCATCCGTTCTGGATGCTGGCATTCCTGGTGCTCACCGCCATCACCTTCAGTCTTGTCGGCTTCATTATCGGCATCTGGGCCAAGGGGATGGAGCAGCTGCAGACGGTGCCGCTGTTGATCATCACGCCGCTGACCTTCCTCGGCGGCACGTTCTATTCGCTCAGCGTGCTGCCGCCCTTCTGGCAGGCGGTGTCGCTGTTCAATCCGGTGGTCTACCTGATCAGCGGTTTCCGCTGGGCCTTCTACGGTATCGCCGACGTGGATATTTCCATCAGCGTCGCCGCGACGCTCGGCTTTCTCGCCATCTGCCTCGGCATCGTCAGCTGGATGTTCCGGACCGGCTATCGGCTGAAGTCGTAGCGATTCCGGCATCGAGCTTGCGGCCACCCCCACCCAGCTGCGCTACGGACTTGGGCAAACCCCAAGTCCTGCTTCGCTACCCTCCCCACAAGGGGGAGGGAGACGCAAGAACCGAGGCGGCGCAGCTATCGTCTCCCTCCCCCTTGTGGGGAGGGATCAAGGGTGGGGGTGCCACACGCTCCGGCAGATATGTTTCGGCCGTGACGCCATCGCCAAAACTGGTCACAAAATCTTCAGGTTCCTCGGCCATCAGTCGGCACGACTCCGGAACTGACCAGGCCCCCGAATGACCAGGATTTTCAGCACCGCCCTGCGGTTCGCCTTTGCTTTGTCGCTGCTCGTTGCCTCGGTGCTGCCGACGCTGGCGCAGGTAACGATCTTTTCGCCGTTCAACATCGCCGAGGCGATGGACCAGGGCGTCAAGAAGGTTGCCGACATTCCCTATGCGGATGGGCAGCGCAAGAAGCTTGACATCTATCGTCCCGAAAAGATCGAGGGCACGGCGCCGGTGGTAATGTTCATCTATGGCGGCAGCTGGCGCGCCGGCGACAAGTTCGAGTACGAGTTCGCCGGCCGGGCCCTGGCGGCGGCTGGGTTCGTGACGGTGATCGCCGACTACCGGCTGTGGCCGGAGGTCAAGTATCCGGATTTCCTCGAGGATTGCGCGCAGGCAATGCGCTGGATCCAGGACAATATCGCGCTCTATGACGGCGATCCGAACCGCTTCTTCGTCGCCGGCCATTCGGCGGGCGCCTATAACGCGGTGATGCTGGGGCTCGATTCCTCGTTCCGCCGTGACTACGACGTCACCATGCCGATCCGGGCGATCGCCGGCATTTCCGGGCCCTACAATTTCTACCCGTTCGAGTACGACCAGGTGCGCGACACCTTCGGGCCGGCGCCGAGCCCTGAGGGTACGCAGCCGATCAACCTCGTCACCAGCGACGCGCCGCCGATCTTCCTCGCCAGCGGCACCTCGGACCCGATCGTCCGGGTGCAGAACTCCGAGGCGCTGGCCAAGAAGCTGCGCGAGCAGGGCATCTGGGTCACCGAGAAATACTACCCAGGCTTCGGCCACCTCGAGCCGGTGATTGCGCTCGGCGCGATGATGCGGTTCCGCATGCCGATCCTCAACGACATGGTCGAGTTCTTCCAGACCTTCGGCGCCTTTCCCTCGGGCACGCCGCGTCCGGTGTTCACCCCCGATCCGCCCGAGAGCAACATGACGGCGGTGATCAAGAAGATGGACGACGTGCTGGCGCCGATCGATGGCGGGCGGCGCAACGAGTAGCAGCCAAGTGGCCGGCGCGTGCTGACCCCCACCCCTGTCCCCTCCCCGCAAGGGGGAGGGAGATCCTCACTGGCATCTCGGCACCAGGTCTAGACGTTGACGCTCTGCATGCGGGCGGCGAACGCTTCGCCGAAGGCCGACATGCCGTCGGCGACGATGCGGCCCACGGCGTAGGCGGCGACGGCGTAGAATTTCTGCGCCGCCGGGGTGCGGAGGAACTCGATGTAGCGGTCGAGGTCGGCATCGGTCAGGTCGCGATAGACATAGGCCATCATGGCGCGCTGGGTGCGGCCGACGTCGGCCAGCAGCCCCGGCATCATCGCCTCGACCTGCGTGTCGATCTCCTGCCAGGGCACCGTGACCTCGCCCTGCTGGTGCGAGACCGACAGCCCGAGCAGCAGCGCCCGCACCGACTGGCCGACCATGGCGGCCGAGATCTCGGCCGAGACCAGCTCCATCAGCGCTTCGATCTGGGTCTGGCGGATCACCGACGCGGTCGTGACCAGCTTCTGGCCTTCGGCGATCGCGGCGATCTGCGCCTCAGGCCCGAGCCGCGCCGCGTCACGCTCGAGGACAGTCATCCGCTGGCCGAAGCTGGAGTGAAAGAACGTCCCCAGCACGGCCTGCTCGTCGGCCGAGAACTTGTCTTCGAGCGCCTTGCGCAAGCGGCGATGCAGGTCGCCAGCATCGAACACCGCTTTCGCGGTGGCCTCCCAATGCTTCAGAAAGATCTCGTCACTGGAGATTTCCTCGGCCCGGGCCGAGGCTGCGATGGTGGCGCCGAACTGGGTGAAGACCTCGTCGAGCGCCGTCGCCCGCATCAGTTCGGCGACAGCGATCTGCTGGCTCTGCGCCAGGGCGGGGCGGATGGCGGCGAGCGGTGAAGCGACTGGCGTCAGCAGCAGCGCGAGCACGGCGAGCGATCGGATCAGCATTCTTGCGCGTCCCCCAGTCCACTGAGACTAGCGCAGCAGCCCGCTTTGCGCCAATGCGCGCCACGGATTTCCGCACAGGACTTGCCCGTAGCCCCTTGAGGGCTGCTAAACTCGTGCACAAAAAACGGAGTGCCCACCATGCAATACACCCGCCTCGGCCATACCGGCCTCGAAGTCAGCCGGATCTGTCTTGGCTGCATGTCGTTCGGCGAGCCGAAACAGGGTTCGCACGAGTGGACGCTCGATGAGGCGGCGAGCCGGCCGATCCTGCGCGCCGCATGGGAAGCGGGGATCAACTTCTACGATACCGCCAATGTCTACTCGCTCGGCTCGAGCGAGGAAATCGTCGGCAAAGTGCTGCTCGAAATGGCGCCGCGCGACGAACTGGTGATCGCCACCAAGGTCAATGGCGAGATGCGCCAGGGGGCGAACGGCAAGGGGCTGAGCCGCAAGGCGATCCTTGCCGAAATCGACAACTCGCTGCGCCGGCTCGGCACCGATTATGTCGACCTCTATCAGATCCATCGCTTCGATCCGGCCACGCCGATCGAGGAGACACTGGAGGCGCTCAACGACGTCGTGCGGGCCGGCAAGGCCCGCTACATCGGGGCCTCGTCAATGGCGGCGTGGCAATTTTTGAAGATGCTGATGACCTCGGACAAGCACGGCTGGGCGCGTTTCGTTTCGATGCAGAACCAGCTCAACCTGATCGAGCGCGAGGAGGAGCGCGAGATGCTGCCGCTCTGTATCGACCAGGGCATCGGCGTCATCCCGTGGTCGCCGCTGGCGCGCGGCCGGCTGGCCCGCCCATGGGGCGAAAGCACCGAGCGGATGGAAACCGACATCTACGGCAAGACCCTCTATCTCAGGGACGAAGCGGCCAACCAGGCGATCAATGCCGCCGTCGCCGAGATCGCGGCAGCACGCGGGGTGAAGATGGCGCAGGTGGCGCTCGCCTGGGTGCTGCAGAAGCAGCCGGTGAGCGCGCCGATCGTCGGTGTCACCAAGCTCACGCAGCTCGAGGATGCCGTGGGGGCGCTCGAGGTGGTTCTGGGCGCCGACGAGGTGGCGCGGCTCGAGGCGCCGTATCACTCGACGACGACGGCGAGCTTCCGCTAGGCTCAATGGACGGCAAGGGCAGGGGTTTGGTCGTGGCATTGTGCAGCAAGAACAGCGTCGTAGGTCATGTCGTTCTGTCCGCACTGGCATTGGCGGGCCCCCTGCTGCCGGCGAGTGCCAGCGCGGAGGATGCGGCGACCGCGTCGATCTGCGGCATGGCCGCGGCGTCGCAGTACGAATCCGGCTATGCGGGGTTCGGCCGCGAGCTCAGCCGGATCGATCCGGCCATTGCCATCCCGGCCTGCGAGGAGGCGGTGAAGGCGGCGCCTGACGCGGTGGCCAGCCAGGCGTGGCTGGCGCGGGCCCTGCTGGCCGACGGACAGACCGACGCGGCTTTGCCGGTACTGGAGACGGCGGTGGCCGGCGACAGCCCGCTGGGGCGGCAATTGCTGGCCGATGTGCTGTTCGGCGATCTCGGCTATGTCGCCACGACCGACGATGTGCGGGCGCTCGAAGTGCTGCGTCCGGCAGCCGAGGCCGGCTTCGCGCCGGCTCAGCTCAGCCTCGGCTTTGCCTACGACATGGGGCGCGGCGTGGCGGAGGACGACGCGATCGCCGCCTCCTGGTACATGCGGGCCGCCCAGCAGGGCGAAGCCCGGTCCGCCAGCAACCTCGGCTATCTCTACCATGGCGGCGCCGGAGTCGAGCTCGACTACGCGCAGGCGATGTTCTGGTACCAGAAGGGCGCCGACAAGGGCGACGTGGTCGGCATCTACGGCGTCGGCCAGCTCTACGAATTCGGCCAGGGCGTCGAGCTCGACTACGTCAAGGCGGCCGAGCAGTTCCAGCGCGGCGCCGAGATGGGCGATTCCTATTCGCAGAACGATCTCGGCTATCTCTACGAGACCGGGCAGGGGGTCAGCGAGGACGCGGTCGAGGCGGCGCGCTACTACCAGATGGCCGCCGACCAGGGCTATGCGCTGGCGAGCGCCAACCTCGGGCAGCTCTACAGCACCGGGCGCGGGGTGGAGCGGGATTTCGACCGCGCCTTCGAGCTCTATTCCTATGCGCATGACCAGGGCGAAGTTGGCGGCACAGTCGGGCTGGCGCAGGCCTATCTGTATGGCGAGGGCGTGCCGGTCGATCTCGAGACGGCGCGCAGCTTTGCCGAGCAGGCGGCCGATGCCGGCGCGAGCTACGGGCAGTCGACGTTGGGCGCCATTTACGCCGATGGCACCGGCGTGGCGCGCGACTTCAACCGCGCCATCGAGCTGTTCGACCTCGCCGCGGCGCAGGGCAACGATTATGCCGCCGGCCGGGCGGCCGAAGTACGGGCCGAGCAGACCTGCGGGCTGATCGCCGCGACCCGCTACGAGACGGGTTTTGAGGTGTCGGGCGTCGAGCTCGAGCGGATCGACGCCGACACCGCCATCCCGGTCTGCGAGAAGGCGGTGGCGCTGGATGCGGCGTCGCTCGAGAACAAGGCCTGGTATGCCCGCACCTTGATCGCCGGTGGACGACAGTCGGAAGCGGTGCCGCTGCTCGAAGAAGCGGCCGATGGTGAGTTCATCCCGGCCAAGGCGCTGCTTGCTGACCTGCTGCTCTGGGGGCATGGGGTGGACGAGAACCCCGCGCGCGCCGTGACGCTCTATCGGTCGGCCGTGGAACACGATTTTCCGCCGGCCGAGTTCGGGCTGGGTGTCGCCTACCAGAACGGCCGGGGCGTTCCCGCCGATCCGGTGCTGGCGGCGAAATGGTATGGGCTGGCGGCAAAGCATGGGATCGCGATGGCGGCGGACCGGCTGGCCGATCTCGACCGCGGGACCGTGGAGCCGCAGATCGGGCCGATGCGGGCGGGGCCGCGGAGTTAGCTCGACTGCTCAGTCCGCGTGCTTGGCTACCCCTCACCCTGGCCCTCTCCCCAGAGGGGAGAGGGGACGCACTTTGCACCGTCGATGCCACAACGCCCCCTCGCCCCTCCAAGGGGCGCAATAAGCGCTCCCGGGGGAGAGGGCGGCGATAAGGCCGGAGGCCTTATCGCGGGGTGAGGGGCGCCAAGCACTCCGAACCCCCAAACAAAGAGCCGGCCGCCACAGGCAGCCGGCTCCAGAATCTTGATCGACAGAAGGCCTTATTCGGCCTTGTCGGCGCTGTCGGAATTGAGCTGGCCGTACTTCTCGACGCCGATCGCATTGAGCAGCTGCAGCTGGCTCTCGAGGAAATCGATGTGGCCTTCTTCGTCGGCCAGCAGCTCCTCGAACAGGTTCTTACTCACATAGTCGCCCAGCGACTCGCAGAGCTCACGCGAGGCCTTGTAGGCCTTGCGGGCGTCATACTCGCCGGCGAGATCGCACTCGAGCACTTCCTTGATGGTCTGGCCGATGCGCAGCGGCGCCACGCGCTGCAGGTTCGGGTGACCCTCGAGGAAGATGATGCGCTCGATCAGTTTGTCGGCGTGATGCATCTCTTCGATGGATTCGGCACGTTCCTTGGCCGCCAGCTTGGTGTAGCCCCAGTCGCTCAGGATGCGAAAATGCACCCAGTACTGGTTCACGGCCCCGAGTTCGAGGAACAAAGCCTCGTTAAGCCGCTCGATGACCTGTGCTTCGCCTTTCATTACGACCTCCTTGGCGCTTACGACGCATGGCCGAAAGCCGCGCGTGCACCACGGGTGCGTCGGCGGGTTTTTCGGCCAATTGGAGGTGGTACTCTTCCGTCACCGTGATGATAATGTCCACCACATTCGGAACGCAGCCGGCGCATTTGCAGCGCTTCGCCAGCTCCCGGTAAACCATCGCAGGCACGATGATTTGCCAGGGATCCTCACGCAAAAGCCCGACGATAACCTGCTTGATCTCCCTGTCGGTGATCACATTGCACTGGCAGACAAGCATGGGCAGAAAAACGGCGTCGGCTGTGAGGTTCGGGCGGCATAGAGCGCCGACGAAACCTGATTGTCAATGTCAGATAATGCCGCACGCCGAATCACGAAACCATCGCCGGCCCCATCCGTATCTATCCGGGCGCTTTCTCAGGTTCCTTTGATGTCCTTCTCCCTCGTTGGTCTGCTCAACTTCGCCAGCCCCGGGGATCGCCGGTCACGACGGCTGGCCTCGGGGCTGAACTATGGCGCGCGGCCGAAGCAAAGGCTCGATGTCTATGGCCCGCGCCAGGCGAGCGGACCGGTGCCTGTCGTCATCTACATCTATGGTGGCGCCTGGAACGAGGGAGACCGGCGCGATTTCGCCTTCGTGGCGCGCTGGCTCGCCGGGCTCGGTTATCTGGTCGTCGTGCCGGATTACCGGGTGCTGCCCGAGGTGGAATATCCGGCGTTCCTCGAGGATTGCGCCGAGGCCGTACGCTGGACACTGCAGCATGCTGCCGGGTTCGGCGGCGATGCGTCGCGGCTGGCGCTGGCCGGCCATTCGGCCGGCGCCTACAACGCGGTCATGCTGGCGCTGCAGCCGAGCTATGGCGTGGCCGATGCCATCGACGCGGTGGTCGGGCTCTCCGGCCCCTACAACTTCTATCCGTTCGACGTGCCGATCAGCATCCGCACCTTCAGCGGCGCCGCCGACCCGCTGGCGACGCAGCCGGTGAACCTCGTCAGCAGCGCCGCCCCACCGATGTTCCTCGCCAGCGCTGATGGCGATACGGTGGTCGGGCCGCAGAATACCATGGCGCTGGCCCACCGGCTGCGCGAGCACGGCGTCGCCGTCATCGAACGGCATTTCCCCGGCTTCACTCATCCCTCGACACTGCTCGAACTGGGGAGCCTGCTCAGCCGCCGCTCCAGCCTCGCCGTCGAGGTGGCCGAGTTCCTCGCGCACACATTGCGGCTGGCGCCACCCGACAGCGACGCTATGATCGGGGCGCGCAAAGAGGGAGCAGGGCGATGAGGTTGCGACAGACGCTGGCGGCAGGCGCCGTGCTGACCCTCGGATTCGGGATCGCCCCGGCATTGGCCAGCGAGCTGTTCGATGCCTGCGCCGCGAAGGCCGCGAGCTCCTGGGAAGCGGGCTACGCCGAAATTGGCCTCGATGGCAGCGCCATGGATACAGCGGCCGCCATCGACGCCTGCACCGCGGCGCTGGCCGAGGACCCGGAATCGGCAGTGCTCAAGGCCTGGCTCGGCCGTGCCTATGACGTCGCTGGCGACTCGGCGCAGGCGGCCACCTATCTCGAGCCGGCAGCGACAGCCGGCAACGCGCTGGCGCAGACCAGTTTCGGCGACATGCTGATCGTCGGGCAAGGCATCGCGCAGGACATGACGCGCGGCGCGGAATTGTTGAAGCTTGCCGCCGATGCCGGCTTCGCCCCGGCGCAGGATAGCCTCGGGCTCTCCTATGATTACGGCGAAGGCGTCGGGCAGGATTACCTCGAGGCATCGCGCTGGTACCGCAAGGCGGCGGAGCAGGGCTTGCCGCGGGCGATGGCTAATCTCGGCTCGCTCTATGCCGAGGGGCTGGGGCTCGACCGGGACCTGGTTGCTGCGGCGGCCTGGTATCAGCGCGCCGCCGACAAGGGCGATAGCCGCGCCCAGTACAACCTCGGCAGCCTGTTTGAAACCGGGGCGCTGGGCGAGCCCGATTATGCTCGCGCCGCTGCCCTCTACCAGGCGGCGGCCGACCAGAACCATGGGCTGGCGCTCAATGCGCTCGGCTATTTCAAGCAGCATGGCTACGGCCTCGCCCCCGACCTCGAAGGCGCCGCGGCGCTCTATCAGCAGGCGGCCGACCAGGGGATCGCGCAGGCGCAGGGCAACCTGGCGCTGCTGTATGAAGACGGGACTGGCGTGACGCAGGATTTCGCACTGGCGCGCCAGCTCTATCGGCAGGCTTCGCAAAGCGGCAACACCGACGCGGCGGTCAATCTGGGGCTGATGTATCTCAACGGCGCCGGCGGGGTGCGCGACCTCGACAAGGCGCTGAGCTTCACCCAGCAGGCAGCCGACCAGGGCAACCCGATCGGGCTCAACAACCTCGGCCATCTCTATGAGAACGGCCTCGCGGTGGCGCAGAACCCCGCAACGGCGCTGGCGCTTTACCAGCAGTCGGCCGGCCTCGGCTATCAGCCCGCGGCGGACAACCACAAGCGGCTGGAGGCGTCGCTGCAGGCGCCCACCGAGACGCCGACAGTGAAGAGCTATCCGAAGAGCAAGATCGACAACTGACTTTCGATAAGCACCCAAACCGGCCCTAAACTCGGTTGTCATCCCAGCGAAAGCTGGGGGTCCATTTCGCAGCCCGCGTCGAGGGACAGACGGACGAGGGCAAGGCCCTCGCCGTGGGGTCCCAGCTTACGCGGGGATGACATCGAGCATGAATAGGCGACTGTGCGCCGTCGCTGGCGGTAGCACATCGTCGAAAAACCTCCGGACAATGTCCTTTTGCGAAAGCCCCGTTCGTCGTTGTGGCACCAGCTCGATGCGAGCGGTCACTCAAGGAGATAGACGATGCGTGTGATGGTGTTGGGAAAAGCCACCGAGGGCAATAACGGCGAGTCGCCGACCAAAGAGGCGTTCGCGGCGATGGACCGCTTCATCGAGGAACTGGTGAAGGCAGGCGTGCTGGTGGCGGGCGCCGGACTCAAGGCCGGAGCCGAGGCGAAGCGGATCACCATCGATGGGGACAAGCGCACCATCATCGATGGGCCATTTGCCGAAACGCGCGAACTGGTGGCCGGCTTCCAGATCTGGGAGGTCAAGGACATGGACGAGGCGCTGGCCTGGCTCAAGCGCTACCCTGCCATGCCCGGCAAGAACGAGATCGAGCTCAGGCCGTTCATGGAAGCGGCGGACCTTGCCGACTACGTGACGCCCGAAGAGCTCTCCACCCCGCGCGAGGGCGAACGCGGCAAGCTCGGGGTCGCGTAAGACCCGCCTTGCCCGTCTCACCGGTCTGGCCGAAAAGACGGTATGAGCAGGGACGAGACGCAGCAGGCGATCGAGGCCAGTTTCCGCATCGAACGGGCGAGGCTCATCGCGGGTCTCGCCCGCATGGTGCAGAGCATCGATCGGGCCGAGGAGCTGGCGCAGGAGGCGCTGCTGGTTGCGCTCAGCGAATGGCCGAAGACGGGGGTTCCGGCCAATCCCGGCGCCTGGCTGATGACCGCCGCCAAGCGCCGCGCCATCGACGCCATCCGGCACGAGCGGATGCGGGAGCGCAAGCACGGCGAGATCGCCCAGACGCTGGAGGAGGCGTCCGATGACGCGGCCATGGCGATCGAGGCAGCGCTCGACGACGAGGTCGGCGATGAGCTGCTGGGGCTGATCTTCGTTGCCTGCCACCCGATGCTCACGGCCGAAGCGCGCGCCGCGCTGACGCTGCGGGTGATCGGCGGGCTGACGACAGACGAGATCGCCCGGGCCTTTCTCTCCAACGAGGCGGCGATCGCCAAGCGCATCGTCCGGGCCAAGCAGGCGATAGCAGCGGCCGGGCTGAGCTTTGAGGTACCGCGCGGCGGCGAGCGGGCAGCACGGCTGCCCTCGGTGCTGGAAGTGATCTACCTGATTTTCAATGAGGGCTATGCCGCGACCTCGGGCGATGATCCGGTCCGTCCGGGACTCTGCTTCGAAGGGCAGCGGCTGGGGCGTATGCTGGCCGGGTTGATGCCCGACGACGCCGAAGTGTTCGGGCTCTTGGCATTGATGGAGATCCAGGCCTCGCGCCTTGCGGCGCGCCTCGGCCCGGAGGGGGCGCTGGTGCCGCTGACGGCGCAGGATCGGACGCGGTGGGACCAGTTGCTGATCCGCCGCGGCCTCGAGGCGCTGGCGCGGGCTGAGGCGCTCGATGGGGGTGGACCCTATGTGCTGCAGGCGGCGCTCGCCGCCTGCCACGCCCGCGCCCGCAGCGCCGCCGACACCGACTGGGGGCGCATCGCGGCGCTCTATGACCGCTTACGAGTGGCGGCGCCGTCGCCGGTGGTCGATCTCAACCGCGCCATTGCCCACAGCATGGCCTTTGGGCCCGAGGCGGGGCTCAGGCTGCTCGATGCGATCGCCGATGATCCGGCGCTTCGCAGCTACGCGCCATTGCCGGCGGCGCGGGGCGATTTTCTGTTCCGAGCCGGGCGGTTCAGCGAAGCGCGTGGGCAATTCGAGGCAGCCGCGAAGCTGACCCGCAATGCCGGGGAAGCGGCGTTCCTGCGCGCCCGCGCCGCGGCATGCGAATAGCGGCACATAACCGTCAGGTCACGGCGGGCTCGCCTGCGGCCGGTTTCGCTTCGCGAGCTTCGGGGGCTGCCGCGGCCAGCGTGTCCCAGGCGGCCATGGCGCAACTGATCACCACCTCCAGTTCGGCCCGGCTGGCGCCGTCCCGGGCTTCGATCGACAGGCCGTGCATCACGGTGGTGTAGTAGCGGGCAATGCCGGTCAGTTGAGTGTCGCCGACCGCAAGATCGCCCTCGGCAACGCCACGCGCCAACCGCTCGCGGATCTCGCGGTATTGCGCGTGGCGCACGCTGGCGAGGAATTCGCGGACCGGGTGGTTCTCCACTGCGCCGGTCGGCGCGGCGAGCACCAGCATGCAGCCGCGCGGCGAATCCGGGATGGTGATGGTGTCGGCGACGGCGCGCAGCATGGCGTGGATCGCCTCGCGGGCGGTGGGCTGCTCGCGCAGTGCGATTCTGGGCGGCTGTCCCTGGGTTGCGGCATTAAGCGCGACCGCCTCGCGAAACAGCTCTTCCTTGCTGCCGAACGAGGCGTAGATGCTGGCCGACGCGATCCCCATGACCTCGGTCAGGTCCTTCATCGACGTTCCCTCGTAACCGCGCTCCCAGAACAGATCCATGGCGCTGCGAAGCGCGACGTCTCGGTCGAAGGTGCGTGGCCTGCCGCGCGCTGCCATAAGGTTTCCTTTTTTGGTCGATCGACAAACTATAGCTTGACGGAGCTGCGGACGCCATGCAGTTATTTGTTTGTCGATCAACAAACAATAGACATCGGCGCTTCCAGCAAGGACCAGTTCAATGAGCATCCCCGCCAGCATGCGTGCCCTGCAGCAAACATCCCTGAACGGTCCGCAGGACCTGAGGATGATCACCGACGCGCCGGTGCCGGCGCCAGGCCCCGGGCAGGTTCTCGTCCGGGTCAACGCTGCTGGCGTCAACATCGCCGATCTTTCGCAGGCGCATGGCACGTTTCGCGGTGGGCCCCGGCCACCCTATCTCGCCGGCTTTGAGGCGACAGGCGAGGTGGTCGCCTTGGGCGAAGGCGTAACGAACCCGGTGCTCGGGGCGGAAGTCATCGGCGTCGGTTACGGCGCATTCGCCGAGTACATGGTGCTGCCGGCAGTTGCCGCGGTGCCGATCCCCCCGGGGTGGAGCGGCGAGCAGGCCCTCGGGCTGGTGGTCAACCTGCCGACGGCGATCGCGGCGCTCAAGCCGATGGGGCAACTGGCCGAGGGCCAGACGGTGCTGATCCATGCCGCCGCCGGGGCGACCGGCCAGGCTGCAGTGAAGATCGCCAAGCACTACGGCGCGATAGTGATCGGCACGGCTTCACCGGAAAAGCACGAGGTGGTGCGATCGCTGGGGGCCGACCATGTGCTCGACTCGCGCAGCGACAACCTTGCCGCCCAGGTGCTGGCGCTGACCGGTGGCATCGGCGCGGACCTCGTCATCGAGTCGGTTGGCGGCGAGACTTTTGCCGCCAGCCTCGCGGCGACACGACGGGTTACCGGCCGGGTCGTGGTGACCGGGTTGCCGGCCGGCGAGGCGTCGCTCAGCAACTGGGACCTCGTCTACGAACACCAGGTGCAGATCATCGGCTTCAACATGGGTAAGCTAATCGAGGCGGCGCCGCGGATCTTCGGTGACGTCATGGGCGAGTTGTTCGGCCTCATCGGCGCCGGTGTCCTCGCCCCAGTGCAACCGACGGTCTACAAGCTTGACGATGGGCCGCGAGCCCTCGCCGCCCTTGAAGGTCGCGCCAGCATCGGCAAGTTGGCGTTGCGGGTCTGACGCAGCCCAAACTGGACAATTCAATCGGCTCCAACTGGTCATTACGCCCCTGACCAGTTCGCCTTAGTTTCCTGACTGTCCGCTAGGGGGCAGTCATTTCGAAAGGAAAACATCATGGAAGAGATCAAGGGCGTCGCCCGTGCAGTCATTCGGCCGGGCAAGCTGGCGGAGTACAAGGCGCTGTGCGAACAGGCGATGGAGATCGTCCGCACGCAGGACACCGGCACGCTGCAATACGAGATCTTCTTCAACGAGGATGAGAGCGAGGCGATCGTCTACGAGCGCTATCGCGATATCGATGCGGCACTGGAGCACTTCGCCCATATCGGGCATCTGATGGCGCCACTGATGGCGACGGCGGACGTCAGCGGCGAGTTGCTGGGCAAATGGAGCGAGAAAATGCAGCTGGGTGGCGGCGGCCCCAAGCTCTATCAGCCGTGGCGGGTGTTCCAGGACCTCTAGCCTCGCACCTCCAGGTTCTTTGACTCGTCGCGCTTTCGAACCGGAAAAGTCAGCCGTGTTCCTTCTCACGCCGGCTGGCGAGGACCGCGATGGACGCGGCGACGCGGTGGGCGGTGGAGAAGAACTCGCGGTGGATCAGGAAAGCCACCGTGACGAGGCTCGCCCCTACCGCCAGCCACTCGTTGGCGAACCAGGCGACCATCGGCACCGCGAAATAATAGGCGCGGATGCCGTTGTTGAAGTTCTTGGCCGCCAGCGTGTTGAGCTGCGCGATGCCATCGATCTCGTCGCGAGCCACGTGCTCGGAATGCTCGATGGCGCCGAGCAGGATGCAGAAATGGTTGAACTGGCGCAGCGCCAGGGTGAACGAGAAAAAGCTCAGAACGAAGATGGCGAGCGTTGCGAACAGATGGATCTGTACGTCCTGCGTGGTGTAGCTCGCCTTCAGCCCGACGGTGGTCAGCGTGTCGGTCAGCGCGGTGAGATTGCCGAAGGCGGTGAACACCGCCAGCACCAGCAGCACCGAGGTCGAGGCGAGAAAGCTCACCGAACCCATCAGGTTGCCGGCGAGGATGGCATCGAGCGGGGTATCGCGCTTGACCGCATTGGCCACCCAGCGGCGGCGCTGCATCGACATGATCACCGACAGCGACGGCCGCTTCCGCTCCAGCAACGGTACGCCATAGTTGTAGGCGAACCAGCAGATCAGCGGGAAAAGTGTCGCGAATAGCGTCATGGCGCCCGGAGCCCTCGGGGAATCGATGGCTCCTTTATAGCGCCGCGACGCCGCCTGGAAACGCTCAGATAAAGGGTGGCGACAGCAGGGAAACGAAGCGCATGCCTTCGGCGGGGTCGCGCTGCTCTTCGGCCGGCGCCGGCCACTTGCCGTCGAGTACCGCGGCATCGCGCTCGCTGCGGGTCAGGCGCCATTCGGGCCCGAAGAACGGCTTCTGCCGGTCGTCGCCCGGCGGCAGGTCATCGCGCGGGGTCAGGATTCCAACAAAGTGCAGCACGGCATAACTCCTCGGTTGGGTCGGCCCCGACACCTACAGGGGGAAGCAGCGGGGCCGCGTTGCCGCCGGGAAGGGAGGAGGGAACCCGGCGTATGCAAAGAGAATGACAAACCCTATCGGATTGGTCGAGAATTGAGATGCCAAATCGGGAGTGCAAGGGGGAAGCGATTTGCGCGGGGTTCGGGAGCGGTGGAAAGGGAGGGGGGTCGACTGAGAGAGACGGCCCCCTCCCGGCCTCCCCCATGAAGGGGGAGGTGAAGAGTCGAGGCTCTGTCTTCGATCATGCCAAGCGAACCGGCGGGGCACCTCCCCCTTCACGGGGGAGGATGGGAGGGGGCCGTCTGCCGGCAGTCTGATCGCCTACAGCGTCCGCGCGTAGCGCATGAAAATCTGCTGGATCTCGTTCAGCACCGCCTCCGACAGCTCGACATCGGCTGCGCCGATATTGGTTTTGAGCTGTTCCATGGTCGTCGCGCCGATGATCACCGAGGTCATGAACGGCTTGGTGAGGCAGAAGGCGATGGCCATCTGGCAGACGTCGAGACCGTGCTTTTCGGCCAGCTCGATATAGGCCCGGATCGCCGGCTCGGTGTACTGGTTGTTGCGATAGGCGGAGCCGGCCACGGCGCCTCGCGTCCCTTCGGGCAGCACACCGCCGAGATATTTGCCGGAGATGGCGCCTGCGGCCAGCGGCGAATAGGCAAGGAGCCCGACATCCTCGTGGAAGGCCAGTTCGGCCAGATCCATGTCGTAGTAGCGGCGCAGGAAATTGTATTCGTTCTGAATGGTCTGCACCCGCGGCAGGCCGAGCTCCATGGAGAGCTTCAGATACTGCATGGTGCCCCAGGCGCTCTCGTTGGAGAGGCCGAAATGGCGGATCTTGCCCTCCCGCACCAGCTCGCCCATCACCTGCAGCACTTCGAGCATGTTGGGCAGCACGCTTTCCTTATCCTGCAGGTAGGGGTTGTAGTCCCACGAGCCCTCGAAGTGGTAGTGCCCGCGGCGGGGCCAGTGGATCTGGTACAGATCGATGCGGTCGGTCTGCAGGCGCCTGAGGCTGCCTTCCACCGCTTCGCGCACGCTCGGCCCATCGATGCCGCGGCCGCCGCGCACCCATGGCCGTCCGCCGCCCGCGACCTTCGATGCCAACACAATGTCGTTACGCCTGCCGGTCTGCTTGAACCAGCTGCCGATGATTTCCTCGGTCTTGCCGTAGGTCGAGGCGTCGGGCGGCACGGCGTACATCTCGGCGGTATCGAAGAAGTTGATACCCTGCTCGACGGCATAATCCATCTGCTGATGGCCTTCGGCCTCGGTGTTCTGCTTGCCCCAGGTCATGGTGCCCAGGCAGATCTCGGACACCGAGATATCGGTGCGGCCAAGCGTCTTCATCTTCATGGAAATGCCCCTTCAGTTCGGCGCGCACCGTATGAGGCGAGGCTGGCCCAGACAATCCCCCGAAGGTCGGGCCAAGGTTGCGCGGGCGGGCCAAGGTTGCGCGGGCGGGCCGGATCGGAGAGATTGTCCGCGCCATTTCAAGGATATCCCCGTTGCGCAAATTTCTGTTGCCGCTCGCCGTCTTCGCCTTCACCGTCGCGACAGTCGTGGCGGGGCCGGCCGTGGCACAGGACGAATCAGACCTGAGCCGGATCGGTCAGATGAACCTCAAGGAGCTGGCGGCATTGGTCGGCGCGGTGACCCAGTCGGTGGGGCGGGACACGCTGAAGCTGCAGCCCGCGGCGCAGCGCAGCGATTGCGCCGAACTGACCCGCGCCTCCAACTCTTTTGCACTCGGCTATCGGCTGCTCGCCGAGGCGCGGGGCTCGCTGCAGGGGAAGCCCGCCAAGGACATCGCGGCGCTGCAGACCCATATCGTCCAGTCGCGCGTCATCACCTTTGCGGCGCGGGTCAGAGCCGAGGAATGGTTCAGTCGGCTCTGCGCCAGCTTTGCAATGCCGGCCGACAAGGCGAACGAGCCGCGCTACGCCAAACCGGTGAAGCTGCAGACTGCAGAATTCACCCAGGCGGTGATCGAGGCACGCCAGGCGGCCGAGGCGAACCTGACGCTGGCCGTGGCGGCGGGGATCGGCAAGAGGTGTCCCGAGGTGATCTCGGCCATGCAGTCGATCCAGCTGTTCGTGCCCTATCTCGAAAAGCTCTCCAAGGATGTGGCCAAGCGCCCGGAGGCGCTCGGCCCGCGCGCCAGCCGCCGTGGGCTCGAAGTGGCGCGGGGCCAGCTGATCAATGCCGGCAACAAGCTTTATCGCGAGCTCGGCATCGGCTGCCGGGCCAAGCCGCCGGTCGAGGCGGAAGCCCCGGCAGGCGGGGCTCCGGCCCCGGCGCAGTAAGGGGTTCGGGGCCTCAGGTCAAAAAACTGTCACGCAACGCGCTTTTTGCCTTGAGGTGGCGGAGATCACCCCCTATATACCCCCTGCGTCGGCGGCGATGGCCGCACACGAAGGCGCAAAAAGCCAAGGCTTTGATATCTGACGCGGGGTGGAGCAGCCCGGTAGCTCGTCAGGCTCATAACCTGAAGGTCACAGGTTCAAATCCTGTCCCCGCAACCAAAGCTTGGATTGCAAAAGCCCCGCGAAAGCGGGGCTTTTCGCATTTCGGCCTAGCGGAGTGAGAGGCTCGACGGAAAACGGCTTGTGCGCCACCCGTGCTCCACTGCGCGCAGATCGGTTGGCCCGCATTGTTCGTCAGCGATGCGGCTCATAGCTCAATCGCCGCGACCCCACAGGCATTGATCAGGTTGGGGCCTCCGAGTTTCGAGGTTGCGCCCAAGCAACCGAAATGACGTCAGGGAGTTCACAGCTTCGATCTGTTACGGACGATCCCTCCTTGTCCGCCTGAAATGGGTCTCCGCGGCCGATTGGCCCGGCGGCAGGTGGCGCGCCGGCGTCGGTATGCTGTTGACCTGTCGATGAGAACAAGGCGGGCCACCGTCGGGAGTATCTATGGCAACACCGGACAATGCTCCGCTTCCCCACAAGGGCGGCCTGCCGCTCGAAACGGCGGCAGCTGCCGGCTTCTTTCTGACGCTGATTGTGGGGCTCTATCTGGGGCAGGGGATCTTTGTGCCGCTGGTGCTGGCGGTGCTGCTTGCCTTCGCCCTGTCGCCGGTGGTGGCGGGGCTTCGTCGCGTCGGATTACCCAACGTCGTCGCAACGCTTGTGGCGGTCCTCGGTGCCGGCGTAATGATCGCGCTGGTTGGGTATCTGGTGGTGACCCAGTTGCTGAAGCTGGCGGGAGACCTGCCGCAGTATCAATCGACCATCGCCGCCAAAATCCGGTCTTTCCAGATGACCGCAGGCTCCGAGGATGTGTTCGAGCGCCTGGCGCAGGCGGCCGAGCGGCTGGGCGAACAAACTGGTCTCTCCGGCAACAAGCCCGGTACCGAGGGTAACCCCTTGCCGGTGACCATCGCCAATGTTCCGCCCTCGCCCCTGGCGTCGGTCCAAGGGCTGCTCGGCTCACTGCTCGGCCCGTTGGCGACCGGCGCGATCGTTACGGTCCTCGTCATCTTCCTGCTGCTCGAACGCGAGGACCTGCGCGATCGCTTCCTCAGGCTGGTAAGCCGCGGCGACCTCAGGACCAGCACCAAGGTGCTCAATGAGTCGGCGCAGCGAGTAAGCCGCTACCTGCTGGTGCAGTTCCTGGTGAACGCCGGCTATGGCGTGGTGTTCGGCGCCGGGCTGGTGCTGCTGGGGGTGCCCAACGCGGTGCTTTGGGGGCTGTTCGCCACGCTGTTTCGCTACATACCTTTCGTCGGCACGCTCATTGCTGTGACCATTCCGCTCACCCTGGCATTCGCGGTGGATCCGGGCTGGACCATGCTGGCCGGGGTGATCCTGCTCTACCTGGTGGTCGAACTGACCACGACCAATGCCATCGAGCCCCGCCTTTACGGGTCGAGCACCGGGCTTTCGGCCCTCGCGGTCCTCGTCGCCGCAATCTTCTGGGCGACGTTATGGGGTCCGATCGGGCTGCTGCTGGCGACGCCACTGACGGTCTGCCTCGTGGTGATCGGGCGCTATGTTCCCAACCTGGCTTTCCTCGAGATTCTGCTCGGCAGCGAGCCGGTGCTGACGGGCGAGCAGCGCTTCTACCAGCGGCTGTTGGCGCGTAACACCGAGGAAGCCATCGACATGGCGAGTTCCGAGGTGGCCGAGACTGATCTCCCTCAATTCATCGACAGCATAGCGCTGCCAGCGCTGCGGCTCGCAGAAGCCGACCTGCAACTCGATGGGTCCGACATGGGGCCGCGCCGCGCCATCGTCGAGACGCTGAGCGACGTCATGGACGAACTGGCGCCCTCTGAGACCATGCAGAGCGAACTGCCGGGCGCCGGCAAAATCCTCGTCATTGGTGGCAGGACCGAGCTCGATGCCGCGGCCGCCGAGATGCTCAGTGCGCTGCTCAAGCAGGCCGGGGTGGAGGTCAGCCAGCTGCCGCCAATGTCGGCCCGGCGCGAAGGGCTGGGGCAGATCGACCTCAGCGGCGTTAACGCCGTGTGCTTGTGCTATCTGGGCAGCAGCCCAAAGAGCTTCGTGCGTTACGCGGCGCGACGGCTGAAGGCGAGGAGCGCGGAGACCGGAATTCTTGCCTGCCTGTTCAACGTTGCCAGTTCCGACGCAGATTTCATGCCCGCCGACCTCGGGGTCGATGCTATCGCCCGGAGCATGAAGGGGGCCCTGACACAGGCGCTCACCCTCCTGGGTGGAGCTGATGGCGCCGGCAGTGAGGCCGAGCCGCCGAGCGGTGTCGGACAGCTCGAGGCGCTGCGCCGGCTGCAGCGCGACACCCGCTATGGCGGCTGGCTCGACGACTTCCTTGCCAAGGTCGCTGCGACCTTCGAGGTTCCGCTCGCCACCGCCAGCATCATCGAGCGAGCCGACAGTTCCGCAGAGGAGCCGCCCCCGCCGGCAAATCTCGATGCCACTTCGCTGTACGAGCAGGTCGGCAAACAGGGCAGCCCGCTGGTGATCGAGGATGTTGCCGCCCACGAGCATTTTCGCGAGAACCCGTTCCTGCTCGAAAATGGCATTCGCTTTTATGCCGGGGTGCCGCTCTTGCCCGAGTCTGGACAGCCGGTCGGCACGCTGAGCATCTTCGACGTTGCGCCGCGCCAGTTCAGCGTCGCCCAGACCGAGAGCTTGCAGGCCCTGGCCGTCGAGCTGATGAGCCGGGTACAAACCTCGGCTCCGGCGGATCGCTGAGCCTGTACGAGACCAGTCACGCGTTAGCCTCGACGGGCCGGGCAGCGAGGCGCGGTTCAGCGCTCGCGTAGCTCGGGCTACCAGCCGAAGTGGCAATCATACGAGAGCGGCAGCCGGCGAGTCCAAGGTTGAAGGGGATCCTTCGCCAGCCACCACTCTCTTCGGAGTCAACTCCTGCCCCCGCGCAGGGTTCCCTCCAGACAGCATGAAGCCCCGCACGGCCTCGAGGGTGGCGGGGCTTTTCGCATGGGCGGAGGAGGGCCCTTCCGGCCCCGCCGCCAGGCAGGGCCTACTTCACGAGGCCGGCCGTCTTGCAGGCGTCGAGCGTCAGCGTCGCCAGGTCGATCTTGGTGGTGCCCTCGGCGGTCTCGGCCGGGGTATCGGGCTCGTCGCTCGACTCGGCGTTCTCGCTGGCATCATTAGCCTTGGTCTCGTCGGTGGCGGTGCCGCCATCCGCCTTGGCGGCTTCTGCCGCCAGATCGTGACACTGCGCCTGGACCTTGGGCAGATCCTCGGCGGAAATCTCGACGCCGTTGATCGAGGTCTGCGCCAGGGCGCCCGATGCCAGCATGGCCAGCGAGAGGGCGGCGGCGGAAACGAGGCTGCGGATCATCATGATTTCTCTCCACAATTGTTTTCGTTGAGGCGTGCCGGGCCTGGCGACGAAACGTGGAGCAGCGGAAATGGTTTCCGCCCCGCGACCCGAACCGGTGGTCGCAGGGAAATGCGGTTCCCCCATCAGCCCGCCGCTTTCGCCGCGGCCTCCAGCCAGAGGGCGATGGCGACGGCGCCGGGGTCGGGGTGACCGAGGGCGCGGTCGCCGATATAGCTGGAGCGGCCGCGGCGGGGGTGCATCGCGGCGGTGCGTTCGGCGCCGGAGCGGGCGGCCGCGGCAGCCGAGCTCAGCTGCTCGGCGGTGGTTTCTGCAGTCATTGCTGCGGCGGCCGGGAGCAGAGCGTCGAGCATGGTGCGGTCGCCGGCGTCGGCGCCGCCCAGCCGCTTGATGGCGTCGGCACCGGCGCTGAAGGCGCGGGCGAGGGTGGCGCTGTCAGCTCCGCCGTCAGCGACCGACTGGGCGGCAGCGATGGCGAAGGCGGCGTAGAGTGGGCCGGAGGTGCCGCCGATGCTCTTGCGCAGGGCAAGGCCGATCTCGCGCAGCACCGCATCGAGCGGCCGGCCGGTCCAGGCGGGCGCCAGCTGCAGCAAGGCGTTGGCGCCGCTGGCCAGCGAGTGGCCGATATCGCCGTCGCCGACGATACGGTCCATCTCGGTCAGTTCGGCTTCGGCGGCGATGACGGCGTGGCAGGCCGAGGTGAGCACAGCAACGAGCTCGGCCGGGGTGGCCGGGCCGGAACCGGCGGTGGGGTCGCTGCCGATGGCCGGAGCCGGCAGGGTGGTGAGCGCCGCGAGCGGCAGCCGGCCATGCGTGCCGGGCCAGGCCGGGGCGGTGGTAGGGGCATCGAGCGCTGCGAGGAGTGCGTCGTCGGTGTGGAGCAGGCTCAGCGAGATGCCGGTCATTTCGATGGCGGTGAGGAAGGTGCCGGCAAAGCCGCGATCCACAGTGATGCCGCGCGCCTGCAGCACCTGAAGCGCGTCGCGCGCCACGATGCTCATTTCCATCTGCGCGGTGCTGCCGAGGTTGTTGACCAGCAGCGCGACGTGGTCGCCGCCCCTGAGACCGCGATCGGCGAGGATGGTGTCGATGAGGGTTTCGACGATCTGGCGGGCCGGCTGCATGACGATGCGCTGCACCCCGGCTTCGCCATGGATGCCGAGGCCCAGTTCCATCTCGTCGTCGCCGAGCGAGAAGTTGGGTTTGCCGGCGGCAGGAACCGTGCAGGGCGAGAGCGCCACGCCCATCGAGGCGACGGCGCCGATGGCGGCAAGCGCCCGGGCTTTCACCTCGCTCAGCGGCAGGCCGGCTTCGGCAGCGGCGCCGGCGACCTTGTGGACAAACACCGTGCCGGCGATGCCGCGGCGGCCGGCGGTACGCTCGGCTTTGCCGAGCGCCGCATCGTCGTCGACGATCACCAGCTCGACCGGGATACCGTCGGCGCGGGCCATTTCGGCGGCGAGGCCGAAATTCAGCCGGTCGCCGGTGTAGTTCTTGACGATCACCAGGATGCCGGCCGGATTGGCGACAGCGCGGAGCGCTGCATAGACCGCGTCGGTCGAGGGGGAGGCGAAGACGTCGCCGCTGACGGCGGCGGTCAGCATGCCCTTGCCGACATAGCCGGCATGAGCCGGCTCATGGCCGGCGCCGCCGCCGGTGACGATCGCTACCTTGCCGCTCTTGCGGAAGGCCTCGAGGTCGGAGCGGATCAGGGTGTTCTCGCTGCCGAGCAGCGCCAGCCCGGGATGCAGCATGGCGAGGCCTTCGAGCGACTGACGGACGAGCGAAGGAATGTCGTTGATGAGTTTCTTCATGGCCTCTCTCCCCTGACCCCGCACCGTGGCGGGGTCGATTCATGCAGCACAGGATGTCTGCACGAACTGGAGCAGGGAAGAAAGGCTTGAGGATCAGGCGGCGGCCTGCTGCTGACGCTGCAGCGGGTAGCCGTCGGCCTCGTAGAGGGCGCGGATGGCGTTGCCATCGAAGCGCCGTCCATCGACTTCGAGGAAGGTTCCGATCAGCCAGGCAGCTGGGCGGTCCTCGACGATGTACTGGATGGCCTCGGCTGCCGTCTTGAAGCGGCGATACTGCTCGCGCGGCGACTTGGCGTAGCGGCGGCTGGGATAGAGTTCGGCGGAGGCGGTGTAGCTGAAGTTGTCCATGTCGGGTCCTTTCGGGCGGTTGAGCCGCGGGCGCGGCCGGTGGGTTTGCGTTGGAGCGGGTAGTTGCCGCTCTGGTAGAGGCGCTTGAGGGCGTCGCCGGCATAGACGCGGTCACCGACCCGGAGGCGGGCGCCGCGCAGACTGACGGGTGCAACTTCCTCGAAGGCGAAGCGCAAGGCGTGTGCCGCGACCCGGAAAGCCCGAGGGCCCTGGGCTGTGGCAGTTTGCCAGTCGCGACCGAGATAGAGCTCGGCGCGAGCCTGGTAGTTCAGATGTGTCATGTGTTCTCTTGTGGGCCCGTCATCGGAAGATGCGGGGCCTCTCGTTGAAACGCCTCGACCGCGAAGCGGGAGGCGTATGCCGGGCCTGTCCTGTTTAGTCGCGCTTCCGAACCGGAAAAGTCTGCAACTTTTCCTGGGAACGCTCTAGTTGACGGGCCCGGCAGATCGATCAGGCGAGCTGCAGGTTGGTCGCCGACAGCTTGCCGTCGCGGCCGCTCTGCAGGTCATAGGTGACCTGCTGGCCTTCGGCGAGGCCGGAGATGCCAGATGCTTCCAGCGCGGTGGCATGGACGAAAGCGTCCTTGCTGCCGTCGGCCGGGGAGATGAAGCCAAAGCCCTTGGTGGAGTTGTAGAATTTCACGGTGCCATTGATCATGACGGTACTTTCGATTGTGAGGGGACGCCCAGTGGCGAACGCACTCGTTCCTCCGGCGCAACACGCGGCGGAGGTCTAGACGTTCGCAATTCAGGGGAACCAAACAACCGGCAAGCCGGCAGATCAGAAGCCAAAGATGGCCGTAACGTATGGAAGCTATATAGGCATGAAATGCGCCGATAACAAGGTGGGCTTCAGAACTAGAAGGTAACCGCGCGCAGCCGGGCGTTGTGGATATGGGTTTCCATCGCCAGTTCTGCCTTGGCGCGGTCGCGTTTCAGCAGTGCGTCGATGATGTCGAGGTGATCGGCCAGCGCCGGGGCGAGCACCACCGGGTTCAGCCGGATGCGGTCGAGCTGGATCATGCGGACGCGGATGGCGTTGATCGAATAGGCCTGGATCAGCACCTCGTTGCCGGTGGCGCCGATGAGGAAATCGTGGAAATCGGAATCGATCTTCTGCGCCTCATCGAGCAGCGCGCCGCTGATGCCACCGCTGCTGGCGCGTTCGAGGATCGAGGCGTGCAGCGCCCGCTGCTGCTGCAGCGCCGCGTCGCTCACATGCTCGATGGCGTAGATGGTCGCCTCGCGCTCATAGGCGAGGCGCATCTGGTAGGATTCGCGGATCATCCTCAGATCGACGGTGGTGATCTGGATGCCGCGCTGCGGCAGCACGGCAAGCAGGCTTTCCGCCTCGAGCCGCGGCAGCAGCTCGCGCAGGGCGCCGAGCGAAATGCCGAGCTTCGACACCAAATCGCGCTGCGACAGGTTCTGGCCGGGCTGAATCTGGCCGGCCAGCAGCAGGCGCTGGAAGCGCTGGTAAGCCGTCTGCCGGTTCAGCGTGTTGTCGGCGCCGGCCGTGCTCCGCTGGCGACGCACCGCGCGTCGGGTCGGGGCCGTCAGGACCTTGGTCGACATACGCGTTTCCCTCCTTCGCGCTCGCCTGAGCGTTAACTCAATCCTGTTCGCCTGGGAATTGGAATTGGCTCTGCCGGAAACTCTGGAGCAGCGCGGTGACGCCGGCCGGCGAGAGCGGCAATAACGGCTCAAGGGGCCGCATCCAGGCAGCGTCGCCGCTGATCCGCGCCTTCACCGCTTTCAGCGCGATGATGCCGCCATGGTCGTCGACGGCGACGATGCGTTTCGCGGCGCGGTCGCGCAGACCCTGGGCTGCCGGGCCGTTGGGGTTGGCGAAGAACTGGCAGAGCTCGATGGCATTGACGTTGGGTAGGCCGCCGATCATCCCGGCGCCTCCGGCAGCCAGCAGGTCGGGCAGCACGCGGTCGTCACCGGTGAAGATCCTGAGGTTCGGGAAGGTCCTGGCCAGCATCAGCGTATGGGTGCGGTCGCCGGTCGAATCCTTGATGCCGACGATGCGCTTGCCATGCCGGGCAATGAGGCGCTCGACCAGCTCGACGCCGTAGCCGACCTTGGTCATGGCGGGGATATGGTAGAGCACCACATCGAGGGGGAAGCTGCCGCCGAAGCGGTTGGCAGCAGCCTCGAAGAAGGCGGCGATGCCGTCCTGGCTGGTCGCGCCATAATAGAAGGGTGGGGCGATCAGCACGGCGCGGCAGCCGAGATCGGCGGCAGCGGCGATGGTCGCCACGGCATCATCGAGCGCGGCGCTCATCGAGGCCGGGATCAGCCGGTCCATCGCTACGCCCGCCTGCTGTAGTGCGGCCAGCGCCGCCCGCTTTTCCCGCACCGAGAACGAAGCCCCCTCACCGGTCGAACCGAAGGGCGAAACGTAGCTGCAGCCGGCGGCGAACAGCCAGTCGATATGCGACTTCAGTCGCACAATGTCGATGCTTCCGGTGTCTGTGACAGGGGTCAGGGAGGCGGCGACAATGCCGCCCAGAGCCTTGGAATTGCTGGCTTCAGAGGCGGCTGCGAGTTCTTGTGTCACTGATACAATCACCAGATGGAGTAGTTGTTCAATCTATGTGTTTACACGAGCCGGATTCTGTTGCAAGGTCAATCCATCGGCGAGGGGATCTGACGGCGCGCAAACGCCGCCATCACGCTGGTAGGACGTGCATGCTGGGAGGGCGCCGTTGGCCGAACTGCAACTTCAGAATGTCTCGAAGACCTACGGGACGTTCGAGGCGGTAAAGGATGTGTCGCTGGCCATCGAGGATGGCGAGTTCGCGGTGTTTGTCGGCCCGTCGGGTTGCGGCAAGTCGACGTTGTTGCGGCTGATTGCCGGGCTCGATCCGGTCAGCGCCGGCACGGTGGCGATCGGCGACAAGGACATGACCGCGCGGCAGGCGGGCGAACGGCCGGTGGCCATGGTGTTCCAGTCCTATGCGCTCTACCCGCATATGAGCGTGTTCGAAAACATCGCCTTTCCGCTGCAGATGGAGAAGCGCTCGAAGGCCGATATCCGCGAACAGGTGGCCAAGGCCGCGGCGACGGTACAGCTGACGACGCGGTTGCAGGACAAGCCGAACAAGCTCTCGGGCGGGCAGCGGCAGCGCGTGGCGATCGCCCGGGCCATTGTGCGGAAGCCCGAGATATTCCTGATGGACGAGCCGCTGTCTAACCTCGACGCGGCGTTGCGCATGGAGATGCGCTCCGAGCTGACCCAGCTGCATAAGCGGCTCGGCTCGACCATGGTCTATGTGACGCACGACCAGCTTGAAGCCATGACCATGGCCGACCGCATCGTGGTGCTGAATGCCGGCAAGGTCGAGCAGGTCGGCAAGCCGATGGATCTCTATCACCGGCCGGCGAACCTGTTCGTCGCCGGCTTCATCGGCAGCCCACCGATGAACTTTCTTTCCGCCAAGGTGGTCGGCCTCGAGGGCGGCAACGTGCTGCTCGAGGTGCCCGAGGTCGGGCGGCTGGCGTTGCCGGGCGATGCTTCCGGCTTCACCGTCGGCGGCGACGCGACCATCGGCATCCGGCCCGAGGCGATCACCACAACCGCGCCAGGTGAGCCGGCGCTGACCCTCAGCATCGCCCCGCGCACCGTCGAGCGGCTGGGGCTCCACACCATCGTTTATGGCGAGCAGGGCGGCCGGACGCTGACCGCCTTGTTCAACGGCGATCCGGCGATTGCTGCCGATGCGCCGCTCGGCGTCCACGTGCCGCTGAAGCAGATCCACCTCTTCGATGCCGCGGGCCAGGCTCGCGGACACCGCGACTGACGCGTTTTCATCGCCCGCGACCTGGGGGAGGAGGACCATGCCTCCGGTCGCGCGCTCACAAGGGAGTAACGAGATGACCTTCAAATCCAACCGCCGGCAGTTCCTCTTCGGCGCCGCCGCCAGCAGCCTTGCCATCACCGCCGCCGGCGGTATCGGCCGGGCCTTCGCCCAGGACCAGCAACTGGTGTTCTGGTCGCAGCTCGCCGGCAGCAAGAAGGCGGCGGGCGAAGCGCTCGAAGCGGCGTTCAAGACGGCGCATCCGGGGATCGCGCTCAACTCGAGCCTGTTCGCCGAGCCGAGCCAGCTCAACGAAAAGATCCTCACCGCCATCAACGGCAATACCGCGCCGGACCTGTTCATCCAGCACTGGGATTACACCCTGACCTATTCGACCGGCGACAAGCTGGCCGACCTCAAGGCCGGGCTCGCCAATGTCGATTTCGCCGGGCTCGATGCCTCGCTCCTCGCCTATGGCAATATCGGTGGCCAGCAGGTCTCGGTGCCGCTCTACGGCACGTCGCGCGGCCTCGGCATCAACCGCAAATACGTCACCGAAGCCGGGCTCGATGCCGACAGAGGCCCGCAGGATTGGGCCGAGCTGCGCGAGTGGGCCAAGGCGCTCACCAAGCGGCAGGACAATGGCCTGCTCGAAGTGGCCGGCCTCAGCATGTTCCACAACGATCTCGAGACCTGGGAGATCTTCACCCTGCTGCTGCAGGGCGCCGGCGGCACGCTGTTCAACGACGACCTGACGGCGCCGGCCTTTGGCGGTCCCGAAGGCCTTGCGGCGATCAACTTCATGTTCGAGCTCTTACATACCGACAAGGTCACCGATCTCGGCTTCGGCCTCGGGCCAGGCGGTTCGGCGAGCCCGATCAACCAGGGTCGCGCCGCGATGATCATCGCTGGCAACTACTCGACCAACAACGCGCTGAAGGCGGGCATCGAGTTCGACGTGCTGCCGATCCCGATGGAGAAGGGCGGCTTCACCTCGCTGGTCGACCCGTTCAGCTTCGCCGTCACCAAGGCGTCGCCGAACCAGGCGGCGGCGGTGAGCTTCATCGAGTTCGCGCTGTCGCAGGAGCAGCAGGTGGCGTTCGCTCTGGCCTCGAAGAACGTGCCGGTGCTGAAGGCGGCACAGCAGGACCCGACGGTGCAGGCCGATCCGTTCCTTTCGAAGTTCATCAAGACCGCCAGCTTCGCGCCGCCCAAGGCCGCGGCCATCCCGGCCTTCTCGCGCATGGTGACGATCATCGCCCGCGCCGTGCAGGAGACGCTGTTCAAGCGCGTCACCGCCGAGGAAGCGCTGAAGGCCGCCGAGGCCGAGGTCATCGCGGTTCTCGCCCGCTAGAGTCTTTGTTTTTGTCGCGCTTTCGAACCGGAAAAGTCTGCAACTTTTCCTGAAAACGCTCCGGGGGACGATCATGGCGCTGCAATCGAGCACAGCTCTGGCCCGACGGCCGCAAAGCTTCACGCAGAACTGGAGCGCCTACGCCTTCCTGACGCCGGCCCTGATCATCCTGTTCCTGTCGCTGCTGCTCCCGGCAGCAGCGACAGTGGTGATGAGCCTCACCGACATCTCGTTCCTGAGACCGACCAATTTCGTCTGGTTCGACAACTACCTCAAACTGGTGTCGGACAGCCGGTTCCGGCAAGCGGTGGGCAATACCGCCTACTACACCGTCGGGGTGACCCTGCCGACCATGGCGCTGGGGCTGCTGGCAGCGGTGGCGCTCAACGGCAAGCTGCGCGGCCGCATCGTCTTTCGCACCATCTTCTACCTGCCGGTGCTGACCTCGCTGATCGCCGCGGCGGTGGTGTGGATGTATGTCTACGAGCCCTATTCGGGCCCGATCAACGGCACCCTGACGCAGCTCGGCCTGCCGCCGCAGCCGTGGCTGCAGAGCCCCAACCTCGCAATGACCTCGCTGATCGTCATGGCGATCTGGCGCGATTTCGGCACCGCGATGATCATCTACCTGGCCGGGCTGCAGGATATCCCCAAGGACATCTACGAGGCAGCGCGGCTCGATGGCGCCAAGACCAAGGACATCTTCTTCCGCATCACCGTGCCGATGCTCAGCAACGTCACCTTCTACCTGATGATCATCCTGATCGTGCAGACCTTCCAGGTGTTCGGCGCGATCTACGTGATGACCAATGGCGGGCCGCTCGGCTCCACCGAAACCATCGTGTTCCAGATGTACCAGACCGCCTTCGGCTATACCGAGTTCGGCTATGCGGCGGCGATGTCGACCGTGCTGTTCCTCGCCATCCTGTTGTTCTCGATCATCGGCACCAAGCTCATGCGCCGGGGTGAATCATGAGCGACATCGCGCAAACCGCTGCTCCGGCAGTCCCGACCGTGTCGTTCCAGCAGCGCTGGTGGCCGGTGGCCGAGCGGGCGATCGGCTACGGGCTGCTGATCTTCGCCGCGCTGGCGACGATCACCCCGTTCCTGTGGATGGTGTCGACCTCGTTCAAGACCGACGCCGAGACCTTCCAGTTTCCGCCCAACTTCATCCCCAACAGCCTCGTCTGGCAGAACTATATCGACGCCATTGCCGGCCCGGATACCGGGCGGCAGCTGATCAACAGCCTGGTGTTCGCGCTTGGCTCGACTGCTTCGAACATGGTGTTCTGCGCGCTGGCCGGCTACGCGCTGGCGCGGATGCAGTTCAAGGGCAAGAACCTGATCTTCGCGCTGGTGGTTGGCCTGTTGATGGTGCCGGCGCAGAGCCAGATCGTGCCGGTGTTCCTGATCGTGCAGCGCATCCCGTTCGCCGGCGGCAATGACTGGCTGGGCAATGGCGGCACCGGGCTGCTCAACACCTATTGGGGGATGATCCTCCCCACCGCGGCGACGCCGTTCGGCATCTTCATGATGCGGCAGTTCTTCTCGCGCATCCCGATCGAGTACGAGGAATCGGCGCGGCTCGATGGCGCCAAGACCTTCACCATCTTCTGGCGCATCCTGCTGCCGCTGGCGCGGCCGGCGATGGCAGTGCTCGGGGTGCTGAGCTTCCAGAGCGCCTGGAACGATTTCATCTGGCCGCTGATCCTCACCTCGCAACGCGAGATGGCGACGCTGCAGATCGGGCTGCAGCTCTTACAGAGCGGACCCGATGCACGCTGGAACGTGGTGATGGCGATGGCGACGCTGATCACCCTGCCGGTGATCGTCGTGTTCCTGTTCGCGCAGCGCTACGTCATCGACGGCGCGGTCACCAGCGGCGTCAAGGGCTGACGCCTCCCAGTTCGATTATTGCGACCCGGCCCTCGCGGGCCCGACGGAGATTTGACCATGACGCAGCACCTCGAAATCTACCGCAAGGAGGGCGAGTTCGTTGCCTGGCCGGCCAATTACGGCATGTGGATCTGGGGCGACGAAGTCGTGGTGGTGTTTTCGCAAGGGTTTCGAGGGGAGCAGGAGAGCCTGCACGCCCGCGACAAGACGCGGCCGTTCATCGGCCGGCAGGCGCGCAGCTTCGATGGCGGGTTGAGCTGGAGCGACGAGTTGTTCACCGGCACCATCCCCGGCGGTACGTCGCTGTCGGGCGACGAGCACGTGATCGAGGCGCTACAGAGCCAGCCCAATATCGTGGTCGAACGCGATATCCCGGTGCTCGACCAGCCGATCGATTTCACCGACCCCGAGACCATCGTGATGTGCGCCCGCACCGGGCTCGATGCTGGTTCGATCAGTTGGTTCTACGTCAGCCGCGACCGGGCGAGGAGCTGGCAAGGCCCGTACCGGCTCGGCGATTTCGGCCTGCCCGGGGTTTCGGCGCGCACCGACATCGTGCCGCTCGGCCAGCACGACGCGCTGTTCCTCCTCACCGCGGTGAAAGCCAATGGCGATGAAGGCCGGGTCTTTGCGGCGCGGACCCGCGATGGCGGCCGGAGCTTTACGTTCGAGAGCTTTGTCGGCGACGAGCCGGAGGGCTTTGCCATCATGCCGGCGTCGCTGCTTCTGCCGGGTGGCGACATTCTCACTTTCGTGCGCTGCGCGGCGCCGCGCGGACCGGAGCGGCAGGCCTGGATCGACCTCTATCGCTCGAGCGACGCGGGCAAGAGCTGGCGGCAGGTCGGCACGCCCGTGCCGCAGGTCGGCCATAACAGCAATCCGCCCACCATCAACCGGCTGGCCGATGGACGGCTGGTGCTGGTCTATGGCTATCGCGACGCGCCCTATGGCATGCGCGCCAGGGTCAGCAGCGATGAGGGCGCGACCTGGAGTGACGATATCGTTTTGCGCGACGACGGCGGCGTGGCCGACCTCGGCTACCCGCGCACTGTGGTGCGGGCCGATGGCAAGCTCTTGACCGCGTACTATTACAACTATGGCGCCGACACCGATCGGTTCATCGGGGCGACGCTGTTTTCGGTGTAGCGACAGCTTCGCCGGTCCGTTCCAACGACCATCGAGTACGCTGCACACCCCACCCCATCCCTCCCCGTCAAGGGGAGGGTGTCCGCCGGCGATTTTGGCCTGACCTTGCCACAAGCTCGATGTCCACCTCCCCCTTGACGGGGGAGGCAAGCGAAGCTTGGGAGCGTAGCGACCTAGCGTAGCTCGGAGGGGGTGTGCGGGCGGTCGGATGCAACACCCGAGCACAATAATGACATCCGCCTGTCATTGTAATAAACTGCAATAATAAATATTCATTCACGCCGCACGAAGCGGCATCTAAGCTTTTGTATGAACAGTATATGTACGAAATCGTACAGTGATACTTGAGATCTGGAGGCTTTCGTGGCGACGAAAGACGGGAAGCTCTCACTTAATGCGCTGATTGCCATGGTCGTGGGATCAATGGTGGGCGCCGGGATATTCAATCTTCCCGGCCGCTTCGGCGCGGCCACGGGGCCGTTCGGCGCCATCATTGCCTGGGCTATAGCGGGCACCGGCATGTACATGCTGGCGCGGGTGTTCCAGACGCTGGCGGCGAAGCGGCCGGACATCGATTCCGGCGTATTCGCTTACGCCAAGGCCGGCTTCGGCGACTATATGGGGTTCCTCTCGGCCTTCGGTTACTGGCTCGGCAGCTGCCTCGGCAACGTCTTCTACTGGGTGCTGATCGGCTCGACGCTCGGACGGTTCTTTCCCGAGATCTTCGGCGACGGCAGCTCGGTCATCGCCATCATCGTGTCGCTCTGCGGCATCTGGGCCTTCCACTTCCTGATCCTGCGCGGCGTGCAGCAGGCCGCCTTCATCAACACCATCGTCACCATCGCCAAGCTGGTGCCGCTGTTCGTGGCGCTGCTGATCATGATCTTCGTGTTCAACTACCAGCAGTTCGCCGAGAACTTCTTCGGCGGGGTCGGCATGCCGGAGAAATCGCTGGTCAACCAGGTGCGCGACACCATGCTCATCACGGTGTTCGTGTTTCTCGGCATCGAGGGCGCCAGCGTCTATTCGCGCTTCGCCAAGAAGCGCGCCGATGTCGGCACCGCGACGATCCTCGGCTTTCTCGGCGTCACCGGGCTGATGGTGGCGATTACGCTGCTGCCCTATGCCGCCATGCCGCAAGCGACGATGGCCGGACTGCAGCAGCCGTCGCTGGCCGGGGTGCTGGAAGAGATCGTCGGGCATTGGGGCGCGGTGTTCATTTCGATCGGCGTGCTGATCTCGGTGCTCGGCGCCTACCTCGCCTGGTCGCTGATCTGCGCCGAGGTGCTGTTCGCCGCAGCGAAGTCGAAAGACATGCCCAAGCTGTTCGCCGCCGAGAACGCCAACGGCGTTCCTGCCAACGCCCTGTGGCTGACCAATATCGTCGTCTCGCTGTTCGTCATCTCGACCTATTTCTCGCAGGACGCCTTCAACTTCATGCTCGATATGACCAGCGTCACGGCGCTGCTGCCCTACCTGCTGGTGGCGGGGTATGGGGTGCTGATCGCACAGCGCGGCGAGGGGTATGAGGCGACGCCTGGCGAGCGCACCGGCGACCTGATCGTTGCCGCCATCGCGGCGCTCTATACCCTCGTGATGTTCGTCGCGGCGGGGCTGCAATATGTGCTGCTGCTCGCCGTGCTGCTGGTGCCGGGCACCATCCTCTACTTCTGGGCTCGCCGCGAGCAAAAGCTCCGCCTGTTCAGCCCCGCCGAGCTCATCGTCTTCGCCGTCGCCCTCGTCGCCGGTCTTGCCGGCGCCTGGGGGCTGATCAGCGGCGCCATCGTCCCATGATCCCCTGGAGATCCATGCCATGAGCACGGCAACTGCGTTCGGAGTGCACTCGGAAGTTGGCCGGTTGCGCAAAGTGCTGGTGTGCGCGCCGGGGCGGGCGCACCAGCGGCTCACCCCCTCGAACTGCGACGACCTGCTGTTCGACGATGTGATGTGGGTCGATGTGGCCAAGCGCGACCATTTCGATTTCATGCAGAAACTCAGGGATCGCGGCGTCGACGTGGTCGAGATGCACAGCGCACTGGCGGAGACCGTCGCCGTACCCGAGGCCAAGAAGTGGATCCTCGACAACCAGGTGGTCGCCAACCAGGTCGGCCCCGACCTCGTCGACGACGTCCGCTCCTATCTCGAGGGCCTCGACAACCGGCAATTGGCGGAAACGCTGATCGGCGGGCTTTCCACCTACGAGTTTCCCGATAGCCATGGCGCCGGGCTGATGGAGTTGGTCCGCGATGCGGCGGGGGTCAACGAGTACCTGCTGCCGCCGCTGCCCAATACGCTCTATACCCGCGACACGACCTGCTGGATTTATGGCGGTGTAACGCTCAACCCGCTGTACTGGCCGGCGCGGCACGAGGAGACCATCCTCACCACCTCGATCTACAAGTTCCACCCGGACTTCGCCGGAAAGGTGAATGTCTGGTGGGGCGATCCGACCAGGGACTGGGGCATGGCGACGCTCGAGGGCGGCGACGTGATGCCGATCGGCAAGGGCAATGTGCTGATCGGGATGAGCGAGCGCACCTCGCGCCAGGGCATCGCACAACTGGCGCAGTCGCTGTTCGAGCAGGGCGCGGTGGAGCGCGTCATCATCGCCGCGATGCCGAAACTGCGCGCCGCCATGCATCTCGACACGGTGTTCACCTTCGCCGATCGCGACTGCGTGCTGCTCTACCCCGATATCGTCAACAAGATCGAATGCTTCTCCTACCGTCCGGACGGCAAGGGCGGCATCGTGCTCAGCAAGGACAAGGGGCTGGTGGAGACGGTTACCGAGGCGCTGGGCTTGAAGCAGCTGCGCGTCGTCGAGACCGGCGGCAACGCCTATATGCGCGAGCGCACACAGTGGGATTCAGGCGCTAACCTCGTCTGCGTGTCGCCTGGCGTGGTCTTCGCCTATGACCGCAACACCTACACCAACACGCTGCTGCGCCGCGAAGGCATCGAGGTGATCACCATCTCGGGGTCCGAGCTCGGCCGCGGGCGCGGCGGCGGGCACTGCATGACCTGCCCGATCAGCCGCGACCCAGTAGATTATTAGCGAGGCCGAGATGGAGAGCATCACGCTCGAGCAGGCAGCCGAAGCGTATCGCACAGCGATGCACCAGGCGGTGCGCAAATACGCGCTGGTCTACATCGCCGAAGCGATCCTGCTGATCGTCGCCGGGCTCCTCGCCATGCTCTATCCGCTGCTGAGCGGCGCGGCGATTGCGGTGCCGCTCGGCTGGCTGCTGATCGCCACCGCGGCGCTGCAGGGGGTCGCGCTGTTCGGCACGAGGCAAATGCCGCATTCGAGCCTGCAGCTGTTGTCGATCGTCATTGCGCTGCTGGTCGGCATCCTGCTGCTGCGCAACCCGGCCCAGGCGCGCGAGGTGATCACCATGCTGGTGATCGTCTATCTGATGGTGCAGGGCGTGGCGCGGCTGACCTTCGGCTTCACCATCCGGCCGTTCGAGAACTGGTTGTGGGTGGTGCTCAGCGGTGTCCTGGGAGTTGCCCTGTCGCTGCTGCTGATCGCCAGCCTGCCGGAGCCGCCGGTCTGGGTGATCGCATTGTTCGTGGGGCTGGAATTGATTGGGGAAGGGGGCGCCATGCTGGCGCTCGCCTGGAAAGTCGTCGTGCCGCGGGGCGCTCAACCCGCACCCCCATCACCCTGAACTGGAGATAGAGATGACCTCGAACTTCTGGGAATTCCTGTGGCTGATCGCCATCAGCTTCTTCCTTCTGTCCTACCTGATGGTGCTGGTGCGCATCGTGGTCGATGTGTTCCGCGACAATTCCATGGGCGGCTTTGCCAAGGCGCTGTGGATCATTGCGCTCTTGCTGGTGCCGCTGCTGACGGCGCTGGTCTACATCATCGCGCGGGGCCAGGGCATGGCGCAGCGGCAGCTGGCCGATGAGCGGAAATTCAAGTCGCAGACCGACGCCTATATCCGCGAAGTGGCGCAGGCGACGCCGGCCGACCAGATCGCCCGGGCAAAAACGCTGCTGCACGAGGGCGCGATCACCGAAGCCGAGTATGCCGAGATCAAGGCGGCGGCGCTGGCGCACTGACGGTGATCGAAACGACACCAGGGGCGGAGGACACCTCCGCCCTGCCGCCCGACAGCGAGAACGATCCGATCCAGGCGACACTCGCCGAGATGATCGCCAAGCTGCGCAAGGTGGCGGAAGAGCCGGATGCGCGGTTGACCTGCAATGGGCTGATCGAGCTGATCGGCATCCACTCGCATGCGCTGGCGCTGCTGGTGTTCGCGCTGCTCAACCTGTTGCCCGGGCCGCCCGGCTACAATTTCGTCGTCTCGCTGGTGATCCTGGCATTCGCCATCCTGATGCTGTTCCATCGGCCGATCCACCTGTGGCGGTGGGTCGGCGAGCGGCGGCTGCCGCTGAAGCCGCTGATGAAGCTCATGGACATTTTGGCACGGATTGCCGAGGGGCTGACCCGGGTCTCGTCGCCGCGGTTGTTCGCGCTGTCGAGCCGGCCCGCCCTGCCGCTGCTCGGGCTGTTCAACATCGGCATGGCGCTGGTGATGCTGCCGCCAATCCCGTTCTGCAACATGCTGCCGTCGCTGGCGGTGGCGATGATCAGCGCCGGCATCCTCAACCGCGACGGGCTGCTGATCCTCGGCGGGGTGCTGGTCGGGGTGCTGGGGGTGATCGCGGTGCTGATCGCGATCTTCGCGATCATCGCGGTGCTGTGGGCGATCGATACGGTGGTTTAGTCGTTTGCTGGCGGTGGGCCGAGTCGCTTCTCCCCTCAGGGGAGAAGGTGGCGCGAAGCGCCGGATGAGGGGTGAAGCGGCTCAATACGCG
>Ga0209902_100533_pt1 | contig 37593 bp, 39 predicted proteins | sample FECB27metaG_FD_188304 | JGI IMG/M metagenome (GOLD analysis project Ga0209902, IMG submission 188304) | Cyanobacterial communities from the Joint Genome Institute, California, USA - FECB-27 (SPAdes) (version 2) | ecosystem: Environmental > Aquatic > Thermal springs > Hot (42-90C) > Microbial mats...
CAGTCGCTCGTCGATATCGGTGTCGTCGAGTCGCGCCGCGGCATGGGCATGTTCGTGGCCGAAGGCGGCCACCAGCGGCTGCTCGCTCACGAGCGCCAGAAATTTCTGACCGAGGAGTGGCCGCGCGTCATGGCGCGCCTCGCTGCCCTCGATCTCGATCCCACACAGTTGTTGAAGCAAGGCGGTAAAGATGAATGATCTGGCTCAAACCACAGCTGCTCCGATCGTCTCGGCGCGTGGCCTCAAGAAGCACTTCGGTCGCACCGAAATCCTCCACGGGCTCGATTTCGACATCCCCGCCGGCCGCATCTACGGCCTTGTCGGCCACAATGGCGCTGGCAAGACCACCACGCTGAACGCGCTGCTCGGTCTCACCTCTTACGAGGGCACCGTGCGCGTCCTCGGCGAGGATCCGTACCAGAAGCGCGCTTCGCTGATGCAGAACGTCGCCTTCATCTCCGATGTCGCGAGCCTGCCGCGGTTTCTGCGGGTGCGTGAGCTGTTCGCGCTGCTCACCAACATCCACCCCAACTTCGATCAGGCGAAGGCCCGCGGCTTCCTCGAGGGCACCGACGTCAAGATGGACGCCCTGATCAAGAACCTGAGTAAGGGCATGATCGCCCAGCTCCACCTCGCGGTGGTGATGGCGATCGATGCCAAGCTCCTGGTCCTCGACGAGCCGACCCTCGGCCTCGACATCACCTATCGCAAGCGCTTCTACCGGCGCCTGCTCGAGGATTACATGACCGAGGAGCGCACGCTGCTGATCACCACCCACCAGGTGGATGAGATCGAGTTCATGCTCTCTGACATCATGTTCATCCGCGATGGTGAGCTGATCCTCCACATGCAGATGGAGACGGTCTCCTCGAAGTTCAGCCAGGTGCTGGTTCGCCCCGATCAGGTCGCCGCTGCCACCGCGCTCGGCCCGATCTACAGCGAGACCCGCTTCGGCCAGACCGCCATGGTCTTCGATGGCGTCGATCGCGATCGCCTCGCCCCGTTCGGCGAGGTCACCACTCCCACTCTCAGCGACCTGTTCGTCGCCCTCATGCAGCGCGGTCCCGCCAAATGAAGTCTCTCGTTGCCCTTATCAAGCGCGAGTATCTCGAGCATCGGGGAGCGTTCCTCTACGCCCCCGGCGTGATCCTCGGCATCATGACGCTGGTGCTGGTGTTCGGCATCGCCTCGAACCGTTTCCAGATGCACCAGGAAATCGGCGTCCCCTCGGCGCTGAAATTCTTCGAGTTCGGCTTCCTCGCGGTGGCCGCCCTGTGGAGCATGTACCTGCTGGCGGCGCTGTTCTTCTACTATGCCGATGCCTTCAGTGCCGATCGGCGCAACAACGCCATGTTGTTCTGGAAGTCGATGCCGGTCAGCGATTTCAAGGTGCTGGCCTCCAAGTCCCTCGCCGGCATGACCATCCTGCCGGCGCTGATCTTCGCCGCCTACCTCATCACCGGCGTTCTCATCTACGTGGTCACCATGATCACCGCGATGATGCTGCCGCGCCTCGGCGTGCCCGGGATCTTCGAGTTTCTCTCCTCGGGCTTCCAGATCGCCGCCTTCGCGTTCGTCTGCCTCGTGACGGCGTTGCTCTGGTACGCGCCGTTCTTCGCCTGGGTTGGCGCGCTCTCGACCGTGTTCCGTCGCTGGTCGATACCGCTCGCCTTCCTCATCCCGGGGCTGGTCGGGCTCGCCGAGAACCTGATCTTCAACGACACCGGGCCGCGCGCCGGCTACGTCCTCAACTACCTCAACGAGCGGCTGAAGTTCGGCGCCGACAACCTGCACCTCGAACGCGAGATCTTCGCCGATGCCCAGTTCAACGCCATGGCGATGATCCCGCGCTTCCTTGCCACGGTCGACTGGGCGCAACTTGTCGGCGGCCTGATCGTCGCCGCCCTGCTCGTCTACGCCGCCAGCGAATACCGCCGCCGCATCGTCGCCACCTGACCTCGGCGCCGTCGGCAGCAGTACGGCCACCACTCCCTCCCCACCATCCATCCCCAAACGGGGATGGGGTGGTGGTCGTTTTCTTATCCTCCCCTGCGGGGCGGGGGAGGGGGACCACCCGTAGGGTGGTGGAGGGGGCAACCCAACCCTCAGTTGTACCTAATCTACTGTCCTCGACACCCATTCACGCATATCTGTATCGACTGTCCGCCCGCGCGACACCATTGGCTTGCCCCTCGGCCTCCGCCATATCAGGGTCAACCTAACGCCCGTCGCGAGACCCCATCATGATCACTGTCGAATCCCAGGCCGCGGTCCGCTCCGCCCCGACACTGCCGCTCACCACCCATCTCGGCGCCGTTCGCATCGGCGTCACCGATCGAGATAAGGCGCTCGCCGTCTGGCGCGATGTCGTCGGCCTCGAGCTCATCTCCGAGGATGCCGAAGCGCTGCATCTGGGCGCCGGCGGCCGCGAGCTGATCACCCTCGAACTTGGCGCCACGGGCCCGTTCCCCGATCGCTCGCTCGGCCTCTACCATGTCGCCGTGCATGTCCCGACCCGCAAGGCGCTGGCCGAAATGGTGGTGCGGGCCCTGATGCGCCGCGTGCGCATTTCGCCCACCGATCACCTCGTCTCCGAGGCGATCTACCTGTGGGACGACGACAATAATGGCATCGAGATCACCTTCGAAACGCCGTGGCGCGGTACCGTCGGCGACGGCGAGGACGGCTTCTACGTCAAGACCGTCGATGGTTCGCCCCACTCGGGCCGCGAGGCCATCGATGTCGATGACCTCCTCGCCGAGCTCGACGACGTCAACGCCGTGCCGGCGCTGATGCCCGCGGGCACGCGTATCGGCCACATCCACCTGCATGTGCACGATCTCGAACAGGCCATGCGCTACTACCGCGACGGCCTCGGCTTCGGCGGCCTGTTCATCATGCGCCGCTTCGGCATGGGCGATCTCGGCCTCGACTACCCGCCGCACACCATCGCCTTCAACATCTGGTCCGGCCCGAACGCCGCCCAGGCGCCGAAGGGTGCGGCAGGCCTCCGCTGGTTCCACGTCGCAGTGCCGGATCAGGCGGCGCTCGATGCAGTGAAGGCTCGGCTCGCGGCAATCGACGCGGGCTATGCGGAGACCAACGAGGGGATCGAGAGCAGGGACCCGGCCGGCAATCTGGTGAAGGTGGTGGTGGGCTGATCCTCCGCCGGCGCAACCTGCCCCCCACCCTTGATCCCTCCCCGCAAGGGGGAGGGAGACGCAGACTGAGGTGCTAGTGAGAGGGTCTCCCTCCCCCTTGCGGGGAGGGGACAGGGGTGGGGGGCGGCACGCACCGGCCCCGCAACAGTCAACCCTTGAGCACCCCCAAAAACCCCGCCACATCGGCCTCGGTCGTTGCCCAGCTGGTCACCAGCCGCACCAGCGTTTCGTCTGCCGCGAGCCCGTCGGCCGGCCACTCATGCGCTGCGCCGCCGGCGGCCCGCAGCCGCGCCAGCGCCGCCCTGGGGATCACCGCGAACACCTCGTTCGCCGTGTTCTCCCAGCCGAGCCGCGCCATGCTGCTGGCCCGGATCCCGGCGCGCAGCCGGTCCGACATGGCGTTGGCGTGCCCGGCCCGACGCAACCAGTTGCCGTCCTCGAGATATGCCTCGAACTGCGCCGCGACAAACCGCGCCTTGGAGAACGTGTGTCCGGCCCGCTGCCGCCGTGCTTCGAAGTCCCCGAGCAGCCCCGGGGTAAACACCACGATCGCCTCGGCCGCCCAGCAGCCGTTCTTGGTTGCCCCGAACGACAGGAAGTCCACGCCGGCCTTCCAGGTCAGCTCGGCCGGCGCCACGCCCAGCGCCGCCACAGCATTGCCGAACCGCGCTCCATCCATGTGCACCTTCAGCCCGCCGTCACGCGCGATTGTCGCCAGCTCGGCCACCTGCGCCACCGAGTACACGGTGCCCCATTCCGTCGCATTGGTGAGGCTCAGCGCCACCGGCACGCTGCGCCCGCCCACCGGGTGCTTGCCGAGCGCCGTTGCCAAGGCGCCTGCATCGATCAGCCCGAGCGGGCTCTGCACCGGTACCAGCTTCATGCCGCCCGACTGGAACTCCGTCGCGCCGCTTTCGTCGGTATGCACATGCGCGTCCTCGCCGCAGAACACCACGCCGCCCGGCCGGCTCAGTGCCGCGAGCCCCAGCGAGTTCGAGGCCGTTCCGGTCGCCGTGAACCACACCTCCACCTCCCGCTCGAACAACTCCGAGAACCGCTGCGCTACGCTGAGGCTCAGCGGATCCCCGCCATAGGCCGGCGAATAGCCGCCATTGTGCCGCATCAGCGCCGCCATCACCTCAGGCGTCGCCCCGGCCCAGTTATCGCTCGCAAAATTCACGCTGAAATACCCCGTCGAAATTGGAGCTACGCTCCTAGCACGCTCCACCCACTCGGTGTCATCCCAGCGAAAGTTGGGACCCAACTATCCGCTGGCTCGGGCTGAGAGATGGGCCCCAGCTTTCGCTGGGATGACAGCTGGTGGCTGGGCGACAATGGACCTTTGGCCACTGGCATCCGGCGCACGCCCCGCTATGATCGCCGGCAATAGGAGACCCCATGCGAGCCATATCCTGCACCGCGCCCGAACAGCTGGCGCTGATCGACATCGACCGCCCCGAGCTGAAGCCCGGCTGGGTCCGCGTCGCCATTCGCCACATCGGCATCTGCGGTACCGACTACCACATCTTCGAGGGCAACTTCCCCTACTTCGAGTACCCGCGCGTCATCGGCCACGAACTGAGCGGCATCGTGGTTGACCCGAACGGCGAAGCCTTCGCCGCCGGCGATCCCGTCGTGATCAACCCCTATCTCAACTGCGGCCATTGCCCGGCCTGCCTCGAAGGCCGCGCCAATTGCTGCGAGACCCTCAAGGTCATCGGCGTGCACGCGCCGGGCGGCATGGCCGAAGAGATCGTCATGCCCGCTGGCAACCTCTATAAGGCCGAGGGCCTGAGCCTGCGCGATGCGGCCATGGTCGAGTTCCTCGCCATCGGCGCCCACGCCATCCGCCGCACTGCCGAGCTGAAGCCCGGCTCGCGCGCCCTGGTGGTCGGGTCCGGTCCGATCGGCTTGGGTGTCGCCTTTTTTGCAAAAATCGCCGGCGCCGACGTCACCGTCATCGATGCCGCACCTGACAAGATCGCCGCCACGCGCGCCCTCGGCTTTACCACGTTCTCGCCGGCCGAACTCGAAGGCAGCGAGTTCACGCGCATCAAGTCGACCGGCTTCGACGCGGTGTTCGATTCCACCGGCTCGATCAAGGCGATGAACGCCTCGCTGTTCCACACCCGCAATGGCGGCGCCTATACCCTGGTCGGCGTCATCAAGGGCGACCTGGTCTTCCCCGACAGCGAAGTGCACCGTCGAGAGCTCACCATCCGCGCCTCGCGCAACGCCATCCGCGCCGATTTCGAGCACGTCATGGAGTCGATCCGCCTCGGCAAGGTCCCCACCGACAAGCTTGCCACCCACGCCACCACCATGGACCGGGTGCCCGAGGATATGCCGATCTGGGCCCATGACCGCACCGGCGTCATCAAGGCGATCGTGACGGTCTGATCCTCCCCCGCGTGGCGGGGTCACGGATGAGCGCCGCAGGCGCTCACCGTTGGGGGACCAGCGAAGCTGGTGGAGGGAGCGCTCTTCGTGCGGTGGCCGCTAGGCCTTCCAGCCCACGGCCTTGGGCGTCACATCGAGCTCGATCTCTTCCATGCCGAGCAGTCGCGCCACCACTTCGGGCGGGTCCTTCACCACATGCACGCCCGACACCGTGTCGATCTTGGTGTCGCGCAGGCCCTTGACCACCGCGACCACATGCTCGGGGTTGACGTAGATGATGCCATCGGGCGTATCGAGCTTCACGAGCCGCATAGAATTCTCCTTGGGTAGTCGCCCCACATAACCCGGCGCCGTGCGGCCGGTGACATCATGCCCGGCCCATGGACAATGAACAGTGAAGGGCGCTCGCCCAACCACCACCAGACGGACCGCTGCCATGACCTCCCCCGATGACATCCTGAACTTCTGGTTCGTCGCGCACGGCGAGCCGGACTGGTTCGGCGGCAAGCCCGAGTTCGATGCGCTGCTCGCCGAGCGCTTCGGCGAAACCTATGCCGCCGTCGCCCGTGGCGAGGCGGCCTGGTGGCGCGCCAGCCCATCGGGTCGGCTCGCCGAGATCATCGTACTCGATCAGTTCTGCCGCCAGTTGCATCGCAAGCGCCCCGAGGCCTTCGCCTCCGATGCCATGGCGCTGCGTCTCGCGCAGGAGGCGGTCACGCTCGGCGACGACATGCGGGTCGAACCCCGGCGCCGGACGTTCTTCTATATGCCCTACATGCATTCGGAGGATCTCGCGGTGCACGACGAGGCCATTCGGCTGTTCACCGCGCTCGGCGACGAGGACACGCTCAAATACGAGATCATGCACCGCGATTGCATCGCCCGTTTCGGCCGCTACCCCCGCCGCAACGCCGCCCTCGGTCGCGTCTCCACTCCCGAGGAGATCGCCTACATCAACTCCGGCGACGGCATGTTCTGAAGCTGCCCGGCCTGGCCCCTACTGCCGCTGATACTGCCGCGGCGAGTACGCCATCGTCCGCTTGAACGCCGTGCTGAACGCGCTTTCGGATTCATAGCCGATCGACAGCGCGATCGCCGCAACGCTCTGGCGTGAGTTGCGCAACCGGTCCGATGCCACCAGCATCCGCCAGCGCGTCAGGTACTCGATCGGCGACGTCCCCACCACCTGCTTGAACCGCTGGGCAAAGCTCGAGCGCGACATGCCGGCCACCCCGGCGAGCCCCTCGAGGGTCCAGCGTTGCGCCGGGTCGGCATGGATCGCGCCGACCACCTTGCTCATCTGCCGGTCGGCCAGCGCCTGCAGCCAGCCGGCCCCGGCGCATTCCGGCCCGCCGAGATAAATCCGCAGCACGTGCACCAGCATGATGTGGGCGAGGTGCCTACGCCGTCGACCCCGATGAGGCGGCCCGCCTCTGGGCTCTCTCGGCCGATCTCACCGGCGTCGACGCCTTCCGTCCGGCTCAATCAGTGACTCAAAGTCATAATACGACTTATGAATGACCGATGAACTTCCGGCTCTGCATCGGTTCAGCCGAACCCCCTTAGTCCTCTCTCACCCGCAGGCAACCAAGCCTGCTTTCATGGAGTGGACCAAAAATGTTCGCACGTCTCAATCGTTTCGCCCGGCCGACTTTCGCTGCCCTCGCCCTGTCGCTCGTCGCCGTCTCGGCTCCGCCGGTCCTCGCCGGCGGCCTGCAGGAAAAACAGAGCTTCCACGACGATTACGACGACTACGACTGCCAGAGCGTCAAGCAGGCGATCCGCTATCTCAAGAAGCGCAACTACAAGATGATCGAGAAGCTCGAGAAGGAGCCGGGGGAGGACATGTACCTGTTCTCCGCCAAGAAGAAGAACTCCGAGCACGAGTACGTCGCCTACTACATCATCTACGACGCCTGCGACCACGAGATCATCAGCCGCGAGCCGGTGAAGGAAGAAAAGGCACTGTAACAGCTCCTGCACATGAGCTCTCACCCGGACGTCGGGGTTCGGGTGAGAGCTGCCTCCGTCGATCGCCGGCGCTGCGATATCGCTTCCAGCACCGGCCGCTGATGCGCTAGCCTCCCGCTGTTCCGGAGGCTCCCATGGACCATTTTCTGCCCCTCTTCGCCATTCTCGGCGCCCTGCTGCTCGGCGCCATCAGCCCAGGCCCGAGCTTCGTCTTCGTGGTCCGCACCGCGGTCGCCCAGTCGCGCACCGAAGGGCTCGCCGCGGCGCTCGGCATGGGAGTAGGGGCCATGGTGTACGGGGCGCTCGCCGTGCTCGGGCTGCGCACCCTGATGCAGGATGGTGGGCTGCTGTTCACCGCCCTGAAGGTCGCTGGCGGGCTTTACCTCGTCTATCTCGCCTGGAAGATCTGGAGCCACGCCGCCGACCCCATCACGGTCGAGGCCGGCGCCGCTCCCGCCGCCAATCCGCAGAAGGCCTTCACCTTCGGCCTCCTCACCCAGCTTTCCAATCCCAAGATCGTTGCGGTGTTCGGCGCGGTGTTCGCCGCGCTCCTGCCCGCCAATCCCGAGCCCTGGCTCTACTGGGCCCTGCCGCCGCTGATCTTCCTGCAGGAAACCCTGTGGTACAGCATCGTCGCCATCGCCTTCTCGGCGACAAAACCCCGCGCCATCTATCTGAGCGCCAAGCTCTGGGTTGATCGCGCCGCCGCCGCCTTCATCGGCATCCTCGGCGTCCGCCTGATCATCGAGGCCAGATAAGGAGGGCCGACATGCGGGAGACGACGGAGAAAGTCAGGGACCGCGTTTATTCGTACAACATCGCCAAGGTCTATCCGCTCTACATCGCCAAGGCGGAGAACAAGGGGCGCAGCAAGGCCGAGGTCGATGAGATACTTCGCTGGCTGACCGGCCACACCCAGCAGTCGCTGGACGATCAGCTGACGAAGGGTGCCACCCTCGAAACCTTCTTCACCTCTGCGCCGGCGCTCAACCCGGCGCGATCGCTGATCACCGGCGTCGTCTGCGGCGTCCGCGTCGAGAACATCGAAGAACCGATGATGCGCGAGATCCGCTACCTGGACAAACTCATCGACGAACTCGCCAAGGGCAAGGCCATGGCGAAAATCCTGAGGACCCCAACGCCCGGCTGACCACGGAGGTGCCATCATGGCTGCGGACCCAAATGCGATTGCCGAGATCGAGGCGGCGCTCGAATGGCTCCGCTTCACCCACCCGATCAGCACGCATTTCGGCGCCGAGGTGCGCCGCACCGACCTTTCCGGCAAGCGGCTCGCCGGCTGGATGCACCTGCTCCCCGATACCATCCTGACCCTGATGCCGTTCGTCGAGGCCGGTGTGTCGGTCCGGGTTGGCGGGTGCAACCCCGATAGTACCGATCCCCGCGTGGTCGAGTATCTCGCCAACCACGGCGTTGAGGTGTTCGATGGCCGGCGCGAGCCGCGCACGCTCTATGACGAAACGCTTCGCCACTTCGCGACCGGTCCGCTCGATGCCATCTGCGACATGGGCGGCGAACTCATCGAGGCCGCCACCCGTGCGGGCACGCCGATCGCCGGTGCACTCGAGGCGACCACGACGGGCCTCCATCGGATCCGCCCGCTGCACCTCGCTTTTCCGGTGTTCGACTGGAACGGGATTGCCCTCAAGGACGCCATCCATAACCGCTTCCATGTCGGCGAAGAGACCTGGCCGGCCTTCGGCAGCATCACCGGCCTGTCACTGTTCGGTTGCCGGGTGCTGGTCGTCGGCTTCGGGCCGGTAGGCCGTGGCGTCGCCGAGCGGGCTCGCGCCCTCGGCGCCGTAGTCACCGTCGCCGAGCGCGATCCGGTCCGCCAGCTCGAAGCGCTGCATTTCGGCTGCCGCACCCTGCCACTCGCCGAAGCGCTGGCGGAGGCAGCTGTCATCGTCACCGCCACCGGTCGCGACGGCGTGCTTGGCGAGGCTGAACTGAATCTTTGCCGCGATGGTGCGGTGCTCTTCAATGTCGGCCACTCCAATCGTGAGATCGACGTCGATTGGCTCGATCGGCATGAGCGCCGGACCATGAAGGCCCATATCGAGCGCTACGCCATCGGCGGACGCTCGCTGTTCCTGCTCAACCGCGGCAGCCTGATCAACATCGCCTTCACCGGCAACCTGGCGGGTTCGGCGAGTTTCGATCCGTTCTCCGGCGTGATGATCCGTGGCCTGCTCTGGCTGCTCACCGCGGGCGCCGCCGGCATTCCGCCCGGCCTCCACTCCTATCCGCCGGAGCTGGAACGCGAGGTCGCGACCGCGGCGCTTGCGGTCCGCGCCCGCGCCTAGCGCCCTTACGTCCATCCGCTGAGGTCAGGGCCAGCCATGCCTCCGTCGCATCGGCCCCTTCCGGAATTCCCCACTTGCCCCTCCGCTGCGTCGGGCGTATCTCCCAAGCGTCGCGAAAAGCGACCGCCTCCCTTGATCCGCTCAGTGGCGGAGTAAACAGGTGGACGAATAGTCGTCCAGGTGGTCAAGCACACGCCAGCTCATGCCTTGCGCATGGCCTGGTCAGCGTCTCCCAGAACCCCAGTCGCCCGCCGTCGGGCATGATCGCGAAGCTGTCGTCGCCTGCGTGGGCGTCCGCCTGCTTCGCGTGGAGCAAGCTTGCCATGCAGAGATCACTCACCGTCATCTACACCGCCATTGTTCTCGATGCCGTCGGCATCGGCCTCATCTTTCCCATCCTTCCCTCGCTGCTCGCCGAGGTGACCGGCGCCGAGAATGTCGCCGCCTATGTCGGCATCATGACCGCGCTCTACGCCGTCATGCAGTTCGTCTTCGCGCCGATCCTCGGCGCCCTCAGCGATCGGCTCGGCCGCCGTCCGGTGCTGCTGATCTCGCTCGGTGGCGCAGCGATCAACTACCTCTTCCTTGCCTTCGCGCCGAACCTCTGGCTGCTGCTGCTCGGCCGGGCCATTGCCGGCCTCACCAGCGCCAATGTCTCGGTCGCCACCGCCTATGTCACCGACAACTCGCCCGAGGCGACCCGGGCCCGCCGCTTCGGCCTGCTCAATGCCATGTTCGGCATCGGCTTCATCATTGGGCCGGTGCTCGGCGGCGCGCTGGGGGATTACTGGTTGCGGCTGCCCTTCATCGCCGCGGCGGTGCTGAACGCCGGCAACCTGCTGCTGGCTTTCCTGGTGTTGCCCGAGTCACGCACTCCGAGCCGCGAAAAGCTCGATCTGGCCGCGCTCAATCCGCTCCGCTCGCTGCGCTGGGCCCTCTCGGTCAAAAGCCTGCGGCCGATGATCTTGATCTTCTTTGCCTTCGCCGCCACCGGCGAGGTCTACGGCACCTGCTGGGCGCTGTGGGGCGGCGACACCTTCCAGTGGAATGGCCTGTGGATCGGATTGTCGCTCGGCGCCTTCGGCGTTTGCCAGACGCTGGCGCAGGCCTTCCTTCCCGGTCCCGCGGCAAAGCTGCTCGGCGAGCGCGGCGCTATCCTCACCGGCATCGCCGGCGCATCGATCGCACTCGTCGTCATGGCCTTTGCCACCCAGAGCTGGCTGATTTTCGCCATCATGCCGGTCTTCGCGCTCGGCGGCATCGGCGCCCCGGCGCTGCAATCGCTCGCCACGCGGCAGGTCGATGAGAGCCAGCAGGGCCAGTTCCAGGGCGTCCTCGCCTCGGCCGTCAGCCTTGCTTCGATCGCCGCGCCACTGCTGTTCTCGAGCCTCTATTTCGTCTTCCGCGACCACTGGCCCGGCGCCATCTGGCTTTCCGTCGTCGCGCTCTATGGGCTGCTGGTCCCCCTCGTCCTGAGCCTCCGGCTTGGGGGACCAGCCGCTCCTTCCGACCTCAGATAAGCCGTTGCCCGCCATCGATGTGGATCGTCTCGCCGGTCATGAACTCGCTTTCCATGGCGTAGAGATAGGCGGGCGCCACATCGCGCGGTGCGGCGATCCGGCCGATTGGCAGGCGGGCTGCCATTTCCGCGAAATAGCCCGCCTTGGCTTCGCCGACGAGTTCGTCGAACATCGGCGTATCGACCCAGCCGGGCGAGACGATGTTCACCCGGCTCGGCGCCAGTTCCAGCGCCAGCGCCCGGGCGAAGTAGCTGAACGAGCCGGCGATCGCCGAGACCACGGCGCCGCCCGGCACCGGCGGCCGGTCCTTGTTGATGCCCGAGGTGAAGGTCATCGACCCACCGGCCGTGAGCGTCCGCACGGCGTGCTTGGCGACCAGCACGGCGCCGATCAGCTTGTCGTCGACAAACCGCCGCACCATTTCGGCGTCGGTCTCGCCGATCGGGTCACCCGGCGGCGGCGTGCCGGCGGTCGACACCAGGTGGTCGAAGGCGCCGATGCCGGCAAAGGCTGCGGCAATCTCGGCTTCCCGCGTCATGTCGGCGGTTACCGTCTTCACCCGGCCATTGCCGCCGAGGCTCCGCTGCGCTTGCAGCAGCTTGTCCTGCGAGCGGCCGACCAGCACCAGTTCGGCGCCGCGTTCCAGCGCCGCCGCAGCGACACCAAGGCCAATGCCGGAGCTGCCTCCGACGACGACGACTTTCCTGCCCATAAGCTGTGCCATGGGATTTCTCCGTTGTGATGATGTTGGAAGGGGAGGAGCGCGACGCGGCTCAGCCGCGATACGCGCGCTCGAGGTCGGCGATGACGATCTTCTTCATCTGGTACATGGCCTGCAGCACGCGCCCGGCCTTCTCGCGGTCCGGGTCCGCCAGCAACTGCGATAGCCGGGTGGGCGACACCTGCCAGTAGACGCCGAACTTGTCGGTGAGCCAGCCGCAGGGCTGTTCCTTGCCGCCATCGGCGATCAGTGCATTCCAGTAGTAATCGGTCTCTTCCTGGTCTTCGGTCTCGATGAGGAACGAGAAGGATTCGTTGTAGTGCGCCGGCGAGTTGGCATTGAGCGCCACCACCGGTTGGCCGGCGAGCGCGAAGCGCAGCACCGACAGTTCCGGGTCGGGCATGACGCTGCGCCCGAGCACTTGGGAATCCCTGAAGATCGAGGTGTAGAACGCCATCGCCTCGTCGGCCTGGTTCTTGAACCAGAGATGGGGGAATACCTTTGCCATTGCTCTTCTCCTTTCGTCGCTTAGCGGATCAGGCGTCTTCGTTGCGGACCGGGTGGATCGAGCCATCCCAGTCGCGCTCGTAGCCGAGGTCGGCCAGCAGATGCGCCGGAAAGCCCGTGACCCGATCCTCGGTGGCGCGGCGCGCCCTGGCATGGCGCAAGGCCGACACCACGGCGTGGATCGCGCTCCGCACCAGCGATATGGCGTCGCCGGAAACCTGCTGGATGGAGGGAGCCGGAGCGCGGCAGTCATCGGCATAAGTGTGATAGTTGCTCACAGGATGTTCCTTTCGTTTGCTGCCGGATCGTTTGAGATCGGCCGGAAACCGCTGTTTCCATGGCCGCAATCTGGGCGATCACCGCATGGACAACAAACGAGAATTGCTGCACAGTCTGTGAGGAAAACTCACAGGTGGCGCATGCCTCGCAAACTCCCGCCGCTCTCCGCGCTGCCCGCTTTCGATGCGGCGGCACGGCACTTGAGCTTCACTAACGCGGCCGCCGAGCTCAACCTCACGCACGGCGCTATCAGCCGCGCCGTCCGCAACATCGAGGACCGGCTTGGCGTGCAACTGTTCGAACGCGGCACCCGTTCGGTGAGTCTCACGCCCGAGGGCGCCGCCTATGCCGCCGAGGTCGCCGCGGCGCTCGACCAGATCAGCACCGCCACCATGGCGGTGGCGGCGCCGCGCCCGGCCGGGGTGCTCAATGTCAGCACCTCAGATGGCTTTGCCGGCCGCTGGCTGGTGCCGCGGCTCTACCGCTTCCATCGCGCCCACCGCGATATCGATGTGCGGATCTCAACCTCGGGCCTGCTCGCCGATTTCGTTCGTGACGGCGTCGATATCGCCATCCGCTACGGCACCGGCGATTACGAGGGCGCGGTGTCCGAACTGCTCTCGGAAGTCGATGTGTTCCCGGTCTGCAGCCCCGAACTGCTGGGTGGCGAACACCCACTCCGCGAACCGGCTGACCTGAGGCATCACACGCTGATCCATGACGGTTTCCCGATCGACTGGAAGACCTGGCTGGGGCGCGCGGGCGTCACCGACATCAACCCCAACACCGGCGTGCGCTTCGATTCCGCCACCTATGCCACCGAGGCCGCAGTGCATGGCGAGGGGGTGCTGCTCGGCCGCAGCACCCTGGTCTCCGCCGACCTCGCCGCCGGGCGCCTGGTCCGGCCGTTCGGCCTCGAGCTCAAGGCGAGCTCAAAATACTATGTCGTCTACCTGCAGAGCGCTCTCCGCCAGCGTCGGGTCAGGGCCTTCCGCGACTGGCTGCTGGCCGAGAGTGCCCTCGACAATCAGTCAAGCGGCAAGTTGGGATAATCATAATACGACTGATGAATATGCGGTGACCGTTACTGTCGGTCGGCGTTCATTTCGGGCGACCTAGCGTCCCCTCAATCGGCGGGCAAATCACTGCCCGCCAGTTGCGGAGCAAGCGATGTCCTCACCCAGTGTCTCGATCCTTAAATCCTGCCTCGCGGCGGCAATCGTCGTCAGCGCCCTGGCTGCGCCTGCGGCCATCGCCGCCGGCGCCAAGGGAGGCTTCGACCTCGGCGGCGAGCACCTCAACGAGTGCCTCGGCCCTGAACGGGTTGCCAAAATCCTGAAGCGCAAGAAATACACGGAAGTGCAGCACTACCCTGAGTACTCGAAGGGCTACGTCTACATGTTCGTGGCTCTGAAGCCGAAGCGCGACGGCCACGTCGTCGTCTGGCACCTCTACTACGATGCCTGCGAACAGGAACTCATCGGCAAAGAATCGCAGGAATAGGCAACGCCGGAGCGCGGCAGTAGGTGCCGCGGCCCTAAACCCCCTGCACCAGCGCCGGATCAACCAGCGCGCCCTTGTGGCCGATCACCACGCCGGCCACCCGGTGGGCGCGTTCGGCAGCCTCGACCGGCGACAGGCCGCGGGCCCGGCCGCTGAGATAGCCGCCGTTGAACGAGTCGCCGGCGCCGGTCGCATCGACGACCTTCTCGGCCTCAGGCGCCGGCACGTACTGGCGCACGCCGTCTGCCGTGGCGACGAAAGCCGGTTTCGAGCCGTCCTTGGCCACCACTTCCTGCGCTCCGAGCTTCAGGTAGCGCTCCGCCGTCGCCTCGGGCGAGGCATCGCCGAACAGTGGCGCTTCGTCGGTGTGGGTCGGCAGCACGATATCGGCAATCGCTGCGGCTGCCGTCAGCGTCGAGGCCATGATCTTGGGGCTGGTCCACAGCGCCGGCCTCAGATTGGTGTCGAACACCACGGTCGCGCCGGCATCGCGCGCCTTGACGATGGTGCGCATCAGCTTGCCGCGGGCTCGCGGCGCCAGGATCGCCATCGAGATGCCCGAGAAATACACCGTGTCGGCGCCTACCACCGCCGCCTCCAGCGCCTCGACATCGTCGGCAAGGAGTTTCGCCGCCGATTGCCCGCGCCAGTAGGTGAAGTGCCGGTCGCCCTTTTCCTGGTGGATCATGTAGAGGCCGGGCCGGCGGTTGGCGATGGTCTGGATCCGCTCGGTGCCGATCCCGGCCTTCTTGATGAACGCCCGCATCTCGCCCGAATACATGTCGTCGCCGAGCGCCGTCACATAATCGACATCCCAGCCTTCCGGCAGCAGAGCCCGTGCGTACCATGCGGTGTTCAGGGTATCGCCGGCATAGCCGAGGCGGTACATCCCACCTTCGCCGCCAGACATTTCGATCATGGCTTCGCCGATACTCACAAACCGTTTGGTCACGCCGTCTTCCCCTCAACTGCCCAATGCTTATGCCGGGGATATTTTGCCCACGCAACCGCCTGGTATGGCAGTCCCCGAGATGCTCCGTTATTGATGCACGTGCGTTTCATGATCCTCTCCCGCGCGGCGGGGGAGGGGCCACCCCAGGGGTGGTGGAGAGGCACGCCGTCTATCAGAGGGAACACCGACAAATGCCACGCCTGTCCATGTCCGAAATCCAATCAGACACCCTTCGTACACGTGGCGTTGACGTCATGGATTACGACCGATCGACGGTCACCCCAGGCATCGTTCACCTCGGGATCGGCGCTTTCCATAGGGCCCACATGGCTGCTTATGTCGACAGGCTGCTGGCCAAAAACCCCAGCTGGGGCATTATCGGCGCCTCGCTGCGGCGGCCAGATACCCGCGACGCGCTCGAGCCGCAGGATTTCCTCTATACCCTCGCCATCCGCGATGCCTCGGGCACCAAACCGCGCATCATCGGCTCCATCCTCGATGTGCTCGATGCCAACGCCCAGCGCGCCCAACTTATTGAAACCATGGCCGATCCGGCGATCCGCATCGTCTCGCTGACCGTCACCGAGAAGGGCTATTGCCACGATCCCTCGACCGGCGAGCTCGACGAAAAGCATCCCGATATCGTCCACGACCTGGCGCATCCGGAGACGCCGATCAGCGCGCCCGGCATTATCGTCGCCGCACTCGAACGCCGCCGGCAGCGCGGGCTGGCCCCCTTCACGGTGATGAGCTGCGACAACCTCCCGTCGAACGGCAAAACCGCCGGCCGCATCGTGCGCCGCTTCGCCGAGCTGCGCGGAGCCGGGGCGAGTCTTGCGGACTACGTTCAGAACGTGAGCTTTCCCTCGACCATGATCGATCGGATCGTGCCAGCCACCACCGACGCCGACCGCAGCATCGTCGCCGAGATCACCGGTCTCGACGACGCCTGGCCGATCATGACCGAGCCCTTCACCCAGTGGGTGATCGAGGACGATTTTCCCGCCGGCCGGCCGCCTTTCGAAACCGTCGGCGCCGAACTGGTCGAAGATGTCGAGCCGTTCGAGCTGATGAAGCTGAGGATGCTCAATGGCAGTCATTCGACCATGGCCTATCTCGGCTATCTCTCGGGCTATCAATACGTCAACGAAGCCATCTCCGATGCTGCAATTCACCGGCTGGTCCACGGGCTGATGACCGAAGAAGCAATGCCGACCCTGCCGATGTCGCGCACGACGCTCGAGGCCTATCGCGACCAGCTGCTGGCGCGCTTCGCCAACCCCGCCCTTAAGCACCGCACCTGGCAGATCGCCATGGATGGCACGCAGAAACTGCCGCAACGCCTGCTCGGCACTATCAGCGACCGCCTCAAGGCGGCGCAGCCGTTCCCCCGGCTCGCCCTGGGCGTCGCCGCCTGGATGCGATACGTCACCGGCATCGACGAAGCCGGCCAGCCGATCGAGGTCAAGGATCCGTTGGCCACGCGGCTACGGCAGATCGCCGACGCTGCCGGGGGCGATCCGGTGAAGCTGGCGAACGGCCTCCTCGCCGTGACGGAAGTCTTCGGCACTGACCTGCCGCAGGTTGCAGTGTTCCGCGACACCGTCACCAACCACCTGAAATCGCTGCTGGAAAACGGTGCGAAGGAAGCGGTGCGGCGGCTGACCTGATCCGTCCGATGGGATAGGCGCCCCCTTTCGCAAGCATTGACGAGCGCTCGGTTCTGATGCCCTCTGCATTTGGGGACCGACGGGGGATGGGTTGTGCGTAAACTATTGATTGGCATCGGGATCGCGATGCTGTGCAGCAGCGCGGCCAGTGCCGCCAGCATGTCCGGAGTCCGCTGCGAGGACCCGCAGGTCATCGACTACATCAAGACCAACCTCAAGGGCATGAAGTCCGAGGACGGACAGCAGCTCTCCAGGTATCTCGGCAACAACTCCAAGCTTAGCGCGACCACTATTTCGTCGCACAGCGACGGGTTCGTCTGCAAGGTCAGCCTCAGCCTGACGTTTGGCGGTAGCACCCAGAAGATCCGGGGACGGTTCGTCTACCGCCAGTTCTCCGGCGACCGGGCAAGCGTGACCTTCATCCCCTTTTAGGCCGGGCGGCTACAGCCGCCCCTCCATCGCCCGGTCGAAGATTTCCAGCGCCAGCTTCTTGGTCAGCTCCACCGGGTTGCCGCCCGCCGTCGGATCGACGATCGCCATGTCGCCGATCAGCTCGCGCTTCTCGCCGCTCACCTTGAAATCCTTCAACGTGTTGGGAACGTTGAGCCGGGCGCGCAACCCGTTGATGGCGCGCAGGAACGCGTCGAAGTTGGGCGAGAGCCCGCAATAGGCAGCGAGCCGGGCGATCTTGGCTTCGATTGCATCGCGGTTGGCCACCAGCACATAGGGCATGAACACCGCATTGGTCATGCCGTGATGCGTGTCGTAGAGCGAGCCCACCGGATGGCTCAGCGAGTGGATGGCGCCTAAGCCCTTCTGGAACGCCGCCGCGCCCATCGCTGCCGCGCTCATCAGGTGGCCGCGCGCTTCGATATCGTTGGGGTTCTCCACCACCTTGGGCAGGTTCTCGAGCGCCAGCCGTACGCCTTCCACCGCAATGCCATCGGCCAGCGGATGATAGCCTTTGGCGCAATAGGCCTCGAGGCAATGGGCCAGCGCGTCGAACCCGGTGCCCACGGTGATGAAGGTCGGCATGCCGACTGTCAGTTCCGGATCGGCGATCACCACCTTGGGCATCATCAGCGGGTGAAAGATCACCTTCTTGGTATGCGTCGTCTCGTCGGTAATCACTCCGGCGCGGCCAACTTCCGAGCCGGTCCCGGCGGTGGTCGGCACCGCGACGATCGGGAAGATCCCCTTGGGGTCGGCGCGGGTCCACCAGTCGCCGATATCCTCGAAATCCCACATCGGCCGGGTCTGCCCGGCCATGAAGGCGATCACCTTGCCGGTATCGAGGCCGGAACCGCCGCCGAAGGCGATCACCCCGTCATGCCCGCCTTTGCGCAACACCTCGATGCCGGCATTGACGTTGGCCGAGATCGGGTTGGGCTTCACATCGGCGAACACGCCGACCTCGAAGCCGGCATCGCGCAGGAGCTTCAGCGTGTTCTGTGTCACCGGCAGGTTCACCAGCCCGGCATCGGTCACCAGCAGCGGCCGCGCAATCCCCGCCGCCTTCAGCGCCTCCGGTAGCTCCGCAATGCGGCCGGCGCCGAACTTCACGGCGGTGGGGTAATTCCAGTTGGCCTTGGTCGTCATTCCCGCTCTCCCGATAGCCCAGTTCTCCACCGGGTCATTCCCGCGAAAGCGGGGATCTCTGTTTACGTCTCACCCCCCAACCGGGTTTCCCGCTTTCGCGGGAATGACCCGGTGGGGGTGGCACCAACCGTGCCCCAACGATGAGGCGGTGCCTCACACCTTCTTCAAATGATAGCTCTTGGGCTGCGTCAGGTTGGCATAGCCGATCTCGCTCAGGGCGCCGCCTTTGCCGGTTTCCTTGACCCCGGTCCACACCAGCGCCGGATCGAGATAGTCGCAGCGGTTGGCGAACACCGTGCCGGTCTCGACCTTGCTGCCAAGCTTCGCCGCCGCCTCGAGATCTTCGGTCCAGATCGAGGCGGTCAGCCCATACGGGCTGTCGTTCATCAGCTCGATCGCCTCGGCGTCGTCGCGCACCTTCATGATGCCAACCACCGGCCCAAAGCTCTCCTCGCGCATCACCGCCATCTGGTGGTTGACGTTGGTCAGCACTTCCGGCGCCAGGTAAGGCGAACTCTCCTCGTCGAGGTCGTGCTTGGTATTGAGATGCGCCTTGGCGCCCTTCCGCAGCGCTTCCAGCGTCTGCCCGCGCACCAGGTCGGCGAAGCGCGGCGTCGCCATCGGCCCGACCATGGTGTCGGCGTCGAGCGGGTTACCCAGCGTCCAGCCCCGGGCGTTCTCGACAAAATCCTTGACGAAGCGGTCATAGACCGAGGCGTGCACGTAGATGCGCTCGACGCCGCAGCAGCTCTGCCCGGAATTGAAGAACGAGCCGTCGACCAGGTTCTCCACCGCGTGCGTCAGGTTCGCATCTTCGCGCACATAGGCCGGGTCCTTGCCGCCGAGCTCCAGCCCCAGCGTTGCAAAGGTCCCCGCTGCAGCGCGCTCGATCCGCCGCCCGCCTTCCACCGAGCCGGTGAAATTGATGTGGTCGATCTTGCCCGAGCCGATCAGCTTTTCGGTATCGCCGTGGTTCAGCACCAGGTTCTGGAACAGCCCGTCCGGCATTCCGGCCGCCTGGAACGCCTCGGCGAAGCGCTCGCCCACCAGCAGCGTCTGCGACGCATGCTTCAGGAGCACCGCGTTGCCCGCCATCAGCGCCGGCACGATCGTGTTGATCGCCGTCAGATAGGGGTAGTTCCACGGCGCGATCACCATCACCGTGCCCAGCGGCTCGCGCGCGATCCAGCGCGTGAAGCCCGGCTTGTCCGGTCGCATCGACGGCTTGAGGCTCTCCTCGGCAATGCCGATCATATGGCGCGAGCGTTCTTCGACACCGCGCTTCTCCCCGCCATAGCGCACCGGCCGGCCCATCTGCCAGGCCAGCTCCGGTACGATCTCGTCGTTTCTGGCGAGCAGCGCATCGAGGAAGTGCTCGAGGAACTTCACCCGCTCCTTGACCGTCACCTCGGCCCAGACCTCGCGGGCCCGCCGGGTCTTGGCCACCGCTGCGTCGATCTCGGCGCCGGTGGCGACCTTGCGCTCGGCATACACCCGCCCATCGATGGGCGAGACGATCTGGACCCTGTCGGTCATCTGTCACCTATGTCGTTGTGCCCGGAGTTCTAGCTGCGCTCGAACCCGCGCTTCAACTCCCAATCGGTGACTCGCCGGTCGTATTCGAACTGCTCCCAGTTGCCGGTATGCACGTAATGCCCGATCACCGGCTCGCCGAACGCCTCGCGCAGCATGCTCGAGCTTTGCATCGCGGCAATCGCGTCGCGCAGCGTCTTGTGCACTTCCCGTAGCTTCTCGCCGACATAGGCGTCGCCGGTGAAGGCCGGCTCCAGCGGCAGCTTGTCCTCGACCCCCTTCAGCCCGGCCGCGATCAGCGCCGCATAGGCGAGATAGGGGTTGAGGTCCGCCCCGCCGATCCGGCACTCGACGCGCACCCCCTTGGTGTTTTCGCCGCAGAGGCGAAACCCCGCCGTGCGGTTGTCCGACGACCAGATCGCCTTGGTCGGCGCGAAGGTTCCAGCCTGGAAGCGCTTGTAGGAATTGATGAACGGCGCGAGGAAATAGGTGATGTCGCCGGCATAGGTCAGCAGCCCCTGCATGAAATGCTTCATCAGGTCGGACATGCCGAGCTTGTCCTTGCTGTCGATGAAGGCGTTCTTGCCGGCTTTGGCTAGGCTCATATGGATGTGGCTCGATGAGCCGGCGAGGCCGAAATCCCACTTGGCCATGAAGGTGATGGCTTTGCCGTGGTTATGCGCGATTTCCTTCATCGCGTTCTTCATCACCACGTGCCGGTCTGCCATGGTCAGCGCATCGGCATAGCGCACGTTGAGCTCTTCCTGGCCGGGGCCCCATTCGCCCTTCGAGTTCTCCACCGGAATGCCCGATGCCTGCAACTGCCGCCGCATGTCGCGCAGCACCCCTTCTTCCTTGGTGGTCTGGAAGATGTGATAATCCTGGATGTAATAGCCGGCGGTGGTGAGGTTCCGGTAACCCTTGTCCCAGGCCGAGCGGAAGCTCTCGTCGAACAGGTAGAACTCCAGCTCCGAGGCGAAATTCGCCGTCAATCCGAGCTTTTCCAGCCGCTTCAGCTGCGCCTTGAGGATAGCGCGCGGGCTATGCGGGATCGGCTCGTGATGATGGTGATCGACGAGGTCGGCGAGGATGATCGCCGTACCCTCGAGCCAGGCCGCCTTCATCAGCGTTGCGAGGTCCGGCTTCATGACGAAATCGCCATAGCCCTTGGCCCAGTTGGCCGCCTCGTAGCCGGGCACCGGCTCCATGTCGATATCGTTGGCGAGTAGGTAGTCGCAGCCATGCGTCTCGTCGATCGCCCCGTCGAGGAAGAACTCGGCCTGGAAGCGCTTGCCGATCAGCCGGCCCTGCATGTCGGGAAACGCCACCAGCACGGTGTCGATGGTGCCGGCTTTCACGTCGGCCTTCAGTTGATCGAGCGTATAGGCGGCTTGCGCCATGGCAGAACTCCCTCAGAACGCTGGTCTTGTTGTTGGTAAGGGGGCCGCAGCGCCGGGCCGCGGCCCCCTTGGTCGCTATTTCTTGGCGTGTTCGAGCGCGAACTCTTCCTCGGGCGAGAGGATGAGCTTGTGTCGGCCGACCAGCGCGAAATAGACGATGCCGACGGCGCACCAGACGATCACCCAGATCACGCCCTTGAAGAAGTTCGGGTCCTGGATCTGGTAGCCCAGCGTCACGGCGGCGATGATGATGGTCACCACCGCACCGGGAACGCCCACCGGGCTTTTGAACGGCCGCTCGATGTTGGGCAGCTTGCGCCTGAGGATGATGAAGCTCAGCGCCTGCGCGATATAGCTCAGCATCGCACCGAACACCGCCATGTTGAGCAGCACCGAACCGATGATGTCGTCACCCAGCTGCGTTTCGCCACCGCCGCCGCCGCCATTGGCGTACCAGATCACCAGCATCACGCCGAGACCCAGCGCCGCGCCCGCGATCATGGCGAAATGCGGGGTCTTGTACTTGGCATGCGTCTCCGACAGCGCCGACGGGAAATAGCCGGCGCGGCTCAGCGAATAGACCTGGCGGCCCTGGGCGTAGAGGATGGTGTGGAACGAGGCGACGAGGCCGATCAGCGCCACGACGCCGAAGGCCGAAGCAGCCCAGCCCACATCCGGGAACATGGCGCGGATACCGTCGAGCGCCGGCTCCAGCGACGAGCCCAGCGCGAACGAACCGACCCCTGCGATCGAGGGGTTGAGCAGCACCACGAGGAAGGCCGAGAGCGCCAGCGTCGCAAAGCCCAGCATGATGCCACGCGGCATATCGCGCTTCGGATCGACCGATTCCTCGGCTGCCAGCGGCACCTGCTCGATGGCGAGGAACAGCCAGACCGCGAAGGGCAGGGTGGCGAGCACGCCGCCAAAGCCCTTGGGGAACCAATCGCCACCGCCTTCCGGCAGCTCCGAGCCATCAGGCGCGATGTTCAGCGCCCAACGCGAGAAGTCGATATGCCCGAAGGCGCTGATGTAGAAGAACGCCAGCCCCGCCAAGGAGATCAGCGTCACCGCCAGCGTCACCTTGTAGCTCAGCGCCACCCCGAAAATGTTGAGCGCGAGGAAGATGGCGTAGAACACGATCCATAAGACCGGGTAGAGCGATGTATCGAGCCCGGTGATCGAGCCGAAATACGCCGAGATGAACGTGCAGATCACCGCCGGCGTCAGCACATACTCGACGTTCTCGAACAGCCCGGTGACGAACCCACCCCAGGGCCCCATCGAACTGCGCGCGAACGAGTAGGCGGCGCCGGTATGGGGCAGCGCCGGGCTCATCTCGGCGATCGAGAAGGTCAGGCCCAGATACATGATGGCAATGATGATGCCGGCCACCAGCATGCCGCCCCAGCCGCCGGTGGCGAAGCCGAAATTCCAGCCCGAAAAGTGGCCCGAGATCACCGCGCCGACGCCCAGCGCCCAGAGTGACCAGATGCCGGCATAGCGCTGCAGGCCGCGCTTTTCGAAATAGGTCTTGTCGCGGGTGGCGTATTTCACACCACCCGCCTGCGTGCCCGTGGCACTAGACGGAATGTCAGCCATCAAACCCTCCTGTGAACTGACGTGTTCTGGTCGGTCGGCGATGTAGCCGCTGCCCCGCCGCGCGACCCAAGCGCGGCAGTGAGGCAGCGGGCCAGCCGGGCGGCCCACAGGCTCACCCCTTCTGGTTCGAGAATTTCGTTGTGCCGGATCTCGATCATCGACGATTCGAGCCCTCGCCCGTCGCCGTGATGCTCAAGGGTGTAGGTGACGCCGTTGAGCGCCGAGTAGGGCTGGTTCCAGCCGATATCGAGGCTCGCCTCGTCCGCCGCCAGCGCCTCGCGCAGCGCCGCGGTGAACCGGTCGTCCCGCCCATGGATCAGCCCGATCGGCCATGGCCGCGGCACATCCTTGTAGACCGGGGTGAACGAATGCACCGTCACCAGCACCGTCTCGATCCCCGCGGCCTTGCGTCGGTCGAGCACAGCCTCGAGCGCCCCATGAAACGGCGCGTGGTACGCCCCGATCCGCTCCGCCCGCTCGTTGTCGCCGATCCCCTTGTTGCCGGGGATGTCGGTTCGCTCCGACACCACCGGGATCAGGTCCGGCGCCTCATGGTCGCGGTTGCAGTCGATCACCAGCCGGCTGACCGTCGAGGCCACCAATGGCGCGTCGAGCAACTCGCTGAGCTCGAGCGCCACCGCCATCGCGCCCGGGTCCCAGGCGACATGCATCAGCCGCTGGTGCGGCGTCAGGCCAAGGTCACCATAGTGGTCGGGGAAGCGGTTCGAGGCATGGTCGCAGGCCAGCACGAAAGGCGATCGCCCCTCGGTGTTGAACACCAGCACTGGCGGAATGACGCTCGCCTCGTGGTTCGCGCCGGCCTCGTGGCCCACCATACTGACCCCTGTGGGACGTGCCGGCCCCCAAGCCTTCGCCCCTGCTGTTCGCGCCGTACGAGGCTTCCGTACGGTTCGTTAACGAGCAGTTGACGGGTTTTTGACCGTCTGGTCAATCCACCCGCTACATCTCGCTGTGGGACTTCATGAAGGCCTGCGGCGCGACGACGATCTTGCCGTCCACCGCGCCGATCAGCTTGTCGTCCTTGCCCTCATAGCTGAGCGCCTGCAGCACGGAACGGATGATCCCCAGCCGCCCGCGTTTCTTGTCGTTGTTGAACACGATCCGCCACGGCGCATGCTCGGTGTGGCTCGCCTCCAGCATGCGGTTGCGCGCTTTGGTGTAATCGTCGAAGCGCTTCAGCGCCTCGAGGTCGATCGGCGACAGTTTCCACACCTTCAGCGGATCATGCCGCCGGTCGTGAAAGCGCTTCAGCTGCATCTCACGGCCGATGGTCAGCCAGAATTTGAACAGGTGGATGCCGTCCTCCACCAGCATCTTCTCGAAGTCCGGCACCGCCCCGAGGAAGCGCGTGGTCTCCTCCGGTGTGCAGAACCCCATCACCGGCTCGACGCCCGCCCGGTTGTACCAGGAGCGGTCGAACAGCACCTGCTCGCCCGCCGCCGGCATCCAGTCGACATAGCGCTGGAAGTACCACTGCGTGCGTTCGCGATCCGATGGCTTGGGCAGGGCGACCGACATGTTGAAGCGGGGGTTGAGGTTCTCGAGATAGCTGGCGATCGAGCCACCCTTGCCGGCCGCGTCGCGCCCCTCGAACACGATGACGATCCGCTTGCCGGTCTTCTGCTGGTCGTGCTGCAGCAGTGCCAGCTGCCGCTGCACCTGCAGCATCTCGGCCTCGTAGACGTCCGAATCCAGCTTCTCGTCATAGGGAAAGCCCCCGCTTTCGAGCGCCTTCTTCTTGATTGAGCGGGGCAGCACCGGGTCTTCGAGGTCGAAGCCCTCCAATGCGTCGGACATGAACGAACTCCGTGGCCTGTCATGACGGTGTCACAACCGTGCTATGAACACCCCCGTCTGGCAAGCCGGGGTGAATCGCCCCGTGGGCTCCAAGGAAGGCTCGATGGCGGAAGAAGCGCAGCGCTCGGCGACGGGGATCACGTGGCTCGATACGGTCAGGGCCCGGCTTTACGGCCGGCTGCTGATGCTGCTCGCCATGGGCCTGGTGTTCATGACCCTGGCCGGGCTCAACCTCATCGATCCCTGGCTCGATATCCTCGCCTACGCCGTCATCGTCGCCATCGCCGCGGTGGTGCCGGAGACTAGCGAGTCGGCGAGTGGCGTGGCGCCCGGCGCCAGCACCACCGAGCTCGCCTTTGCCGATGCCGTCCGGCACTTTGCCGATGCGCTGCCCGACCCCTCGATCGTCATCGACCGGCGCAGCGTGATCGTCCATCTCAACGGGCACGCGGCGCGGCACTTCCCCGGTGTCGTCGCCGGCAGCCCGATCGCCTTCTCCATGCGTTTTCCGCAACTGCTCGCCGCCATCGAGGCCGCCCGGCTCGGCGCGTCGCAGACCATCGAGCTGCACCAGACTGTCCCCACCGAGACCTGGTACAAGGCCACCGTGGCGCCGCTCGCCGCCGGCGATCCGCTCAATGATGGCGTGCTGGTCATCACCCTGCAGAGCCAGACCGAGGAAAAGCGCCTCGAGATGCTGCGCACCGATTTCATCGCCAATGCCAGCCATGAGCTCCGCACGCCGCTGACGTCGCTGGTCGGTTTCATCGATACGCTGCTCGGCCCCGCCGCCAACGACAAGGAAGCCCGCGAGCGCTTCCTCGGGCTGATGCGCGGCCAGGCCGCCCGTATGGCCAAGCTGATCGAGGATCTCCTGTCGCTGAGCCGCATCGAGATGCGCCAGCACATGCGGCCCACCGCTCCGGTCGAACTGGGCGCGTTGCTGCGCGAAGTGGCCGAGGGCCTCAACAAGCTCGCCGAAGATACCGACACCAAGCTCAGGGTGCAGGCGCCGGATGAACCGGTCACCGTCAGCGGCGATCGCGACGAGCTCTACGAGGTGTTCGAGAACCTCATCGACAACGCCATCAAGTACGGTGCCGACGGGGATACCATCGACATTACGCTGTCGCCCGATGCCGGTCGTCGCGGTTTCGATGCCATCGTCTCGGTAGTCGATCACGGCGTTGGGGTCGCCGCCGAGCACGTGCCGCGCCTCACCGAACGCTTCTATCGCGTCGATGCCGATACCAGCCGCAAGAAGAAGGGCACCGGCCTCGGCCTCGCCATCGTCAAGCACATCGTTACCCGCCATCACGGCGTACTGACCATCAAGAGCCAGCCGGGGCAGGGCACTCGCGTCGACGTGCTGCTCAGAAAATGACAGTTGCCCGGCTTTCCACAGGCCGCAATCTCGGTTCCAGAGAATAGCGCTTATAGATCAAAGATCTAGGCTGTCACAGAAATGCAATCCCAGTGTCATAAAACCTTGTGACAACGCCCCTAGGTTCCGCCTTGCAGACAGGGCGGCCGGAGGAACCGGGACCGTCGACTGGCCTGAAAGGGCCGATCCTTCCGAAAGGGAACATCATCATGAAGATTGCAGTTTTCGCGAGCGCCGCGGTTATCGCGCTTGCCGCTGGCCTTGGTGCCGCCGCGGCGCGCGACCAGGTCCAGGTCGCCGGTTCGTCCACCGTTCTCCCCTATGCCAAGATCGTCGCCGAGTCGTTCGGCGAGGCCTTCCCGGACTTCAAGACCCCGGTCGTCGAGTCCGGTGGTTCGGGCGCTGGCATCAAGCAGTTCTGTGAAGGCGTCGGCGAAGACAAGATCGACATCGCGAACTCCTCGCGTCCGATGAAGGCCGAAGAGCTCGAGACCTGCAAGACCAACGGCGTCGCCGACGTCGAGGAAGTCAAGATCGGCTATGACGGCATCGTCTTCGCCACCGACATCGCCGGCCCGGATTTCGCCATCCAGCCCGCCGACATCTACAAGGCTCTCGCCGCCCAGGTCGTGGTTGACGGCAAGCTCGTCGACAACCCCTACACCAAGTGGAACGAAGTGAACGCGGCGTTCCCAGAGTGGGATATCGCTGCCTACATCCCGGGCGAGAAGCACGGCACCCGCGAAGTGTTCGAGACCAAGCTCCTCGACGCCGGCTGCGACAAGGACGCCCTGAAGGCCGCTGGCGTGGCTGACGATGCCGTTGCCAAGGCCTGCATCGCCATCCGCAAGGACGGCAAGGCCGTCGACATCGATGGCGACTACACCGAGACCCTGGCGCGCATCGACAGCAACAAGACCGGCGTCGGCGTCTTCGGCCTCGCCTTCTACGAGAACAATGCCGACAAGCTGAAGGTTGCGACCGTCGGTGGCGTCGTCCCCTCGACCGAGACCATCTCGTCGGGTGAATACCCGGTCAGCCGTCCGCTGTTCTTCTACGTCAAGAAGGCGCACATCGGCGTCATCCCGGGCCTCAAGGAATATGTCGACTTCTTCATCTCGGACGACATGATCGGGCCGGACTCGCCGCTCGCTCAGTATGGCCTCGTGGCGGCTCCCGATGCGGAGCGCGAAGAGATCCGCGCCAAGTTCGAAGCCGGTACGGCTCTCTGATACGACGTCTCGGCGCGGGCTCCATGGGCCCGCGCCGTCTCCCCGCATAGCGGGTCTACCCGCCCGTAGTGGCGGTCTAACCGGGGCAAGTGAGGCGTCATGTCAGCAGGCTGGGTAGTTGCAATCGTTCTGGCCATTGGTGCCTTGGCCTATTTCTTCGCCGCCCAGCGCGCCCGCGTGCAGCGCGACGGCACCGACCGGTCCAAGGAAGTCGCGCACTCGCTGCCGACCTATCACGGCTGGCTCGCCTTCATCTTCGCCACCGTCCCGGCGCTGCTGGTCTTTCTCGTTGTCAGCTCCATCTCGGCCGGCCTGCTCGATAGCCGCATCCGCTCAGAGGTCACGGCCCACATCGCCGACCCGGCAGCCGCCAGCCTTTCCATCGGCATTGTCCGCAATGCGTCGAACGCACTGACCCAGCTTGATCTGTCGGGCGCCAATGTCCCGACCTCCTATGCGGCGCTCCGCGACATGGCGACGTCCGCGGGCATCAGCCTTGCCGAGAGCGGCGAGGACTACATGGTGCCGCTCGCCGCCGGCGTGAATGCCGATGCCGGCGTCCACAAGCTGATCGGCCAGGGCCTGACACTGCTGCTGGCGCTCGCCGGCGCTGCCTTCGCCTATTCCCGCATCCGGCTGCGCCTCAGGGCCCGCAACCAGGTCGAACGGGTGGTGCTGTGGTCGCTGCTGGCTGCCTCGACGGTCGCCGTCCTCACCACTGTCGGCATTATCCTGTCGATGCTGGGCGAGACCATCCACTTCTTCTCCGACGTCAACCCGCTGACCTTCTTCTTCGGCACCGTCTGGGATCCGCGTTTCGCCGCAGCCGGCTCCAGCGGCAGCGAGGGCCAGTTCGGCCTGATCCCGCTGCTCATGGGTACGCTCTACATCGCCCTGGTCTCGATGCTGTTCGCCGTGCCGGTCGGTCTGATGGCCGCCGTCTATATGGGCGAATACGCCTCGAACCGGGTGCGCTCGACGGTCAAGCCGCTGCTCGAACTGCTCGCGGGCATCCCCACCATCGTCTACGGCATCTTCGCCGTGGTGACGCTCGGGCCGTTCTTCCGCGATCTTTCGGCCGCGCTCGCCGGTGGCTTCTCCTTCATCCAGGCGCAGTCGGTGTTCACCGCCGGCATCGTCATGGGCGTGATGCTGATCCCGGTGGTCTCCTCGCTCTCCGATGACGTGATCACCGCCGTGCCCCGCGCCATGCGTGACGGCTCGCTGGCGCTTGGCGCCACCCGGTCGGAGACCATCCGCAAGGTGATCCTGCCGGCCGCGCTCCCCGGCATCGTCGGCGCGCTGCTGCTCACCGCCTCGCGCGCCATCGGCGAAACCATGATCGTGGTGCTCGCCGCGGGTGTCGCCGCCCGCATCAACTTCAACCCGTTCGAGGCGATGACCACCATCACGGTCAAGATCGTCAACCAGCTCACCGGCGACCTCGAGTTCAACTCGCCGCAGACCCTGGTTGCCTTCGCCCTCGGCCTCACCCTCTTCACGCTGACGCTCGGCATGAACGTCTACGCGCTCTACATCGTGCGCAAGTATCGGGAGCAGTATGAATGACCGACGCAGCCTTGCCCCACGCCACTGTGGCCACCGCGGCTTCGGCCCGTCGTGATTTCGGCCTGAGGCGCCGCCACGCCGCCGAGTTCCGTTTCCGCCTCTATGGCATCGTGGCCATCATCATCGGCCTCGGCTTCCTTGCCATCCTGCTGGTTTCGATCTTTTCGAAGGGTTACACCGCCTTCGTCCAGACCGCGATCACCGTGCCGGTCGAGTTCTCTGCCTCGATCATCGACAAGGACAACGAGCGCGCCACCAACCCGCGCGTCCTCGTCTCCGCCAACTACCCGATCATCGCCCGCAACGCCGTGGCCAAGGCGCTCGGCGTCTCGACCGACGACAAGGCGGCAATGCGCGACATCGCCAAGTTCGTCTCCGATGGTTCGCGCTCGACGCTGCGCGAGATCGTCGTCGCCGACCCCTCGGTGATCGGCACCACCCGCAACGTCACCCTGCTCGCCGCCGCCGATATCGACAGCGCCAACAAGGGCCAGATCGATCTCACGGTGCCCCAGGATAAGCGCAAGGTCTCCGACCAGCAGGTCGCCTGGCTCGATCAGCTAAAACAGGAAGGCGCCATCTCGACGCCGTTCAACTGGGGCCTGCTCACTTTCGGCGCCTCCAGCCGCCCCGAGACCGCCGGGCTCGGCGTGGCGCTCGTCGGCTCGCTCTACATGATGGCAATCGTGCTGCTCTGCGCGCTCCCCATCGGCGTTGCCGCCTCGATCTATCTCGAGGAGTTCGCCAAGAAGAACCGCTTCACCGACTTCATCGAGGTGAACATCAACAACCTCGCGGCGGTGCCCTCGATCGTCTTCGGCCTGCTCGGGCTGGCGGTGTTCATCAACTTCTTCGGTATGCCGCGTTCGGCGCCGATCGTCGGCGGCCTGGTCCTCACGCTGATGACCCTGCCCACCATCATCATCGCCACCCGCGCCGCGCTGCGCTCGGTGCCGCCCTCGATCCGTTCGGCTGCGCTGGGCATCGGTGCCTCGAAGATGCAGATGGTGTTCGATCACGTGCTGCCGCTCGCCACCCCGGGCATCCTTACTGGCACCATTATCGGCCTCGCCCGTGCCCTGGGTGAAACCGCGCCGCTGCTGCTCATCGGCATGGTGGCCTTCGTCGCCGACCGCCCGACGACGCCGCTCGATCCGGCGACCGCTTTGCCCGTGCAGATCTACATGTGGGCCAACGAGGCCGAGCGCGCCTTCGTCGAGCGCACCTCGGGCGCCATCATCGTGCTGCTGCTGTTCCTCGCCCTGATGAACCTCGCCGCCATTCTCCTCCGCCGCCGCTTCGAGCGCCGCTGGTAACCCCTGACCTGGATGACCGACATGTCCCTCGAATCTGCTGCGACCCTTGCCGCTCCCGTCTCGCGTCCTAACGCCCTGCCGAAGATGACCGGCGAGAATGTCGGGGTGTTCTATGGAGCCAAACAGGCGCTGTTCGACGTCAACCTGAAGATCGAACAGTTCAACGTCACCTCGCTGATCGGCCCTTCGGGCTGCGGCAAGTCGACATTTCTCCGTTCGCTCAACCGCATGAACGACACCATCGACGGCTGCCGCGTCACCGGCAAGATCAACCTCGACGAGGACGATATCTACGACCCGTCGATCGACGTGGTGGAACTGCGTGCCCGCGTCGGCATGGTGTTCCAGAAGCCCAATCCGTTCCCCAAGTCGATCTACGAGAACGTCGCCTACGGCCCCAAGATCCACGGCATTGCCCGCAACAAGGCCGACCTCGATGAGATCGTGCATTCCTCGCTGCGCCGCGCTGGCCTGTGGAACGAAGTGAAGGACCGCCTGCAGGAGCCGGGCACCGGCCTTTCCGGTGGTCAGCAGCAGCGCCTCTGCATCGCTCGCGCCATCGCCACCAAGCCCGAAGTGCTGCTGATGGACGAGCCCTGCTCGGCGCTCGATCCGATCGCCACCGCCGTCATCGAGGAACTGATCGACGAACTGCGTGAGAACTTCACCATCGTCATCGTCACCCACTCCATGCAGCAGGCCGCCCGCGTCAGCCAGAAGACCGCGTTCTTCCACCTCGGTAAGCTCATCGAGGAAGGCAAGACCGAGGACATCTTCACCAATCCCAAGAACAAGCAGACGCAGGACTACATTACCGGCCGTATCGGCTGACCCGAGAGGAACTCGAGAATGGCATCGCTCAACGAGCACATCGTTTCCTCTTACGAGGACGAACTCACCAACCTCAACAAGGCAATTTCCGAGATGGGTGGCATGGTCGAACAGGCCATCACCGAGTCGGCCGTCGCCTTGCTCAAGCTCGATCACAAGCAGGCCCAGGACGTGCGCCTGTTCGACAAGAAGATCGACGAGATGCAGCAGCGCATCAATGACGCGGCGGTGTCGATCATTGCGCGCCGCCAGCCGATGGCGGCGGACCTGCGCATGGTGGTGACCTCGATCCAGGTCGCCAATGACCTCGAGCGCACCGGTGATATGGCCAAGCAGTTGGCCAAGCGCGCCATGCAGATCGAGTCCCTCGGTCTCGCGCCAAAATTCTACAATGGCGTCAAGCACATGAAGGAACTGGTGGCGCGGCAGCTGAAGAGTGCCATCGATGCCTACCTCAACCGCGACTCTGCTGCGGCCGTCGAGGTCTGCAGCCGCGATGACGAAGTCGACGCGATGTACAACTCGCTGTTCCGCGAACTCCTCACCTATATGATGGAAGATCCGCGCAACATCACGCAGTGCACGCACCTGCTGTTCTGCACCAAGAGCCTCGAGCGCGTCGGCGACCATGCGACCAACATCGCCGAAGCTGCCTATTACCTCGAAACCGGTCGCCACCTCGGCGCCGAGGAACAGCAGCGCCAGCCGCGCTAAGTCCCTTCGCCGTCTCATTGCGACGGCGAAGGTCTAAGCCTTTGATTTACAGAGCTTTCAGGTCCGTAGCTTTCCTGAAAGCGCTCTAGGGGTGATCCGATGTCAGCCACCATCCTGATCGTCGAAGACGAAGCCGATCTGGCCGTCCTGCTGCGCTACAACCTCGAAGCCGAAGGCTTCCGGGTCGCCACTGCCGCCTCGGGCGACGAGGCGGTGGAGCGCATCCGTGACGGCGTTCCGGACCTCATCCTGCTCGACTGGATGTTGCCGGGCCTTTCCGGCATCGAACTCTGCCGCCGCTGGCGCTCACGCGAGGAAACCGCGCGCACCCCGATCATCATGATCACCGCCCGCGGCGAGGAAGAAGAACGCGTCCGCGGCCTTGCCACCGGCGCTGACGACTATGTGGTGAAGCCGTTCTCGATCCCCGAGCTGCTGGCCCGCATCAACGCGCTGCTCCGCCGTTCGAGCCCGCAGCTCGTCACCGCGGTGCTGAAGGCCGGCGACCTCGAGCTCGATCGCACCAGCCACCGCGTCCGGCGCGGCGGCCGCGAGGTGCATCTCGGCCCCACCGAATACCGCCTGCTCGAATACCTGATGCGCCACCCCGGCCGCGTCTACTCCCGCGAGCAACTGCTCGACGGGGTCTGGGGCAACGACGTCTATGTCGACGAGCGCACCGTCGACGTGCATGTCGGGCGCCTGCGCAAGGCGATCAACCGCCACCGCGACGCCGACCCGATTCGCACCGTCCGCGGCGCCGGCTATGCATTCGACGAGCGCTTTGCGGCGGTCAGCTGAACGGCCAAACCCACCGGCGTCCTTTTGACCGCACCCCCTCACCGGCCGTCATCCCGGCGAACGCCGGGACCCACTGCTCGGAGGGTTGGGTAGACTCGAACCGCGCAGGTCCATCACGGCAAGGTCGGGCAGTTCGGCACGGGTGGATCAGCCGGTGCACTGGGTCCCGACTTTCGTCGGGATGACGGCCGGTGGGTGGGGCAACCGAGCCCCCTAAATCACCCGCTCCGCGCAGATCCGATAACTGTCCGCCCACGGCCGCAGCCGCTCGAACGCCGCGCTGGCCGCCAGCACATCGGCATCGGCATAGCGCCGGCCGATGATCTGCATGCCGACCGGCAGCCCATCCACCAGTCCGGCCGGGATCGACGCGGCGGGATGCCCGGTGAAGTTGAGCGGGTAGGTGAGGCACCAGCCGATCCCCTGGTCGACCGCCTCGCCGTTCACCTCGCGCGGCCCGTGCGTATTGCCGCCCGCCTCGTTCTTCACCGGCAGGGCGGCAACCGTCGGGGTGATCACCAGGTCATAGGTGGCGAACGCGGCCTGGAAGGCGTCGTAAACCTCCGTGCGCATCGCCTGGTCACGGCGGAGGTCGGCTGCCGTCATCGTCTGGCCGTAGCTTTCGATCCAGTGCAGGTACTCCGGCGGGAAGTCGCCGCGGTGGTCCGCCAGAAGGTCGAGCCCGCCCGCCTTTACCGCCTCCAGTGTCCCCATGTTCAATGGCATCATCAGCCGCAGCCAGAGCTCGCTCAGTTCGCGCTGCGAATAGCGGATGCCGAGCTTGATCTCTTCGACGTGCGCGCCGGCTTCGCTGAACGCCGCGACGGCCCGCTGTACCGTTTCCGCCACCCGCGGATCGACCGGGAACACATCGAGGTTGGGGCTGTAGCCGATCCGGAAACCCTTGATCGATTGCTTCAGCGCACCGAGATAGTCGACCGTCTCGCTAAGGCTCAGCGGGTCGCGCGGATCGTACCCGCCGAGCACACTCATCGCCAGCGCCGCATCTTCCACCGTGCGGGTGATCGGCCCCTCGAACACATAGGGCAGGTCGCCGGCAAAGGCGTTGGGTCGCATCACCACCGGCACGCGCCCAAAGGCCGGCTTGTAACCATAGACGCCGCACCACGCTGCCGGGATGCGGATCGAGCCGCCGGCATCGGTGCCCTCGGCGATGGAAACCAAGCCATCGGCGACGATCGCCGCACTGCCGCCTGACGAGCCGCCCGGGTTGCGGGTCGTATCGAACGGGTTACTGGTCGCCCCGAACAGGTAGTTGTCGGTCACCCCGCGCAGCCCCATCACCGGTGCATTGGTCTTGCCCACGAGGATCGCGCCGCCCTTTTCGATCCGCTCGGCGAACGGGCAGTGGAACTGCGCGATGTTGTCTTTGAGCGCCCGCACCCCGCCAAAGGTCGTCGGCCAGCCGGGCTTGAAATCGAACAGGTCCTTGATCGCTGCGGGTACCCCGTGCAGCGGCGGCAACGTCGCGCCGCTCATCACCGCCGCCTCGGCTGTTTTCGCCTCGCGCCGCGCATCGTCGAAGCCGAGATAGATCAGTGCATTGAGGCTCGGGTTGCGCGCCTCGATCCGGCTGATGGTCGCCTCCATGACCTCGACCGGCGACACTTCGCGCTGGCGAATCCGCCGCGCCAGTTCGGTGGCGCTCAGATAGGAAAAGTCGCTTGTCGGCATGTTTGCCCCCCGCTTGTTGTTGAGGGGGATACTCGACAGGAAGCGCGCCCCGCACAATGCACCGTTCGACGGGGCAGCGGGCGCCTACCATACCAATTCCCGCTTGCCTTAACCCGCTGCTTTTGTTCAGGTCCCCCGCCGGTTGCGGCCAGGGATGAGGATGATGAAGACAGCATTGGTCGTATGGGGTGGGCTCGAGCTGCACGAGCCCGAAAAAGGCGCGCATATCGTGCGCGAGATCCTCGAGGGCGAGGGTTTTGAGGTCGATGTCACCGGCGACTACACGGCGCTGGGCGGCGACAATGTCGGCTCCTACGACCTGATCGTGCCGCAGATCACCGGCGGCGAGCTCGACCGCGAGAACTCGATCCGCTTCTGTGCCGCTGTCGAAGCTGGCACCGGCCTCGCCGCTTTCCACCACGGTCTCGCCACCAGCTTCCAGGGCAATGCACGGATCCGCTTTCTCGGCGGCTGCACCTTCGCCACCCACCCGGGCGATATCATCAGCTACCGGGTCGACCCCAAGGTGACTGACGATCCGATCATGGCCGGCATCAAGAGCTTCGAGCACACCTCGGAGCAGTACTACATGCATGTCGACCCCACCGTTGAGGTGCTCGCCACCACCACCTTTTCGGGCGAGCACGCCTTCTGGAAGAAGGGCGCCGAGATGCCGGTGGTCTATAAGTCCGCCTATGGCCGCGGTCGCGTCTTTTACACGGCGCTCGGCCACAAGCCGGCCGAGCTCGACAAGCCCGAGATCAAGACCATTCTGCACCGGGGGCTGCTATGGGCGGCCCGCTGATCCCCTCCCGTCCGGTCGGCGCGACCGGCCTCGAGATCAGCCGCATCGGCTTCGGCGGCGCGCCGCTCGGCGACCTCCGGCGGGCACCGACCGATGCCGGGGCCCGCGAAGTGCTTGAGGCCGCCTGGGATGCCGGTATCCGCTATTTCGACACCGCCCCGTTCTACGGCGCCGGCCTGTCGGAGCGTCGGATTGGCGATTTCCTGCGCGATAAGCCGCGGGATAGCTATGTGCTTTCGACCAAGGTCGGCCGGTTGCTGGTCCCCGACCGCGCCTTTTCGATGGAGCGTCACGGCGATCCACGCGCCCTGCCGTTCCGGCCGAAGTTCGATTTCACCTATGACGGGGTGATGCGGAGCTACGACAACTCGCTGCAGCGGCTGGGGCTCGAGAGCATCGACATCCTGTTCCTCCACGATATCGGCGCCTTCAGCCAGCGCGAGCGCCATGCCGAGACCATGAAGCAGGCACTCGAAGGCGGCGGTATCCGTGCGCTCGAAGAGCTGCGGGCCTCGGGGGCGGTGCAGGCGATCGGGGCAGGGGTCAACGAGTGGCAAATCATCGATGAGCTGATGAACCATGCCCGCTTCGATATCTTCCTGCTCGCCAATCGCTACACCCTGCTCGACCAGCAGGTGATCGACACCCTGCTGCCGCGGGTGAAGCGCGAAGGCGTGGCGATTGTCGACGGCGCCCCGCTCAACAGCGGTATCCTCGCCACGGGTCCGGTTCCCAATGCGATTTATGACTATGCGCAGGCGAGCCCCGAGATGATCGAGAAGACCCGCCGCATCGAGGAGTTGTGCAGCAAGCACGGCACCACGCTGATCCGCGCTGCCCTCAACTTCCCGCTCGGCCATGAGGCGATCACCGCCATCATCCCCGGCTTCTCCAATGTTGCCGAGTTCAACGACAATCTCGCCGGCTACCGCAAGCCCATTCCCGACGCGCTCTGGGCCGAGCTCCGCGAGGCGGGCCTGCTGCATCCGAAAGCGCCTGGCCCCGTTACCCCGGTCCTGGCGTAAGATAGGCTTCAACGTCCAACCCCCGGAGGCCCCATGGGCGACCGAATCAAACTCACCGCTGCCGATGGCTTCGTCCTCAACGCCTACCGCGCCGCCCCGGAAGGCAAGCCGCGTGGCGGCGTGGTGCTGATCCAGGAGGTCTGGGGCCTCAGCAACTGGGTCCGCAGTGTTGCCGACCGCTGGGCCCGCCACGGCTACCTCACCATCGCTCCGGCGATGTTCGACCGCGCCGAATACGGCTTCGAGAGCGAGAACTATGGCGCCGACCACTTTCCGCTGGTTGGCGAGCTGATGAAGAAGTTCTCGATGGATAGTGCCATGACCGACGTCGAAGCCGCCATCGCGGCCGCTTCCGAAGCCGGCAAGGTGGGCATCACCGGCTACTGCTTCGGCGGCCGCGTCAGCTGGATCGCCGCCAGCAGGCTCGAAGGCCTAAGCGCTGCTTCCGGCTACTATGGCGGTGGCGTGCCGAACTATATCGAGCTGACACCCAAGGTGCCGATCGAGATGCATTACGGCGACAAGGACCAGGGCATCCCGCTCGAGCAGGTCGAGCAGTTGAAGGCCCGCCACCCCGAAGCCGACATCTACGTCTACAGCGGTGACCACGGCTTCTGTAACAGCGACCGGCCGGAAAAGTTCGACGAGGCCTCGTGCACCAAGGCCTCGGTGCGCTCGCTGGAGTTCTTCCATAAGCATCTCGGCTGACCTCGCCCGTCACCTCGCCTATCTCGAGGAGGCAGTGGCCGACGCCAAGAAGGCCATGCTGTCGCGCCGGAAGGCGATGCTCGCGGCCCATCTCGTCGATGCCTACGCCGACCGGGTCTTCAGCTCCCGCGCCGAGCCGGCGGCCGATGTGCTGGAATTTCGCTCCGGCTTGGCCGGCGCCCACCCGGCGCTTGCCACCATCTTCGAGGTGGTCGCCGGCCGCGTCCAGCTCGTCACCGAAGGCGTCGAAGTGCCACTTGCCGACTACGGCAAGCTCGGCGTCGAGGATTTCATGGTCAGCCTCTACAACGGCCACACCGTGCAGCGCCTGCGGATCATTGGTCCGGATGGCAGCCGGCAGGACGTGCATGAGGTGCTCGCGGCGGCGGTGGCCTACCTTGGAGGTGAGGGGGCAGCGCGCTAGTTCGAGGGGGTGGCACCACCCCCTCCGAGCTTCGCTAGTTCGCTTGCGCTCACAAGCTGCGCTTGCCTCCCCCATCGAGGGGGAGGTGGGGGCCGGTGCGTGGATTGGATCGTGCCTCACACACTGAACGGC
>Ga0209902_100534_pt1 | contig 37591 bp, 32 predicted proteins | sample FECB27metaG_FD_188304 | JGI IMG/M metagenome (GOLD analysis project Ga0209902, IMG submission 188304) | Cyanobacterial communities from the Joint Genome Institute, California, USA - FECB-27 (SPAdes) (version 2) | ecosystem: Environmental > Aquatic > Thermal springs > Hot (42-90C) > Microbial mats...
GCCCTATCACTAATTGATAAAATTATTGAAACCTGCGCTGGTTTATGGAATTATAAATTAGATGCTTCCTCAATGCCAACCTCGCCTCCGAGGGCAACTGATTGACTATCAATATGCAACAAGTCTAAAATATTGCATTCGTTTGACGACAAAAATAAAATAACAAGAGAATTTTCTTATTATTTGGAATTTGACTCCGTGACTAATGAGATAAAACAAACTTTGATGTTTGACACCTTGTATAAATCAAAGAATGCTGAAAATTTGAGGACGACAAAAAAATGACGATAGACGCGAACTGCCTTCGACACCATATTGAAGTAATTTCGGTTCCTCATATTCACACAGCCCCTTGAACATAACTCGGTATGCGCGGGAAATTTCCGCAGCCACATTCATTTTTTCAGCTCCCAATGAACTACGCCATTCCTCCTGATCTGGCCCCCATTACTCAGCATTTACGGGCCATGTACCGCTCCCGGCTGCTGTTGGCGGCGGTGCATCACCTGAACGTGTTTGAAATCCTGCGGGAGTCGGCACTGACCATTCCCGAATTGCAGGCCCGTTTGCAGTGGAGGGAACGCCCGGCGATGGTGCTTTTTCCCGCACTCTGCGCCATGCAAATGCTGCAACGCGATGCCGATGGTAGGTTATCTATCACGGATACGGGTCGCTACCTGACGCAGCGCCAGTCGCCGAACCTGCTGGGATATACGGGGTTAGAGAAAGATGATCCGGGGGTGCTGGAAATGGTGGAGTTGCTGAAGAATGACGGTCCGGTTGATACGCCGGAAGGGGTTTCGTATGTGAAGGAAGGAGAAGCACCATCGCCGATGGACGACCCGGAAGCCTCCCGCTACTTTACGCTGGCCCTGGCCGGAAGGGCCCAGTTGCTTGCTCCACTGGTAGCCAAGCACTTGAGCCGCAATGCAGGGCATTTGCTGGACGTGGCCGGAGGAACCGGTATGTACACCTACGAATGGCTGCTGCTGAATCCGGATGCAACGGCCACGGTTTTTGACCGCCCGGAAGTACTCAAAGTAGCTGCTGAGTTTCTGGAAAAGCTGGCGCAGAGTGGACGACCGGGAGCAGAAAACCTGCGCAACCGGGTGCGTTTCCAACCCGGCGACATGCTGACCGATGCGCTTCCGGAAGCCAACTTACTACTGGCCGCCAGCCTCTTCCACGACTGGCCCTCCGACACCTGTGTACATCTGGCCCAACGCTTTGCCACTGCTATCCGTCCCAGTGGTGAGGTCTGGGCCCACGATGCTTTTCTGCACGATACCTTGGATGGACCGCTTCCCGTCACCGACTATTCGGCGGCGTTGTTCAGCGGGACCAAAGGACGGGCGTATAGCCGCCAGGAATACCGGCAATGGTTTACGCAGGCCGGCTTGCAACCTACCGACGAAGACTTTCCGACCGGCCTGGATTACAGCCTGATCCGGGCGACCAAGCCGATCCTTTAATGACCCATCAAATCCATTTTTTCGGTCCTTAACCGCTCGATATTTTGTAAAATCGTCCGCTGGTCGGCGGGGGAATGCGCCAGTTGGCGGGCAGTTTCAAAGTGCTGCAAGGCCTTTTGGTTGTCCAGGTCGGTATAAAGGCTTCCCAGCAACGAATAATAAAAATGGTTGTCGGTCAGATTGAGTTTTTCGGCTTGCACGATGGCTTCTTTTTTACCGTGTACCTTGGCCAGAGCGAACGTGCGGTTCAGTGCCGCAATGGGCGAATACTCCAGTATGAGTAAGTGGTTATAGAGCTGCAATATGTTGTCCCACTTTTCGGGCGTATCTTCCTTGTGCGTGTGCCAGTAGGCAATGCCCGCTTCCAGGTGATACTTTGTCAATGTATTTCCGGTCGAAGCGCGGTTTAAAAAGTGCGTGCCCTGATCAATCAGTTCCTGGTTCCACCGGCTTTCGTCCTGATCCTGGTACAGGACGGTTTCTCCCCTTTCGTTGGTTCGGGCTTCAAAACGGGAGGCGTGAAAACTCATTAGGGCAAACAAAGCATTGACGGACGGTTGGTTGGTGGCCTCATTCTCAATCAGGAGGTAGGTCAGTCGCATGGCTTCGGCACACAGGTCTTTGCGTAAAATCGTACGTTGCGCATCGCTGTGGTGTCCGGTGGAATAATAACCTTCAGAAAACAACAGATATAAAGTGGTTAAGACAGCTTCCAAGCGGTTGTTGATTTCAGATAAGGAGGGCTGTACAATTGGGATTCGCGCGTCTTTCAGTTTGTCTTTGGCCCGGCTGATCCTTTTGTAGATCACTTCCTTGTTACTCAGAAAGGCATCGGCGATTTCTCCGATTCCAAAACCACATAGCAGGTTCAGGGCAAGAGCAACCTGTGATTCTTCGGAAATGCAGGGATTACAAACGGTAAACATCATGGCCAGCTGGCTGTCGGCAATGTTTTTCTGAGACAGGTCGATGTCGATTTCCTCCTCCTTGTCGGTGCTGTATTTGATTTCGGCAGAGAGCTTCTGCTCAAAAAGGGAGTGCCGCTTCAAATGGTTTTTGGTTTTATTTTTAGCTACCGTGTACAGCCAGGCGGTCGGATTTTCGGGTACGCCTTTCAGGCTCCACAATTCAGTAGCGGACAGAAAGGTGTCGCTGACAATGTCTTCGGCAATTTCGATGTGTTCGATTCCGAATAAATAACAAAGCACCGAAACGATTTTGCGATACTCCGTTCTGAATAAATGCGGGATGAGGGTGTTTTCGTCCATACATACAAATCCACTGCCTTTGGACAGGCACCAAGGCAGTGGCTAATTGGGTTAGGTCAGGGATTTGAAAGGCCCATTCGCACTTCTACGACGGCACCCCATTTCAATGCGGGGCATCCTTTGGCAATTTCTACGGCTTCTTCGTAATCCTGGGCCCTGATCATAATCAGGCCCCCCACCGACTCCTTGATTTCGGCGTAAGGACCATTGGTTACCGCATTGTTTTGCTTCACCACCCGGCCGCCCACGTCCCAGCGCCGGGGCTTCTCCACTAATTTGTTCTGCGCCGCAATGCCACCAATCCAGTCCTGAAAGGGCTTGATGGATGCCTGCAATTGTTCGGGAGAGGGACTGGCGTCTTTGCTGATCAGATCCCGGTGAATTACGATTAAGAATTCGTTCATGGGTTAGGGGTTTATGGTTGCTAAAATAAGGGATTCCGGTGGTGGAAGGGAAAAGAATCGGCAAAGCGAAGTACCGGAAGGAATACGGTACTTCCCTACATGGCTATCCAAGCCGGATCAGCCGAACTGTCCGACCTGATAGGTTCCCACCATGTGGATGTTGGGAAAGGCCAGGTTGATGCGGTTAAAGGTATTAATGGTGGTGACGGCCAGGGTCAGGTCAATGAGTTCTTCGTCAGAGAATTGCTTTTGGGCCTCCTGATACACATCGTCGGGTACCACACACCGGGTGACCGCTTCGGCCCAGGCGAAGGCGGCTCTTTCCCGGTCGGTGTAGTAAGGCGCTTCCTGCCAGGCACTCAACCCGTACAAACGTTGTTCGCTTTCTCCCTTGGCACGCGCATCCTTGTAGTGCATATCCAGGCAGTAGGCACACTGGTTGATTTGCGATACCCTGAAATTCACCAGTTCCATCAACGAAGCTTCTACGGCCGACTTTTTCAGATAGCTACCGATGCCATACAGCGCTTTCAATGCGTTTTGCCCTTTTGCGTGCACGTTCAGTCTTTGTTCCATTGTGTTTGAAATTTGAGTTGTTAAAAACCCATGACAACTGACCTTTCAGAACTGGACAAAGTGGAACAACTTTTTATCAATGTTTTTAAATAAAATGATCTAACATGCTATATGAAAAGACATTAAGTTAAGAATATGGGATAACATAGAATAATAATTGCGGGTGATAACACCCGCAATGGCGCTGGTGAAGCCTAAATGGTCAAAACTATGTAAGTAAAAAAAACGGAACGGTAGTGTAAATATTGAAATACTCTAATGCATTTTATTAATTGTTTGTATATTCAACTCCACCATGAAGAAAAAATATGCAGGGCTTTGAAGATCAGTTTGAGATTGAGCTAGACATTTCAGCCACCCATTTTGCGGGGAATTTAACTTTGGTGATTCTTTCAGAAAATGACTCCAACCTCAATGGGAGACATCAACCAGGTAAATCATACCGGGGAGTGGTAAAGTATCAGCAATTCAGACTTTCTTCCCTTCACAAGCACTCTTACACACCCTTAGGCACAATCAAGGGTACATTCAAAAGCCATGGGCAGAAGCTACTTGTAAAGTGCAGAATCATCAATTACTTACCTATACTTATATTCAACCTGATTTTTCCTATTGTTTTTATTGCCCTTTTAGCCAACAGGTGGCTGCTCCAGCCTTCTCACAAAGGAGAAATCGTTTTGTTTGGCTTTTTTTCAATGGCTGGATTGATCAATTACTGGTTCAATATCAATCAACTGGAAAAGTTAAAAAAAGAGTTTGTTGACTTGGTAGTCAGATTTCAGTAATACAGTTGCTCAAAAAGCCAGGTGGTTCAATACGATTTACCTGGACTAACTATTTGAAGCGCAGTACAACCAACCATCATTTAACCGGGTCAATGCAATACAACAGCAAATGAACTCAACATGAAAAAAGTGATTCTTCTCCTCCTGGTGCTCTCTTTTACTACGTGTAAAAAAGACGGGGTTCCCACCGGAAGATGCCTTCTGAAACCGGATGCCGGGAATTGTGAGGCGTATATGCCCAGGTATTATTATGACCAAAAAGAAAGACGGTGTAAGGAATTTATTTACGGTGGCTGCGGAGGCGTGGTGCCCTTTGAAACGTTGGAGGAATGCAAGCAATGTGAGTGTAATTTGCTGAAATAAAAGCATTCAATCCCTGCTTCTGGTTGGAAGTAAAATTACTAAATTCCGAAGCTGGCCCTGTTGTATTGCTTTGACAACGGATTGATTCTCAATAATAGATAGGTATTTTAGATGGGCCAGGTAAAACTAAACCGGGTTCCGCGACCTGCAGATTCTACCCAAACCCGCCCTCCTTTTTCCTCCGTGATCCGCTTGATAATGGCTAGCCCCAGTCCGGAGCTGTCCTGGTTGGTTGTTCGGTGAATGGAATAGAAAATCTTGAAAATTTTCTCCTGGTACTGGGGCAGAATGCCCGGTCCGTCGTCAGAAACACTGAACTCAACAAAGCTTCCCAAAATCCGGAAACCAACGCTCACTTTCCCACTGGCCTGGTCGTGGTACTTGATGGCATTGCCGATCAGGTTGGTAAAGATCTGTTGCAGGTAGATCTCCTCCGTTTCCAGTACGGGCATGTCGGGTGATATCTCCACCGTAAAACCTTCGGGCACTACCAGCGAACGGACGACCTCTTGTAGCAGCAGCCCGGTATCGACGCGGGTCTTTTCCAACGCTTGTTTGCCGGATCTGGCGTAGGAAAGAATGCCAGAGATCAGCTTGTCCATTCGGGTAATCTGCTGCTTTAACATACCAAACTTGTGCAGGGTACGTTCGTCTCCCCACTCCTTCAAAGCCTTTTCCAGCAGGTTTCCCAAGCCTTCCATATTGCGCAATGGGGCTTTCAGGTCGTGCGACACCGTATAGGCAAAGTCTTCCAGTTCCCGGTTCAGCTTCAGCAAAACCTGATTTTTTTCCTCCCGTTCGGCCAGCAGCCCCGTTACCTCCCGGTGCAGTGATTTGATTTCCTCCAGCTGATGCTCCGTCTGAATATTCTTCATGCGCAAAGCTTCCAGCACTTCCAGCATTTCCATATTCTGCCTTTTGATCTCTTCGTAGGGAGAAACCACAGTCGCTTCTGACGCAAAATGTTGCTTCCAGCCCTGCACAATGGTATTGTTGATGGGTGGGTGGCGCAGCGGAAGGCTTTTTTGCAGATACACCCGGGTACCTTTATCGGCGTGGGTATCAATGCGGAAGCCATCTACCAGTTTACGGGAATTGAAAATACCGCATCCTTTCCCGACGGTAGGCGCTACCTTCTGCGCCAGTAACTCAGCTACCTGCGCAATACCCCGGCCTTTGTCGGCCACCAGTGCCTCCAGCATCCGTTTGCCATCCGTTTCTACCAGGTTGAAGCCAATGGTTCCCTCCCCCACGTGTTCCAAAACGTTGCGGCAGATTTCGGCTACTGCCGTGGCGAATTTGGTCTGGGATGCGCTGCCAATCCCGGTCACTTCGCAAAGCTGACGCGCCCGCTGGTACGCCAATACGATGTCCAGTTCAGTATGCAGCGACAGGTTGGCCAGTTCATAATACAAATATTTCTCCATCTAAGTAGCTGATCAAAATTACTTTATCCTGTTTTTCTCATAAGTATCTCATACCAGAGCTGACTGCTGATGGCCGTTAGCTACTTAGTAAGAATGGGCAGTTGACTTACCTACAATAACCAGCGTGTCATCGGTGCGGCGGGTGTGATCTTTGTACAGCACTCCGGCGATGAGGCTCGGATCGTGGCGGATCAGGCCCGGGTATTTGGAAAGATCCCATTTGGTCCCCAGCCCGTCCGAATGCATAATCAGCAGGGAGGCATTGAGCCAGTCATACTGATGATCGCTTAAAGAAGAGGGTATATTGTGTCCCAGAATGCCGTTGTGAGAGATCAGGTTGCTGGTCTTTTCCGGTGATACCAGTTTGCAGGTGATGTTTCCCACGCCACAGTAGGTCAGCCTTCCCCGCCCGGGCTCCAGCAGCACCACGGCGCCCACGGCCCCCCGGGTGCGTCGGATAGAATCGTGCAGGGATCGTAAGGCAACGGAAGGAAGCTGTCCGGCAACGGAGGGAAAAGCGCCAATTGCTTCATTGGATGCCATATGGGCCAGGGGACCGTGCCCCAGCCCGTCCAGGACCAGCAGGGCATGGCTTTCCTTTATCTTCACCCAGGTCCAGCCGTCTCCACTCTCCGGTCCATCGGCCTTGGCCACCATGACCGAACGGAAATTCAGGAATTGGGAGGAGGCCGGGGATGGTTTGGCTCCTTTGTAAATCCGGGAAAGTATGGCCGTCCCGTTTCCGTACAGGGAATACAAGTCAAACGTATCCGACATCCGACGGATGGCTCCCAGCCCCTGCCCCATCGACCCGGCCGTGGAAACGCCGTCTTCCATCATCCGCACGGGTTCGTGCATGCCGGGACCTGAGTCGAGAGAAAGGACTTCCCATCCGACTTCTCGTCCGTTCTCAAACGGCTTTACCAGCAGTTCGCCGCCCTGAGACGTATGTTTTACCAGATTAGAAGCCAGTTCGGATACGATGACATCAATTCGCCCCACCTCAGCGCTACTAAAACCATAGGATTCGGCCAGCTTGCTGATGTCCCGTTTGACTGAATTCAGGTAGCTCCGGTCGGGCACCGGAAAGCGGCGGTGCGGCAGGTTATCCATTTTTCCAGCGGATAATTTCCACAGTAGTCCCTTTTCCCGGCTCACTTTGGATCTTGAATTCGTTGGAAAGGCGTTTGGCTCCGGGCAATCCCAGTCCCAGGCTCTTGCCAGTAGAATAGCCATCCTGCATGGCCAGACCCAGGTCAGCGATTCCCGGACCTTCATCCTGAAAAGTAAGTCGCACCCCGGTGGTTTTGGGTGTGCTGATGATTTCCAGGGTTACCTTTCCGCCCCCGGCGTATTTGAGCATATTGCGCACCAGTTCGCTGGCTGCCGTGATGAGTTTGGTCTGGTTGACGAGACTCATGCCAATCTTAACCGCCAGCTCCTTGGTACGGTTACGGAACAGGATCACGTCTTGTTCAACCTGGATACTCATTGACTCCTTACTCAATACGATCATACAAGCCTTCCCCGTCTAATTGGCCGGAACCAATTTTCCGTTGTAACAACTCCATTCCCTTCTCCACGTTCAGGGCGGTGTACACCCCGGATAAAGTCAAACCCAACTCTACCAGGGTGATGGCCACGGCCGGTTGCATACCGACCACCACCGTTTCAGCATCCATAATACGGGACATAGAGGCGATATTGCCCAGAATGCGACCCATAAATGAATCGACTATGCTTACCGCAGAAATATCAATCAAGACCCCTTTGGCCTCAGTCTGGTTCACCATCGTAATCAGGTCATTTTCCAGACTCAGGGCCAGGCGATCGTACAAATCAACCTGAATGGTCACCAGCAGGAAGTGGCCCATCTTGAGCACCGGTATTCTTTCCATCCGCTATCGAGTTAAAGTATCGGTTCTCTTGTCCACCCTTTTGATCACTTCCACATTGAGCATACTGAAGGCCAGTTTGAGGGCGCTGGCCAGGCTAGCTTTGGTCTTGATGTGGGAAAGATCAATGCCCAGATGGACAATGGTCTGGGCAATCTCGGCCCGGATACCGCTGATGATGCATTCAGCCCCCATCAGGCGGGTAGCGCTCACCGTTTTGATCAGGTGCTGGGCAACCAGCGAATCTACAGCTGGCACGCCGGAAATGTCCAGAATGGCAATGCTGGAACCGGTAGCCACGATTTCCTGCAGCAGGTTTTCCATCACCACCTGGGTGCGGGCGCTGTCCAGCGTGCCAATGATGGGCAATGCCACTACCCCGTCCCACACCCGAATCACGGGAGTGGAAATTTCGGAGATCTCATCAGTTTGGCGCAAAATGACCTCTTCGCGTCCTTTGATGAAGGCCTCAAAGCCGATGACATTCAGCTTATCGAAAAGCTGGTGCACACTGGCAGCTTCCGCGTACAGGGTAGCCGCAGCGTCGGGAAGCTCAGTTTCCAGCACCTGAAGAATAGCCGTTTTGAGCGTCAGCAAGAAGGTACTACTCTCGCCGGCCGAGAACCCTTGGCGGGCTCTGGAGAGAGAAAGATCACCCAGGGTTTCGGCAATCGAGTCCAGGTTAGCGGGTGAGGCACTTACTCGAAGTACGCCATCCAGCAATTCTTCCGATTGGCTGTGGAGCGCCTGATTGGTGATGAGATTTTCCCGCAGGGTGTGATCAGCGACTTGCAGGGCCATCCATTTTTCTAAAATGAGGTTCCGGTTCTTTTGCAGCAACTGGGCCGTCTGGTTATTCATAAAAAAAGATTAATAATTATTAAACATCTGGTAAAGCACTTGGGGGTTCGGTACTAGGTATTATTCAATAAAAAGCCTGGATCAGCACCCATTGATCCGAGAAGAACGTGCTGGTTTTACCCATTTCCGCAGAGTTGCGCAACGAGCCGGACCCAGAATAGGCCAGATTAGCTCAGTAATAGTGGCAGGTACGTATCTTTTATTTGAGCAGAATAGGAGAATGTGAAGTTTTGACTACTCCGCAAAAAGCGGATCCACCCTCTTCAACTCACAAACACGAAGCTAATCATGCCCGGCTTTTCTTTTCCATCCCCAACATCTCCCTTCTCTTAATTCGGCTCTCGTAATTCGGCCAAAGTGAAGCGCTATTGCAGAGAGGAAATGCGTATCGTAAACTCCCGGGCGAAAGGTTAATATTAGACTTTATTTGTCAGAAATCTGTACACAATCGGTCTTATTTTATTAAAATGGAAAATAATGGGCATACCCGTTTTCAATTGCAGTACCTCAGCCGGTGTAGGTGTTTTTAAGTTAAATCATTTCTTCTTTGAATACGGTTCTGGTCCCAGCCATTCAATCGGCCGGAGCGTAACCGGTCCCAGCAAGCCACTGGGAACGGAGTTCCAGGCGAAAGCGTCGAAGGGATGGTACTGGATATCGACCAGGTTGATGTCATAAAAATGCTTCCAGGGCACCCGGTCCTGGTCCATCTTCCGAATGCGGTTGGCCGAAAGATTGGTCACTTCCACCTCCAGCGTATTGGTAGCGCGAAGTAAACCGGAAGGCACCTGTCGGCTGAAGGGCAGGCTCCAGGTTTTGCCCAGGTCCCTTCCGTTGAGGCGTACCCGGGCAGTTTCCCGCACGTCTCCCAGATCCAGCACGCAAGCCTGTCCGGTTTTGAAACCAGCCGGTAAAGCAAACTGTACCGTGTAACGGGCCGTGCCACTGAACCATCGGGCGGTAGAATCGCCCAGTTCCGTCCAGGAAACCAGACGCGGACTTTGATCAGGAGCCGGTAAGTGGGGCTTACCGGAAATAAACTGAATGTTCCAATTGCCCAAGATGGCCTGCGTTTCGCCGTCGGTTCGGTAATAAGACCAGGTCTCTTCGTTGAGTTTCCGATTATACGTCTTCACCAGGATGGACTCACCCGGCAAAAGCTGCAGAAACAATCGGGTTTTCTGGTTAGCCGTTCGCCGGAAGGCAGTCATCCCCCGAACGTGCGTCAGTGCATCGTAGAGTTCTACGCTTTCCGCATTCGTTGACAGTTGCAGGGAATCCGCCCGAAACTGATTGCTCAGATTGGTGATGAAATAGAGCTTTCCCTCAGCGTGCCGCTTTCGTATGAACTGCAGTCCCTGATCGGCGAAGCTTTCCCGCTCTACATTCCATTGTTCCAGTTGCTGCTCCAATTGCGACATCGGTATCCGCAAGCGGTTGAGTTGGGTCAGGTGACGAGCGAAAGCCGCCTGCCGCTCCTGGTAGCGATGAAAGCCAGGTGCTGACTTGGGCAGTTGATCCACGAAAACCACCCGCGCTCCTTGCTGTACCAGTTTGCTGAGCGCTTCCAGCGTAGCCAGCGGCAGGTACGTACACGATGGAATCAGCAGCACCCGGTAACTGGCTTTTCCTTCGGTGGTGATAGCGCCCTGGCTATCGACTTTCAGCCGGCGGAGTTGCCGGTCGGAAAGGAAATCGAAGGAGTAGCCCCGTTCCATAAGGTGCCGACCGGTTTTCCCTACGGCCGATTCGGTCAGCCATTCCCGGAGTGCAGCGTGGACATCGTGGAAGTGCAACCGCCCGTTTTTGCCGGGGCCGGCCCATTCATCGTAAATGGGATAATACAGCAACACATCATTGTCGGGCTGGGCAGACTGAAGCGCCGCCTGACAACGGGTAATGTACTGGTTGAGTTCGGGCAAATCGGCCCAGAAGTGGCTTTGCTGGTTAAAGTTGGTAGAGGCGTAAAACAACCAGCCCGGCCAGGCTTCTCCGGGCGGCGAATAGGGAATTCCGTGGTAGAAAACGTGATTGATTCCCGCCGTGAACTGCTCATCCACCAGCGGTTTAATCTGGGCGAGTGACACTTTGAAGTGATTGGCTAACCAGGTGGCCGTTTCTGAGCTCACCAGTGGCTTGCCGGTAAGGTGCGCTGCCGATGAAGCAAACTTCATCATCAGGGGGTTGGGACGACCAAAGCGTGACTCTTCGTAATCGGGATCTACGCGGTAGCCGGGAATGGAATAGGGTTTGCTGCCGAAGGCTTCCGTTTCGGGTATGTCCACAGCCGCGTACAGGTCGAGCAGGTTGCCAGGCGAGCCGTGGGCCTGGTTGCGGGTGATCAGTCCGCGCTGCCGGCACCACGCGGCCCAGGGTTGGGTAAAGTTTTCGAGCAACAGATCGGCGATGGTTTCGTGATAATCCGACCAGATCCGGCGGCTCTCATCGCTGAGAATGGTATCGGTCAGGGCCGGCAGGTGTCTGCTAAGGTCATATCCCCGGCGCTGCTTGAATTCCTGCAGGAACTGATCCGTCCAGTTGGCACCGTATACTTCGTAGGAATCATTGTAGAAAGCGCGGACCTTCTCCTTTTCCAAACCCTGAAACGCCTGCTCAAACCGACGCATATAATGTTGCATCGCCGGTTTGCTGAAATGATCCAGCACCAAACCTTCTCCACCCGGAGCCGCCCGTTTCACCTTTTGCCCGGTCGGCGCTGCGTATAACGCAAAGGCTTTTCGTGGAAAGGAGGAAGCAGTCAGGAGCAAATGTCCGCGCTGGTCCAGTTTGGCGGTAACATCGCGGTACTGCCCCCGGTGGTCAAACACGGAAACGGCCTGCAAAACGGACTGTTGGGTGGCAGTATCGGTTTGGAGAAACTGATTGAATTCTTGTCCGGCGGGGATGTCGAAGAATTTGACCACGAACCGTTTGGCGGAAAAGCGGGCATCTACCGTGGGACCGCCGAAAGGCCAGCCGGTACCCGCCGTGAGGTCAATGCCCAGGCCCAGACGTTTGGCTTCCTTTTGCGTGTGGTCCAGCATTTCCATCCACTTCGGACTCAAAAAGTCGATAAACCGGGTTTCGTAGCCTTTCACTCCGTAGATGGGAATGATATGCAAGCCGCCAAAGCCCGCCTGCGCATAATCAGTCAGGTTTTGGGTAATGCCTTCGCGGGTTACCGCACTTCCCATCCACCACCAGAAAGCCCAGGGCCGGGCCGTAGCAGGATACGTTTCAGTTTGTCCGAAAACCAATTGTCCGCTCAACAAGCTGGTTACAATAACAAGTGATCGAAGGATGTTCATACCAGAAACGGTAAATGGGAGTGGAAACAATATGGTAAAAATGGATCGCGCGAGGCTCCTGCCTCGGGTGAAACTATCCCTGGGCCTCTGGCCAATTTTATTCATTCAGGCCAGAGGCCTGAAGATACGACACCGGGGGCGCCCAGCCCGAGGCAAGAGCCTCGCGCGATCCATTTTTCATTTTTAATCTGACAAAGTAGAATTAAGAATGCCAGTAATCAATCCTTCCTTTGTACGACTTCCACCCCTCCCCGACTGGCGATCAGCGCTTTCCGGGCCAGCCCGATAAACAGGGACGTATCGACAACGCCGGTAATGGATTTAAGCGCCTGATGCAGTTCCACCGGATCCGGAAAGGCATCCAGCCACAGATCCACCAGCACATTTCCGTGGTCGGTCAGGACGGCCCCGTCCTTTTGTGCGCTCATCCGTATTTCCGGTCTGATAGCCATCCCCAGGCTTTTTACGCTGGTTAAAACGAAAGGCAGCGCTTCCGGCAGCACATCTACCACCACCGGAAACTGGCCGGTAAAGTGCGGCACCCGCTTCGATTCATCGCCCAGCAACACGAAGGTTTCGGCCATCGAAGCCAGCAACTTTTCGCAGGTATGAATGCCGCCACCGCTTTTCAGGGCGTTGAGTTGCGCATCGAACTGATCACATCCGTCGAAATATAGGTCCAGGCGTTCTACTAATCCGATATCCATTAGCGGAATTCCTTTTTGCTGGCAGAGCAGGCGGGTTTTGAACGAAGAAGTAACCACCTGCATCTTCAACCCTTGGGCTATCCTCCCGCTGAGTAGTTCAATTACCGCGGCCACGTTGGAACCAGCCCCGAACCCGACGGTGTTCCCATCGGCAATCATCCGCAGGGCGGAAGCGGCTACCTGACTTTTCGTATCCATAGCCAACTTATTCGTAGCGAACGGTGCGTTTTTCGGCACTGCTTCGCATGGCCAGTTCAATGATCCGGATGGTATTTCGGGCTTGCTGCGGTTTTACGTTCAATTCTTCCTCCCCGATGAGGGCCCGGTACACGTTGGCATAAAAACCCCGGTAATCCCCGATTTCGCTTTTCACTTTGCCTACCAGGTGCAGCCCTTTGTGTTCGGTATTGATTGTTCCCCAGATGCTTTCCGGTTCCTCTCCCCAATTAGGAACTTCTGAGGGAGCGATACCCGCCTTCAGTGCTTCTTCCTGCACGTCCATGCCATACTTGACGAAAGACCCCTGATCACCCAACAAGGTAAACGTCGGTCCCGGTTCTCTGACCAGCATACCGGCTTTCAACGTCACCTTCAGCTGCTGGTAATGTAGCACGACGTCAAAGTTGTCGATGGTCTTGCCGCCTTTCCGTTGAATGCGTACGTCGGCAGTGATCTCCTGGGGAAGGCCAAAAAGGTACTGCACTTCATCGATCATGTGCGCTCCCAGGTCGTACAGAATACCCGAACCGGGCAGGTCTTCTTCCCGCCAGGCACCCGGCCGGAAAAAATTGCGGAAGCGGTCGTAGTGGGCTTCGTACTCCACCAGATTGCCCAGCAGTCCGCTTTCTATCACTTTCCGGACCGTACGGGAGTTGCTGTCCCAGCGCCGGTTCTGGTAAACAGTCAGGAGTTTGCCCTGCTTTTCGGCCAGTTGGATCAGTTCGTCGGCATCGTGGGAAGTAATGGTAAAAGGCTTGTCGACCACTACGTGCTTACCGGCCAGCAGCGCGGCTTTGGCCAGCGGCACGTGGGACGTGTTGGGCGTGGCAATGACCACCAGGTCAATGGCCGGATCGTCGAAGATCGCCTGGGAGTCGTTCACGATCTGAGCTCCCGGGTATTTTTGGTTGGCAATGGCGATGTTTTCGGGCTTGGTTTCCCTTATTTTTGCCAGTTCCAGGCCTTTGATCTGGGTAAGAATGGGTGCGTGAAATACCCGTCCGGCGACGCCAAAGCCAATGAGGCCCACTTTTAAGTTGTTGCTCATACGTTGAAAATGTGAATTAGAATGGTAGGGAAAGCCCGTTTCAGGCGCACAAGGTAAGGCAAGCAATGGATCTTTTACAAGAATATATGCGCCAATTCACGCGGGAAATTTTCGTGGTTTTTCAAGGCCAGCCCATCTTTAGCCATAACTCCGGCGACCATCTGCCGTTGGAGCGGTAAAGCCATTCCGCCATTGCCCAGCTATCATAAACCCTATGCAACCAGAAACCACCCAAAAAAACACCTCCGTTCCCTTCGTGCAGAGAGGACTCAACCTGGCAAAAAGAGCGGGATTGGACGCCTTTATCCTGGCCTTGATTTTCGCCATCGGATTGGCGTACCTATGGCCGGAAGGCGGCATCCGCGAAGAGCCGATTTCCCTGTCTGAACTGGCCAACATCGGGGTTTCGGGCATTTTCTTTTTCTACGGTCTGCGGCTGAATCCGGAAAAGCTGAAGGCAGGTCTCCGAAACTGGCATCTCCACCTGGTGGTGCAGCTGACAACGTTTCTGCTTTTTCCACTACTGGTGCTGGGCGGCCGGGCGCTGTTTGAAAATCCGGACAACCAGTTGATGTGGCTGGGCATCTTCTTTCTGGCTACTCTCCCTTCCACCGTTTCTTCGTCGGTCGTAATGGTTTCCATTGCGGGCGGCAACCTGCCTTCGGCCATCTTCAATGCCAGCATTTCCAGCCTGATTGGCGTACTGCTCACGCCTTTGTGGATGGGACTGGTCATGCAGGGAGCGGATCATGCCTCCGCAGAAGGTTTCAGCTTCTGGTCGGTCATCGGCAAGCTGTGTCTGCAGGTGCTGGCACCCGTGCTGCTGGGCATTCTGCTGCACGGGCGAATGGGGGCTTATGCTGAAAGACACCGGCAAAAGCTACGCTATTTCGATCAGTTTATCATCCTGCTCATCGTATACACATCCTTCTGCGAATCGTTTGCCCGTCGCATGTTTGCCGACTACAGCTGGGGGGATGTTCTGGGGTTGGGCCTGGGGATGCTCGGGCTTTTCCTGCTGGTGTACGCAGTGGTCAGTGCCCTGAGCCGCCGGCTGGGATTCAGTCGGGAAGACCGGATTACGGCCGTGTTCTGCGGGTCGAAGAAATCGCTGGTGCACGGCACCGTGATGAGCAAGGTGCTGTTTGCCGGCAGCCCCATTACCGGCATCGTGTTGTTGCCCCTGATGCTGTACCACGCCCTGCAACTGATCGCCGCCAGCATCATTGCGCAGTCTATAGCCAGGAAACAGCCAGTTGATTGAACTAAGTAGCGGGCAGAGATTGGCTTATACTATAATGCAAAGAGACTTATATGATGGCTGGTTCGGCTTCGCTTTTCACTGCCTGATCAATCAGTGCTTTTCTCCCAACTAGCAGGATCAATAAACCACCCAGCGCGCAGCAGCCCATCATGCCTACCATCGGCATGGGCGTCCGGTCGTGCAGAAAACTGACGGCTGCCGAAACCAGGCCCCCGGTCCCCAGTCGGATGCTGCCCATCAGGGCCGAAGCGCTGCCGGCCAGCCGGGAAAACGGTGCCAGCGTGAGCGCCGAAGCATTGGGGCTGGTGAGGCCCTGCCCGGTCAGGAAGACAAACAGCATGGCGATCAGGCCGTATTTTCCGTACCAACCCGCCCACACGCCCACCACCAGCAGGATGCCAATGACGGTCTGGTAAAGCAGGGTCACTTGGATGATCTGTTCGCTGCGGAACCGTTTCAACAGCAAGTGATTGAGCTGGGTAGAACCAATCATGGCAAAGGCCAGCAGGGCAAATATCCAGCCGTATTCCTGCTCACTTACCCGGTAGATATTGATGAACACGTCGGGCGAACCGGCGATGTAGGCAAAAGGAGCCGAAGTGGCGATCCCTCCCACCAGCGCAAAAACCAGAAACTGCGGCTGACGAAGTACGGTGTAAAAATTGGTGAGCACTACCTTGGGCATCAGGGAAAGTGAAGGGTCGGGCTGGCGGCCTTCCGGCAAAGCCAGGTGAACGCACCCGATCATCAATACCGTTATGGCCGCCAATACCAGAAAGACGGAGTGCCAGCCAAAAGCCACGGTCATATAGCCACCAATGGTCGGGGCAACCATCGGAGAAACGGCAATGACCAGGGTCAGCAGGGAAAAGGCCTGGGCCGTCTTGCTGACTGGAAAAAGATCCCGCACCAGGGCCTGGGCCGCCACCATACCCGCACAGCCACCAATGGCCTGCAGGAAGCGCATCAGGATGAGTCCCTGTACGGAGTTGGTAAACGCACAACCGATGGAAGCCAGGACGTAGATCAACAAACCGGCGTACAAAGGCATCTTCCGCCCGAAGCGATCCAGTAAGGGTCCGTAAATGAGCTGGCCCAGAGAAATGCCCACCAAGTAGCTGGTCAGAGTGAGTTGAATCTGATCGATGGAAGTACGCAGGTCGCGGGCAATGGCCGGAAAGGCCGGCAGGTACATGTCAATGGAAAAAGGACTGATGGTGGCCAGGGCGCCCAGAATCAAAATAATGATAAAATGGTCTTTACGCGACATAAGTCAATACAAAGCAGCAGAAAAGGTATATACACCGAAGCGCGGGTGTTTAGTTTCCGAATCAGGCTGCTTTAATAAATTCTGGTATTCTAATTCCCACTTGTATCGCCTGATTTGTTCAAACCCACTTCACTTATGTTTTTATGAGTAAAATAAGGAAAAATAAACGCGCAGGTATTTGAAGTAACGCTGAAGCTGCGTGTACAATCTAAACGACAATTCAATAATAAATTCTAAAATATCTATATGTTTTTCATTCATTAACGCGCAAATAGTGTCCAATACCCGGAAAAGCAGGCTTTTCACTGACACCAGAAAGAAGTACTTTACCCTTTAAGTTGCTGAATACAGGCAATTTATGTCCGGCTACTTTAAAATAATCAAGTAATCAAATCCTGCAAAAACCTGAAAAATACGCTATGTAAGGGTATAGTAGCAAAAGTACAATGAAGGTTGATGGAGATTTCTACTTTTGGCAAACTAAAAAAACGCCCTTTTTATGAACGTAAGATTACCATTCGCTTCCACCTGGAAAGCATCACAGATTTTACTGCTTTCTGCCTCCGTTTTTCTATTCAATTGTAAAGGAAAAGATGGTGATCCCGGCCCAAAAGGGGATCCGGGTGCCCAAGGCAATCCCGGTCTCAATGCTCAACAACTACAGGAGAATGGTTTTATTAAAGGAACCATCAAAGGCACCCGCAGGGATGGCACCGCGTTTACCGAAACGTTTGAACATAAGTATGTTGGTACCAATCCGGCCAGCTTCAATAAAATGGCAGATGACACGTATTATTTGAGCTTATACCGTTCAAACGGTAACAGTACTAATTTGCTCGATGAATCTAGTCTGAACATCGTAGTTGAAAATAAAGGAAAGAATAATCAAAAAGTGTATATAGGAAAAACACCAAACGATCCCTATACTTATTATAATAACTATTTGAGAATCAACCGAGTGCTTCCTAACAATCAGCTTTTTTTATTATCTACAACTGCCTTATTTGAAGCAAAAAAAGTACTATTACCCGTTTCGAAGGCAAACAATGCCACGTATAAGTTTGAAAATTACGGACAGAACTCTGATTATATCAGTGAGAATAATCAGACCTACCTGACTTATATGATTGAGGATGGAAGCCGGATATATTTCTCTTATAGCTTCAATAGCGAATATCAATTTGCCTTCCTGGTCGATAAAACCGGAGCCAGATCAACTACATCGGAAGTTTACGGCAATTTGAAACTCGTCTATAAAAATGTGGATAACTATGGCACATATGCCATCTATAATGGCAATACCGATATATCCGAGATCATTCTCGTTCCGGCTGATACCCAGGAAATCACCAATTTTCAATACAATGCGGCCACGGGTTTGGTCACGTTTGACTATAAGATGGCTATCCAGCAGTTCAGACTCAATAACACAACCAGAAATTCCCTTGAAATTACGGGTAGTGTGAGTGCCAAAGTGTACGACTCAACCGTGATGCGCGTAGGCAACGAATAATTTTTTAAGTATCAGTACCTGAAACAGTCGGTGGCAAAACCACCGACTGTTTTTCTTTTTAAGCAATAATTTTCTTTACCCGATTGTAAAGCCGTACAATCCCCTTATGACGCAAAGTACTTCCCTTCTTCCGCTTTGAAATGGCGGAGAAGGGTTTAATTTTGTGGGCATCCTCCTACCCCGCTTCTTCCATGAATTACATCGGTTCCAAACACAAACTTTCGGCTTTTATCCGTTCTACCATCCTCCACACCCTTTCTTCCAACGGATCGACTGATTTGCGCCACCTGACTTTCGCTGAACTGTTCGGTGGCACCGGTGTCATTGCCCGAACTTTCAAGCCGGAAGTCAAACAGGTGATCATCAATGACCTGGAACCCTACAGCTACGTACTTTCCCGCAACTACATCGGCAACCACCGCCCCTTCGATTTCTGGGAAATGATCCGGGAGCTGAATTTTACGCCACCCTTGAAGGGTTTTATCTACAATCATTACTGCGCCGGCAGTGGCAGCGGGCGGATGTACTTCAGCGACGAAAACGGCACGCGGATCGATGCCATCCGGCAGAAGATTGAGGACTGGAAAACTAATGAAAGCATCAATGAGGACCAGTACTATTTTCTGCTGGCCAGCCTGATCGAAAGTGCCGATAAGGTGGCCAACACGGCTTCGGTGTACGGGGCTTTCCTGAAGAAAATCAAAACGTCCGCCCGGAAAAGCCTGGTGCTGGAGCCGGCGCTTTTCTCCGTCAATGAAAACAGCCACCGGGTGTACAACCAGGATGCCAACGAACTGATCAAAGCCATTCAGGGCGACATCCTGTACCTGGACCCGCCTTATAACGAGCGACAATACGGAGCCAATTACCACCTGCTCAACACCATTGCCCTCTACGACGACTTCGAGCCACAGGGCAAAACGGGGCTGCGCCAGTACCAGCGTTCCAGCTACTGCCGGAGCAACCAGGTGGAAGAATCCTTTGAGGAACTCATCCGGCAGGCGCAGTTTCAATACATTTTCGTGAGCTACAACAACGAAGGCCTGATGAGCGAACAAACCGTCGCCGACATTATGTCCCGGTACGGTCGCTACGAACTGGCCACTACCCGTTACCAGCGTTTCAAGGCCGACACCGACGAAAACCGCAGCCACAAAGCCGACTCAACGCTGGAATACCTGCACATTCTGGTGAAGAACTGATCGGTCCGCTGATGTGCTGATGCATAATTGATAATCAATTATGCATCAGCTTACTCACTCAATCACTCAATCACCCCTTCACTACTAAAAAAGAGGCCGCCCGGTTTCCCGGACGGCCGTTCATACAAAAATTTACACCTGATTGATTCGTTTAACGATCGGCGGCGATTTAAATTAAAAACGCCACTGATTTTGAAATATTTCTTTTTTACTATTTCTCTCTCTGATAAGCCTGACGACGTTGCTGCAGGCGGGAAGCCAGGGAGAAGCCTACCTTCACGGAAAAATAAAGGCTGTTGCCCTGAATGGAAGGGCGCATCCCTACTTCGGCTCCGTACGACCAGGAGAAGTCGCGGTTGTACATCCCTTCAAAACCAGCCCGGAAACCCAGCGGGCTTTTCTTCACCGGTGCCGACAGGTAAGTAATCCCACCCTGTCTTACGTCTTCTACGGTAATGCTGGGAGAAAAGATGATGTCCGCGTAACCAGTAAAAATCACGTCGTTGACCCCGAAGTCGTATTTTTTGGGCTTGATGGCTACGTTCCGGATCCGGCCCATGGATCCGCCCAGGTAGATCGCGGTGGAACTCACGTTGGAATAAATTTTCTGATCGTCCGTGGTGCCCGGCACTGTTCTTTCCAGTCTTTGGCCATCGGCACTTTCCAGGTAAATGTCCTGCTTCTTGAGCACGTCGCCCAGGTTGGTGGAACTTTGCCAGTACAAGCCACCTGCCCGTACGCCAATGATTTTCCGCACTTTAGAAGGAACCATCACGTATTCGGGTACCGTGGAAGCCCACTTGCCTTCGGAATAACGCTTGGTGTAGATGATGATTTTGGCTTCGCCTTCCTCCACTTTGTCAACCACGTGGTAGGTGGCACCTCCTTCTACGTAGGTAAGCGGAATCAATTTGTTATCGACGTTCTTGGTCTTCTCCCCGATCCCGTACGAGAGGTCCGATCCCCGGTAGTAGGAACGGCGGGCCATCACGCGGAAGTCAAACTTGTCTTTCCACAGGTACTGTCCCTGCAGGCCCAGGCCGGCGTTCATATTGGTCATAAAGGCGTCGCCGTAGATCGGGTAGATGTGAATCCACATCTTGTTCAGATCCATCGGATCGTCGGTGATGGTTTCGTATTCGATGTCATCCTTATTGGTCGCGTTTTTGGCCTGACCAAAGGCGGCTGGCAGGTAGCCTAAACTTCCTAACAGACATACAACGTAGAGTAATGCTTTTTTCACGGGAGGAATGAGTTTGTATCTAACTGCTTTTCCGATTACGGTCATAAAAGTAGACAGGCCTTCGGGATTGGCGTAACCGAAAAATTCCCAAATATTACAGCCGTGACTTCAACGCCCATTTGCCAATCTTTGCAAATGGGCCTTTTCACGGATAATCACAATTCAATATGATCTTCCTTACAGACCAGCTATTCCGGTTCGGCTCAATAAGGAAAAAGAAGACCCGTCAGTGGTGGGGTCAGGTAACTATCCCGAAAATTTCAATAAATTGCCCTCCCGACAAATGTTCATCCGCTGAACCCTTTTGCCAGTGCTATCGCTGTTTGAAGACGAAGAAATTACCTGGTTTGCCGATGTAATTCTGCCCGTGCCCGTACCCAATCTGTTTACTTACCGGGTACCGCGCGAATTCAGCTCCCATATCAAAATAGGAGCCCGGGTAATTGTGCAGTTTGGAAAAAGCCGCGTACTGACCGCCCTGGTTGGCCGTCTGCACAACAAACCGCCCGAAAAATACCAGGCCAAGTACATCCTGGATCTGCTCGACGAACAGCCGCTGGTGACTGCCCAGCAGTTGGAGCTGTTTGCCTGGATGGCCGAATACTATATGTGCTGCATTGGGGAAGTGATGAACGCCGGCCTACCCTCCGGCCTCAAAATCAGTAGCTTATCGAAAATACAGATCAATCCGGACTTTCAGTTTGACATTGAACTGACCGAGAACGAAACCCAACTTCTGGAAGCCATCCAAAAAGACCAGTCGATCACTTACGATGAAGCGGCCCAGGTGCTGGAGCAGAAAAATGTGTACCAGGTGATCAAGTCGCTGGTGGGCAAGCGGGCCATTCTGCTGTTTGAGGAAGTAAAGGAGCGGTACAAGCCCAAAATCATCAAAAAGGTACGGCTGGCACCGGAATACAACGACCGGGCGCGGTTGTCGGATCTGTTTCTGGAACTGGAAAAAAAGCCCAAACAGACTGAAGTGCTGCTGCATTACCTGCAGCGGGTGCCGCTGCTGCGGGAGCCGGAAACCAACCAGCTGGGACTGGAAAAGAGCGTGCTCATGGCCGACGACGTATCGGGTTCTTCGTTACAGACCCTGATCCGGAATGGTGTCTTTGAAGAGTTTGAGCTGGTGGTATCGCGATTTGCTGACCTGCCGCCCGCCGAAAACAGCCGTCCTACCCTGACGGAATATCAGCAAAGAGCCAGCGACGAAGTAATGGAAAGCTTTACTAGGTACGATACGGTACTGCTGCACGGAATTACGGGAAGCGGAAAAACAGAAATCTACATCGACCTCATCCAGAAAGTGCTGGACGGCGGTTCGCAGGTGCTGTATCTGCTCCCGGAAATCGCCGTCACCACGCAGATTGTGACCCGGTTGAAAAAGATATTCGGGGACAAAATGGGCGTGTATCACTCCAAGTTTTCTGATAATGAGCGGGTGGAAGTCTGGAGGGGCATCGTGTCGGGCGACTATTCTTTCGTCATTGGGGTGCGCTCCGCCATCTTCCTGCCCTTCGACAACCTGGGACTGATCATCGTAGACGAAGAGCACGAAACCAGCTACAAGCAGCACGAACCGGCTCCCCGCTACCACGCCCGCGACGTAGCCATGGTGATTGCCAAAAAGCAGCAGGCTAAGGTGCTGCTTGGATCGGCTACGCCTTCGGTGGAGAGCTATTACCACGCCACCAACGGGCGCTACGGTCTGGTGAAGCTGATGCAGCGCTTCGGCAATGCCACCCTGCCCGACATCGTGCTGGTGGATACCCGGCAGGAACGGAAGGAAAAAAAGATGAAAAACGCGTTCTCTTCCGTGCTGCTGGACCACCTGAGCCACAATTTACAGAAGAAGGAACAGAGCATTCTCTTTCAGAATCGCCGGGGCTATTCGCCCTACCTCAACTGCGAAGAATGCGACTGGATTGCCAAGTGCGACCAGTGCGCCGTGAGCCTGACCTATCACCTGCACAACAACGAACTCCGCTGCCACTACTGCGGCTACAAACAGGCGATGCCCCGCTCCTGCCCGGCCTGCGGATCGCCCAAGCTGAAAACCATTGGCTACGGTACGGAGAAAATTGAGGACGAAATCAAAGTGCACCTGCCCGGGGCCCAGGTACAGCGCATGGACCTGGACACGACCCGGAAAAAAAATGCGTACCAGCAACTGATCAATGAATTTGAGCAGGGAAACACGGACATCCTGGTGGGCACGCAGATGATCAGCAAGGGCCTGGATTTCGACAAAGTGAGCCTGGTGGGTATCTTCGACGCCGACCGCATCATCAATTTTCCCGACTTCCGCTCCCACGAACGGGCGTTCCAGATGATTACTCAGGTGAGCGGCCGTGCCGGACGGCGCGCCATTCAGGGAAAAGTCATCATCCAGACGGCCAATCCGCAGCAGACGGTGCTCCAGCGCGTGCTGGCCAACGATTACGAAAGCCTATACCAGACGGAAATTGCCGACCGGGAGAGCTTTCACTATCCGCCGTTCTACCGTCTGATCAAGCTCACCATCAAACACGAAAGCAAGCATACCTGCGCCAAAGCGGCGGCGCAACTGGCCGAAAAACTGGCCGACAGGCTGGGAAGAACCCGCGTGCTGGGACCGGAAGCGCCCCTGATCGACCGGATCCGGAACCAGCACCTGGAAGAGATTATGGTGAAACTGGAACGAAATCTCAACTTAAAGGCGGTAAAGCAGTATATGCAGGAACAGGTCAACGAACTGCTCACCGAAAAAAACCTCAAAGGCACCAGCGTGGTGGTAGACGTGGACTGTATGTAGGGATTGAACCGGGGGGCCGGGCCCGACTGAGGGTCTGATGGAGTGAAGGGAGGAAAGGAGACCGGAGGCCGGAAGGATTGATAGAGTGAGTGTGATGGATAGTCTTTTAGTTCTTCAGCCGCCGAACAGCCCGGAGCAATGAGAAACACGGACGGCACTTCGACTCCGCTCAGTGACCTCCGTGTTTCTCATTGCTCCGATATGGATCTTTAACACCACTACCCAATTCATCAAAGACGCCCTATTTTGCATCCCTAAAAATGTTCTCTATTCATTCATCACTATTCACTACTTACTGTTTACTGTTTACTGTTCACTGATAACTGACCATGGATAATTCCAAAGACCTGCGGCTGGCCGTATTGATTGATGCCGACAACATTCCCTACGCGCACATCAAAGGGATGCTGCAGGAGGCGGCCAAGTACGGCTCACCCACCTTCAAACGCATCTACGGCGACTGGACCAAACCCAACCTGGCCGGCTGGAAGAACGTACTGCTCGACAACGCCATCACCCCGATACAGCAGTACAGCTACACAGTAGGAAAAAATGCCACCGATTCGGCCATGATCATCGATGCGATGGACATTCTCTACACAGGACGGGTCGATGGCTTCTGCCTGGTCTCCAGCGACAGTGACTTTACCCGGCTGGCCACCCGGCTGCGGGAAGCGGGTATGAAAGTATTCGGGATGGGAGAAAAGAAAACCCCCAGCGCCTTCCGGGCCGCCTGCGACAAGTTTATCTACATAGAAATCCTGGGTCTGGAAGAGGACGAAAAAGAGGAAAAAGAAGAAAGCACACCCACCCGACCCCGGCAAATCAAACCCAAGAAAGAGGCCATCAGCAAAGCGGACAAAGGCTTGCTCAATTTATTAAAAAACAGCATCAACGACATAGCTAACGAAGACGGCTGGGCTTTCGTGGGCGAACTGGGTAACCTCATCCTCAAAAAGCAACCTGACTTCGACCCGCGCAACTACGGCTTCAAGAAACTGGTGCCGCTCATTAAAAGCTTCGATAAGTTTGAAATTGACGAACGCGAATCGGGCAAAGGCCGCACCCGACACGTCTACGTGCGGGTGAAGGCTTGAATGGAATGCTTCAAGTAAATGGTTATAGTCCTGGTTGACTGGATTTCTTCAATAAATAGCGAAGGGAGATATTGCCGATGTAATGGTTTTTCATTCCTGCTGAACTTAATAATACTTTTAATTTTTCAGTTTGCCAGCCAATGGCCCATCCTGTTTTGTTGACACCGAATAAAAACTGCTTGTACCGAAAGGTCAAGATAACCTCCTTCCAGTAAAATCTCAACTTATTAGAAATGAGCTCATTCTGCTGAATACTGAAAAGAAATTGCGGTGTAAAGGCAAATTTGGATTCCTGGCTTCGCTGGAAAGTATACCCCATCTGCAAATAGGATTGAAATATCCGGATATTATTTATGTTTCTATTGTCGACCCAACTAAATAAATTAACCGAATAGCCCACGTAATACTTTCGGGCGTTAAACAAAATGCCAATTTTGCTACTTATTCCATTATAACGCCCACTGAATTCCGGTTGATAATAACTTTCATATCGACCGGGGCGGAAGGTAATATCCAGGGAGGGAGACAGGGTGTATTTTCCTTTCAGCGAAAATTTAGGCGCTACGGCAAGTGAATAAAAAGAGCTTCTCACCTGGGAGAGGGTGCCTATTCCCACACTCCATCCCGTAGTGAATCCAATTCCACTTCGGATAGCCGAAACAAACTGATCATAAGAAGCATATACATCCCAATCCTGCCTTCCAAACGTTCCCCAATACTTTTCATAACCCCCACTCACATTGAACCGGGGCTCTCCCGTTTCCCCGGCGAAGGAGCCATTGTACTGCATGGGAAGCGCTCCCAGTGGGATGATTTGCTGTCCGAATGAATAAAATGCACACAGCAGTCCTATCCAGAAGATTCCGGCTGCAAAAATAAAAGATGTTTTCACGTCGATGTGTAAGTTTAAAAATTGGGATTGAGGGGAACCACGTAGGGTTCTTTACCCCGAATGAAGCGTTCGGCCTCCCTTTTTTGGCGGGCTTCCTCCCGCCGCTTTTCCAGCAATCGCTCCTGCTTGCGGCTGATCGCCCGGTTGGCTACCGGTTGGGGAATGGGTATTTCAGCGGGTACTTGCTTCAGCAGTAACACTACCTGATTAAGCGTGTCTCTGGAGAGCAAAACCGTCCGGGTTTCCAGCGAACCGAAATCGCTCACTGTAATTGCCGGTACCACTTCCTGATTCAGTATGGGTTTATGTTCCTCCGGCTCGCTCCTTTTTATTCGCACTTTAGGGGAGGATCTTGATTTTTTTATCTCATTGACTACTAAACCATTATCTGTATTTTCCTCTACCTTCACTTTGGTAGACGCAGTAAAGGGAACGGATTCGGGCTGCGGAATGGACACGCTGGGTGCGGGAGAAACCGGCGGAAGGAAACTCAATAAAGTAGTAAGCATGCCGGTGAATAAAAACGAAATGCCGGAAGGAAAAGACCAGATACGGGGCCGAACCAGGCTTTTCTCCAGGTCCGCAACCGGATAAAACGCCTGCTCTACGTGGGCTTCTTTCCAGAGATCCATTTCCCCTTGCCAGGCTTCATCCTGAGCCAGCCGCGAACGCACCTGGGCCGCTTCTTCCTCCGTCAGCTCCCCTTCCAGGTAGCGAAACAGAAGCCAGTCCCTTTCTTCTTCGCCCGGCATGTCTTCGAAAGCGTTCATAGTACGTTGCTCAGTTCCTTGATGTAATTCTTCACTTTTTGCCTGGCCCGAAAGAGGTATACTTTTACCTGCGATTCGTTCAGAGACAGAATGTCGCCAATCTCCCGGTAGTCGTAGCCCTCCAGGTCGCGCAGCAGCAGTATGGATTTGTGCAGGGGCGGAAGTTCGTTGAGGGCCTTTTCCAGTACGTCGCGGGTATCGAATTCGGCTTTCTGAAACACCGGAGGCACTTCACTTTGTTCGTCCAGATTTGCCCGGCGCCCCTGGGCTTCCAGGTAATGCAGCATTGCGTGGTAGGCCACCGTAAAGAGCCAGGATTTGATTTTCTCCGGGTCTACTTTGTCCCGATTCAGCCACAACTTCATGAAGCAGTCCTGCACAATGTCCCGGGCGGCTTCTTCGTCTTTCAGGGCCTTCATGAGGAAGCGGAATATACTTCGGGTATATTCTTTTACCATCCCATTATACGCCTGAGCTGAAAGCATTCCCAAAAGGTAGGTTGTCGGTGTTGTGATCTGTTCGTAAGATCGGCTCAAAGGTGAAAAGTTACAGGCAGAATAAAAAAATCAATCAGACCGGCATTTCTGCCTCATCCCCCAGAATGCAGGCATTGGCTTTTTTGCCGTTTCCTTCCAACCCAACTATCGGAAGGTGGGTCATAGGATGGAACGTACTCCCCCTTCCCATGAAATATGTACTCTTTTTTGCGATTACCCTTCTTTTCTCTTGTCAGGCAAAAGACTTGCTGAATGCTGAAAAAACGGCCAATTTGGCCTGTGGCATTGAAAATCCGACTGAAGAACTACCCTGGCTGAAAGCCCGGGTCGAACAGGCAGCAGTTCCAAGCGATTATTGCACGCCTTACCAGGTTATTCAGGGCCTGTATCAAAACAAGGTGGTATTCATCATTCTGGTTACCGGTGCGCTGTGTGACACCTGCCGGGGAAACGTGGTGTACGATTGCGATGGCAATGTGGTATTCACCTGCAAGCCGGAGGAGGAAACAAAAATTACCCAACGGAAGGTACTCTGGTCCAAATAAGTACTTCTCGTCGTGTGCTGGTACTACCCCAATAAAAAGCCCGGCTGGCCGTAACCAACCGGGCTTTCTCCTTCCTCACAAGTGAACAATGTCTACCTGTACATTATTCTTTCCGCTTTACTTTCTACGGTCTCTTTTTTTCTTCCAAGGACGTACTCCGACCTTGTTTACGGGTGCTACCGCAGGCGCTGTCCGGACTGGTCATTGTCCATGTCGCGGCGGTTGATGTCGTTGGGATCGTATCCCCGGTTGGTGCGGTTCCAATCCGGTGTCTGCGTGGGTGCGTCCTCGTCGTAACGAACGCCCTCGGAGTCGTCGTCTAACAGCGAACTTCTGACCGCATTTTCTTCCTGAGCCGGAAAGTTGGTATCGGTGCGATTGGCGGCCTCCGGGTTGACCGAATGCCGGATGGTATGTCCCTCATTCGTCACACTGTTCTCCTTCTGGTGCTTCCGGGACATAAGTCCGGCTACGATGATGGCAGTAATTACTGCGACTACAATGATCGTGAATAACATAGCTTTGGTGTTTAAAGATGAAATGATGTAAAAACCGCTTTTTTAGCAGGTACGCAATCCAAAAAATACCTTCCTGAAAAAGCACGCTAAATGGCAATGGAAATGGTTTCCCCGTAAAAATTGCACTACGGCTGAATGAAACAGTATACTGTTTTAGCGGTTAAAAGTTGGGATTTCACCCCAAAAAGTGCGCTGAAAGCCAGTGAAAGAAGTTACGCAGCACCCGAATTGCTTGAACTCCTCCACCAGGCAGGCGGCTCCGGTGGAGCCTTGAAGTCAGAGTTCGCTGATTGCTACAAACAGGAGGCTCCTCCGGAGCAGCAACTCAATGCAGACTGCAGACCGTTGCCTGCCAGCTAAGCAAGGAGTGAAAATAAGCGTCTGACTTGATAATGCTGCCTAACCCTACTTCACCAGAATGAAAATGGATCGCGCGAGGTTCCTGCCTCGGGCTGGGAAACCCCAGTGTGGTATATTCAGGCCTCTGGCCGGTTTGAAAGATTCATTCAGGCCAGAGGCCTAAGGATAGTTTCACACGAGACAGGAGCCTCGCGCGAAGAATAAGGACGCGAGCAAAAGTTCAGGAACGGGGTCCCTTTCCTTCCAGGTGCGTGGTTAGTTTCTGATCGAGAGTTTCCAGCTGGTCGCATTGCAGCTTCTGGATTTCAAACAGGTTTTTCATGTGTTCCAGCATCAGCAGATCCATTTTCTGGTGCAGGCTGCGGATTTCGATTTCCGCCTTCAGGTTGACTACGTAATCTTCCTGCGCCCGTTGCCGGTCTTTGGCCTCCTTGCGGTTCTGACTCATCATAATCACCGGTGCCTGAATGGCCGCCAGGCACGATAAAATCAGGTTGAGCAGAATGAACGGGTACGGATCAAAGGGCTGGCGCAGCAGCCAGTGCGTGTTGATCAGAATCCAGGCCAGCAGGACGCAGAAAAACGAAATGATGAAACTCCAGCTTCCGCCGAAACTGGCTACCCGGTCGGCGATTCGATCTCCCAGCGAATAGTGTTCATCTTTCTCTTTCAAAATCTTTCCCGTAATCAGGCTTTCGGTATCCAGCGATTCGGTTACCAGTTGATTCAGCTTGCGTAGCTGCTCATCTTCCGTTTTCAGCAAGTCTTCCAGGTGTTTTTTCATGACATCGCAAATTCGAGCGGCAAGATAAGAAATCGCCTTATTTCTCCATATTTGCGTTCTTTTGGTACCTTTTGCCCCTTGTTGCATGGAAAATTCCCTCAGACCGGCTTTTCGTCCGGTCAGTTACGCCCGTACTACCCTCACCGAACTGATGATTCCCTCCTACGCCAACTTCGGCGGGAAAATTCACGGCGGCATCCTGCTTTCGCTCATGGACAAGGTGGCGTACGCCTGCGCTTCCAAACACGCCGGTCACTACTGCGTCACCGTTTCAGTCGACAACGTGGACTTCGTAAGGCCGGTCGACGTGGGCGATCTGGTGTCGCTGCAGGCTTCAGTCAATTACGTAGGACGGACTTCGCTCATCATTGGTATCCGGGTCACGGCCGAAAACGTGATGAACAACACGGTAAAACACACCAACACCTCCTACTTCACAATGGTGGCCAAAGACGAACACAACCAACCCGTAGAAGTACCGGGCTTAACCCTGGAAAACCGCGATGACGTGCGCCGTTACCTGGAAGCCATCAAACGAAAGGAGCTGAAAAGCCAGTTCAGGGAATTGCTCAACGAAGCCAAAACCGCCCTGCTCATCGAAAATGTGCTCAACTTGCCCGAAGGGGAACGTTACCAGCTGGACGGGGCGTTGAAGGAAGGGTAAGTTAAGGAAGCTGGAGGAAGGGAGACAGGAGAAAGGGCCCGACTGAAAGTTGAGAATAACCGCAGGAATGGCAGGTGGCCCTTTTTGTCATTCCGGAGGAATCTTTCCTGCCACTACCACGCAGTATTGGTTAAATGGACTGTTTAACTATCAGCAGCGGTAGCGGTGAGCAAGATGCATAGCAGCTTGACATAAAGAAAAAAGTGCGGTAATAGTCACAAGGATGCTTGGGCAGCGCCTCCGGCAGCATGACACAATCAGAAAGCGACAGTGATTGGCAAGATGCATTCCTCTTTCTGTCATTCCGAAGGAATCTGGCCCACCACTACCACGAATCGATGGTTATAGGGCCTTTTTAACTATTCGCAGTGGTAACGGTCGACAAGATGCTTGGCAGCATGACAAAATGAGAGAGCAGCGCGGGAAACGGTGGGCAGAATCAGACAAAGGGGTTCGTCCACGACAGTTCAATGCTTTCATAAACAAGAAAAACACAAACGCATGATCATAGACTTAAGAAGTGATACGGTGACCCAGCCGACGCCGGCCATGCGCGAAGCAATGATGGCCGCTCCCCTGGGCGACGACGTGTACGGCGAAGACCCTACGGTACAGGCCATGGAGGAAAAAACCGCCCGGATGTTTGGCATGCAAGCCGGACTTTTCTGTGCTTCGGGCACCATGACCAACCAGATTGCCATCCGCGTGCAGACCCAGCCGGGCGACGAAGTGATCTGCGACCGGCTGGCCCACATTTACAACTACGAAGGCGGCGGCATTGCCGTCAACGCCCTGGCTTCGGTGCGCCTGCTGCACGGCGAACGCGGACGTTTTACGCCCGCCGACGTGCTGGAAAACATCAACCCGGAAGACATCCACTACCCTACTACCCGCCTGGTAGCGCTGGAAAATACCGTCAACAAGGGCGGCGGGTGCTACTATACCCTGCCCCAGATTGCGGCCATCAGCGAAGTGTGTCAGCAAAACAATCTGTCTCTTCACCTCGACGGAGCCAGGGTGTTCAATGCCCTGGTCGAAACCGGCGAAGATCCGACTCAGTACGGTCGCTACTTCGACTCCATTTCCGTCTGTCTGTCCAAAGGCCTGGGAGCACCGGTCGGGTCGGTGCTGGTGGGTAGCCGCGATCTCATCCGAAAGGCCCGGAAGGTCCGCAAACTGATGGGCGGCGGCTGGCGACAGGCGGGGTTACTGGCGGCAGCGGGCATTCACGCACTGGACCACCACATACAACGGCTGAAGGACGATCACCGGCGGGCGATTGAACTGGCGGGCATGGTGGGCAAACTCCCTTTCGTGGAAAACATTATACCAGTAGAGACCAACATCGTCATCTTCCGCCTAGATGCTGCTATTGATCTGGATGGGTTCATCCGCCAACTGTCCGAACAGAACATTCGGGTTTCGGCCTTCGGCAAAGGGCAGATCCGCATGGTGACCCACCTGGATTTTACCGACGCTATGCTGGAAAGAATGAACGAAGTGTTGTCGGTAAAGGCGGGTTCGCTGTACTGATTCGGGTAGGAACACTCCTTGAGGCGTGTTCCTACGGAAAGGAGTATCCACGCCGGGCGGGTTCTTACTAGTTAATGGCCAGCAGTGCGGACGAAAAAATACGGGCAGGCTGGCATGAAAATCCTGGCTGGGCCGTTCATGAACCAGTGTTCCACCGGAAAGCCGGGTGTTTCGCTTCTGAAAGAAAAAATGTTTATTGTTTTGGAAAGTTAATTTCTTTAGGAGGACGTACTCCGTTAAGGCGGGTAGGCCGCCTGTCCAGCGAGTGGCGCGTAAGCCTTGAGCGTTGAAGCATTGGACAGGCTTGATTTTCTTTGGTTACTTTCTTTGATCAAGCAAAGAAAGTGACAAAAACGTACTTGAATAAATCAAAGGCTGTACAATAACTCCTCATTATTGATTTCAACAAACTTTCTTTTCAGAATAGTAGTCTATCGGCTTTCAACCTATTTAATCCATCCGAAAAATATGATCAAGAAAAGCATGCTGCTCAGCCTCTTCCTGTTAGGGGCGCTGTTACAAGGAAATTCCCAGGGATTTGAAGGTGTCCTGCGCTGGAAAGTATCCACCCAGGCTCAGAACGTGGACCCGGTAACTGGAAAAGCAATGGGAGCGGGTTCCAGCCGTACGCCGGGAGCGCCGGACAACCGGCAGGCTGCCCGGGCGGGCATGATTCCCAAGGAAATGACGATGAAAGTGCAGAACGGAAACACGCGGATTGAAATGGAAGGCGGCATGGCCCCCGTCATCGGCGACATCCTCTACCTGCGCGACAAAAACCAGACGTACTCCATCAGCCGCTCGGCCCGCACTTATCACCTGCTGACCCCGGCGGGCGAACGCCGGAACGACCAGCCGACCTACAAAGTAACCAAGACCGACGAACGCACCCGCATCCTCAACTACGACTGCGTGAAGTACCTCGTAGAGATGCAGAACGGACCGCAAACGGCCACCCAGGTCATCTGGGCTTCCCCCGATTTCAAAGAAGTCGACGCCAAAACGCTCCAGAAACTGCCCATTGGCCGTCAGGGTGAACTGAGCTTCCTGAAGGACATTCAGGGCACGCCCCTGCGCATCGAAATGCGGGCCTTTGGCTCGAATATGGTCGCTGAACTGGCGGAAGTCCGCAAAGAGAAACTGGACGCCGCTGACTTTGCCCTCCCCGCTGATTACCAGGAACTGGAAAAAGGCGGCATGGGACGATAGGGAGTTTAGTTCTTCATCCGTAGCGCAGGCCTTAAGGCCTGCGCTACGGATGAAGATCAGGGAACGAAAACATGGTCACAAACGAAAAAGCACGGGCAGATGTCCGTGTTTTTTCGTTTAGTTATCTTATTTTCTCAAACGATCAAATACAGGGTAAATAGAAAGAAAGGTAGAAATACCAGGTAGCTCCAACCCAATGCATAAGTCCATTGGTGGTACCTGGACTTATTTTTCCTCTTGCGGGTTCGGTAGGCTATGAAACCCATTACTATGGGCGCACCGAACACCAAAAACAAAGTTCCTAAAGAAGCTGCCCCGGACCACACCCAAAACAAGCTGGTTAAAGCGATCAACAAGACGGCTCCGTAAATGGCAAATATGACAAATAGTTCAATGATGGGTGGGTTTGTAATATCTTCTCTAAGCATTCTTTTCACCAGAAGGAGGTACGTGCCCATCCCCAATAGCGGAACAATCAAATAAATGACAATTGCTACCAAAACTTCACCAGTTGACATAAAATGTAGAGTGCAGTTTTAACGTATGAAAAAAAAATTTAATCGGTCAACATTCCGATTTTATACTTCTTTAAGCAAAAGGAAAACAGAATCGATCAATCCTACTTAAAACAACCTATTTAATATCAAACATCCAAATAATACATTTCATCGCTGCATTTTTCAATGAAGAAATAGAAGCGGCTAATTTATTCCCAGATCAAATCAGCACAATTGTTCCGAAGTGAAATCCGTACTTATCTGATTTAAAAAAATTACGCTTAATTAGCCTAAAATACGGATTAATCCCAATCCAATTCCATCTACCTGAAACCCAACTAAGCCTATGAAAAAGATACTCAAACCGGCCCTGTCCGCTTTCCTCACCTCCTGCTTATTCCTCCACCAGCCTGGTTATACGGCTTCTGCGGAACCCCTGACCGGCAGCGCGCTGCTTCGGGAAGCACCCAGCACCAAAGCGGCCATTACTGTCAGCGGCACCGTGACTGACGCCCAGGGAAATGCCCTGGTCGGCGTCTCCGTCGTGGAGAAGGGCACGACCAACGGCACGGTCACCGATGCTGCGGGAAAGTACACGCTGAACTGCAACACCGATAACCCCGTCCTCGTTTTCAGCGCCATTGGTTTGACCAGCCAGGAAATCCCGGTACGTAACCAGACGGTGATCAACGTGCGGATGGAAGAGAGCCAGATAGTGCTGGAAGGTTTGCAGGTGGTCGGATCGCGGAACGTGAACCGCTCGGCCACGGAAACACCGGTGGCCATCGACATCATTCCGGTGCAGCAGGTGACCAATTCGGTGGGACAGGTGGACCTCAACCAGATTCTGCAGTACGTAGCGCCCTCCTTCAACTCCAACAAACAGTCGGGGGCCGACGGGGCCGACCACATCGACCCGGCGACATTGCGCGGGCTGGGACCCGACCAGACGCTGGTGCTCATCAACGGCAAACGCCGCCACCAGTCTTCGCTGATCAACCTCTTCGGTACGCGCGGACGCGGCAACACCGGCACCGACCTCAACACGATTCCCGCAGCTGCCATCGACCGGATTGAGATTCTGCGCGAAGGAGCCAGTGCCCAGTACGGCTCCGATGCCATTGCCGGGGTGATCAACATTGTGCTGAAAAAGGACGTGAACAAAGGGGCCGTGAACGTGAATTCGGGTATTTATTCGGAGGGCGACGGCGCCATGCTCAATGCCAACGTGAACTACGGCTGGAAGCTGAGAGAGAAAGGTTTCCTCAACCTGACCGCCGACTACCAGACCAAGGCCAAAACCAACCGTCCGGCCGACAAGGTGCAGTTCCCCGACAATCCGCGCAACCAGTACGGCGATGCCTCCAGCGAAAACGTGACGGGCTTTCTGAACGCGGCCCTTCCGCTGAGCGCAAAAACCGAACTCTATGCCTTCGGGGGTGTGGGCTACCGCTTCTCCGATGCCTACGCCTGGACCCGCACGCCCGACAGCGAACGCAACATTCCGGCCATTTATCCCAACGGCTTCGATCCGCGCATCCAGGCCAAGATTATGGACTACTCCGGTTCGGTGGGCCTTCGTACCTCTTTGGGTGAATGGAAAGTAGACCTGAACAACACCTACGGCTACAATCGCTTCCACTACTTCGTCGCCAACACGCTCAATGCCTCCCTCCTGGCGCAATCGCCCCGGGACTTCGATGCCGGCGGGTTCAATTTCAGCCAGAACACCACCGGGCTCAACTTTACCCGGGGCTTTCCGCTGGTGGCTTCGGGCCTGAACATCGCCTTCGGTTCGGAATTCCGCGTGGACAACTACGGCATCTTTGCCGGCCAGGAAGCCTCTTGGCGGCGGTACGACAACCCCGAAGACCGCCCCGGTGGTGCCCAGGGCTTTCCCGGCTTCCGGCCTACCAATGAACTGAGCCGCAGCCGGACCAACCTGGGCGCTTACGTGGATGCTGAACTGGACGTGACCCAGGCCTTCCTGATTACGGCCGCCGCCCGCTTTGAAAACTACAGCGACTTTGGCAGCACCATTAACTGGAAGGTATCGAGCCGTTATAAATTCTCCGACCAGTTTATGCTGCGCGGTTCGGCCAGCACCGGCTTCCGGGCCCCCTCGCTGGCGCAGATCTATTTCAACACCACCTTCACCAATTTTGTGGGTGGCCAGCCGGTAGACCAGATCATTGCCAACAACGAAAGCGCCATTGCCAAGGCCGTGGGCATTCCGACCCTGAAGCAGGAAACGGCCCAAAACTACAGCCTGGGCATCACGGCCAAGCCTTTCAACGGCCTCACGCTTACGGTAGACGGCTACTGGGTAGACATCCAGGACCGCATCGTGCTGACCGGCCCCTTCAGCGATGAGGACGACGTGATCGGACAGGAGTTGAAAAACCTGAACGTGGGCAATGCGCAGTTTTTCACCAATGCGCTGGATACCCAAACCAAGGGCCTGGACGTGATTCTGACGCACCTGGCCAATATTGGCAGCGGACGACTAACGACTTCGCTGGCGGGCAATTTTAACTGGATGACCCTGGGCGATGTGAAGACCACGCCCCGGCTGGCTGGGAAGGAAGATACGTATTTCGACATTCGTGAACAGGCTTTCCTGCTGGGTTCCGCGCCCCGCAGCAAGATCAACCTGACCTTCGATTACCGAATCAGGCGTTTGGGGTTGAACCTCCGCTTCGTACGCTTTTCGGCCATCGAACTGGTCAACTACCACATTTTCGACGACGAACTGCCCGCCCCCAGTGTGTACACCGATCGCTACAACGCCAAAACCACCACCGACCTGGCCCTCAGCTACGACTTCAACGACCACCTGGGCCTGACCCTGGGCACTTCCAACCTCTTCAACGTCTATCCCGACCGCCACGACCCGAATTACACCGAAACCGGCGGCATGTGGGACGCCGTCCAAATGGGCTCCGGAGGCACGTTCTTCTTCGGAAGACTGCGGGTGCGGTTTTAGGAGCGCCTGGCCTTCGAAGGGTGAACTTATCAGTTGGTTGGGCTTGCAGAAAATCACTGATATTCCTTGCGCAAAGATTACATCTTTTAGAAAGATGTAATCTTTCTTATATACTACACCTATCATTGTCATATCCCTCATAGCCGCTGCGAGTTTATCTATAAAAAATAGCCAGCATACCTTTCGTTGTATTTGGATATTTTGTTTAAAAAGAATAGTATTACTCACTTACCAACCTGCGTTTAAAGTCAGCCCAATCGTTGGCTCACATCTATGAGGGACATAACTGCATGTTTTGAATTGAAATGATTCATAATGCGGTGAGCAATTTATTATTTCAAATTTTAGTAAAACACAATAATGATAACATTTGGAACACCAAAACATCACTGGAATTATTTCCTAGCCATTGAGAAAGACTTAGAAAATTTATCTCGTTATATTGAATTTGCAAGTGAAAATCTTGGGACTTTTTCAATTGAGCTTACACATATTCTACTTTCTGCTTCCTCAGAAGTAGATGTAATTATGAAACAACTCTGCTCATTAATATCCCCGACTCAAGCGACTAATAATATCAACGAATACAAAAACATCATTCAGATGCATATTCCAACATTTATAAATGAAGAAATATACATAGACAGATTTGGACTATCATATAAACCTTGGGATAACTGGAGGGGAGCACATAATCCCGATTGGTGGAGAAGTTACAACAAAGTCAAACATCAAAGAAATAGTTATTTCAATGAAGCTAATCTCCAAAATACAATTAATGCCGTTGGAGCACTACATTTGACAGTGGTTTATTATTATAAGTATGCCTTTTCAAATGAGGCTGGACACCAAATTGATTTCAGGGAAACTACAAGGCAATTGCAACCAGAAGCATCAATTATGAGAATTAATGCGGACTATTATTATCATCATTTAATTCTTTAATTAAAATATCTTGAATAGCAATGGTTTGGAAAGAGGAATGCTAACATGCTTGATAGAAAATTTTGCATAAAATAGACACTTATATTTGGATTGAGCTTTGCTGTTAAAAGTCCCGCCCTACGCCAAGACGTACAACATTATTACCAATGGTAGTTCTATCGACTGACCGATCAAATAAGAACAGGAAATGACATTAAAAGAAGCAGTTTTGAAAAGTTTAGAAGATATCAACGACATCACTAATTACTTGGCTGTTTACAACCATATCGTTGACAGAAAATATTATGACTTTGGACTTGCAAAAACACCAGCTGCTACCATTTCGTCAGCTCTGGGTGATTTTATTCGAAATGGTGACACAAGAGTAAAGCGCATTAAACAAGACGGTGGTACATATACCTATTATTTAACAAAAAACGAGCAAAACATTGGTATAGACATTTTGAGTGGCGACACAAAAACCCAAATGGTAAAACCAGTCAAAATAAATAAATTAAGTACCTATGATGAACGAGACTTACATAAACTTTTGAGCAGTTATCGGCTTTGTTGTACGAATAGGTTTGGAGGGAGTTTGAAGAAGAGAATGAGCCAGAAGCGGGTAACTTTGGGATTACCACATCTCAAAAATCACCCACCTCAGACTCACTCATGTCAAAGATAGATGCT
>Ga0209902_100535_pt1 | contig 37590 bp, 37 predicted proteins | sample FECB27metaG_FD_188304 | JGI IMG/M metagenome (GOLD analysis project Ga0209902, IMG submission 188304) | Cyanobacterial communities from the Joint Genome Institute, California, USA - FECB-27 (SPAdes) (version 2) | ecosystem: Environmental > Aquatic > Thermal springs > Hot (42-90C) > Microbial mats...
CGGCGAAGCAGCACCAGCATGTCGGCATAGAGCTGCCGAAACAGCGCGGCCCCGCCACTCCCGCCGCCCGCCTGGGCCGCGATCTCGCGCGCGGCTTCCAGAATGTCGAGCGGCGCATCGACCACGCGCACGACGCCCGCATGCCGCTCCACCAGCGGCTGCCAGGCGCGCGAGTCGCTGTCGTCGACCAGCACCAGCCGCAGCAGCCCGGCATCCTGCGACGGCACGGGCGCCTGCATCGCCGCATCGAGCCAGCGCTCGAAGCAGGCCGCGTCGCTCACGCCACCCGGTTGCAGCACGACCGACAACCGCTGGCGGCGCAGGTGGCGTGCCAGCGACAGGCCGGTGTCGACGAAGCCGGCGGCGCTGTCGCGGCCGCTCGCGTGTTCCTCTTCCCAGGGATCGGTCACGCCCTGCTTCGCGAGCTGCGGCCGGTTGTGAAGGAAGGTCTCGATCAGGGCCTGCCGCAGCTCGCGGCTGTAGCGGTAGCCGGTCTCGAAGGCCGCGTCCAGCCGCAGGAAGAGGTCGGGCGTGGCGTAGTCGCTGTCCACCATCTGCAAGGTGAAGAAGGCATCGAGCATGCGCTGCGAGTCGGGCGGCAGCCGCAGCACGACCGCGCGCAGCGATGCATCGTCGGTGCGCTCCCACCACAGGTCGTGGAGCCGGGCCATGCGTTTTTCGACCGGGTTGCGCACCGGTGCCGCGGAGGACATCGATGCGGCCCTCAGCAGTTCAGGAAGATCTTGGTGCCGTTCACCGTGACGCCCGAGGCATCGAGCATCAGCGTGGCGCTGCCCGCGCGCAGCACGATGCGCCCCGGCGTGACCTCCACCGCCGTGCCGTCGACATCGAGCACCACGCTGGTCGGGCTCGCATGCGTCATGGCGCCCGAGGCGAAGGTGTCGAGCGTGCCGCCCTCGGCACTCACGCCCACGCTGCCCGAGGCCACGGCCGAGAAATCGCCGCCCTGCGCCAGCAGGCCCATGTTGAGGGCGGCCGTTCCGTACAGGTTGGCGGCCGAGCTGGTCAGCGAGACGTCGCCCTGCGCGGTGGCCGAGGCCGGGCCGGCCGGCACGTTGAGCGTCATCGCGTCGTTGTAGGTCGCGGCATGCGAGCGGGCCGAGACCTTGTAGGCCTGTCCGATGGTGGTGGTCTGGCCCAGCGTGACGTTCCACAGGTCGTTGTCCTGCGCCGTGACGGTGCGGGCCTGGGTGACCGTCAGCGAATCCGTGCCCGTGACCGAGGTGGTCTGGTTGCCCGTGACGCTGGCGGTGCGGTGGGCCTTGGCGATGTGCGTCTGGTCGCCCGTGACCGTCAGGGTCTCGGTGCCGGTGATGGCATGGCTGCGGTTCGACTTGACGGTGACCGCCTCGTCGCCGTCCACGGTCTCTTCGCGCTGGCCGTGGATCGTGATCGTCTCGTTGCGGTCGACGGTCTTGGTGCGGTCGTTCTTGATGTGGTGGGTCTCGTCGCGCTCGACGGTCTTGTTGCGGTCGCGGCCCACGGTGTGGACCTCGTCGTTCTCGACCTCGAGCAGCTGGTCGCGCTCCGCATGCAGCCACAGCTGCTCCTCGCCGAGCTTGTCCTCGAAGCGCAGCGCGTTCGCGTTCGCGGCATTGCCGCCTTCGGAGCTGCGCGACAGCAGGCCGCTCTGGGTCGCGTTGGCGGGCAGGTCCCACGGCGGCATGTTGTCCGCGTTGTAGACCCGGCCCGTGATCAGCGGGCGGTCGGGGTCGCCGTACTCGAAGTCGACCACCACCTCCTGCCCCACGCGCGGGATCTGCATGCCGCCGAAGTTGCTGCCGGCCCAGGGCGAGGACACCCGCACCCAGCACGAGCTGCTCTCGTCCTTGCTGCAGTAGCGGTTCCAGTGGAAGCTGAGCTTCACGCGCCCGTACTGGTCGGTCCAGATCTCGCGGCCCGCGGGGCCGGTGACCACCGCCGTCTGCGGGCCCGTGGTGCGCGGCTTGGTCGCGTCGGGCGTGGGGCGGAAGATGTTGTTCGCCGGCAGCACCTCGAACTCGACCCGGCAGCGGAACTCCTCCAGCCCCGTCGCGTCGCCCGCTTCCTGCAGCGACAGGCGCGCGGCGGTCACGAGGTAGTCGGCATTCGCGCTGTCCTGCGGATGGTCGGTCAGCGTGAAGCGGTAGCCGGCCGCCAGGCCGCGCAGGTTGCCCGCGCCGCTGGCGACCTGGCCGGGCGCGCCGGTCTCCTCCATCCGTGCGCGCGCGATCTGCTCGCCGTCGGCCTCGGCCGCGTAGTTGCCCGGCCAGGCGAACACCTCGCGCGTCGCATGCCGGGTGCGACGTGGCATCGCCTTGGTGCGCAGCAGGTCGGCCTTGGGGCGCGTGAAGTCGAAGTCGCCCGTCACCCATTGGCCGCTTTGCAGCGCCTCGGCCAGCTGGAAGTGATGGCAGTGTTCCTCGTTGGACGAGGCCTCGGCGGCGCTGAAGGGAATGCGCTCGTAGCCCCCGGCGGGGAAGGGGCCGTGCGCCTGCATGTCGTCGACGATCACCAGCGTGTGGCTGTTGGCCGCGTGCTCGAAGTAGTAGTAGAGGCCCCACTCGTGCAGCAGGCGGCTCGCGAAGTCGTAGTCGGTCTCGCCGTACTGCACCACGAACTCGCGCGGCGGATAGCTGCCCGTGGCGCGGATCGAGAGCGCGAAGCCGTAGGCCCCGAGCACTTCGTCGACGATGTCGAGCACGTTCCTGTTCTGGAAGATCCGGAAGTCCCGCGAGCGCTGGGCCAGGCTCAGCCACGACTCGATGACCACCTCGTAGAGCGCGCGCCGCTGCTCCAGGCGCAGGAAGCGCGCCCGGGTCACCAGCCCCGAGAGATGGCGCTGCTGCTGCGCGCCGCCGGGCCGGCCGTCGAGCAGGATGTGCACGCCGAACTCCTCGCCGATCAGGGGCTTGAGCTTGATGTTCGCGGCCGAGCGCACATCGATGGCGCTCGACGCCGGCGTGGTCAGCGTGAGGGTGTAGCGATAGGGGCGGCTCAATGCTTCCTCGCCCTCGATCAGGACGGGTTCGAGGGCGGCCACCCCATCGAGCATGGGCATGGCATCGGAGGTCGCGGTGATCTTGCGGCCCCGGCTGGAGGCGGGCGTGGGCATGGAACTCCCTGAAGCGAAACGTGAAGGGCGACGACAGGAGCGGACCGTCTCCCGCATGCAAAACCGAGCACTGTAGAGAAGCTCGTGCCGCTCAACCGTAAGAAGCTGCAACCAAATTGCAATGGCGACACATCCATTCCACTACGTTCGGCGACGGATATCAGTCGAAGGTTCGAAGGAAGGCCTTCGTTGGCCACACGGCATCGAACCGGGGGGTGCAAACGTTTCCGCTCCGGGCGGCACTCTACTGCCGTTTGGGCCGGCCGAAGACGCGACTACTAGGATTCGTAGTCGCGCGCCGATGCACCGTCGGCGCCGGGAAACTCAGGCCTTCGGCCCCGCGCCGAAGCTCTGCCGGTACGCGCTGGGACTCACGCCCGCCACGCGCTGGAACTGCGCCCTGAAGTTCGCCGCCGACCCCAGCCCGACCTTGGCGACGATCTGCTCGATACCGAGGCGCGTGCGCTCCAGCAGCTCCTGCGCGCGGCGCACGCGCGCGCGGATCAGCCATTGCGCGGGCGAGACGCCGAACTGGTCCTGGAAGCGCCGGTTCAGCGTCCGCTGGCTGCTGCAGGCCTGGCGCGCGAGCTCGTCGAGCGACAGCGGCCGGTGCAGGTTGCGCTCCACCCAGGCGAGCAGCGGTTGCAGGTCGCGCTCGGCGGGAAGGTCCAGCGGCTGGATGAACTGGGCCTGGCCGCCCTCGCGGTGCAGCGGCACCACCGACAGCCGCGCCACCCGCGCCGCGACGGCCGCGCCGAAGTCCTTGCGCACCATGTGCAGACACAGGTCCAGGCCCGCGGCCGCGCCCGCGGAGGTCAGGATCTGGCCGTGGTCGATGTAGAGCACCTTGGCATCGACCTCCACCTGGGGATGAAGCTCGGCGAGCAGCGGCGCCGCGACCCAGTGCGTGGTGGCAGTGAGGCCGTCGAGCAGGCCGGCCTGCGCCAGCACGAAGGCGCCCGAGCAGATGGAGGCGATGCGCGCGCCGCGCGCCGAGGCCGCGCGCAGTGCCTGCAGCACGGCGCGGCCGATCGGCGCCGCGGGATCGGCGATGCCGGGCACGACGATGGTCTGCGCCTCATCGAGCACCGAGAGCCCGTGCCGGACCGTGAGCGTGAAGCTGCCGTTGTCGAAGGACTTCCGTTCGCCGCAGACCGCGACGCGGTAGCAGGGCTGGCCGGGCGCGAGTTCCGCATGGCCGAAGACCTCGCAGGCGCTCGCGAGATCGAAGGCGATGAGGCCGGGCAGGGCGAGCACCGCGAGCCGGTGCGGCGTGTTCTTCGGGGCACGGGGTGTCATGGCGGCGGATTCTTCCATGCTTGGCGAGAAACAGTCGAAGCTTGTCAATCCGGCCACTTTCGCTTCGGGCAATGCATGGGGAGACTACGGGGGTTCCCGTCATGGAGTTGCTCTTGCCGTCCCGAGCCCTGCGCCTTTCCCGTCTCCGGCTGTTCTGCCTGCTCGAAGCCGCCACGCTGCTGATCCTGCTGCTGGTCGCGGTGCCGATGAAGCACCTCGCCGGCCTGCCCTGGGCCGTGAGCCTCATGGGGCCGCTGCATGGCCTGGTCTTCCTGGGCTTCTGCTGGAAGGTCGCGAACGCGGCGACGCTCGAGGATGTCTCCGCGCGCATGGGCTTCAAGCTCGTGCTCTTCGCCTGCCTGCCGGGCGGTGGCTTCTACAGCTGGAAGCTGCTCGACCGCGAGCCGGCCTCCCCATGACCTATCTGTGGCTCAAAGCGTTGCACCTGGCCGCGGTGCTCGCCTGGACCGGCGGCCTGCTGCTGCTCGGCGTGGCGGCCGCCGCGCTCGGCCGCTCGGGCGGTGTGCTGCTGCCGCACGAGAAGCGCATGGGACAGGCTTTCCTGCGCTGGGACCGCCGCGTCACCGTGCCGGCGATGGTGGCGGCATGGGGCCTGGGCATCGCGCTCGCAAGCCTGGGCGGCTGGTTCGGCGCGGGCTGGCTCTACGCGAAGCTGGTGCTGGTGTTCGCGCTGTCGGGGCTACACGGCGTGCTGTCGGCCTGTCTCAGAAGGCAGCTCGAAGGCACGAACACACGCGAGCGCGCATGGATCCGGATCGGCCCGGGGCTGTGCGTCGCGGCGCTCGGCGGCATCGCGCTGCTCGTCGTGCTCAAGCCTTGAACCCAGGCTCGAGCGAAGGCAGGTTCTGCGCCGCGAAGTCCGCGAACAGCTTCGCGCGCGCGAAGCTGCCCCGGGCCGCGGGCCACACCGCATGCACCGGCACCCTCGGCGACTCGAACTCGGTCAGCACCAGCTCGATGCGGCCGCTCTCGAGCAGATGGCGGATCTGCCACAGCGGCGTGAAGCACAGTCCCAGGCCGTTCGCCACCGCGGCATAGAGCGAAGCGGTGTTGTCCGCCCGGAAGCGTCCCGAGACCTTCACCCGCCGCGGCCGGCCATCGATGGTGAACGGCCAGTTGGCGTCGTTGCCGTGCGTGGTGCGCACCAGGCATTGGTGATCGACCAGGTCCTCGGGGCGTTGCGGACGCCCGTGCCGCGCGAAGTAGTCGGTCGCGCCGAACACCACGAGCCGCAGGTCGCCGAGCCGCCGCGCCGCCAGTTCGGAATCGGGCAGTTCGCCGATGCGGATCGCGAGGTCGATGTCGCCTTCGATCAGGTCGACGAAGCGGTCGGAGGCGGTGAGGTCCACCTCGATGCCTGCGTAGCGTTGCATGAACGCGCCGATCAGCGGCACGACGAAGGCCGGCGCGAACTGCACGGGCGCGGCCACGCGCAGCAGGCCGCGCGGCGCGCTCGACTGGCTGCTCGCCTCCGCCGCGGCCGCGTCGAACTCCGCCAGCGCGGCCTGCACGCGCCGGTGGTAGGCCCGTCCCACCTCGGTGGGGGACGACTGCCGCGTGGTTCGCCGGATCAACTGCACACCGATGCTGCGCTCGAGCACGCCCAGCGAACGGCTGATGGACTGCACCGAGCGCCCCAGCTGGCGGGCCGCGGCGCTCTGGCTGCCCAGCTCGACGATGGCGACGAAGGCGCGGATGTCCTGAATCTGGTCCATGGATTCTTCCGTTCTGGATGAAGGTCTTTGGCGGCCGCCGTGGATTCACGCCTGCGGCGGCCGTCCCTATCTTCGGGACTCCGCGGCCTGGTGCCGCTCATCGATCGAGGAATCATCCATGGAACAACATAGACCCACGGTGCTGGTGGTCGGCGCCACCGGCCGCGTGGCCGCGCTCGTGGTGCCCGCGCTGGTACGGCGGGGTGCCACGGTGCGCGCGCTGGTGCGCAGCGAATCCGGCCGGCGCCAGGCGATCGGCAACGGCGCGGCCGAAGCCGTCGTTGCCGACCTGCGCGATCCGCCGAGCCTGCGGCGCGCGGCCGCGGGTGCGGACGGCGTGTTCCACATCGGCCCGGCCTTCCAGGCGGACGAAACGCAGATGGGTTGCAATCTCGTCGCCGCCGCGCAGCAGGCCGGGGTGCGCAAGTTCGTGTTCTCGTCGGTGATCCAGCCGACGCACGTCACGCTCGCGAACCACGCGAGCAAGGTCCCGGTGGAGGCCGCACTGTTCGAGTCGAAGCTCGAATACACCCTGCTGCACCCCGCCAACTTCTTCCAGAACCTGCGCGGCGCCTGGCCCGGCATGGTGCGGGACGGCGTCTTCGCGGAGCCCTACCCGGTGCAAACGCGGATCGCGCGCGTGGACTATCGCGACGTCGCCGAGGTCGCGGCCATCGCGCTGACCGAAGACCGGCTCGCCTACGGCTCGTTCGAGCTGTGCGCGCCCGGCCGCTTCAATCCGCAGGAGATCGCGGCGATGGCCGGCGAGGCGCTCGGCCGGCCGGTGGCGGCGCGGGAGCTGGACTTCGAGGGCTGGGCCGAGCGGACGCGCCCGCCTTATGACGCGCGCCAGTTGCAGCTGCTGTCGAAGGTGCATGCGCACTATGCGGCGCACGGGCTCGGCGGCAATGCCCTCACGCTCGAGGCCATCCTCGGCCGCGCGCCGCGCACGCTGGCGCAATACATCCGCGAGCTGGCCGCCGCATGAGCCGCGGCCTCCGGAAACTGCCGGCGCGCTGCGCGGGCATCGTCATGCCGCTGCTGCTGTCGGTCTTCATGTCGTGCATCGTGGCCGGCATCGCGACGCTCAAGAGCGTGGGGTTCAGCGAGGAATGGCCTCGAATGTGGATGGGCGCCTGGGGCGTCTCGTGGCTGGCCGCGTTTCCCTCGTTGCTCGTGCTGCTGCCGGTGGTGCGCCGCATCGTCGCGGCGACCGTGCAGAGCCCGCCGCGCTGACCGGCGCGCAAGGCCGCGAAGGCTCAGCGCTCGATCCGCGCGACGAACTCCTCGCTCGTCATCACGTGCGCGGTCGAGAAGGCCAGGATGGTCAGCGTGGCCTGGTGCACCGCCTCGGCCGGCATCGCGCCCTGGCCCACGTCGGGGTAGTCGAAGGTGCCGGTCGCATCCGACAGGAAGGCCACCTTGTAGTTGCGGAACATCGCGTCGCGCGCCGTCGCATGGCAGCAGTTCTCGGTCGTGGTGCCGGTGATCGCCACGGTGTCGATGCCCCACTCGCGCAGGATCAGGTCGAGGTCGGTCGCGAAGAAGCCGCTGTAGCGGTGCTTCTTGACCACGTGCTCGCCCGCGGCCGGCGCGAGCGCCGCGAAGATCTCGCTGCCGGGCGTCTCGTCGACCAGCGCGCTGCGGTCGGCGATCGGGCCGTAGAGGTCGTCGTACAGGCCCATGTCGCAGCCGTCGCGCCGGTGCACGTGCGCGGTGTAGATCACGCGGATGCCGCGCTCGCGGCAGGTGGCCAGCGTGCGTGCCAGCGTCGGCACCATGGCCGCAGCCTGGGCCGAGCGCAGCTGGGCGCCCTCGGCGACGAAGTCGTTCTGCATGTCGACGACGATGACGGCGGTGGTCGCCGGATTGATGCGATCGATCTGATAAGGCATATTGGCCCCTCGGTGGGTGAGTCGGATGGTGGCGGGTGCGGCGATCTTGGGTCGCGCCGGCCGTCCGCGCTGGCCCCGGCTTGCCAAGCTTTGTTCTCCACCTGCCATCCGTTCCATGAAAACCCTGGTCGAACCCGGCGACAGCTTCGAGAAGTGGCACCAGGTCACGTGCCGCAGCTACTCGGTCACGCAGTGCGCGAATGCGCCGGGCGGCGCGGCGTTCCGCGCCAGGGTGTCGCAGCGCGGGCTCGGCGCGCTCGCGCTCAACGAGATCGAATCGAAGCTGCCCGGCGCGGCGACCATCCGCGTCACGCGCGGCGCCACCGACATCCGGCGCGATCCGCGCGACGACTTCTTCCTCTGGTTCGCGCTCGGCGGCAACACGCGCTTCAGCCAGGACGAGCGGCGCGTGAGCATGCGCCCCGGCGACATGGTGCTGCACGACCAGTCGCGTCCCTTCAGCCTCGAGTTCGGCGAGTGGTCGCATGCGGTCATGGTCGCGATCCCGCGCGCGCTGCTGACCAGCCGCATCGGCGCGGCCGACGAATTCGTGGCCCGGCCGGTCGGCCGCGACGCCAAGCTGGCCGCGCTCGCGGGATCGGTGCTGCAGCAGTTGATGGCCCTGCACGACGATGCGCCGCCGGCGCTCGCGCAGGCCGCGATGGACATCTGGTCGACGGCGCTCGAGGCGGAGCTCGCGCCCTCGCAGGTCGAGGCCGGCGCGCGCGACGGGCGCCTGGCGGCCGTGAAGCGCTACCTCCGTGCCCGGCTCGGCGACCCGGCGCTCGACGGCGAGACCATCGCGCGCGACTGCCACCTGTCGCTGCGCACGCTGATGCGGCTGTTCGCCGCCGAGGGCACCACGCCCGGGCGCTGGCTCTGGCAGCAGCGGCTCGAGGCCAGCTACCGGGCGCTCGCCGAAGGGCGCGTGCGGCAGGTGTCGCAGGCCGCGCTCGAGTTCGGCTTCACCGACCTCAGCCATTTCAGCCGCGCCTTCAAGGCGAGGTTCGGCCGCTCGCCGAAGGACGTGCAGGGCAAGGGCGGATGAGCGCGAAGGGGATGAACGAGATGGCCACCAAGGCGCCCACCACGATCGACGACTACATCGCCGCCGCCCCGCCCGAGGCCCATGCGCACTTGCGGCGCCTGCGCGCGCTGCTGCGGCGCGTGGCACCCGAGGCCCGGGAGGCCATCAAGTGGGGCACGCCCTTCTTCATCGAGCCGCGCTTCCTGTTCGCCTTCTCGGCGCACAAGGTCCACCTGGGCTTCGCGCCCTCGGCCGCGGCGCTCGAGGCGTTCCGCAAGGAGCTGGCCGGGCACCAGACCACCAAGGAACTGCTCAAGGTGCGCTATGACGAGCCGCTGCCCGAGGACCTGATCCGCCGCATCGCCGAGCACCGGCTGCGCGTGGTGAAGGCACGCGAGGACGATTCGTTCTGGTGAAGCGCGGGCCGGCCGGCCGGCGGCGAGAATGAAGCGCAGAGCCCCAGCCAGGACACGAGATTGCACGACATCGATCGCCCGGACCCTTCGCCTCGCTTCGCCAACCTTGCCACCGCCGCATTGGCCCTCGCGGAGGCCGAAGCGCTCGTCGCGCGGCTGCTGCCGCTGAGCACGCCCGCCGACAGCGCCTCGCCCGACCTGCAGGAGCACCTGGCCTCGGCCTGGTTCCGGCAGGTCGAGACACTGGGTGCGCTCGGGCGCACGGCCGAGGTGGTGGCGCTGGCCGATGCGCTGTGCACGCATTTCGAGCCCGGTGCGCGCGATGTGCTGGCGCCGGTGTTCGCACCGGTCGCGGCCTGGCCGTGGATCGCGCGTGCGCAGTGCGAGAAGGCCCGCGCGCTGGCCGCGACCGGCCACGCCGAGGCCGCGCTGGGCCTGCTGCGGGAGGTGCAGCGCCGCTTCGAGCAGGCGCAGTCGCCGGCGCTGCGCGAATGGATCGTCGCCGCGGGGCTCGAGGAGGCGAGGCTGCGCGCCGCCGGTGGCGCGACCTTCGCGCGGGTCGACATGGTGCGGCATTGCGAGGACCTGGCGCGGCGCTTCGGCGGCGACGATTGGCCCGCGACGCGCGTGCTCGTGGCCCGTGTGCGTGCCGCGCAGGCCCGGATGCTGGCGGAGCTCGACTACCACGAGGAGGCGCTGAAGCAATACGCGGCCCTTCACGACGACCTGCAAGCCGCCGACGAGCCCGCGCTGAAGGCGCAGGCCGCCGATGCGCTGCATGCCCGTGCGCGCCTGCTCGAGATGCTGGGCCGCAACGAGGAAGCCCGCGCGCTGCTGCGCACCCTGATCGACACCCATGCCGAGGCCGCCGACCCGGACCGGCGCCAGACCCTCGCGCTGGCGCGGACCGACCTCGCGCTCGCCTTGCAGCGCGACCTGCTGCGCGGCGCGCAGGACGAGGACCTCGAGGAGCGCCTGCTCGCGGCCTGCGATGCCGTGCTGGCCAGCCACGCGGATAGCGAAGACGCCACCGTGCTGCGTTGCGTGAACCGCATCCTGCGCGTCAAGGCGCAGCTGCTGCGCGACCGCGATGCCGAGCCCGACGACGAGGACCGTGCCGACGAACTGGCCGAATGGCAGTGGTCGCGCTATGCCGGGCATCCCGATGCGCAGGTCCGCAAGGAGCTGCTGCTCGCGATGCTCGACCAGCTGGTGCCGCTCGACGACCCGGCGCGCGAGCTGGCCGGCTACCGCCGCCTGCTCGATCGTTTCGGCGACGACCGCAGCGCGTTGCTGCAGCCGCAGCTGGCACGCACGCGCCTGCTCGAGGCCTGGGCGCTGCGCGCCCTCGATCGGGGCGACGAGGCGCTGTCGGCGCTCTCGGAACTCGATGCGCTGCATGCCGAGTCCGCCGATGCCTACACGCGGCTGCAATGCGTGCACGGCCGCATCGAGCGCGCGAGGATTCTCTGGGCCCGCGGCGATGTCGAGGCCGCCCTGCGCGCGCTCGAAGGCTGGACCGAGGCCCGCGGCGCGGAGGAAACGGCCTTGCGCCGCGCCATCGCGCGTGCCATGGACCTGCGCTGCGACATCCTGCAGGCACAGGCGCCCGCCGCGCATTCGCGCCCGGACGGCAAGGACGAGGAGGGCCGCGCGATCGACGTCGCCGTGACCGAGGCCGAACATCGTTTCGCCGCGGCGGTCGATGCGCTCGTCGCGCGCTTCGCGAAGGACCCCGCAGAGGACCTGCGCACGATCGCGGTGAAGGCGCAATACGCGCTCGCGGCCCATTGGCGCGGGCGCCTGCAGTTCCAGCGCGCGGTCGATGCCTACGCGGCGCTGGTGCAGGCCTTCGCGGCCGACACCTGCGCCGAGGTCGAGGGCGTGGTCGCCAGCGCCTACCTCAACCAGGCCTATGCACTGATGATGCTGCTGGAGCGCGAGGCCGACGCCCTGCCGGTCTACGACGCGCTGCTCGCGCGCTTTCCGAATGCCACCGGCGCTGCGATGCGCGACACGCTGGCCAAGGCCGCGGCCAGCCGGCTGACCTGCCTCAACCGGCTGCAGCGCCAGGGCGCGGCGGTGAACTACGGCGACCAGTACGAGGACCTGACGCTGGCGCAGCGCGATGCGATCGACGCCACCATCGAGCGCGGGCGCGTGCTGGCCGTGGAAGGCAAGCACCGCGAGGCCATCGCCTGCTACGACGAGGTGCTGCAGGCCCATGTCGAATCGCTGCATCCGGAACTGCGGCGCCATTGCCTCGACGCGATGGTGCGCAAGGGCTACAGCCTGGGCTGCCTGTCGCAGCGCGAGGCCGCGCTGGCGGTCAACGACGAGGTCATCGCGCGCTACGGCAACGAGCTCTCGACCTCGGCCGAGAAGGACGTCGCGCTCGCGATGTCGAACCGCGCGGTGCAGCTCGACAAGCTCGGCCGCCGCGACGAGGAGCTGCAGACCTACGACGCGATCATCGTACGCTGGGCCCGCTCCGACGTGGCCTACCTGCGCGAGCGCGTGGCCAATGCGCGCTACTGCAAGGCGATCACCATTGCCGACACCGACCTGGATGCCGCGCTCGCGCTCTACGGCCATGTGATCGACACCTGCCTGCGGGCGCCCGAGGTCGCGCTGCGCACCTATGCCGCGAAGTCCAGCGTGAACCGCGGCGTGCGCTTGCGCAAGGCCGGCCGCTACGAGGAGGCGGTGGCCTGCTGCGAGGCGCTGGTGGAGGCCTGCGGCGAAGAGGCCGACAAGGGCATCGCGGCCCAGGTCGTGAAGGCGCGCATCGGGCTCGCGCGCAGCTACGGCCACGTGGGGCAGGTGGAGCGGCAGGTCGAGACGCTGGAACTGCTGCTGGCCTTGCCCGCCGGGAAGATCGACGAGGGCTTGCGCACCGAGCTGCGCGCGGAGTACCAGCAGCTGCGGCCGTCGCCGCTGGTCAAGGCGGCACGGGCGCTGGGCGCGTTGTTCGCCCCGAAGAAATGAACCCCCACCGTTCGGGCGCCTGAGATGAAACACGAACAGCCGGACGCAGAGGACGCGAAGGTTTCGCGAAGAGCGCGAAAGAGCAATTCAAAATTTTTCCTGCATTCCCTTTGCGTCCTTCGCGGAACCTTCGCGTCCTCTGCGTCCGGAAGTCCGCTCCCGTCTTCGGAGGCATCCCCGTTTCGCTACTGCCGGATCTTGCCGGCGTTGCTGAGGATCGTGAGCTCGACGAAGCGCGTGCCGTTGCCGCCGGCGTTGGGGCCGAGGTCGACCACGTAGCCGCCGAAGTCGAAGTTCACCAGCGAGGCCAGCGCCGCGGCCATGCCTTCGCGCGTGGGGGTACGCCCCTGCCGGCGCACGGCCTCGGCGATCACGCGGCCCGTGATGTAGCCCTCGAACATCGAGTAGCTGACCGGCACCTCCAGCGTCTGCCCGGCCGTGGCCTCGATGAACTCGCGCGTCAGCTTGCTCGAGATGCGGAACGGGCTCGGCGTGACCTGCGCGATCACGATGCCCTGCATGTGCTGCTCCGACAGCCGCTGCGACAGCTGCTCCACGTCGACGCCCGAATGCGCGACCAGTTGCGCCGTGCCCTTGGGCGCCATGCGGTAGCGTTCGATGAAGGCCGCGGCGGCGCCGGTGCTGGTCAGCATCACGATGGCCTGTGGCGGCTCCTTGAGGAAGGCCTCGGCGGCATCGCCCACCTTGGTGGTGCCTGCCGGGTAGGAAGCCCGCACCACGATGCGCGACGACGAGGCCGCGGCGAGTTCGTCCATCAGCTTGAGCAGCTCGCCGGAGGCGGGCACGTCCTCGTAGAAGACGCCGAGCCGGTTGATGCCGATGGTGGCGAGATGGCGCGTGATCTTGGTCAGTTCCTCGCGCAGGTCGGCGTGCATGTTGAACAGCAGCGGCGGCGGCGCGCGCAGCTCGGACGAGCGGTAGCCCACCAGCGCGAGCCGTTCCTTCTCGAGCGTGCCCGAGGCCACGAGCGCCGCGATGTTGCGCGTGCCGAAGTAGCCCGCGAGCACCATCGGCCGGTTCTCCGCGACCAGAGCCTTGGTCAGCGCCACGGTCTGCTCGGGCTGGCCCAGGTCGTCCTTGCGCACCAGGCTCAGCGTGTGGCCGTTGACGCCGCCGGCCTTGTTGATCGCGTCGAAGCTCAGCTTGAGCCCGACCCCGAAGGCCCGCCCCTGCCGCGCCTCGAGCCCCGACATCGGGGCCACCTGCCCGACCACCACCTGCACCGCCGCGGCGGGCAGAGCCGCAACCGCCATCGTGGCGGCCGCGAGCAGCGGACGCCAGAACGCCATCGATTTCATCGGTCTCTCTCCGTCTCCGGGCGGTCAACGCCCCTTCTTGCAAGGGCCGGATCTTGGTGTCCGGGCGGGGCGGAGGATAACGGAAAACGGTGAATCTGCGCGCGGGCCGTGGTACGCCATCCCGGCGATATGATCTCGCGCGCTCGCAAGCGCATCGATGCAACCGTGTTGCTCGATCCATTCGATCACCAGAAGGGAGACAGGATGATGAAGACGCGCGTGTTGGCGGCCACGGCCGCATTGCTCGCCGGTTGCGGCACGACCTCGGGCAGGCTCGGTCCGTTGCCCGAGGTTCCGGATGCCTCGGTCGCCGCTAAGGTTGTGGTGGTCCGCATCAGCAGCATCGTCGGCGCGGCCAATGGCTACACGGTGGCGATGGATGGCAAGGACATCTTCGGCATCGGCTCCGGCGAGCACGCCGAATTCCAGGTGTCGCCCGGCGAGCACTACCTGGGGGTGAAATGCTTCGGCGGCTTCACGCCGACGTGGAAGGAGGACTCTCTGAAGTTCGACGCCGCGAGGGCATCGTCGAACTATTTCGTCGTCAGCCCCAGCATGACTTGCGCGGCGGTCAGAGGGGCCGACGAGGCGGAAGCGAAGAAGCTGCTGTCCGGCAGCAAGGCCGTCAACCTCGCGAATCCCGCCGGCCGATAGAACGCCCGGGGGCGCGGCGAATCAATCGCTGCCGTCCTCGCGCGCCGCCATCCGCCCCGCTTCGCGATCGAGGGCCTCGTACTGCCCGTCGCAGAACAGCTCGCACAGCCGGTCGAGCTCGCCGCGGTCGCGGGTCTCGAACACCGCCACGTCCTGTTCGAGCTTGCCCTTGCCGAAGAAACCCTTGCGCGGGCGCATCGCCACCGACTGCAGCTGGTATTCGCCGCGCCGGTCGGCGCCGTCGCCCAGCAGCGTGACCCACAGCTCGCGCTGGTCGGCCTCGTGGCGCAGCACCAGCGCGGGCAGCGGGCCGTCCTGCTGCTCGTTCCATTCGCGGTGCTGTTCCTGCCACGGATGGGCATCGATCGCGGCCATGAAGCCGACGAGCGTGGTCTCGCCCTGCGGGTGGGTCTGCTGGAAGTCGTCGCCGACCTTCTGGATTGCGTAGCTCAGCATGCGGTGGAGCGCCGGAGCGCCCAAGTGATGTCGATGACCGAGTGTGCCCAGGCGCGCGATGCGGGCGTGTCGGTCGCCGCCCCGTCTTCCTCAACCCGCGGCGGGGCGAGACAGCGGCCGCGGCGCACGCGCGGCGCGGTGCTCTTGCAGCAGGGTCAGCATCACGGTCAGCCCCATGAAGACCACCGCGGCCCAGAAGACGCCGCTGAAATGGCCGCGGTCGAGCAGCCAGCCGAACAGCATCGGGCCGACCGCGCCGCCGATGTTGAAGCCGGTGGAGACGATGCCGAAGGCGCGGCCCTCGGCGCCGGGCGGTGCGGCGGCGCGTACGAGCATGTCGCGCGAAGGCGTGATCACGCCGGTCAGGAAGCCGGTGGCGCCCAGGCACAGCACGAGCGCGAGATCGGGCAGCCGGCCCCACGCCGCGAGCGCCGCGAGCACGGCCGCCCCCGCGAACGCGACGGCCGCCACCAGGCCGTGGCGGCGCGTGCGGTCGGCCAGCGCGCCGCCGGCCAGCACGCCGAAGGCACTGGCGAACAGGAAAGCCGTGACCGCCGCATTGGCCCAGGTGAGGTTCACGCCGTAGCCGCCGACCAGTGCCGACACCGAGAAGCTGCCGATCGAGTTCGTGCTGAGGCTCAGCAGCACATAGAGCAGCGTCAGCGTGAGGATCGCGGGCGTGAGGATGCGCACGCCCGCTCCATTGCCGGCCGCGGTCTTCGGCTTGCTCGCGGGCCGCGCGGCGAGCGCCGGCTTCTCGCCCGCGAACAGGAAGACCCAGGCCAGCAGCCCCGCGAGACCGGTGGCGGCGAAGGCCCAGCGCACGCCCAGCGTGCTGGCGATGCCCATCAGCAGGGCCGGCGCGATGGCGCCGCCGACGAAGCCCGCGAAGGTATGGACCGAGAAGGCCTTGCCCATGCGCGCGCTGTCGATGCCGGCCGAGAGCATCGCGTAGTCGGCGGGGTGATAGACGCCGTTGGCGATGCCCGCCAGCGCCATCGCGGCGAGCAGCCAGGCGTAGTGGCCCGAGAACGCGAGCGAGCCGAAGGCCGCGCCGCCCAGCAGCAGGCCGGCCATCAGCAGGCGCCGCGCGCCGAAGCGGTCGACCGCGAAGCCCAGCGGCGCCTGCACCAGCGCCGAGACCACGTTGAACACGCTGAGCGCGAGGCCGAGCTCGACGAAGCTCAGGCCCCACGCGCCGGGCAACACCGGCAGCAGCGCGGGCAGCGCCATGATGTGCAGGTGGCTGACGAGGTGGGCGGCGGAGACCTGCGCGAGCAGGCCGGTCTTGGGAAGGGGCATGGCCGGGGGCGTCGAAAGGACGGCGCATTGTGCGGCAAGCCCGGCGTCCGCGCTTGCCACCCCCGCTCACGCGATCACTGCACCGCCACGAACTCCCCGCCCTTCACCTGCAGCAGCACGCCGCCGTAGCTCGGATTGCGCCCCGCGTCCACGCTCCAGGTGCCGTTGCCCAGCACCATCGGCACCTTGTTGAGCTTCGCGAGCTCGTCGCGGATCTTCGTGCGGTCGGGGTTCGGTCCGGCGTTCTTCACCGCCTGCACCGCGACCTGGCCCAGCGCATAGCCCATGCCGGCCCAGTTGTCGGGCGCGGCCTTGTACTTGGCCTGGTAGGCCTTCACGAAGGCCTGGTTCATCGGCGAGGGATTGTTCGGCGAATAGTCCGACACGAAGTAGGTGCCCTCGACCGCCTTGCCGCCGGCCTTGATGAAGCCGGCCGAGCCCAGCGTCGAGGGGCCGATGAACTTGACCTTCGACTCGAGCCCGGCCTGGCGGATCTGCAGGATCAGGTTGGCCGAGACCTCGGCCGGGGCGGCGATGAAGATGGCGTCGGTGGGCGTGGTCGCGACCTTGGTCGCGAGCGCGAGGAAGTTGGAGTCGGAGGAGATGAACTTCTCATCGGCCGCGATGGTGACGCCGGCCTTGGTGAAGTAGTCGGCCAGCGCGTTCTTCTGGCCGATGTAGCCGTCGCTGCTCTGGTCGTGCAGCAGCACCACGCGCTTCACGCCGAGCTTCTCCGAGGCCAGCTTGCCGAGGAAGCCCATGATGTCGGTCGGCGTGGCCTGGATCTTGAAGGCCCAGGGGCCGGTGGCCAGGATGCCGGGCGAGCTGCCGATGGCGAGGATCGGCAGCTTGAGGTCGTTGGCCACCGGCGCGCCGGCCAGGGCCTCGGCGCTGACCGTGGGGCCGAGGATCAACATCACGTTGTCGCGCTTGCCGAACTGGTTGACGAGGTTGATGACCTGGCCCTTGTCGCCCGCGGTGTCGCCCTCGACGATCCTGAACTTGTTGCCGCCGGGCAGCCCCTGCGCGTTGGCTTCCTCCAGCGCGAGCTTCATGGCGTTCTGGATCGGCACGCCGCCGAAGGCGTAGGTGCCGGTCATGGCGTTGAACACGCCGACGGGGATCTCCTTGCCCTGCCCGAAGGCGAGGCCGCTGAAGGCGAGAAGCAGCGCGCCGGCGACGGCGGCTCTGCGATGCATGGTCATGGTGTGTCTCCAAGGGCGCGCGAAGGTGCGCGGTTTTTCTCAGGGGGCCATGGCAGTGTCTTCATGCATCCGGGTTGCGTCAGTCCCCATCGCAGGGGACGGACCGACCCGAAGCGGCGCCGAAGCTATTCGGCCACCAGCTCCAGCGGCAGCACGTCCAGCGTGCGCAGCGTGTTCACCGGCCGCCAGCGCGATGCGCCCGCGGGCTCGATGCGCTTCACGCGCCGCACCAGCGCGCCGAGGATGCTCTCGGCCTCGAGCCGCGAGATCATCTGGCCGATGCACACGTGCGCGCCCACGCCGAAGGCGCGGTGCACGCCCGCGGTCTGGCGCGTGACGTCGAAGCGCGCGGGGTCGGGCCACTGGCGCGGGTCGCGGTTGGCGGCACCCATGTGGTAGCCGACCTTGGTGTCGGCGCGCAGCCGCACGCCGCCGAGCTCGACCTCGCCCGTGGTGGTGCGGAACATCACCTGCGCCGGCGACTCCAGGCGCAGCGCCTCCTCGAACGCGCCCTTGATGAGCGCCGGGTTGGCCTTCACGAGCGCGAACTGGTCGGGGTGCTCGGCCAGCAGCTTGAGCGTCGATCCGATGCCGGCGATGGTGGTGTCGACGCCGGCGCGGAAGAAGGAGCGCACGTGCAGCGGCGCCGTGCCCTTGTCGAAATGGCCCGCGTCCTCGGCCTCGTAGATCTTCTCGGCGAAGCCGCCGGGCAGCGTGTGCTCGCGCTGCAGCACCTGCTGGTACCAGTCCATGATCGGCGCGGCACGCTCGAGCGCCTGCGCCACGCGCTCGTTGTTCGGCCCGAGCTGGTTGAAGTTGAGCTCGCCCGTGAGCTTGATGCGCTCGGGCGGCACCGCGATGCCGAGCACGGCCGGGAACACCTCGAGCACGTAGGCCTCGGTGATGTCGGCCACGCCGTCGACGCGGCCGCGCGCCACCGCGGCCTCGGCGATCTCCTCGGCGCGCTGCGCGAACTTCTCCTTCCAGCTCTTCACGACCAGCGGCGACAGGATGCGCTGCAGCGCGGCGCGCACGCGCGTGTGCTCGGGCGGGTCGATCTCGGAGATCGGGCTGCGCGTGCGCCACGCGCCGGGCTTGCGGATGTCGCTCATGCCCACGCCGCCCTCGACCGTGAAGCGTTCGAAGTCGCTCGCGACGATGCCGGCCTCGGCATGGCGCGTGACGGCGTAGTAGCCGTGCAGCGCGACGTAGACCGCGGGGGCCATCTCGCGCATGCGGTCGAACAGCGGATAGGGATCGGCGATGTTCGCGTCGGAGAACGGGTCCTCGTCGAGGACCGGTGCGTCGGGGATCGACAGGGTGGCGGTGGCGTTCATGGGTCGGTCCTTTTCAATCCGCGCTCGGCAGCACGCGCACGGTCATGTCGGCGATGCGCCAGCCCTCGCCGGTGCGCCGGAAGCGCAGCTCGTAGGTGCCGAACATCGCGATCTTGCCGGGGCCGTCGCGCCAGTCGGTGATGAGCGCGCGCGCATGGCCGTGGGCCTCGTCGGCGCCTTCGCCGGGCACGGCGTAGAAGTCGGTCATCTGGTGGTGCATGCGCTGCCTGAACTTCTTCTTCATCACCTCTTCCATCAACGCGAGCAGATGGTCGCGGCCGTGGATGGTTTCGGGCGGCAGGCCGCTGCCGCCCTGCGAGGCGGGTGGCGAGTTGGCGCGGGTCCAGCTGGCGTCCTCGGTGAACAGCTGGGCGAAGTCGGGATCGCCGGCGTCGGCCAGGTGGCCGTAGCGGGCGAACAGGGAACGGATCTCGAGCTCGTCCTCGACGGGCAGTTGCGGAAAGCGCATGGGGTCTCCAGGGTCGGCACAGTGCTTCGCCCAGTGTCCGCAGGCCCGCCGCGCGCGTCTGTCCCCATGCGGGGGACGGCGGCCCCGGGCGCACCCGTACCGTCGCAAGGGGACATACAACCAAGGGCCGCATTCCGATGATCGCCGCCATGCTGATGCAACAACTACTCAATGGCGTGGTCGTGGGCAGCGTCTATGCGCTGTTCGCGCTCGGGTTTACCCTTCTGTTCGGGGTCAACCACATCATGAACATGGCCCACGGCTCGGTGTTCATGTGGGGCGCATTCGCGGGCCTGTACGCGGTCACGGTGCTCGACGCGCCGATCTACGTGGCCCTGCTGATCGGCATGCTCGCGGGCGGGCTGGTGTCGGTGGCGCTCGACCTGTTCGCGTTCCGCCCGCTGCGCCGCCGCGGCGCGCCCGAGTTCTCGGCCATCGTCTCCTCGATCGGCGCCGACCTGGTGCTGCTGGCGCTGGCGCAGAAGCTGTCGAACACGGCCGTGATGCGCTTTCCCTTCGATGCCTTCCCGGTGGTCATCTACACCATCGGCGGCGTGCGCGTGCAGCTGCTGCAGCTGGTGATCGTGGCGCTGGTGGTGGCGATGGTGTTTGGCCTGGTCTGGTACCTCTACCGCACCGGCTTCGGCCAGCGCATCCGCTGCGTGGCTTATTCGGAGCAGACCTCGCGGCTGCTGGGCATCAACCCCGGGCCGGTGAACATGCAGGTGTTCCTGATCTCGGGCGCGCTCGCGGGCATGGCCGGCGTGCTGATCGGGCTGGTCTTCAACTCGGTGCACTTCGCGATGGGCGAGCCGCTGCTGCTGCGCGCCTTCGTGATCATCATCCTCGGCGGGCTCGGCAGCATTCCGGGCGCGCTGATCGCGGGGCTCGCGATCGGCATCGTGCAGACGCTCGCGGTGGCCTACGTCTCCTCGGGCGTGGCGGAGGCGATCGTCTTCACCGCGCTGTTCGTCGTCATCCTGGTCCGGCCCACCGGCCTGTTCGGTCAATCGTCCGCCGCCATGCGGGTGCAACGCGCATGATGAACTTCTTCTACACCTACCAGTCGCTGTTCGACCACATCCTGGTCTACGCGATGCTCGCGATGAGCCAGTACGTGGTGCTGCGCGCGGGCGTGTTCTCGCTCGGCAGCGCGGGCTTCGCCGCCATCGGCGCCTATGGCTGCGCGCTGCTGGTGGTCAAGGCTGGCTGGCCGCCGCTGGCGGCGATCGCCGCGGGCACCGCGCTCGGCGGCGTGGCGAGCGCGGTGCTGGCCTTTCCGCTGTCGCGGCTGCGCGGCGTGTTCCAGGCGGTCGCCACCCTGGCCATGGTGCAGATCGTGCTGTCTGCCACGCAGAACTGGACCAGCGTCACCAACGGCGCGATCGGCATCAGCGGCATTCCGAAGGTGGCCGGCACCGGCGAGCTGCTGCTGATCGTGGTCGCGGTGGTGGTGCTGCTGGCCGCGATGGGCCGCCACAGCATCGGCCGCGCGATGGACGTGATCCGCGAGGACGAGACCGTGGCCGTGTCGCTCGGCATCTCCGTGCCCTACCACCAGCGCATCGCCTTCATCCTTTCGGGCCTGCTCGCGGGCCTGGGCGGCGCGCTGCAGGCTTCGAGCAGCTATGCCATCACGCCCGGCGAGTTCGGCTTCGGCATGCTGGTGGCGGTGCTCGCGATGGTGGTGCTCGGCGGGCGCACCTCGGTGTGGGGCGCGCTCGTGGGCGCGGCCATCCTCACCACGCTGCCCGAGCTGTTCCGCGTGTTCGCCGACTACCGCAACGTGGTGCAGGGCATCCTGCTGATGCTGGTGATCGTCTACCTGCCGCGCGGCGTGGCCGACACCGCGATCGCGCTGCTGCACGACCGCCGGCTGCGGCGCCAGGCGGGCCATGCGCCGCGCGCGCCCGCGGCACCGGCGGTGCCCAAGGCACCCATCGTCAAGACATCGATCGAAGGAGGCGTGCGCCCATGACCGCGACCCTGGTTCTCGAAGGCGTGGCCCGCCATTTCGGCGGCGTGCCGGCCGTCGACGGCCTGAGCCTGCAGGTGCCGGCCGGCCAGATCACCGGCCTGATCGGCCCCAACGGCGCGGGCAAGACCACGGTGGTCAACCTGATCACCGGCCTGCTGCACCTGACCGCGGGCCGGGTGCTGCTCGAGGGCCGCGACGTGTCGCGCGACGAGGCGCCCGCGCTCGCGCGCGCCGGCGTGGCGCGCACCTTCCAGAACATCCGGCTGGTGCCCGACGCGAGCGTGCGCGAGAACGTGGTGGCGGGTTTCCATCGTCACGAGAAGTCCGGCCTGTGGGCCAACCTGCTGGGCCTGCCGTCGGCGCGCGCCGAGGCGCGCGAGCTCGATGCGCGCGCGATGGAACTGCTCGAGCGCTTCGGCATGGCCGCGCTGGCCGAGCACCGCGCGGGCAGCCTCTCGTACGGCCATCAGCGGCGCATCGAGATGATGCGCGCGCTGGCCACCAGCCCCAAGCTGCTGCTGCTCGACGAGCCCGTGGCCGGCATGAACGACGCCGAGGCCGAGAGCCTCGCGGGCATCTTCCGCAACGTCGCTGCGAGTGGCGTGGCGGTGCTGCTGATCGAGCACAACATGCGCTTCGTCATGTCGCTGTGCTCGCACCTCTACGTGCTGGCCTCGGGCCGGCTGATCGCCGACGGCCTGCCCGAGGCGGTGGGACGCGACCCGAAGGTCGTCGAAGCCTATCTGGGGGCCTGAACCATGCTCGAGATCCGAAACCTCGACGTCCACTACCGCGGCATCCAGGCGTTGCGCGGCGTGAGCCTCCATGTGAAGCAGGGCGAGATCTTCGCGCTGATCGGCCCCAACGGCGCCGGCAAGTCGAGCCTGGTGAACGCGCTCTCGGGCCTCGTGCCCACGGGCGGCGAGATCCGCTTCGAGGGCCAGCCGCTGGGCCGCATGCCCGCGCACCTGCGTTCGCGCGCCGGCATCATCCAGGTGCCCGAGGGCCGGCGCGTGATCGCGCCCTTGTCGGTGGCCGAGAACCTCGAGCTCGGCCGCCAGGCCGCCGGCGTGCGCGGCAGCGACGCGCAGGACCTGGAGCGCGTGCATGCGCTGTTCCCGGTGCTCAAGGACCGGCGCAATCAGCTCTCGGGCTCGCTGTCGGGCGGCCAGCAGCAGATGCTCGCGATCGGCCGCGCGCTGATGGCGCGCCCGCGCGTGCTGATGCTCGACGAGCCCAGCCTCGGGCTCGCGCCCGTGATCATCAAGGAGGTGTTCCGCGCGCTGGTGCAGCTCAACCGCGAGGGCATGACCATCCTGCTGGTGGAGCAGAACGCGCGCCTCGCGCTGCAGACCGCGCACCGCGCCGCGGTGCTCGAGCAGGGGCGCATCGTGCATGAGGGCATGGCGAGCGAGCTGGCGAACGATCCGGTGATTGCGGACCATTACTTCGGGCGGGCCGGCTTGATCGCCTGATCGGCGCGCTCGGGGTCAGGCGGTGGTGACCGTCTTCGGCTCGAGGAAGGCCTCGAGCCCGAACACCCCGAACTCCCGGCCGAGGCCCGACTGCTTGACTCCGCCGAAGGGCGCGAGCAGGTCGGGTGCGATGCGGTTGACGAGCACGGTGCCGGCCTCGAGGCGTTCGGCGACGCGGCCAGCGCGTTGCGCATCGGAGGAGAACACGTAGGCCTGCAGTCCGTAGGGCGAGTCGTTGGCGATCGCGACGGCCTCGTCCTCGCCTTCGTAGCCCAGCACCGACAGCACCGGCCCGAAGATCTCCTCGCGCGCGATCTCCATGTCGTTGCGCACATCGGCGAACACCGTGGGCCTGACGTACCAGCCGCGCGAGAGCCACTCGGGCCGGCCTTCGCCGCCGGCCACGAGGGTCGCGCCCTGTTCCCGGCCGCGCCGGATGAAGCGCTGGATGCGCTCGAACTGGGCCGCGTTCAGCAGCGGCCCGATGGCCGTGGCCGGATCGCGTGGATCGCCCACGCGCAACGCTGTTGCGATGGCGGCAATGCGCTCGATCGCTTCCGGCATGCGCGCACGCGGGATCAGGAGTCGCGTGCCCGCCACGCAGGCCTGGCCGTTGTTCATGAAGGCCGCGTTGAGCGCCAGCGGCAGCGCGTTCGCGAAGTCGGCATCGTCGAGCACGATCGAGGCCGACTTGCCGGTGAGCGCGAGGCTCACGCGCTTCATGGTGTCGAGCGCGGCGCGCGCGATCAGCTTGCCCGTGGGCGTCGAGCCCGTGAACGACAGCTTCGCGATGCCGGGATGGGTGGCGATCTCGTCGCCCACGTCGGCGCCGCGGCCGAGCAGCACATTGAACGCGCCCGCGGGCAGGCCCGCGTCGTGCAGTGCCTCCGTCACCACCTGGGCCTGGATCGGCCCCAGCTCGCTGGGCTTGATGACCGACGCGCAACCGGCCGCGATCGCCGAGGCGAGCTTGCTGCAGACCGAGCCGGCGACGCTGTTCCACGGCGCGATCAGCCCGGCCACGCCGACCGGCGCCATCGTCACCGTGGAATCGCCCACGCGGCGCGTGAACTCGAAGGCCTCGAGCGTGCGTGCCGCGTTGGCGAAGCATTGCGAGGCGTAGTCGCTGACCCATTGCGCGCGCGCGAGCGGGCCGCCGTACTCCTCGATGGTCGCGTCGCGGATCGCGTCGGTGCGCGCGAGCACGGCGGTGCGCAGCCGCTCGAGCATCTCGATGCGTTCGGCCTTGCCGGTGGCGGCCAGCGCGGGCTGGGCGCGCTGCGCGGCCGCGATGGCGCGCTTCGCGTCGTCGCGGTTGGCGAGCGTCGCGGTGCCGATGCGCTGTTCGGTCGCTGGGTTGGCGATCTCCACGACCTCGGTGCCCTGCACGGGCACGAAGGCGCCGTCTATATAGGCCTTGTCGATGTTCCACATGGTGCTGACTCCTGCCGGGTGCCGCCGGATGGCGGGTTGAAGGCAGTCTAGGAATCCGCCATCGTTTTGAGAATCCGATCAAAATGAGATGATTCATCCAGCAAATCGGAACAATGCACAAGAGCGGCCTGATCGAACTCGAGGTGGTGCTGGCCGTCGCGCGGCGTCAGGGCTTTCGCGCCGCGGCGGTGGAGCTCGAGATGTCGACCACCGCCGTCAGCAATGCCGTGTCCAGCCTCGAAGCCCGGCTCGGCGCGCGGCTGTTCCATCGCACCACGCGCAGCGTCTCGCTGACCGAGGCCGGCCGGCAGTTCGTCGCGCAGATCGGCCCGGCCGTCACGAACATCCGCGATGCGATGGACAGCGTCGGCGAGCGCCGGGCCACCTTGGGTGGCACCTTGCGCATCAACAGCGCGCTGGGCGCTGCGCTCATGGTGTTCCGCCCGCTCGTCGCGGAGTTCCTGCGCCGTCATCCGGGCGTGACCGTCGACATCGTCACCGAGGGCCGCATGGTCGACATCGTCGCCGAGGGCTTCGACGCCGGCCTGCGCCTCGCGCCGCTGGTGCCGCGCGACATGGTGCGCGTGCCGCTCGGCGGCAGCCTGCGCATGGCCGTGGTGGCGTCGGCCGACTACTTCACGAACCGTCCCCGGCCCGAGGTGCCGGCCGACCTGATGCAACACGCCTGCATCCGCGCGCGCCTGCCGAGTGGCGTGCCCTCACCGTGGGAGTTCGCGCAGGGCGGCGAGCCTTTCACTGTCGATGTGCCGGGGCCGCTGGTGCTCGATGCGCCGATGCTGATGCTGGAGGCGGTGCGGCAAGGGGTGGGCGTGGCGCAGTTGGCCGAGTGGTATGTGGCGGAGGACCTCGCGAGTGGGCGGCTGGTGCGCGTGCTCGACGAGTGGACGGTGCCGGTGGCGGGGTTGTGCCTTTATTACGCGGGGCATCGGCATCTGCCGGCGGCGTTGCGGGCGCTGGTGGATTTGGTGCATGAGCTGCGGGTGGGTGAGGAGAAACGAAGTGGCGGGGCCGGCGTTGCGAAAGGAAAGCGCGGGAGCGGCAAGGCGAGATCGAAACGCGGTTGATTCTTTCGGGAGCCCCTGTGTGCGACTGCGCGCCCGCACCTTCCTTGCACTTCTGCCAAGTTTCTGCCGCGCCGCGGTTCCACCTGAGCGTGGCGCGCTTTCAGACGGAGGTCCGTCGGGGTAGTCTTCACCTCACAAGAGCAAGCGTGAGGGAGGAGGCGAAAGATGACAAGTCGATGCGGGCCTGCATCGATGGGTTGACATTTTTCGTCAATAAACGAAAATGAATGCCTATAGCGTCGAGCACTATCTGACGGCGGACGAACACCGCGATCCCTACCTGGACTGGTTGCAGCGCCTGCGTGACAACCAGGCGAAGGTGTCGGTGATTCGTCGTGTAGCCCGGATCGAGCTGGGCAATTTCGGCGATCACAAGTTTTGCCGCGATGGTGTCTGGGAATTGCGTATCGACCTGGGGCCAGGCTACCGGGTGTACTACGCCCTGTCCGGCCATCGCGTGGTGCTGCTGCTGTGCGGTGGCGACAAGCGGACTCAGGAGACGGACATCGCCAAAGCGGTGATTCACTGGCAGGACTGGCAACGGAGAGCGGACGATGAGAAGCAAGCCCCATGACGAAGCGATGGCCGAGCTGTATCGCAGCGATCCGGCCCTCGCGCTCGAGGTCATCAACACCATCCTGGCCGACGGCGACCAGGCCGAACTGCTGATCGTGCTGCGCCAGATGACGCAGGCATTCGGCGGGGTGCAGGCCGTGGCCGAGCAGGCGCAGCTGAATCCGACCCAGCTCTATCGCACGTTGTCGCCGAAGGGCAATCCTGCGCTCAGCAGCCTGTCGGCCATTCTCAGGGCCATGGGACTGCGATTGGCGGTGCAGCCGCTGGCGGTGTCTACGCCGGCCAACTGAACTCGTACGGTCGGAGCGTCGTGGACGGCCCCACGGACGGCAAGTCGATGACCGGCCGAATGTTCAGTGCGGCCCATCCCCTTGCGATGCCAACGCCCGTTCGACAGCCGGCTTGGCATACGCCACGAACGCCGCCACCTCCCCCTGCCGCGACGCCAGATCGTCCTCCGCCCGCCCCAGGTAAGCCTCCCTCGCCCGCGCCATCAATGGCCGCAACGCATCGGGCAGCCGTTCGATCACCCAAGCCGCCGCCGCATCCTTCGAAGCTATGCCACCGGTCGCGGCACTGAACCAGATGCGCGCCAGCGCGAGCACCACGTTGCGCTCGTCGCCGTCCCAGTCCGCGGGTTCGTTCCAGATGCCGATGGTGTCGTGCAGTGCCTGTGCGAAATCGCTCGCGGGCACCGGATCGAACAAGATCTCGGCCACCGGCCCGATCAGCGCGACGCTGTGCTGCCTGGCCTTGGTCAGCAGGATCGCGAGGTCGCGGTCGACCTCGGGCGCGTCGAAGACGCCGGCCTTCAACTGGTCGCGCAGCCATTCGCCGAACTGCATTTCGCGCCGTGCCGGGTAGCGCCAGGGCAGCACCTCGTCGCGCACGACGATCGTGACCTCCAACGGTCGCAGCGCCGCGTCGGTACCGGGCGGCGCCGACACCGAGAGCAGGTCGGTCATCAGCGCCTGCCGGGTCGCGGCTGTCAGCGGTGCGATCACGCAGACCAACAGGTCGATGTCGCTCTCGGGCTGGAGGCCGCCGTCGACGGCCGAGCCGAACAGGTAGAGCGATTCGATGCGGCCGGGCAGATGGCGTTCGAGCACGACGCGCGAGAGCGAGAGTTGCGGTGCGATGTCGATGGGGAGCAATGCGGTCATCGGGGCAGGGGGCTGGGTGGAGCGGCAAAGCGCCTATTCGAGCGTCCTCCACCCCTGCGTGCAATCGTGCACCTGCCCATACCAGGGGCATTCCTTTTTCCGAAGCCGCGCAGGCTCCTAGAGATCGAGCACCAAGGCCGGGCTGCAGGCGCGGGAGCAGCACACCATCATCGTCTTGTGGCTGGCCCGCTCGGCATCGGTCAAGATCTCGTCGCGGTGGTCCGGGATGCCTTCGAGCACGCGGACCTCGCAGGCGCCGCAGATGCCTTGCCGGCACGAGTAATCCACGTCCACGCCGGCCTCGAGCAATGCGTCGAGGGTGCTCATGTCCGGTTTCACGAGCACGCGTCGATTGCTCTTCGCGAGCCGGACCTCGAAGCTGCCCGCATCCGCGGGCGGTGCGGCGGCACCGAAGCGTTCCATGTGCACGCGCGCCGGATCGAGATCCCGCGTTGCCTCGGCGAAGGCATCCAGCATGCCCGCGGGACCGCAGCAATAGAAATGCGCTCCGGGCTCCGCCTTCGCCACCAGCGCGGCCAGGTCCAGGCGTCCGGCGGTCTCGCTGTCGTGCAGGCAGACCCGGTCGCCCAACTGTCGAAGCTCGCGCACGAAAGGGGCGGCCGCGGTACCGCGCGCGGCATAGTGCAGGCGCCAGGAGCGGCCCGCGCGCTCGAGCGCACGCGCCATCGGAAGCAGCGGCGTGATGCCGATGCCCCCCGCGATCAGCACGGCGGGGCCCGTGTCGTCGGCCAGGGCGAAATGATTGCGCGGCGCCGAGACCCGGATCAGGTCGCCGACACGAAGCCGCTCGTGCACATGGGCGGAGCCACCCTGGCCGGATGGCTCGCGCTTCACGGCCAGCACGTAGATGCCTTCGTCGCCACGCACGACGGAATACGGGCGGGTCAGTCCGTCGCGCAGGCGCACGTCGACGTGGGCGCCCGGTGACGCCGGGGGGAGTTCCAGGCCGTCGACGCCGCTCAGCTCCATGCTGAGCACGTCGGGCGACTCCAGGCGCATGGCGCTCACCTGAACCCGCAGGAGCTCGTCGGCCTGCGAGGGGGTGTCGGTGGTCGTTTGCTGCATGTCCATTCGGGGCCGCATCGGATGCGGCCTCGTCATCCTTCCTCGTTACTGCTGCACGGCCAGGCCGGCTGCCTTGATCACCTTGCTGAACTTGGTGACGTCCTTCTCGAGCCACTTGCGCGCCTCGGCCGAGCCCACGAAGGTGGGTTGCACGTCGAGGTCGTTGAGCTTCTTCACGATCTCGGGGTCCTTCATCGCGGTCTGCAGCGCGGACTCGAGCTTGGCGATCACCGGTGCCGGCGTGCCCGCGGGCGCCGACAGGGTCACGAGCTGCTCGTTGTCGTCCATCTCCGCGTAGCCCTGTTCGCCCGTTGTGCCGACCTGGGGCATGGCCTTGAGCCGTTCATGGCGCTGCACCGCGATGTTGTGGATGCCGTTGCCCTCGAAGTTGCGCACGATGGTGCTGTAGGGCAGCGCGCAGGCCTGCACCTCGCCGGCCTTCAGCGCGGTGAGGGCCGGTGCCACGCCGTTGTAGGGCACGTGGATCACGTTGAGCGCGGTCCCGGTCTTCGCCTTGACCAGGCCCTTGAACATCTCGAGCTGGAGGTGGTTCAGCCCGCTCACGCCCGTCGTGCAGAAGCTCAGGCCGCCGGGCCTTTCGTGCGACAGCTTCACCAGTTCGGGCAGGGTCCTGGCCTGCACCGACGCGTTGGTCGCGAACAGCGAGGTGTAGACGGCCACGCCGCCCAGCGGGGCATAGTCCTTCAGCTGGTATTCGAAGTTCGGAACGATCAGGTTCAGGAAGCCGAAGGCCGAACCGGAGGCGATGAACAGCGTGTATCCGTCCGGCTTGGCCTGGGCGACGTAGCGCGCTCCCACGGCGCTGCCGGCGCCGGGGCGGTTCACCACGAGCACCGGCTGGCCGAGCAGGTCGCGCAGTTTCTCGGCGATGACGCGCGCCGTCGCATCGAGGCTGCCGCCGGGCGCGAAGGGCACGATGATGCTCACCGGCTGCCGGGGGTAGTCGGTCTCGGCCGCCTGGCTCTGCGCGAGGCCGAGGCTGAAGAGGCCGGCCAGAACAATGGAACGGATCAGCGCTCGCGCGCCGGGTCGGGCATGGGGGGATTTCATCGTGGGTCTCCTGGTGTTTGGCATGTAGGGGCGGGCAGCGGGGCGTGGGGCCTCTTGTGCTGCCGTTGTTTGCAACCGGCTCAGGCCGAGGCGGCTGGCAGATCCTTGGGACGCGCGGTGCCCATGAGCTCGTCGGACTCGGTGGGGTCGAGGCTTTCGGGCAGAACCGTCTGGGTGGCGCGAACGCCGTAGAGGTACGGGTGGTCGGGTCCGACGGGCCGCTGGCCGTCCACGCAGGCGCGCGCCGCCTCCATGAGCGAGCGACGCATCGCGACCACGGCACGGTCGCTGCTCCCCAGGTGCTCGCGGGTGCGGTCCACGATGGGACCCGCCGACTCCGACACCATCGCGTCCTGCGCACGGATGCCCGCGATACCCGTGAAGGAGACGGTCTTCTGCTGCTGCCGATCGATCAGGTAGTCGTTGTCCAGCCGCTCGGTGGGACGCGTGGTGCCGGGAATCACCCGGCGGTGCGCGTAGTCGCCGTTGCGCCAGGCCGTGAGTTCCTTGTCCTCCAGCGGACGGTCCGGCCGGAAGGTGGCGCACAGCACCCAGCAGCGCTCGTCGTTCATCGGCACCCACATGCGAACCAGCCGGGCCTCGGCGGGGTGCGGCGGAATCATCGTGTAGAACGGCAGCAGGAACTGGTTCACGCGCCAGTAGCGCTGGCTCTCATCGACGCGACGGCCGTTGCAGGCCAGGAAGCCGGAAGGCGTCGGCACGATCTTCCACAGCGGCGCCTTGTCGTTCTTGAAGAAGCGCCCCGTCAGCGCGCGGTCGTCGTCGTGGGTCTTGTCGACGAGGCTGTGCAGGAAGCCCACGTGCGCGCTGTCGAGCTCTCCCTCCATGGCCTGCGCATAGTTGCAATCCTGTTCCCAGCGCGAAACGTAGACGTGCGAGGAAGGCAGCCCGAGCCATTCGAAGTCGGGCAGCGGCGGCATCTTGTCGGGATCGCCCATGTAGACCCAGAGCACGCCGCCGGCGATGCGCGCCGGGTAGGCGCGCGCGCGCACCTTGCATCGCATGGGGCTGTCGGATGCCTCGGTCGGCATGTCGAGGCACTCGCCATCGACGCCGAATTTCCAGCCGTGGTAGACGCAGCGAACGCCGCCTTCCTCGTTGCGTCCGAAGAAGAGGCTGGCGCCGCGGTGCGGGCAGTGCTGGTCGAGCACGCCGACCCGGCCTTCGGTATCGCGGAACACCACGAGTGCTTCGCCGAGCAGTTGCAGGCGCACCGGCGCCTCGTCGGCGGCCGGCACTTCGGCCTCGGTCATGGCCGGTGTCCAGAAGCAGCGCATCAGTTGGCCCATGGGGGTGTCGGGGCCGGTGCGGGTCAGGAGGTCGTTGTTTTCTTTGCTGAGCATGGTTCGCGTGGGGTTGTCTTGGAATGGAGGAAGTCAGTCCGCGGGATCGGCGTCGAGGCTGTCGTCGCCCATGCGCGGCAGGTTCTCGATCAGCTGGTGCAGGTCCGCGCGCAATCGCTTGACCTGGGCCGCGCTCATGCCGTGGGTCAGGCGCGTCTCGCGCTGCAGCGAGGTGCTGTAGAGCTCCTGCGAGAGCGAGCGCCCGGTTTCGGTCAGGCTGATCGTCATCTCCCGCCCATGCCGGGCGAGAACGACCAGGCCCTGCTGGCTCAGGACCTGGAGGCTTCGGCTGGCCGCGGCCTTGTCGACATCGGCGGCGGCGGCCACGAACGCGGCACTGCATTCGTGCTCGACGCCCAGCGCCAGCAGCAGCCGGTATTCGGTGGTCCCGATGTCCCAGCGCTGCATGTAGTAGCTCGAAGCGCTGCGGCTCAACCGCACGGACAGGCTCGTGACCAGCCAGCCGATGAAGTCGGTGGCGAGCCCGGGTACCGGGCGTCCCACGACGGGGTCATGGCCGTCGTGTCTGCGCTCCTGCGTCCTGGCGGGAGGGCTGGCGCGCTGGGCGCGCCGAGGTGCGGAAGGCGTTTTCTTGGCCGGCATGGTGAGTTCGGAAGCTTGCGAAACGCTAATTGTTGATCTATCAACGTTGATGTGTCAACAATGAATTCGGCGGGCCCCCTATGCACGCGTTGGCGCTGCTCAGTCGGCCGTGGCGCCGGTCGCCTTGATCACGGGCGCCCACTTGAGGATGTCGCCGCGGATCCGCTGGTCGTACTCCTGCGGCGAGGAGCCCACGGGGTCGAGGCCCATCGTCAGCAGGCGGTCGGCGAAGGCCTTTGTCCGCACCGATCGCGCGATGTCGGAACTGATCCTGGCGATGACGGCGGAGGGCGTGCCCGCGGGCGCGACCAGGCCGACGCTGCTGGTGGCCGAGACATCGGGAACCGTCTCCGCGACCACGGGAATGTCGGGCACGCTGGCTGGCCGCTTCGGGCTGAACAGGGCGATCGGCTTGAGCTTGCCGGCCTTGATGAGCGCCTCGCTGGCGTAGTACGTGTCCATCAGCAGGGGCACCTGGCCGCCCATCACGTCCTGCTGCGCGGGAGCGCCTCCGCGGTAGGGGACATGCACGATGTTGACGCCGGTCCTGGACTTGAGAAGCTCCATCACGAGGTGATGGGCCGTGCCGCTACCGGGACTGGCATAGCTGAGCTTGCCGGGGTCCTTGCGCGCGAGTTCGAGCACCTCCTGCAGGGTGTTGGCCGGCAACGATGGATTGGCCACGAGGATGATGTGCTGCACGCCGATCTCCGAAATCGGCAGCAGATCCTTCAGGGTGTCGTAGGGAAGGTTCGGGCGCAGCGTGGGATTGATGGCATGAGAGGACACCACGATCCCGAGGGTGTAGCCGTCGGGCTGTGCCTTCGCCACCGTGTTGGTTGCCAGCACGGTCCCGGCACCCGGCCTGTTGTCCGCGATGACCGGTTGTCTCCAGAGTTCGCCGAGGTGCTGGCCGACCAGCCGGCCCTGCGAGTCGGTGGATCCTCCCGGCGGAAAGGGAATGATCAGCCGGACCGGATGGTTGGGCCAGGGGTCCTGCGCGCGGGCTGCCCAGGGGCCGAACGCCAGCGGCAGCAGGAAGAGCGCGGAGCGGCTTCTGTATTTCATGGGGGTCTGTCTCCTGTGAATGTTCTGTCTCTTGCTCGGCAAGGCGCCATCCATCCAAGCATCCGGTCCCGGTCCGTCTCGGCCCGAAACCGCGCCTTGATACTTGCATTATGAAAATAAAAAACCGAGCCTGCAATCGGTGTTTGGCATCCCCGGAGAGATGGGCGATGCGGTCCTGGGCGACCGCGCGCGACCGGGTCGCTGCGCTATCCTCGGAAACCCTTGCTCAAGCAGCTCGCGCTGGCAGTCATGGCCTCAAAGAAGAAGCTTCCCCTGGAGAACTGGATCTCCTACCGTTTCGGCCTGGTGGCCTCTCGCGTCGGCGCGGTGATGGCCGCCAAGTACGTCGAACAGCACCAGCTCACGATGCCGGCATGGCGCTCGCTGGCCGTGATCGCTCGCTATGGGCCTCTTTCGGCGGGCGAGCTGGGCGCCAAGACCTCCTCGGATCCCTATCGGGTGGTGCGCTCCATCGATCTGCTGGTGAAGCGGGGCCTGATCACGCGCGAAGCGGACCCCGCCGACCGCCGGCGCGCCAGCCTTCAACTGACCCCGCAGGGCCGCTCGACCTACGACGAGATCGAGCAGGGCGCGATGACCAACGAATTCTTCCTGCGCGCGGGGCTGACCAGCCAGGAAGTGCGCAGCCTCGAGAGCATCCTGGAACGGATCGATGCGCAGGTGGCGGCACTCGCGCAAGGCGTGCTGGCCACGAGGCAAGGCGAAGACGATTGAAGGGCCCGCGCTCGTGTCATGCGGGCACGGCGCATGGTTTCTCGCGGGCATGAGCCGACTTGCGAGGCGACATAATCATTTGCATAATGCAATTAATTGATCCCGATGACGGGGTCGAGGCAATGTCGCCAGCGTCCACTTCGCAAGCTCTCATCCATGAACGACACCGCGTCTCCTCGTCAGCAACCGATCGTGTTTCTCGGCAAGCGCCAGCAGGGCGGTGGCTATGGCAAGCAGCCCGGGCGTTCCGACGACTTCCTGACCTTGGTGGAACCGGGAACGCCGTGCGGGGAGCTGATGCGCCGCTATTGGCATCCGGTCGGGATCTCGGCCAAGGTCACGAGCGATCCGGCGAAGGTGCGGATCCTCGGGGAGGACCTGATCCTCTTTCGCGACGGCAAGGGTCGCGCGGGATTGCTGCACGAGCATTGCGCGCACCGTGGCAGCTCGCTGTACTACGGCAAGGTCGAGGACGAAGGGATCCGCTGCTGCTATCACGGGTGGCTGTTCGCCGTGGACGGCGCATGCGTCGAGCAACCGTGCGAGCCCGGCGGCGGGCAGCATCGCGACAAGTGCCGGCAGCCCTGGTATCCGGTGGAGGAGCGCTATGGCCTGGTGTTCGCCTACATGGGGCCGCTCGATGCGATGCCCCCGCTGCCGCACTATGACGTCCTGGAGGAGCTGGGCCCGGACGAGGAGCTGCAGCAGGAGGACAAGAGCTTCTACATCGGCGGCGGCACGACGGCCGAGAACCCCGTGGCGCCTTACAGCTGGCTGCAGAACTTCGAGAACGTGATGGATCCCTTCCATGTCGTCATCCTGCATTCCCGCTTCAGCGGCGTGCAGTTCCGGCAGCAGATGGCCGTCATGCCGAATGTCGAGTGGGAACTGTGCGACCACGGCGTGATGTATCGCTCGGTTCGCAAGACCGAGTCGGGCGTGCTCACGCGCATCACGCAAACCCTTCTGCCGAACGTGCGCATCGTTCCCTCGATCGAGCTCACGCCCGGCAAGGGCCGCGAGGTGGCGTGGCTGGTTCCCGTCGACAGCCATCACCACCGCTCGTTCGGCGTGGCCAGGGTGCCGAAGAACGAGGAACCGCTCTATTCACGCCGCTCGCGGATGGCGACGCACGAGGGCAAGACATGGTGGGAGATGAGCGAGCAGGAGCACAAGCAGTTTCCCGACGACTATGAAGCGCAGTCCAGCCAGGGGAGCATCCCGGCCCACAGCGACGAGCACCTCGCGACGAGCGACAAGGGCGTCGTGATGCTGAGGCGGCTCCTGACCCGGCAGATCCGCGCGATCCAGGAAGGCGCCGTTCCCGAGGGCACCGGGCCCGAGTCGCAACGAGTGATCGTGCGGGCGGGCAACTACTTCGAGTGAGGGTCGATGGCGCGGACCATGGCTCCGTCCCGAAGGACTCGCATCTCGCGCTGGCTAGCGCGTCGCGATCAACAGCAGACCGGCCGCCGCCAGCGCCACGGTCCAGCCTAGTCGCAACGCCCGGCCCTCGAGCAGCCGCGGATGCCGCGCGATGCCTCGGCACACGCCGGTGGCGATCAGCCCGGTGGCCAGCAGCATCGCCGCCGTGTGCACCGCGACCGCGGCGAGCGCCAGCGCCATCGAGCCCGATGCGGTGATGGCCCGCGCGGGATCGCCGGTGAGGCACAGCGGCACGAGCGCGGGCACCAGCATGAGCCCGGCGCCGTGCGCGGTCGCCATCACGAAGGACCAGCCCGCGAGGCCCGCATGGCCCGCGCGCCATCCGATGGTGGAGCGGCCACCGCGCAGCAAGCGGCAGGCCGCCGCGCCTAGAAGCAGCGCACCGGCCAGCACCTGCACCAGCGCACGGTCCAGCCACAGCCCTTGCGCGACGACGAAGGCCACGATCGCGACCGATGCGAAATGCCCGACGGCGATCGGCAGCAGCGCGCGCCGTACCCTGCCATCGTCACGCGCCTGCACGCCCCAGGCCGCGGCAAACATCCAGCCATTGGCCGGACTCAGCCCATGGAAGGCGCCGAGTCCCGCGACCGCCAGCCAGGGCCAGAGCGCGGTCATGGAGCATGCCTCGCGTCGGGTCTCAGCCGCGCGATCCGCAGCACGCATGCGCCGCGGGCCGCGCCTCGTAGCGGTCGTGATGCCGCACCCATGCCATCGTGTGCTCGAGCCCTTCCTCGTCGCGCCCCTTGGGCACGAGGTCGATCAGCGGATAGGCGCCCATCATCACTTCCACGCCGCGGCCATAGCGCGAGTAGGTATGGAACACCTGGCCCGACGCGTCCTTGTAGAACACGCTGATGCCCGGTGCCTCGGCCTGCGGAAAGGGCTGCATGGCGAAGTTGTAGTAGACCGAGCCGCTCGCGAATTCCTCGGGCGTGAAGCTGACGTGGAAGTCGTGGTTGAAGTCGTTGCGCGCCGACGAGACCCACTTGAATCGCCAGCCCATGCGTTCGCGAAAGCGCTCGATCTCGGGCAGCGCATTGCGCGAGACCACGAGCAGCGTGACGTCGCGCGCGGCCAGGTGCGGGGCGGCGCCGTCGTTGTGGTCGGCCATGTACGAGCAGCTCGGGCAGCCCTGTTCCCAGCCCGGCGCGAACATGAAGTGCTGTACCAGCAGTTGGCTGCGGCCGTCGAACAGGTCGGCCAGCGCGCGCGGGCCGTCGGGCGTGTCGAAGACGTAGTCCTTCTCGACGCGCACCCAGGGCAGCGCGCGGCGTTCGCGCGCAATCTGGTCGCCCAGTCGCGTGAGTTCCTTCTCGCGCTCCAGCAGGGCGCGGCGCGCCTCGGTCCATTGGTCCCTGGAGACGACGGCGTGCTGCGTCGTGCCCGCCTCGGTGGTCGTTGCATTCATCGGATGCTCCTTGCGTGAGGTTCGGTGGATCAGTGCGCGGGCCGGCGCACCGCGCGGACCTTGCCGCTCGGGCCGCCGCCGCAATAGAAGAGGCCGGCACCATCGGACTCGAGCCCGCTGACGCCGGTGCCGCGCGGCATCTCGAGCCGCTCGAGCACTTCGCCGCTGCGCGGGTCGATGCGGCGGATGTCGCTCTCCTCGGCCTCCCAGGTGCCGTGCCACAGCTCGCCGTCGACCCAGGTCACGCCGGTGACGAAGCGGTTGCACTCGATGGTGCGGCGCACGGCGCCGGTCGCGGGATCGATCTCGTGGATCTTGCGGTCGCGGTACTGGCCCACCCACAGGCTGCCCTCGGCCCAGGTCAGGCCCGAGTCGCTGCCCTGGCCGGGCGCGGGGATCGAGGCCAGCACCTGGCCGGTGGCGGGATCGATCTTGTCGATGCGGGCCTCGGCGATCTGGTAGAGGTGGGTGCCGTCGAAGGCCGTGCCGGCATCGCAGGTGCGGTCCAGCGCCTTGGTGGTCTCGCCGCTGTCGGGGTCGAAGGCCACCAGCTTCTCGCCGGTGGCGGCCCAGACGCGCTGGCCGTCGTGGGTCACGCCGTGCACCTGGGTGGCGCCCGCGAAGGGCCCGTACTCGCGCACGATCTCGGCCGCCCGGGCCCTGGAACTGTCGTGGATGGTCTTGGCTGTCATGGTTGGCTCCTTGGGAGGGCACCGGACATCGGCGCCTTGGAGACAACTCTATGCAATCGCGAGCGTGGAGGGGAGTAACAAGATCGTCGTGAAACCGGCCAGCGGCGGCGCCAGCCAGCGGCGCGCGCGGGTCTGGCCGATGGCGCGCACGCGGCCCTCGGCCTCGAGCTCGGCCAGCGCGCGCTGCACGGTGCGCTGGCTGGCGTCGAGCGCGAGTGCCAGCGCCGAGGTCGACCAGGCGGCGCCGTCGGACAGCAGCGCGAGCAGCGCGGCCTGCTCGCCAGCGATCGGCGGCGCCAGCACCGAGACGGGCCGTCCGTCGTGCGGCCGCAGCACGAAGCCGCGCGCGCTGGCCTCGATGCGCGCCAGCGGCTTGACGAGCGCGCGCAGCCGGCCGATCTCGACGCGCAGGCGCGCGCGGTGGGTCTCGTCGGGGTCGCGCGTGCGGAACACCTGCGCGATCAGCGTCTCGCGTTCCACGTCGCCGGGCCAGGCCTCGGCCAGCGCAAGAGCGAGCGCGAACAGCACCGGGCGGCGCGCCAGCGCGCGCCATGTCGTGCCCGCGCCCACGGCGCGGCGGCAGGCATCGACCACCAGCGTGCCCGAATCGAGCAGCGCCTCGACCTCGTCGAGCCGCAGCATCCGCTCGCCGCCGGGAAAGCGTTGCCGCGCCGCGGGCCGGTCGAGCGCGGCGCGCGTGTCGACCACCTCGGCCAGCAGGGCCGGCACGCCCGCATGCTCGGCGGCGATGCGCGCACGGGCCAGGGCTTCGCGCGCGGGTGCGGTGCGCAGGGAACGCAGCGCCAGCTCGGCGGTGGCGAGCTCGGCCACGGCCGCGAGCGAAGCCGGCAGGCCCTGGCCGTCGAGATGGTCGAGTGCGTTGCGCGCCTCGTCGAGCCGGCCGAGCAGCAACGATCGCCGCGCCGCGATCAGCCAGGCCTGCAGCGCGTTGGCGGGGTCGGCATGCGCCTCGAGCGTGGCGGCCGCTGCCAGCAGCGCGCGCGGCGAGCCGCCGAGGTCGCGCATCGCCAGCGCCACCTCGGCTTCGGCGACCACGCAGCGCGCGCGTGCCAGCGCCTCGTGCGCGCCGAAGCCGCGCGCGGCACGTCGCAGCAGTTCGCGGGCGCGCGCATGGTCGCCGAGCTGGGCCATGGCGATGCCGCGCAGCGCCAGCGCCGGCGGATC